>Ga0116227_10007118_pt1 | contig 22094 bp, 23 predicted proteins | sample S1TSphgellanicum_FD_89693 | JGI IMG/M metagenome (GOLD analysis project Ga0116227, IMG submission 89693) | Host-associated microbial communities from peat moss isolated from Minnesota, USA - S1T2_Fb - Sphagnum magellanicum MG | ecosystem: Host-associated > Plants > Peat moss > Unclassified...
ACTCCCTCACACTTTCTTGCACTCCCGGGAGTCTTGATGTGACTCTCGGGCTTCCTTTTGGCCCGCACCCTTGCAACCCCCTTGCCTTGGTCGCGAGCCAAGGCTAGGGTTGCGACATCACACCTTAATTTTTCAAGACCCATCAAACTTTGGAAAAATATAGGAAACACATAAAAAAAAGGTTTATAGTAAAAAAACTTTGTTGATACATTAACTAGGTTGTATAGATTTTGAAACTTCAACAATGTAAAAAATATTTTGAATTTTGTTGTTCCTATTCATTACATTCACACAAAGTTTCAGGAAAGTAACAATGGTTATGTTCCTTAAACGTTTTGGTTAGGAACATTTTTCAAACAAGGTTTGGGATTTTTTTTTTGGTGAATAAATTTTCTAAGGTACTTTAAATTGATATTTTTATTGGGTAATTATTTGAGTTGGTGTAATTTAGTTATGAATTTCCAAAGTTTAAAAACTTGATTCTTGAAGGGGCCACATCAATAAGGAATACAAATTTGTAACGATTTCCACATTTTTTTATTGTAATGGAAATTTCAAGCCATATACTTTGGCATGCAATAAATAAACATGAAAAAAAAAATTACAATTATGAAAACATTTAAAGAAAAGGGCCCAAGAATATTATTTGGCCAATTTTTGTTCTTTGATTGTCTTTTGAGGGTGTTCCTAATGGGTCCACCTAATCATACTTCTACCCCATGGCATGTTGTTTGGTAACAAGGTGTCATAAATTTTCATGGCAATCCATGATTTTTTGTGACACCAAAAAATTTTGCATGTCTTGAATTTATGTCATTAATATTTGTCATGTCATGCCATAATGTTTTGTGTGCCGTGAGGTTTTTCAAGTCATGAATTCACATGCATGTGTATGTGTACTAAACAATTTATTACTAACTTGTAATTATGACTACAATATTAATTGTTTTGAAAAAGGTGACACAAAACTCCTTGACTTTTTAATTATTTAACACACTAGTTTAACATACCTATTAAGTTAACCTATGTATGTAGGCTACTTCATAAAAACTTACTTTGTAATATAGGGTACCATGTAAGTTATTTAATTAAACATAAGAAAGTTACTACATTTAGTATGTTTAAATATACCAAGAATAGGTTACCCTACTAATAGGTTAACCTAGGTAGGTTTTCATAGGTTCCTAGTTTTAGGTTTTTTGCCAAGTCAACCTAGGTAGCTTCGTTACAAGATATTTTATCAAGTTTATAACCACTTCAAGTTTGTGTAACTAGATGCGACTAGATCTAACATATTTATGTTAGGTTTTATTTTTAGTCTAAGAATGCCTAAGTTAACCTAGGCTAGGTTAATAAGTAACATAGGTTGACAAACTAATTCATTTAAAGTCAACCTAGGGAGGTTTAAATCTAGGCTAGGTTGGTAGGTAGTAAGTAGGTTGACCTAGGTCAACCTAGGGTGGCCAAGGTTAATTCAAAGCTAAAACTTTTCAACTTTATAACTTTGTGTTAAATATAATTAATATAAAAAAATGTGGTAATGCAATGGATGAGGACTTGAACCCCAAAGTGAAAGTGAAGGGTTCAAGTCCTCACTCTTGCAACCTATGATACCGAGGCCATTTAGCCTAATTTAAGCTTCTTAGGCTAAGAATATGATGTTTGTTTTTAATTTAAACCATTTGGCCTGGGTTAAGTAACCTAGGTTGCTTAACATAGGTATATAGCTTATCTAGGTTAAGCTAGGTTGACTTTTGGCTACATTAACTACATGGGTTAAACTAGGTTGATTTTTGGTCATGTGCAATGACTCATAAAATGTCTATAGATTTTTGACATGTGTCATCCATCCATCAAGGCATCTTTTGTAACATTTAGTTGAATAAAATGACTAAATTGAAATGACATGCATTTTACATGTCATACTAAGGTTAATAATGACATGGAATTTCATTACTATAAGAAAATTTCAAAATCTTAGTTGTTAAAACGATTAGGCTTTGTAACTAAACATATTTTGTGACTAAATGGATGAAACTACATGGGTTTAACAACTCATTACTCACTAGTTGCATATGTCATTTTTTATTAGTATGTAGTTGTAAAAGCTAGTTGCAAAACCCAAAATGTGTTGTGGTGTATTCAATCAACTTTAAGTTATACCTTAGTCTATTCAAGGTCATTATACTTTATGTTATTATAAGTTATTTTTTTAAGGTATAATAATTTCAAATAGTTTGAAATAAAATATAATGACTTAAGGTAAAATAACATATAAAAAATTGCATATAATAATTTAAGGTGGAATAACGTAATGTAGGTTATTCTAAAATAAACAATAATAATTTAAAATAGCTTGTAATGAAATAATTTAGAATAACCAAGAATAACCTATGATAAATAACTTAAAATAACCAATAAAAACCTATGATAAAATAATTAATAATAGCCTATGGTAAATAACATTGAATAGCTAATAATAACTCGTGATGTAATAGCCAAAAATAACATATGGTAAATAATCCAAAATAGTTAAGAATGATTTATAATAAAATAACCAACAATAGTTCACAATAAAATAGCCAAAAGTGGCTTATGGTAAAATGACCTAAAATAACAAACAATAATTTATGGTAAAATATCTTTAAATAATTAAAAATAACCTATCATAGAATATCCAATAATAACTTACAATATAATAGTTAACAATAACCAATCGTATAATCACCAATAAAATAACCACCAATAGCCACCATTACAGCTTACAATAGAATAGCCACTAATAGCCTATAATAAAATAACTACCAATAGCCTATGGTAATATAGCTTGGAATAACCAACAATAGCCTATAGTGAAATAAAATAAAATAGCCAATAATGGTGTATGATAAAATAATTTAGAATAACCTATGGTAGAATAATCAATAATTGCCAAAAATAACCAATAATTGCCAAGAATAGTATATGGTAAAAAACATTGTGCATAATAATATGTGAAGACAAAAAAAATATCATTCATTTAAATAATGGTTCAATGGTTAAGGATTTGTTTCTTAACATGGAAGTGAAAGGAGGAGAAGAGTTCAAACCTTCACATTTGCACCCTTAGTTGGTGGGCTAGAAACTTTAGGCTAGGTAGCCTAATGAAGGTGCCTAGGCTAGGTTTCTAATTAATTATTAGTAAATTTATTATTGATGATTTAATTATTAATCATTTAACTATTAGTGTATTTAATTAACTATTGGTGAATTCACTTGTCCATAACAAATTTTCCCCATTTACTAAGGGGTTGCTCGCTTTCACCACGGTAAATTTGTCCAATTTCACTCAAAATCTAATGAAACATAAAGTGAATTTGGATGCATATTGGTAGAATGGGGGGTTTAATTGACATATCATTGGAAATATATTTTCTTAATCGATTTAAATAATCAAGTGAAGTACATATTCATGAAAAATCCATGTATCCTAAATTTGAACATAATATAACATCTAGGTTTGGTTTATTAATGACTTCATGCACTTGAAATTGACATCCAAGAAGTTTTGCTTTACGTATTCGAATCCAAGATGATGATACTACATGATGGATCAATATTTTTATAGCTTTAAAAAACAAGTTTGGTATGTGTGTGGCAAAATCATGGTTTTTATGCAAGAGTTCCCATTGAACAATTACTTGATATGACATTTTAATTCCTCGATTGTTACAAGGTTGACCAAAAAATAATGTTGGAAAATTTTATTTTTCACAATGAATATCTTGGAAAAGACCCAACAATTTAAAATTTTCACTTGGTGCCATAGTTATGGCATTTTCAAAGTAATAGTAAATTTGTTCAATAGAAAATATGTTTTGCACCATAATATTTGTTGATATATATTTTTATTCCTCTTCAAAACCATCTTTATTGTTGTTGTCACATGGCACATCATTTGTCTCACAAGAAATGTTAATAGAATGGGTTTGATGAGACAATGTGAACATATCAAGCCATTGTGAATGAATTGATATATTAGAATATTTATATAATGTCATGTTGAAAAGACCATGCAAAGCTGTCATAATAAGGTTTGGACATACATTATTTGTCACATATGACAATTTGTATTCCATGTGTACTTTTAACGATGAACCAATAATTATTTCATCATGTGGAAGATGAGGTAAAATTGATTGGGTGAAATTTACATTTATTGGAACATTTATAATACTTCCTTTGATATTATATTGGCCATAACCTTGGAGTTGCCAAATTTGAGCAAAGGCCAAATGAGGTGATATTGATCATTCTTTTAAAATTCATTAAGTTTTTTTACAAAGTCTATGGGGTCATTCAATTTAATGTTTGTTGGGACTAAAAACTTTGGAGCTCTTTCTTTTTGCAAAAATGAATAACTACCTTATAGAATAATGGTTTAATAATTTCACCAATTGTACTATCAAGACAATATCTTTCAATGGTTGTTTTATATATTTTTACTATTTGTTTTCTAAAACATAATCAATGACAACACACACATGGATGAATTGGTGTATCCTTAAGTTGTTCAAAATATTTAACTCGATGATCTAATGAATGTGACAACTTTGCATGATTGGTAAAAGCACACTACATTTTGGACATGACATGACATGATCAATTGTTGTGTCCCAAAAAATGTCTTTTTGTGTTGTGTCAATGTAGTTTTGTGGGATGTTACAACTAGTCAAATTTGAGTTCAATTGATGAGAAGGAAATTGAGATGGCCATAAGTGCAAAATGTGGGGGTTTGTGGGGTGACAATCGTGCAATATATTGTTTGGCAATTTTTTTATAGAGGCCTATTTATGTGTGGTCAAAAAACAATTGTGTGATATGTTTATGTGTTGGTGATGATTTTATAACGAATAGTCCATTACAATTATTCTACCATGATGAAATACTTAATCCTACAAAAGGCCATTATGAGCCAATCATTTTTCATAATATTTCATAGTTGAATGATCAAAACATGTTACAATTAGCACTCATGGAACATGACACCAAACCAATAATACAATGCATTAAACAACATGGGAAAAAACGGTCTCTACCTTTGCATGACATTAATGATGTTATACACTCACAAAAATATAAAACTCAAACATCACATGAACATGTTCACAAACTTAAACATTTTTGTTGGCAAACCATCCATGACAATGAATTAGAGGATTTGATGATTACATGTTCATTATCCACTTAAAAAAATATAGCAAATAAATTTTTCGTCAACAATTCCATATTGCAATTACAATTCACCCAAGTTTATCATCATTTATGTCAAATTATATGAAAAAAAATATGTTGCAAAAACTACCAACTCTTCTTTGAACAACATTAAGCCTATGACAAATATAAATGTTAATACTAATGACATTAACAATTCTCAATTGATTTTTGTATAATAAAAAATCATCAAAATGGATATTAAGGGTGAAATCATGATCAAAGGAGCTAGGGGCACCAAGGTAAAAGTCATTTTTTGAAGGATTGAACGTGACACGTGTCATTTTTGTGTTTATTTATAATTAATAATTTAGTATTTTGGATACCCCATTTAACACTACATTTTAGATATAAATACACTTTGATTACAATTTGATTTCATATCATGTATATTATGCATTCATGCCCTCTATCACATATATATGAACAACTTTTGTTAAAACCACATTTTTAAAATCCATAATTTTCAAAGTCAAAAACATTTTTGAGCCAAATGTGCTCAAATGGGTTGTAAAAATAATTTTCATCAGTTCAAGTTTTTTTTCCCTTCTAATCATCAATGTTAAAATCCTTTCCAATTTTCAAAAGAAATGGTGCACATTTGGTAAAATAAAAGACGTTTGAAAAAAATAAGGACTATCCGCTCTTAATGTTTGAGTGCTTTAAACATGCAAAAACATTTTAAATTGGTGTCAAGCTTTGAGCATGTAAATTTTGCAATTAATTGAAAATATTCTAAAGGAAATTATGACAATCCAAACTATTATGCTTCCTTTGTGATTTTTCAAACATACAAAAATGTAGTTTTAAGGAGTGTCCATTCACTTGGGTGGTTCTTTTGATTGTGATTTTACCCTTAATGATTTCTTGAAATGTAAGAATAGGTTGATGGAAAGATTTTGCAAAATGGGCCATACATTGGGAATGAAGTTCGGGTGAGATTTGCGATATTGAAGTAAAAATGACACCTAATCAAACAAACAATCATATATTACAAAAAGATAATATTGAATTTGTTGAAGATGTTGCACATTAAACACATGATCAATAGTCATGTTGAAAAAATGATAGAAAAGTGGGGTTTGTTGGATAATTCGCAAAAAACTAAAAAACTTACAAGAACTTAATTGAAATATATTAATCTAGAAAAATTATTAAAAAAAAACTAATCAAAGTTGAAAGTTACCAAAATGAATATGGGCCAAAAAAAATTTATAATTTATAAAAATTTAACCAGGGAAAAATTTAACAATTTTTAAAAAAATTAATTTGTTGCAATTGAAAACTTGGTTGACACTTTCAACGATGATTTTTTTACGGTTGCTAGTTGTTAGATTGCAATTGGGGTGTGGACTAATTACAACTAAAAATTTAGTCAACACTTTCTATGATGAAATTTTTTTCAGTTTTTTTTCTTTTTTTGGTCGCTAAACTATGACCGAGGTGTGGACTGATTATGACCAAAAAATTGGTCAACACTTTCCATGTAAACCAGTTGTGGCCAAAAATTCGATCAATATTTTCCATAATTAATTTTTTTTCAAATTTTTATCCTTTTTAAAAAAGTTTTGTTTAGTTTCTTTTCTTCGGTCATTGGTTGCTAGATTACAATTGGGGTGTGGATTGGTTTTGACTAAAAATTTGGTCGACATTGTTCATAATGAATTTTTTTCTCAATTTTTTTTCAATTGTTCAACTTGTATAAAATAAACATAATGAAAAATAATTTTATCTCACAATGCTAATAAAACATATTTTGGATATGTAATATATGAAGATATGGAGGTATGCTTATGGAAATGTAGATGAAGATGTTGATGTTTTTGTTGATGTTTTTGGAAACCAATGTAAGATAATAACATGTATGCACAAAAAGGTTTGGTCATCTCACAATATCAACCTAGAAAATCAACTAAATATAAGTTACATCACAAAGTATATATAAGATTGAAAATCATTTCATGCTATCAAAATATGAAATAGTTCAAGCAAGGTTACAAAACCTTGAAAATCTAAACCTTCAAGTTGAAGTAAAGGCTTGGATAGTGGCATCTTGAGCTTTGAAACTTTCATTGTAGTCGATAAATTCTCTAATTGGATTCAAGTGAAAATGCCCAATAACTTTCAAATTACCAAGGAACTCAATCATAATAACTCGTTTATTGAAATCTTTGCAATGAAGTCGTCTTTTTTCAAATTGAACAATGGAAGAAGCCAAGGGTCTTTCACATGGGCATAACATGGCTGAGCATCATCAACCTCAATTGTTCTACATTGATATGGACATCCAAAGTGCATGGACTAGTAATCTTACATAAATTGTTAAAATATAAACCATTTGTGGGATGCCGATTATTATTGTCAAGCTTACACTTTGAGCAAACATGTTTATAGGGTAAAATAAAAGGATTTGTGACAATCATACACACTTCAACCTATTATATAAGACAAAAGCACAAACCGTAAACTAAGTTCATTTTGAAAAAATCTTCATACATCAAATTTTTCAAAAACCTTAAAATAAGTTTTTAAGTGGTTACATCAAACATGAAAAATGTAATTTGACATGAAACAAAAGATAAATTAAATGAAAAAATGTTAACCTTATGTAAAATGATAGGCTTGTCATGTTAACATGCAAATTGAATTTTTTTTCAAATTTTTTTGGATAAAAAAAGACAAGATTGAGCAATGATTGATGAAGCAATAATTAATAGCCTCATATCACCTTTGTTATTTTTTGCAATGTTTTTCACAATGAAAAATGTGGGGGCTCCTTAAAATTGTTCAACGAAGTTATGAAACTTGGCTTAAAATATGGTAGCAAAATTCACCTACACTATTCACAAATATGAAAAATTATTTGCTAAAAACAAGAATGTAAAGTAATAAAACTTGACAAAATAATATATATACTCACAATATGAATGTCTTCTAAAGAGGTCCCATCAACAACCAATAATTCAAATTTCCCATCGATCTCACCATGCACACCAATGATAACAAATGTAATGGTAGTTGTTATAAAAGGTTGCAACATGCATCAACCAAAATTATTGATTGTGTCCTTGGGATGAAAAAATAGTTTGACAAGAAGGTCAAAAGGAGGGACAATTGTCACTTTGGTGATTGTAGAAAGCATAATGGTCTAGTTCGAATCTCCTTTGTCATAGTCAAATTTGCCTTTGACAAAAAAAATTTCCAACTGCAAAAAGTTTCCTTTCTTGATCAACTTAGAATGTGTCTTTATCAAAGTGCCTTTGATGATGATAGTGATCATGGTGGTACCCACATAATCAATGACATCTACATGGAGGTAGGAATAAGCAATAGATTTGGCTAGGGATTTAGAGAGGGAAGAATTACCATTAGACTTAAAACTAGATATTCAAAGGCAACATTATGAATCATGTGATCAATATCTTCAACTAGCATAGTTGGTAGTTCATTTCGCTTTGCCATCAAAGTTAATTGGAGTAAAACTTGATAATTTGAACACAAAAAAACAAATAATATATATAAGAAAAAAAACAACGAAAAGACTAAATTTACCCAATCAAGCTTAATGAATGCAAAACAAGTTAGTAGATGCAAAAAAACATTTGAAACACTTAAAACAATGATGAAGAAGATGACAAACAATGAAAAGTTAGTTCAAAACAAATCACCATAAGAAGAAAAACAAGGTTGAAAGAAACCAAATGACACATGAGAAAGAAACAAAATTAAAAAAATTGAAATGATTTCAATCCCTATTTATAATAGACGCATTTGACAATGCTTTTAATACTTCAAAAAATGTCAAGAATGCTTTTAATGCCATCAATGTTGTAGGAGGATTTTTTTTGGCCTTTCCATCAAGAGGAATTGTAGGATGAAACTTTCTTTTCAGTTGTGATCGGTCACACTTAAACAACTTGAATACAACTTGGTCATAGCTTAGCAATCGACAAAAAAATTTGAAAAACTTTTAATGGTGGAAAAATATTGATTGAATTCTTATCACCATTCAAACGACCAAATTTTTTGGTTGTAATTAGTCCACACCCCAATTGTAGTCTAGTGATTAAAAAAAATCAAAGGTGGATTGTCAATCAGATTTTGATCAAAACTTGAACAATTAAGATTTTTTGTTGCAACCAGTCCACACCCTAGTCATAGTGTAATGACTAGAAAAAAACTTTAAAGTGTAAAGGTGTCAACCAAATTTCAATCGCCATCCAAGCGGCTGAAAAAAAATTTCAAGCTACAAAGGTGTCAATTGAATTTCGGTCACCAACCCAACAACCAAAATTTTCGGTCATAACCAGTCCACACCTTGGTCACAATGTAGCAACTGAAAATAATAATAAAATGAATAAAATAAAATAAAAATTTCAGGGTGAAAATTTTCAAAGGTCACCAAGATTCTCAATCACAAGTGATTGACACCTTGATTACACTTTAACGACTTGAGAAAAAAATGAAAAAAAAATTCACAGTGGAAAAGTGTTAATCGAATATTGGTCATGACATGCTTCCAAACAACACAAAAAAGTTGAAAGAATTATGAGGAAACCCAAAAGAATTCTTGCATTAAATTTGAAGTACTTGACCTCAACCTAACCTTTATAGTCAATTGTCGTAGATGACAGTAAAATTGAATGGGACGACCATTTTAAACCATGAAAACTTCCATTATAGAAGATCTAATGATGGGAGGAAATCTAATATGCATTTTGTAGCAACACAAACTGTTGAAAAACTAGAAAAACACCGTTAAAAAGTGATGCAACATTCCATAAACTTAATTAGGAGAATTGTGGAGACCGTTGGGAGAGATGTTGGAATAATATTATGGGAGCCTCAAAACAATAGATTGACAGAAATAAAATAAGAAGGATGGAATAACATAACGCAAAAATCACTCTCAAGATGTGTATCAAGTAGTGAAGTATTGCACAACAAGTGCTTATGTTTTCTTTACAGAGAATTTATATTTCAATTTTCATTATGAAAGGATTGACATCCATGTTTGAATATCTGTGCAAAAATTGAAAAGGATGGAATGGAACATATCATATAATGCAAGAATTTGGAGAATCTAAAATCCTGTAATTGATAGAATGAACTTGTCAATTGAAGCAACAGATGAAGAAGAATCAAACGAATACTTCACTCTTCCTCAAAGCTCAGATTACAATGATGATTGTGGATTAGGAAGTACTAGGAAAAATCAATATTCATATAGGAAGATATTGCAAAATGGGAGATTGGATGTCATAGAAGACTTAAAGGAACAATTTAAAGAAAACATTTATTTGAATGCACACGAACAATAGTTAAAACATGGAGTAGAAAATAGAAATGATGAAGTCCTTGAAGTTGACCAGGGATCACATGATTTGTTCCATAGCGCTCTCCTCAAGGATGAAGCACTAATCATTACAAAAAAATATATTATAAAATTCAATGAGAGATAAACAATGTATTGAAAGAATGTGTTGAAATAGAATGTGGTGCACTGAATGTTTTAGTTTTTTGGTAGTAATTATAGATAGCTTCATAGTAGCTTTAAACCTATTGCAAAAGAAAGCTAGATTTGAGACTTTTTTGGGTTTACGTTGTTGTGAATAAAAATGTTTGGATTCTATCAAATATATTTTTCCTCACACCTTTTTGTATTATCTCCAAATGGAACAACTTGGAAAGTATATAAAGTATAATTCTTTTAGAGATAGGCAAGATGTAAAAGATGCACAAGAAAAACAAGATTCTTAAGAACTCATGCAAAGGGATTTAAAGAGCTACTGCTATAGGAAGAAAAAAAAATGGAAAAGCCATGTCTCAATTAAATATAAGTAGAATACAATCAATGGCAAAAAGAGTCCATAAGCATCCTAAACACTAGTTTCTTTTGCTTCATCATCAATGAACATCTCAACACCAGGATGGTAACGGGTCCTAGGCTTTGGAGATGGGGGGATGGAGCATAGGTCTGCCAACGCAACTGTAGATGTTTCAGCACATGATGGCAATATAAAGTTTTGATGGGGACTCTGAAGGAAATCAGGATGAGCAAATAATGGAACATGTCGTCTTCTTGATCTGTTGGCCTCTCTATAGAGAAAAACAAAAAAATTAAAAAGAGCTGAAAACATTGAAAATTTTAAGTCGTAGAACTAGAGGGGTGGCGCCATACTTACTCATAATCGAGATTAATTTTGGCTTTTTTTTGGATGGGAGAATTGTCATCAAGGTTGAAGCCAAGCATAACAGTATTTTCATTTGACTCTACATCTAAAAGTGGCTTAAGAACTTCATTAAAAGATCTTTGAGTTAGCCTTTAAAGCAAGGATCGGCTTCCTCAACACCCGATAAGCACAAATATTATTCCATGTAAGAATAATCAAATGAAAAAGTAAGAGACACAAAAGGTTGTAGAAATAACTTGGAATCTAAAAAAACAAAAGAGGGATGAAAGCAAATACCTATCCTACAATTAAGGTCCATAACTTTAGAATATGGTGGCAAACAAACATCAATAAAAACTTGTAGTGTGATCACATCGAACTCCTTCACTGCCCTGAAAGTTCGTCTAGTCTAGGATTTGGTCATTGAGGTCACATCAATGTAGTTATATAGGACATCCTCAACCTCATGATTAATACCCCTTTTGACCAGCTTGGTAAAACGGGCGAAAAATTGAAACCTCAAGGAAATATGTGCCTAGAGCTTGATCTCTCACGAGAAGGGTGACATGGCTTATAAAAGTCTACAAGAAAAATGCAAAATTCAAGCCAATCCTAACATTCACTAAAAACAAAGCAAGAAGACATGCAAAAAGAGAAATTCATGGTACCTAAGAAGATGCATCCTTGCTACTGATTTGGGGGCTTGAGTTAACAATAAGCCACTTCATGCGAACTTTCAATTGGTAGGAAGGAACGAATCTCCTTCAACACTCATAGGTCATCTGCATGCATGATAATGATAGCCCCTTTGTTAGATAGAAACCTATTTGTAAAAAACATAGTGGACTCAATAAAATTATCCATTCACCTATTCCAAGGAGGAATGAAGGATAGTGGCTCAGAAAGTGTGGAATCAGGAGATTGGATGGTACATCTACAATAACAAGGTTAACCTTCTTCTTAGAAAAAGCCTGAAAAACATAATTTTTTACAAGAATGATTAGACAAATTAATTCAAAAAAAAATCGAGGCCAATCCAAATAACATCAAAGAAAGAAATAAGGTTATACATATGATGAAAACTATTGGCATTCAAATTTCATCAAAAGTTGTATGCTCCTGGGATCAAACTTTGGACACTTTCAGCGTTGAAAGTTGAATCCTAAAAGCTCTTAGCTTTTAGTCTTCAACTTTCGACGCCAAAGGTTGAAGCCTAGACATTTGGGCTTTTGATCCCCAATTTTCGGTGCTGAAAGTTGGAGACCAAACCTTTAGTGTTCTTGGACTTCAACTTTTGGCACCAAAGGTTGGAGACCTAGAATCAAGTGCTATTGGCCCTTAACTTTCGGTGCTAAAAGTTGAAACTTGGGATTTTTCTACAAATGAACATTTTCCTCATTTTTTTTTGGTCCTAAGAAGTTGCTTTAAAAACATTAATGGAAAACTTAGCAAATTATATTGGGAAAAGAATTATCTCCTTCAAGTAGTCTATAATGCCTGAATGTTTAGCTGGCCAGACCAAAGTCTGGATTCGAGATGCAAGAATTGAGGCCCAAGATACATTCATCAATCTGACAATGTAAGGGTAGTGAGTAGAAATGGGAATCAACAAGGGAGTGAACAATGGAATTCGCTTCCCTATATTTGATGTTCATGCACCAAGGGTGGTTTGCTTTTATCATCTTTTTTAGTGCTCTTGCTAAGGAGAACAAAACTCCAAGAGGTCTAAAGTCGCGTCCTTTTCCTCAATTGGGATGGTCTGAGTGGAAGTTGCTAGAACTTTTTAAAAAGACAAAACGCCCAAGCCTAGTTTTGCCTCTTTCTGGGATTTAGTGGGAACATCTTCCTTGTTTTGCATCTCTGATGCGGACTCTAAAATCTATCTTTTCCCCTTCCTCTTGCCCCCCTCCATTCTTTTCCTGGTTGGTGTCTCCTTCTCCAAGGCACCAAGACCTTGAAGAAATTCGAACTCATATTTTTCCCAAATTTCAAACTTTGATGGAAGAGTGTTCTCTTTTGAACATTCAAGATACCAACCATAATTTAAGAGATGTGGAGTGCTCCAATCTCTCAACATGTCCTTCCTATACATTGTGTTGTTTGTCTTTGGTTTCTCCATATTTCAACGAATCTTGGAATCTCAGATATGACCCCCCCCTGAAGAAGCAGAAAATTGAAATACATGCAATGGTCAAAAAACAATAAAAAGTTAGTGTTAATGAAAACCAGATGCCATTAGAAGATTAAAATGTAATTCAAAGGATCAAGCAAATGTGGAATGGCTGGAGCAAAAATCACCTGTAAACCACATGTTTAAGGGCTTCTATCCCACCGATCTGTTGTTCCCACAACTTATTCCTCCAAATCCTGTCCTTGAACCTAGACTCCTTAAAAAAATAGGCTTCCCAAATAGAAAGTCTCCATTCTTGAATGTAGTATGATAATATTGGTAGATTTTCAAACTTGAGAAACTAAATGGAAAATTTAATAACTATGGCAGAAAATAGTTTTTGCACCTCCACCTCCAATTACAAAATGTTGAATGTGAATTTTCAATTGTTTCAAATACAAAAAAATGAATCTCTTAGATGGGAAAGGATTTACATGAGATTAGAAAGTGGCCTTGTGAAGCCACTTATCAAAAGTTCCATCCGAGAATCCTTGTTTTGGGAATTTCATCGCTTCTTTCAACACTCCGAATCGGTTCCAAAGTTTCAACCAAGACACCTTCTGCTCATTTGAAACTTGTGTAGAAGCTAACAGTTGTAGCTTCTCAATGAACATTTTAGGCTCTGAGTTCATATCATAATGAACTTGAATTTGTTTCAGGAACTCGGGACCAAGAGCAAGGTCATAAATTGGCAAATGCTTCATGAAGGTGAAGGTATGATCCTTTTAGACTTAATCCATTGCCCTGTCCATAAGTGCTTGTAATCTAGAAAGTGACCTCAATTTTTCATCTAAAACTTCTTCATAATAAAATTTAATGGCCATGTCCGTTGCAACTAAAAACTCATGTTGCACCAAGGAAGAGTGATTTCTGTAAATCAAATGTTTCAATAAAAAAAAATGAGATTCAAATTGCAAGACTAGGAAGGAATCAAACCTTGTACATATAGTAAAAAAAAATCTCTTGCATAAGAGAGTACTAGGTCTTCTTTAACTTGTTCTTACATCTTTTGTAAACATCAAGACTGATCACATCCTTAAACTGGACTAGTGGAATCATGTTGATGCTCTGGATGCGGAAGAAATCATGCACCAAATTAGGCTTCACGTGATCAAATTTGATAGACCTAGAGGGTTGAAACAAAATTCATAGATAATTTCAACATCAATGGACAAAGCAAGGAACACAAAAAAACAAATGAATAGTAAGGAATGAAGGGAATTTTGAAATTCACAGTGTTAAGTTTGAATCTTATTTGTTCATGTTTGTCATTATAGTGAGGAGGTGGATGAGGCCCTCTTTCGTATCCAACATGATGGAATCCACTATAATGTGCCATGAGAGGTCATGTGGGTGAAATCTAGAGATGTAAGGCATCTAGGCTTGTAGCTGATGGTTGCCATCCCACACATAGAACATTCTCCCACTGAACCTCTAGAGATCTTCATCCAAGTTCATCTTCAACGGATGGTTGCCATCCCACCTTTCCTCAAATGATGCATTCACAACCTTCTAATGATCGTCCCATTCATGGATGTGATATGCAACAAATGCCTCCTCCCCTTGATAATTTGTGGGAGCGACATAAAAAACTTTATCGCCTTCTCAATAGCCCATTTGGAACACTTGTTCCATCTTGAGCACATTGATCTTAAGGGTTGGCCTCACAATGGGCATGGAAATCATGCGACAAAGGGGTATGTTCATCCGAGCCTTGGTCTTGGGATGAATCTTATGCCTCTCCAACACCTCAACTATCTTGACCCTGTGCTTGAACTGGACCTCGAGAATTTCCTTGTCTCCAATTGCAAAGAAGGCCCAAAGGTCAAGCCCACCTCCTAAGTAGACAATGTCATGGTTGAGTTAGGTTACCTTTGAAGTAATTCATAACAATAAACAAGGCAGGAAGAAGAAGCAAGTACTTGTGTAGAGGTGGTTTGTGGACCAATTTTGATTCATGGACATCCATTTTTACACTTGCTTGTGAGTCAAAGGTCTGCACATCCAAAAAAATGGAGAAAAAATTAACTTGAAGAATACAAAAATTATTAAAACATGAACATTATGAACATTATGAAAAGTTGTGAAGAGTGAAAATACCTCCTCAGAATCCTTTTCCAATAACCTTTGTTCACCAACTCAGCACCTTCCAAGGATGATGGAACCTATAAGAGATAATTAATTGAAAGAAAAAGAAAGATGCATAATTTGATAACAAAATGAGAAGGAAGAGTTTGAAATACCTTTGTAGATGGACTCTTTGTAGAGCTTTGCAACACAAGGAAATGATGGGAATAAGGTTATTTTAGAATCAAAAATTACATTCAAGAAATAGATTTGAGGAAATTTTTGCAAAGTTGACAACTCTAAGCTTGTGAGCTCTTGTTTTCACAAGAACTTGAGGAAAATTTGATTTTTTGGCCTCCAACTTTCGGCATCAAAAGTTGGAGGTTGAGAACACAATTGTTTTTATTTGGCCTCTTATGGAACCCCCAAGTTTGAAGCTCAAAAGTTCCATGTGAAGTCGATCAAAAAAAATTGCTTCGGCCTTTCATGGAGCTCTCAAGCAAGTTGCTTGGGGGGATCCATAAGAGGTCGAGCGTAAAAAAATTTGTTCGGCCTCTAACTTTTAACATTGAAAGTTGGAATCTAAGTGCATTTTTGCCTTGGCCAATCCACAAAAACTCCGAAAAGGCTAAACACAAACTTTTTTGTGTTCAACCCCTTTTGGAGCTTCCGAGCTCCAAGTTTAAAAGTTTTGGAACATGCCAAACATAAGTTTTTTTGCGCTTAACGATGAATTTTTGGCATTGAAAGTTTGTGGCCGAGTGCAAATAAATTTGCATTCAGCCCCTTTTGGAGCTTTTGAATTCAAAACTTGAGAGCTCCACATATCACGAGCGAAAAAAAATTACACTAAGCCCCTCCACAAGCTTTCAAGCTCTAAGCTCAGAAGCTCCCTCATTTTTCAAATGCAATGTTTTTTTGCATTGGCCCCTCCTTGAGCTTCTAAGCTCAAAGCTTGGAACATCCAAGAGGGGCCAACACAAATGTTTTTGTGCTTGGCCTCAACTTTCGGCATTGAAAGTTGAAGACCCAAAAAAAAAAAAAAATTGCTTCAACCTCTCTTGCAATTTTCAAGCTTGGAGCTTGAAAGCTTTAAGAGAGGTCAAAGCAAACTCTCTTGCCTCGGCCGAGCTCCAAAGAATCCTAAAAAACTACACAATTTCTGGACTTTATAGAAACTCAAAGCATACAAATATAAAAGAAAAAACTTGAAAGAGAAAAAATGAAAACATGAAATTGGAAAAGCTTGGAAACATACTTCAAGTTGTTGTGTCTATGTGTCCTCCACCTCCTACAGAACAAGAACACAAGAATATATATGTAAAAATCTCAAGCAAGATATTAGGGTTTGCAACACATCTTTTTCAAAAAACCAATCTTGGAAGTGCAATTTCAAGCATAGTTCCATCTTCTTTCACTCAAAACACATTTTTTCACTTTTATTTGATGCAAGGCTGAATGGAGACAACTCAAATCCTTTCAACTTGTTCTAGGATGTTCTATTTTGCATCAAAAAAAAAGTGCGCTTCTTTCGGGCCTTTAAAACAAAAGATCAATGTGCTTTGCAATTAAAACCAAGCAAATTAGGCAAAATATGCATTGCACTTCAAAAAAATTGTTTTTGCTTCTTTTTAATCAACCCTCATGGAGAAAAGGTTGTGCCATATATCTTTTGTTAGTTATAACTTCTTCTTGGTCGGCATCTTTATGTTTCATCTTTGCTACTTTGGGTTTGTCCACTGGAAACTTTGTTTTTTCCTTCTTTGTCTTGGAGTTTTGGAGTTCTCTTAAGCAACACCTTCTTCCTACATTTTGAAACTATAGCTTCTCGTTTCTATATAGTAACACTTGTAAAAAACAAAGCTCTTCCCCTTCTAAAAACTTAAAGATAGAAATGAAAATATATATTAATTGGCAAAGGTAATTAAGGTTTAATTAATAGTTATAAATCATATTTAGAACCAAATCTTCAGAATTAAATGTTTATTCTTTTAATAAAATTTCAAAAAATCATCAATTTGACAGAAATATTTATGGGTTAATTGTCGCAAGCCCACTTTGGAGCTAAGTGTGAGAATGCAACTCACACTCCCAAAAGTGGGAAAATGGAGTCCTCCGAGACTCCTGAAAACTCAAAAGACGATTTGAGGGGTCAAATCTCCTTTCATTGGTGCGTTCTTTATAACAATGGAAAGGTCTTAAAGTGTAGATGCCCAAAATGGCCTCGCATGGGCCATTTGGACATCTACAGCCCAAGTTATGGGCAAAAGAAGGGCCGGGAGTCAAACTACTAGTTTGACTCTCGACCACTAAAAGTTGGGAATCGACCTCTTCCTGGCGTCTCCTCAAGGAGTGCGACATGGCGTTGGAAAGCTCTCAAAGAGAGCTACAACTTTGGTTTAGAGCTTGTCCCGATCCGAGTTCGGGGCGAGGAGCTATGAGCGTCCAAAGTCCCGGGACTCTAACCCGGGATAGTTTCGGGACTCCAACTTGTGAGTCCTGGGAAAAAGAGCCATTTGGATGTAGCTTCGGCGGAGAATTGCAGAGTATACTATATGGGGGAAGGTGGTGGCTTGCCCCGAGTCCGGGCCGTGGTGAGTCTTGTGTGTCAAAGTGCCCGTGGTTTGTCCCAACACCCAAGGGTGTTCGCGAATGCTAACTAACCCTCTTGTGGTTGGTTTTGAATGTAGATTCAAGCTTGATAATCTAGTCCCTCTTCCTAGTCTAATCCCGGGACTTCTAGCACGCCCCTCTACCCCCTTTTTGTGCTGGAAGTTGGGAGCGACCCTCAAGTCCCAACTTTCCGCAACTCTACATAGTTGGACCCTCAAGTGGGTTCAACAAGGGGCTTGGGAGTGTGTCATTAAGATTGTTAACTTGAATAAAAATATTTATTAAGGGGTGAAATTCAATAAACATACACCAATCATATGGTAATGGACTTTTAAAGTGAACATATGGACTATAATCTAAGTTTTGCATTAACATTCAAATGCATTTTTTGTTATGATTTCATCTCAATATTTTTTATAGGGAGTCAATATAGGATACATGATGGAAAAAAATTACAACAAAAAATTAACCAACAAATAACTATGGACTTTTGACATTTTTTTTTCCATTTTAGTGTTATTTTTCCATTTACATGGACTTTTGGGATTAGGTTTCTTGCCGCTTTTGAGCCACCATAGCTTGTATCTACCCACTAACCATTACACACAAAATTTGAAAGTTGTAAATTCACAAAGTTGCCAAATGGCTATTAAAAAACAAGCCTTTGCATTTACCAAATTGAATATAGATTGTAACATAGTTTAGTGTATAAATGCTAGTACAAATGTTTTAACACGTGTTGTTAGCTAGGCCAATTGAAATACCAAGTTGCCACCAAGGCTACTAATGAAAATTTTGAAAATAATACATTTTTAGGGATTGACCATGGATGGTACAACAATGCTCAATGATTGATCATTACACTTTGTTGTAGTGATTCCATTAGATAAAGAATCAGATGGAGAGAAAGGGGTAATCTCTTCTAGTTCTTTTGCATATGAAGTTCCATTTGACTCAAAAGATGTTGATGGAATAGTTGGCCAATCATATGGGATATGCTCATTATTGTCACTATCTTCATGTTGTTCTAAACCTAATTGTTCCAACTTGAACTCCCGAAGCATTTCCACCACTTGAGTCATAGATGGTCTGTCGTTACTTTTTTTCATCACGCATAAAAGTGAAAGTTCCACCAATTTTGCAAACTCATTTTTGTTAAAATCACCTTTGATATTTGGGTCAACCAATTCACCAATTTGATTGGATTTCCATGATGTAATCACCTAATATAAGATATAAAAAAAACTGCCAATTGTTAGATTGTAAACAATTCTTTTTTATATGAACATGAATGAAAATAAAATAATTCAGTGAAATTAACCACCTTAAGGCTTACCTTTTCTGTAATGTAGAGTTGACTTTGACCTGTTAGAATCTCCATCAACACAATTCCAAATGAATACACATCACTTTTGTTTGTAAGCATTCCAGACTCTTGGTATCTGCACACATGAAATTTGTTGTTTTTGTCAATGAAAAAAATTGCTTATTTTGTGAAAACAAAAAACATTATTTTCATGAAGAAATTGAACATAATTCTTACTCTGGATCAAGATAACCAGGAGTGCCTTTCACAATTGTGGTAATATGCGTGGGTGTAGTCCCTTGCTCAATTGTTCGTAGTTTGGAAAGCCCAAAATCAGCAACTTTGGCTTCTAATTTTTTTGTGAGTAATATGTTGTTGCTTTTTACATCCTGATGAATTATTGTAGGATGACATTTGTCATGAAGGTAGTCAAGCCCTACACAAATACAAACAAAAAGGAATGGATTGAAATAGTTTAGAATCAAAAAATTGAATACTACACATTGATATAATAAGAAAAAGTAGATCCAGAGAAAGAGTTTAATCATTAAATTGTTTGATTTTAAATATCACCGAAGCTTAAATTTTTACTTCATATTTGTTTTTTTGCTTTAACAAGTAGTTTGCAATTGTTTAAACACAAATAACTTTATTTTATGTCATCAACTAAAGGGCAATATATAATTGCAATATTCTAAAAAATAATGCATTAATCAATTAAAATTCTCAAAGTTGTGTTAACCATAATGACAACATTTCTTATAACATATTCTTGTGCATTTATCATCAAATTATGGAGAAAGTTTATTTTGCAAAATGTTTTTGTGTGATTTTTTATATATATAATTGCTAGGAACCTTAAATTTACTAACATTTACAAGTGTGCATTGCAATATTGTGTGATTTGTGAAATTAGGATCCTTGGCAACCTACTTGTAAAAGGATTTAGTGAGGTATACAATGTACCTTCTGCAACTTGCAAAATTATTCTTGTTCTTTGCTTCCAGCTCAATGGTTTTCTATTAACACGAACCCCTGAAAGAAAACAATGCATGATGTATGCCATATTGTTGCAAATAGGTTGACAAGTTTTTTAAAATACTTTTATTTTAGATATTATTAGTAAAGAAAATTTAAAATTTTTTTACTTGTTAATTAGACTCAAATCCTTGTATAGTTCCATTCCCCTTGCTTCGACACTACTTGCATATTCCCCTTGCTTCGACACTACTTGCATATTCAAATTTATTTATTTATTCTGGTCTCCATCTTTTAAATGGGTTCAAACAATTTGTTGGCTTCCATTACATGATTCATTCATTAGCATTTAATAAATGATTGAAAACCTAGCAAGGTGGAGCAAGGCAAAAAAGGATAAAAATTAATTGTTGGCATTGGTCAAGTATTGGTGTTGTAAAACCCATGGACAACACAACTAACCTATTTTATGATACTCATCCAGACCATAGTTTGTTGAACAAACTTGGGATTGAATGTTGCATGAAAAAAAATTAAGTAAAGATATTTGTTCTAGCACTAAAATTCCTATCTTTTAAAACTTAAATATGGAAACCCAATTTCACATTTTCACTGACCAATTTATGTCTTATGGTATTTTAGGTATCATTTAAAAAATTCAATTTGAAGTTTTCAATCATGGCCAAACTAATTATATAAGTTAGTAGCCTGATAATTACATAATACAATTACTTTTTAAAATGTAAACATAAACAACGTTTTAATGGCGATTACCATGCAATCTACTTCGTAAATCACCTCCACTGACATATTCGTAAACAAGCATCAAATGTTTTTGAGCGAGGCAATAGCCCACAAGGGAGACAACATATTTGTGGTGCACCACAGACAAGAGCTCGATCTGCAAAAAAAAATTCACTACAGCTTATGGTGAAAACAACATGAATTTGTCTAGCATAGTAAGGCTGGACATATGAATCTAGACAATTTCTTTGAGCTTTTAACATTAAAAAATTACAAAGATAAAATTTGGTCACCTCATTGAAGAATTCTTGTTTGGTTTGGTGAGAAGTTGTTGACAAACTCTTAACTGCAATTTCTTGCCCATTGACCAATTTGCCATAATATACTTCACCAAATCCCCCTATGCCAATTGTTGTTTTGAAATTCTGGGTTGCCTGCTTGATTTGGGTCAGTGTTAATGCTCTACAATTCCCTCCACTATTCTGAAGTCGTTGATGAAGTTCCTTTTGGGCTGGATCGACAAACCCTAACAAAAAGAGACATTACATATTTTTGTCATTATCCTTAAATGATTAAGATGTTGAAGTTCCTTCCCAATTGAAACAATGAAACCTAACCAAAAGAGAGAATATAATTTGTAATCATCATCCTTAAGTAATTAAGACACATTCATGAACCTCCATCAGTATCCTATATTTAAAGTCAGCAAGTTTTGAGGGCCTTATATATAGCTAGTGCATATGTTCAAGACCTACTTAAAATGGTGGGTATGATGTATGAACATAATTAC
>Ga0116227_10007119_pt1 | contig 22088 bp, 18 predicted proteins | sample S1TSphgellanicum_FD_89693 | JGI IMG/M metagenome (GOLD analysis project Ga0116227, IMG submission 89693) | Host-associated microbial communities from peat moss isolated from Minnesota, USA - S1T2_Fb - Sphagnum magellanicum MG | ecosystem: Host-associated > Plants > Peat moss > Unclassified...
TAGTAAATTGGAAGTAAAATTTGCACCACAAAAAACCCCCACATACTTCTAGATCCGCCGTCGAAATTAGGGTTTGATGAATCCATTAGATCTAGGATGTTCGAGTTTTCATGAGGTTCCGTCCTCACTCCCACACCTTACGCCTACCCTAATTTGTTAAATAAAAAGGCTTCACCTTCGCAAGTACCACATTGTTTGTACTACCTTCTTGGTTTTTGTCGATGTAGGTGAGAACTAATCATGGCGGATGATGTCGCTACGCCTTCGAATCCTCCAGTTGCACCAGTAAAACAGGAAGAGCTTGAAGAAGCACCGTTCGACGTGATTGTTTCTCAACGGCCGCGCGAAGAAGAATCGCCCAGGCGAGTGGTGCGCACTCGAGTCAATCGTTCGGCATGGGATCGTCGATTGTATCCTAACCCACATGCTTTAATAATTTATTTAGAATTCGTTCCTGCTCGTGGAGCCGCGCCAGAAAGGTTTGAAGAGTGTCAATGCGAAGATGATGATGTCCATTTCCATTGTCGAACGTGGGTTCCCAGTGATGGCCATTATCGTTGGCTACGAGGGCCAATCAACCCCCTTCCCATGGAGCACCGAGCCGAGTACTTCACTTGCACCATTCGTCACATTCTAGATTTTTTGCAATTGTGATCTATCCTTTAAGTCGGTTATAAAGTTATATTTCACCTAAGGCTACTAAGGCGAAAATGTTAATACTTAAATTTGATTTGATTATATTTAAAAGTTTGATAGAAGTGAAATTAAATAAAGATGTATTAGGATTATATCCTAAAAATCTTACAAGTACATCATTAGTGCTTAAAGATTCTTCTATAAACTAACTTAACCTTGTCATGGCGAAATGCTATTGTTAATTATGGGCTAGTATTCCCTATATATCAATAAATCACATCTAATTCTACATCCCCTTTCCCTTTTCTACAACATAAAAAGGATAATGTACTTTAAAAGGTTTATTAGGTGCTTAACTGATTAAGCGCTACATCAACTGAAATAAAGAAGTACTATATGCCTAGAAATATCACAAAAGCTGATTCAACTATTAATAATCACTACTTGGAGGCTTATAAACATTCAAATCATTAGTACTAAGGAAAATTACGGAATTAAAGCTTAACTAATTGTTGAGCTATAATCCATGGCTCACACATCAAAATGAATGGAAATATATGATAAAAAGTTATATGCATCTTTATTGAACTTATGAAAATTTAATTCCTAAAAAATAACACATGAATTTTTAAGTAAATCAATTAATAAAATTTCATTTATGAGGATGAAAATTTTAGGTTTCTGGGTACATGAACACAAATTACTCAATTGAATATGTGTTTATTAGGTAAGGAATAAAGATGATTTCATTTTGAATTTTTGAATTTTTGAATTTTTTTGTCAAATATGTATTATATTTTCTACTTATTGGAAGCCTAAAACCAACTTCATCCTTATTTCATATGTACTTTACAGAAATTCACAATTTACAAAAAATAAACATAAAAATTATTTTCATTTCAAACAAGTAGATAATTGGTATTAAAATATTCAATCTCTTAAGGAACTAACATGAATGAAATTGAAAAAACCAACATTGGATGGGATTATATATTTTTTGAAATGCTAAATACAAAATGCTTTGAAAACCATAAGCTATTATAATTATGGTAGTTGAAATACCTAGAACTAAAGTTGTTTTAAAAATCAAATGACCACACAATAACTATTGCACAACCTTGTCCATAGAAATCAATTAAATAACTTCCAATTCTTGTGCAATTAGTAAATCTTTGAGCTTGTTTATTCTTTCACAATCGTGGTGAACATTTTGGCATCATAAAAACTTCACATCCAAAGGGTTGTCATTTAACAAGGTCACCTCTTCACATCTCAATTCAATTGAAACTTCTTCACAAATGATTTACCCTATTCTAACTTGGGGATATTCTTAGGCCTTGGGCCAAAACTACAATTGCAAATGATTTCACAAGAAGAGAACATGGCAACAACCAAGGGGGAAGGGGTTAACTTTGGCACTTGGTTTTTCAATTCTGCAACTTTCAACAGTAATGGTTATACAAAAAAATAAACAGGTTGTTGTTAGAGTCATGGAACAGTTTGCTGTGTTTAGACTTACTTAGTTGTAAATCTTGGTTGTGGAAGGTTTGCTGTTCAAAATTAATAGTCGAAATTGTGATTTTTTACACAAATAATCAATGAATTTTTAAACGTTTGGCAAAATTGAAAAATATTTTAATTTATGCCAAAATGATAAAGGTACTACAATATATAATCATTTTAATCAACTAGGAGAAAAGGAAGAGCAAAAAAAGATCAAACCTTATTGTCAAATGATTCTAATACCCTCTTGTAGAAAGTGGAAATGTGGCGTTTGTACATAAAGTGGCCTCAAAAAACTTGTCACAATACCACTATGTTCACACCCATTTATTGTTTCTTGGTAAAAACCCTACCTCAACACCTTATTTAAATTTAGGACCTATTTAAACCCTTGAGCCACACTTTGTATTAAAACCATTTAACAAACATTGAGTTTAATTTCTTGATGTGTACTCTAGCTCCATGTAGATTTGTTGGTTCAATTTTTTAATTACTTAAATTTGATTAACACTAGTTTGTACTATCTAAACTTGTATAATCTAAAATTGTATTATCTAAACTTGAATACAAAACATTTTACACCTTAAATCTCTTTTGTTAACTCCATCTCCACATTACACGACACATATATTAAAAACAAAAACATCAAAAAATGAAAATAAAAATAAAAATGCATCACTTGTTTGAAGAAGAAGAAGAACAACAAATCAAGTTGAAAATGGAAGAAACAACTTACAAAGAAAATCATATAAACGTTTCTAAAATCCTAAATCTAAGGGAAATTTGCAAAAAATATTGGGTCCAATTTATTGGATTTTAAAATAAAGTTTACCTAAATGTAAATAATGTATTTACAATAAGATTATGATAATTGACATTAAATTATATTTAAAATTCTCAATTTTGAAGTGACATGTATGGATGTTCCAATGATGCCACAATAAACAATGTCATGATATGCCAATGATACCAATGATAGTCCATTACGTTAAGCTTTGAAACTCTTGTTTTAGTTATTATTTCTTTTCAGGTCTTTAATTAATGTTCCTACTACCCTACCTAATCAAGATCTCTTAGGAAACTCTAGCCTCAATTGATTAAAAAATGGGTATTAAGGTTTTTGAGTTAAAAGAATGGAATAAGGGAAGTAACAGTGGGTTTCATTTTGTAGTTTAAAGAACTATTTCATCCTATTATATATATTTTGTCCAAATATTGTTTGGTTGTGGAAAACATCAAAAATTTCTATATTTCTAAGAAGAAAAGTAAACACCCTAAGCTATTTGATGAAAATTTTTTATAAATAGCCTAAGGCAAATGTCTTAGGCCATTGATGATGGGTTCAGTAACCATCCTAAGCTAAATGTCTGGCAAAGACATTAAGACAAAAGCCTCATGAGCCTAAACCAAAAGTCCTAAACAATAGACCAAAAGTCCCATGAACATTTAAGCCAAATGTCTTACAAACACATTAAGTCGCGTGTCCTAGGGTCCAATGTGAAATAACTTTAGGCTTTAGAAGTGAGAACATGTCTTTAAGATCAATACATGTTTTGGCCTAATGATAGATGTCAAGCCAATAAGTTTCATCCCAAGCCAAAAAATGTTTTGGTATGTTTTGGCTTGGGCATTTTGGCCTAGGGTTCAAATCATTTTTTAACATTTTTGTCTAAAGCCCACACCACACTTGATGTTAAGGTGTAGCCTTTAACATGTGCTAACACTAACCTATGTGTTTTTGTGTGTTTTATCATCATGTAACTAATATTTTCACCTTAAAGCTTAATAAACTTTTGGTGTCAAGTCCACATAACGTGTCAATAGCAAGGTAGCATTGCAAGGTCAACTTCAACACCAAAATCCAAATATGCATCTAGAACTATTGTGAGAGGTAAAGTTTTTTTTTCCTCTTTTTGTTGCATTATCTCTTTCTTTCTTTTAGATTGTAGATAAGCTCCATTGTTGTTGCAACATGTTGTGTGCATTTTGGAGTGTGTGCAATGATTTGGAATGGATTTAAATGAAAATTCGGACTTGAGTATTTTGGTTTTTGCTAGTTGTTGTTGCATGGTCCAATGTTGTAGTAAAATTTATATGAGTATTTTGGTTTTTGCTAGTTGTTGTTGCATGGTCCAATGTTGTAGTAAAATTTATTTTTTGAAAACAACTATGAGACATTATGTGCTTGGTTTGTTGTAGTTTAAATTCGAAGATGAAAGTTGATAAAGAGAAAAATCCTGGTGTTAATACAAAACATGATTTTCTTGCACATGCATGCATCTATCTAGGTGTGTGCATTGCATTGTTGCAAATTTTTTATAGACAATGCTAAATAAAACCTATAGAAGAACAATGACGCATTTAATTATGCACATGTGTGCGCAATAGCAATGTGAACTTGCAAATAAAAGTGATGACAAGAAAAACTAAAAAAAGAAAAGGGACATGAATAGCTAGAAAGAGAAAGGGAAGGAATAAGAGAAAGAAGGTGACATGCTCTTAACATTGAGACATTTGGTTCAATTTTCAGACTTTACATAACACTAAATTAATTTTGAAGTCTACAATTTTTTTACGATTTAATGTTTGTTAACACTATATTAACTCCAATGTCGCATCACATGCCACCTCATACATAATATTAGGTAACAACACATGTCTGGATTGTTGCAATTATTTGTCACCCTAATAAACACTGAGACAGCATAGGCCTTACCACCAGGTGTGGCATGGGCTTAAGGGCCACTCTAGATTAGGGTCCAACGTCCATGGTCCTACGGAATAGAGCAATGATTTGAAGAACCAAGATGCAAGAAGCTAGGGTCCAAGGCAAGGTCCAACTCAAGGATTGAATTTGCTTCAAATGAGTCCAAATTGGTTCCTAGGAATTTGGACCCTGGACCCCATCTCAAAGTGGGACTAAGAGTAGAATCATTTGTGGCATGTAGGCCTAGCATGGACCCTAAACCCTAAACCCTAGTCCTAGAGTCACATGCCGTCTTCCTGTCTGTTCCTATTCCATACTCGCAACAGAAAGTCTGGCTACGATTACAGGCTCGGAATCCAGACTTTGGCTAGTTCGCTGAAATGGCGGAAAAGAAGGTTCGGTACAAGTCCGGCAAAGGTTCGGCCGTCGGCTCTCTCGTTCAAATTCAAACCACTCTGGCTCCCAGTGCCGTTGTCGGGTATATGTTTGTGTATTTTGCGTGCCCACTATTCACTTGGAGCGCAGTTTCTTGTGATTGTGCACTGTCAGGAGGGTTTGCTACTTAGAGATTGCTTTCTTCTTGTTGCTTCAGAAAAAGGATCAGCTTTCCTCAGTTCCTTTGCTTTTTCTGTTCAGCAAAAGTTGTCGTTTGGTTTGTTTCTGGTGTTTTTCGGGGTTTTTTTTTATCCGGGGTGGTTTGCTCAGCCCTTGTTTTGTGTAGCTTGCGTGAGTGTTTGCTGTCCGTTGTGAGTTTTTTTGTCCCCGTCCTCATAGCACTTCGAGTTTTCTTTGAGTTTGGAAAATGGTTTCTTACCATAGTCTCACGCGTCGGGAACTGCAAGCGCTCTCCAAGCAGCACAAGATCCCAGCCAACAAGACCAATGTGTTCATGGCGGATGCTCTGACGACACTTCTTGGTGTAAGCAGCTTTTTCGTCGCGCGATCTGGAATGAATGCATTTGTTGCTCCTTAGCTCGTGTTCGAGGTCTTTCTTTCTGTTTTTCTGTGTCCATTTTTGCTAGTAGTCAGGGTTTAAATGTCTTTCTGTTTCCGTCTCTTATCTTTCAGGGTCCTACGAACAAGGAGGCCTCTGTAGAAGAAGAGGCTCCTGTAACCGCAACGGAGGCTGAGTCTGTAGGAGAGGTGTCTGAGGGCACTGTTACAGGTAACTAGTTCCTACACAACATTACAGGCGGTTTAAGCATGTAGCAAAGTTTGTAGCTTTAGCTCCATAGCAGAAAGTTTCTCAACATTGTAATGTGCTGTGTGCGTCTTTGCAGACGACGCATCGAAGCCTGTCGCTAAACAGGCTGTGAAGAAGAGGACGGAAAGGCGTCCTGCTGCAAAGAAAATGCAGGCGAATGTCAACATCCCTGAAGACCTCTCCAGTGCTGTTAAACCTGCAACCAAGAGGGCACCGTTGGGATCTAAGCTTCCAAAGCTTGTCAACATGATGACCGTGGACGCAGCTGTTAATGAGACTCAGCAGAATAAAGCCACCGCTAACAGAAGGGTGTCGCCAGTCCTGGTAAGGTTTTTTTCTCATTTCTTCATGTGAATGTGATCAAACTCACCCCAAGAGTATGTCTGGTTTGTCCGTTTTGGAAGCTCTGGTTAATGGCGGAAGTTGATTGTTTGTATCTGAATGCAGAAGCAAAATGCAGTGAAGAAACCTGCTAAGACGAAGTCTGTGGAACATTTAGTAAGTCCGATGATCGCTTCTTCAGACAAATGTTCTACTCAGCCAGAATTAGTCTTGGAAGTACCTTGTTCGGAAGTGACAGCGCCTCTCTCTGCTGAGAAACAAATTGTGGCAAGCAGGCCAGTAACTGTCAAGGAAGTACAAGGGGGTACCAACGAGACGACGCAGCAGGTCGAGAAGCTTAGAACTGTTGGGGCTATGCCAAATGTTGGATCAAACACAGAGGTGTTTCCAGCTGCTCCTCAAGTGCAAGCTGCTCCAGTGAAGACAAACGAACATGCAGCAGCAATTGGGAAAGTCAAAAGCATGGTTTCACAATTTGAGAAGGAGTTAAGTGCTGGGACTAGTAGTGCTAGGAGTAGTGGTGGTGGTTTTGCTGTTGAACCCAGTTCAGAAAAACAAACGGTACCCGATGCTGAGAACATTGCTGATGTAGCTGGAGGCAACATGTTACCTGATGGTGGAGGTGAGTCCTTACTATGACATACTTCACCTGACCCATTGAACATTGGGAAAATGAGTCCAAAGTTTGAGAGCAGTCAGCATGATACAGGAAGAAAAGTAGTAGCGCTTTCTCTTGTGAATTTTAGGCACGTGGGTGAGGGATTTCTCTGCTGAAGGTACTAACCTAATACCAGCACTATCTTTTAGAGGGACCAAATCCTAATACTGCTTGAAATACAATACTAGAGATTTGAAAAGTCTGATCAGAAATACTGACCTTTTACTGTCTCTCTGGTAGATGTCGAAATTGGTGGAGGGTTGGTGGATGAAGTTTCAAAAGTTATCCAGCCAACTAATGCAGAACCCACAAAGAAGGTTGGAAGAACAAAGGTGGCACCAGTTATGAAAAAGGGAGTCAAAGCAAAGCTTCAATCTGTGAAGGTGACCCTGTCACCAGTTCAAGCCAGCTCTCCAGTGGTTACAGTGTATCGTGATTTGAATGTTGAAGAGCAAAAGTTAACTGCAGAGAAAGCTGGTGTTAGCAAGGCATCTGATGATGAGTTCTCTACAGTACCATTGTCACCTCTGAAGACAGAACTTCAGAACTCTGAGATTTCCCTGTCTCTTGTCGAAAATCTTGAGAAAAGTGGAGGTTATCCTTGTAGCCCCCTTGCACAAAGTCCTGCAGGTCTCCAGGCCAACATTCCCACAAATATTGAAAATGGAGGCAGCCTTTTTGACCAAGAGAACTCAGTTATGAAGACAGAAAATGTCCCTCAAAGTCTACGCAAACTCCGCAAGCAAGTCAAAGAAAAAATCAGCAAGGTTGGGAAGATCAAAGCAAGTGGTGCTGCTGTAGCTGCTGCACCAGTAAGTTTTATTTGCACTTGTACACTTGAAAGTTCACAGTTAACATTAGTCTTTGACTATAAGTTGTGTGTTTAAGTAAGCTGCATTGAAGAACTTTGGCATTTTTTTTGTGCTGCACAGGGAAGGAAGGGAGCAGCACTGAAAGAAATGTCACTTAATGTGTTGAGCGGTGGGAGAATCAGGTGAACAACAGGATGGTTTCTTTCAGCTCTGGTATCCGGGGCTATAAGAAGACTTTGCCATTGTAAACTGGCCGTACATGGTATCTCCAGATGCACATTGTGAAGCACCCCCTGCTAATTTACTTGTGTTCTATATGGAGTATGGCACCTCAGTGGATCTAGAAGTAGCCATAATTTTTCAATCCATGATAGTGGGTTGCAACTGTTCAAAAGTTGTTGAACATGGAAGCAAACACTTGGCATGTATGGGCAAGATTGCTTATGTTTTTATGGTTTCTGGCCCCCAATGCTGGTTTTGACAAATGAAGGCTCTGCAATCAAATGGCTGATTTGTTTCATAGTTTGTCTACTGTGTGCTGCTGGTTTATCTGAGTTTTCTATAGTGGAATTGTACATTTTCTGAGATATGGATGTGAAGAAAAGTTGGTCTGAGTGTTCATCAGTAAAGTCCAAGCAAGTTCCCATGGTCACTAGAGAAATGAGAGACTAGAACACTATCACCGATGTTGCTTTCTAAACATGTTGCCATCTTATAGTTTGCTTTCCACATTGCCTTGGATGGAGATTTGTTGATATTATAAAAGATGCTCATGAAGACATGAACATGAACATAACATGATGTAGAAAAGCATGTGACTAAAAGTTTATAATCAGGTTCTCAGAAAATTGGGAATAGATTTGCGTGGATTGTCTCTCAACAATGTATTTTAAGTGACCCAATTTTCAGCAGAAAATCTGTAGTGTACCTTTGAAAGCTTTGGTCAACATTTACTTTCCAGGGGAGTTTATCAACCTTGGCAGACATTCTCTCTGACTGTTTGTAACCTGTGTTGCAGATGCTGATAAGTTTTTTATTTTTAAAGAACCAGTTCAGTTCACTTTCAAAGAATTGACCAGCTATGTCTGTTTTCTTCATCTTATCAAATCTTAGAATGTGAGGGTTTGGTTGAAGATGGTTCTTTGGGTTTTCAAGATGAAACTTAGTTGAATATACATGGCAATTTTTAATCAAAGAATTTCAACTATCTGCAACTACAGTCCTCTTCATAATAAACCTCTACCTGATAAGTAGTCTTTTGCTTTTTAGACTTAGCAATTTGATGAAAAACTGTTGAAACTTGAATATGGGAGGAATTTTGAAAAAAGTGAGTTCCAACTTGAAGAAAGAGATGTTTCCCATCGTACAATTCTCTTGGCCCCCCTTCAATCATCTTTCATCCATAGTTAAGTGGATCATGATGGTCCAATTCATCAATCATGGTCCATTTCCCATTTTGACAACCCTTTTGATTACTCTTTTAGAAGCAAATTACCAAGTTTGAAAGACCCTAGAACCATGTTGGCTGCAAATTCTTAAGAGACTATCCTTCCTTTCTTTGAAATGTTGCCACACGATCTTTATTTTTTTGAATTATTGTGATTTGTGTTTCTTAATTTACTAAGGGAAAAATTGTATTGTCACCATTGGACAAAGTGAACAAAGGTGTTGTGAATGGATAGAAAGTAATATCACTATAGGACAGAATGGCAACAGGGGGCCAAGCGATGAGATGGACAGTTTGAATGGGTGTTCATGGTGGAAAATTAGGAAGGACTAATGTGAGGAATCTTGAGGTTGGTGATCATTAGGAGAGTTGAGTAGTTTTGGATGATAAAAAAAAGTTCATGAGAGAAGCAAGAGGAAGATTTTGATGGAAAAGAACATTAGTAATGTTTTTTTGCTTTCAATTCCATATGGTTTAAATTTTGTTTTCAGATTACTACAGATGTAATACTAATGCATATGAGTTTTGTGGATTACATTTTTGTTGGGTTTTGTTCTTTGATTTTTGTAGTTTGTTATTATTACAAATCTTAAATATTTGGAGAATAATATATTGAAAAACAAAATTAAAGACTAAAATAGTGTCATAAGATTAACATTTACCATAATCCATTTTTTAATCCTACTAATAATGAATCCTTAGCAAATATAGTCAAACAAAACACCCATCAAAGGGGGAAAAGAAAGAATTAAAAAAGAGGACTGAAGGTTAACCTAAGAAGACAAAACCCAATCTATAGGGGGCACATGAACAAATCATGTTCCAAAACCCTTAGTAGTCGTAATAAATATATCAAAAAGAAAAAGGGATGGCAAACTTGATGCCCTTTGTTAAACATGCCATGTTAGCCCATCAATGAAAAAAATTGTCTATTTGTTGGTGCAAATAACATTCAACAAGGGGAAGAAATACATCTATTGTGTGCCGATCATGGTAAAGTCCTTTTGGCTTGAACAAACACAATCATGGTCACCTTGCGAAATGAAACAACACACAAAACAAAATTTGTTTGGGTGGGATTGACAATGACAACATTGGCCAAGGTGTGAACACCATCACTAATAACATGATGTCAACCCCTTGGTGAGAAGATTGAAGGGAAGGCAATGGAAGGACATGAATTTGTTCACATGAAACATGAAACCTCACATTTCTCGTGATGGAGGCAAAGGCATCCCAAATGGTGTTGTGGGATGTAATCCATTCCCCACCATTGGAAAAATGAAAAAAAAGGGTCCCCATGGGATTAAAAAATTGGTTACAAATGTAATGAGTCAACTTAAAAGCTAAAGGATAGTTGAGGTCCAACCTAATGCACAACACAAGGGGAAAACCATTTGAGGCCACACAAAAGATGGAATGACTAGTGAGTAAAAAACCATGCACTTGCTTTTAGGTGAGTGCGATGTGAATTAAAAGCCATGTCAAAGATGATGTTAGAGAAAGAATGGACATACAATTTGTTTAAAATGTTCTCCTAAAACTAATTTATTCGTTATTTTTGCAAACCCCATGAAAATGGGAACACAAGTCACCACATATTGGGGAAAAAGCTTTTACATCAACCTCAAATGTGTTTAGGAAAGGAATGGACCAAAATTGTTGGCAATTATTGCCTTTAATAAAAATGAACGACAATACATTAAAAATCAGGCAATGATGATAGGTGCAACAAGTGTCTAATTTTGCTATTAAGTCGTTGGTGTGATGAGCTTTATGGAAATTAGTCTAATCCCCTCATGGAAAATGGAGAAAAAAACTTGTTGGCACCCCAAGGGCTTACAAGCAATCCAAAATGTTTGGGCCCAAGAATCTCCTAGAAACCTTCATGAGGGTTGCATTGAAAAAAGTAAATTAATGCTGAAAGATTAGTAAGGCGGAATGTATGTAGTAGATAGGAAGATTTTTAGGTGAAACACCAAAAGAAGATCCCAAAAGTTAAACCATAAACCGCAAAAGCTACTTAGATTTCCCTTAACAGAAAAAATGTATTTACATGGCAAACATTTTCATTCAAAACATCCTACAAAAAGGAAGAAATAAAAAAGGTAGACCCAATGAAATGTGTAAAACCTTAATATCATTCAAAGGGTAACAAAAATCTTCAAGAGGAGAGAAGCCAGAAGGTGACCAAAACTTCACATGTAGGGTTGGAAAACAAGTCTCACAAAAGCTAATTAAAAAACAAAATGTTCAAAAGCAAAATGAACGAAAGAATTAGGGCCAATGATGTGAATGTCATCAATAAGGGAAGGGAAAATATAAGAGGGAAAATTGTCCATAAAACATTGTAATGCACAAAACTATTTTAGATAAAAAAGAGACTCGACAAATAAGTCACCTTGGTGCGTGCCCACCAAATAATGGACAACAAACAACTTTTCCAAAAGAAAGTGGTGGTTAAAAAAGAGGGGAACCTATTGGGCATAAAATGATTAAACAAAGGGGAGAAGTTAAGACAAAGTTTAGCCCCTTGCCACTAGAAGATGGTTCTTCAAAAAATGGCATTGAAAACATTTGTAACATCCATTTACAACACCACCCAACACCCAATTAAGATGGACATTTAAAGAAGTTTAGACATTGTGCACCACCATTTCGCACCCACCCATGAGTGACATGTAAAATGGATGAGGTGACAAATGAAAACAAAAAATGTCACAAAATTATAAACACAAAGTTCTGTTCACGAATCAGTATATGACCTCACTCATTGCAATAAGTTAAATGCTTCTAGAAGGCTTGGCTAGAGCCTAGTAGTGCCAATAACTCGAGCAATGGACCTTAGGATATGACCTATAATGACATGGGAGTTCATTTGGAAAAGTTGTGTGAAGTTGTTAGTTGAGTATTTGAGGTCAAAAGGGTATCAAAATGATCAAAAGCCATAGTTGAAGGATTAGTAATTGAAAGATGCAACCACCAAATGAAAGTTGACCTAAAGGAAATCAAGGAAAACTCCAAGTTTGAGTCAAGTTGAAAGTGCACCAAAAAGTCCATATAAGGAAGAAACAAATTCAAAATGTGAAGCATTTGTAAAACATATTGAGGCAAGCTACTTCATGAGCTTAAAACTCTTGAGCCTAAAGCCTAAAGTTGGAATTTGGGATGGTAAAATGTTTTTTCCTTTATACACATGTAAGTAAAACCCAAGAATTTAACTGCAAAATGAATGTTGTACTAGTAAACCTAGAAGCAACACACGGGGATCAATGTAAACATTCATCCTCATTATGGATGAATGTTTCATTTTATCATTAAATTTTTATGGATAATTTTTTTTACCATAATTTTAATTAATTAAAACTTCATGAAACACAATCTAATTCTATATGATATAAAATTTGTTGAATAATATAATGTAAATTTCATTATAGATGTATTTCATGGCTATGGTTTAAAATGCCATTATTTTCAAAATAATTTAACTATATTACTATTATTATGCTAACATCCACCCCATGGTCATTTTTAAAAATTTAAATAAATAAATAAATATATATATATATATAGGCTAACTAACCCAGTGTCATTTACAACAATGGGTTTACTGTTTTTCCCTCCCCTTCCTCTAAAGGTGCCACAATTTCTTTCAAATCTATTTATAAATGTCGTTGGCAACAATGGGGTTTTTTTTTTCATTCTTCATTGAAGGTGCCATGACTTTCTTCAAATTTAACCAATATTGTTGATAACCAAGGGTTTTGAATGTTTTAGATATCTTTAAACTACATAATGTCATTAATGATAATGGGGTTTCTTTAATAATTGTTTATTTTCAAGGCACTTTAGTTTTCCATGGAATAAATATATAATGTTGTTGACAACAATTGGGTAGGGGGTGGGGGGTGACACTCATTCCATAACAATATTTTTTGAATTACTTAACATTGTTCATGAAAATGTTTTCTTAAAAAAATATTATTATTATTTTGGTCCCATCATCATATTTTCTCCTATTATCACAATTTCATTATCTATTATTATTAAATGACATTCAAGTTTGATATATTAATACTTGGACAACAAATGAGGATGGATATAAACAATTTTGAATTTATTTAATCCAAATCATAAATGAAATTCATCCATGCAAAAATGACATTCATCCATATGAAATCATTCATCTATGGACATATTCATCCATGAAGGTGGATTAAAATCACATTAAACTTAAGTTCCAAGCTCAAAGCCCCAAGTTCAAGCTTTAAAATGCACAAGCCATCTTCCTAACATATTTTGAAAAGGTTAAGCTTGGGGCAAGGGGGGAAAGAGCCTTAATAGTACAAACATACTCCTAAACACATCCTAGGGCAAGATCTTGTTTAAACCAATGTGGCGAAAATGAAACCAAAAGCTAAAAGGCACCAGGAATCTAGTTGTTAACCATGGGGCTTGAATTAGAGAAAGAAACATTTAAACACTTGCACTCGAAGAACATGTTTTACTTTAAACTCCTCCCAATTGCATGCTAGAAATTATTGTAGATGTGTCTTTGTCCATCCCCCCCGCCCCCCCCATGATTGGTTACACCACCATAAGGGGGGAGGAGAAAACCAAGCCCAAGCTAAAAGCTAAGGAAAAAAGGCCAAAAAGGAATTTGAAGGACCATGTTCGCCAAGCAAGGAAATAGATTGAAATGTTTAATAATGCTTTTGATGATGACCCATGGCACATTGCAAAAATAAAGTTCCACAACTGAAGCATGGGACATCATGTTGAACAAGAAGCCCCATTAGAGAAAGACCCCAAAGCCAACCCACAAACCTTCAAAATGGAGGAAGACAAAATAGGCCAATGGTTAGCATTCTACACCATCTAAGGCCCCTAGTCTAGCCTAGGACCTATGGTGGGATCCACAATCTAGTCTAGGTCCTACGGTAGGGTCCATAATCTAGACTAGAGGCTACAATTTAAGATTCTAAACTACCTAGGCATCAAGGAAAATTGTTCACCAACCACATTGTTATTCTTTTTCAAGGCCATATTTGGTTGCAACAACTTTGAATCTTAACTTGGTTATTATAGCAACAACAATGGTGAGGAGTTGTTGTAGCCATGCACAATTTTTTGTCTTTTCCCAAAAAAGATTCTTGAATTCTCCTCTTACATTTCCCAATTTTTTAAAAAAAATGCCCTTTAAAAAACCAATGAATGCATAAGTCCCATATAAAATCTCATTTATTAACATAATGATCTGAGATTTATATATATATGCCCTTTGTGATTTGCTTGAGAATTTTTTTTTTCAACTTATCCCCCTAAAGAAAAGTTAAATATTTCTTATTTTTGAATTTTTTCAACATCACCAAGGTGATTGTTAGAACTTTCCCTTCGAGAAAAAGGAAAGTGTGCTTGATTAGTTGGTTAGGAATAAGTTTAAATAGAAAGAAATTTTCAATATTTATATAAAGGAAAGTGTGTTTGATTAGTTGGTTAGGAATAAGTTTAAATAGAAAGCAATTTTTATATAAAGGAAAGTGTGTTTGATTAGTTAGTTAGGAATAAGTTTAAATAGAAAGCAATTTTCAATATTTATATAAAGGAAATTGTGCTTGATTAGGTGGTTAAGACAAATTAAGGTAAATTGAATTTGATAATAAATAGAGGTTTGAGGTTCAATCCTTGATAGCTTCAAAAGGGGAACTCTCTCTAACAAATATTTGGTGGTCCCACTTTCCCTTCCAACCACTTAAATCACTAGTGAAACAGATTATGGTGCAAGTCTCTGCCCTAAAGATAGGGGATTTGCCACTTATCTCCCCATATGGGTGCTTGTAAATTTGTGTTGTTTTTCCTTTCACTTGTTCCTTATTTCCTTTACCACTGTTGTTGTTTCTTGCCCATGCTCACTTCTAATTCAAAAATCACAAATTGTTTGTTCTTATTATGTTATTGCATCAACAACAACAAAGTCATGGGTGGTAGACATAGCTCTTCCTTTGGAAGATTATGACTTTTAGTCTAACACACAATTTCAATTTGTGGAAATAGCTAGTGTGGACCCACTTTTTGTAGTTCATGGATGTTGTGGAAGATGGTATGTTGGTGGTCATGAAGAGAATTAAACATACAACAATCTGCATCCCCTTCTTGTGTCACATTGTTTTTTCTTTTCTTTTCTTAGTTGTGCAATGGCAACAATTATGCCAAGATTTCTTCATTACATGATGTTGCAAGTACAAGCTCCACTAGGAGCTTTGTTTCCTACCTTTGCCTTTGTTCTTTCATCCCATGGCTAATTGTCACTCAAGCTTCTTGAAGATTCATTGTTCCTTTTCCTACTAAACTGGAATTTTTAGTTCTTAACTTTAATGAATTGAACTACTAATGGCTTGAGGTGAAACAAATCTTATGTGTTTCAACTCCTTCAAAGATTCCACACCAATTTTTTCCTATGGATCCTTCATTGTAAATTCTACACATGCAAAGGAACATCTTAACTGAATTCCATTTTAAATTGTGCATGGGCATTCATGGTCCAAGTAAATAATTTGAGAGGATCTAACTATTTAGAGCTTCAAGCAAGAATTTGTTTAAGGATGACAAATTGACATTGGATAGATTGCAAATAGTGCTTTCAATCTACCCCAACTTCAAACAATATGGAATTTTACAATTAGATTCAACCCATTGGTTAGACTTGCAACTTGAGCATGATGTGTGTCAAGATCACAAGTCATTTCAAGATATTTGTGAGTCCAGAAATGGTATTTCTAAACAAAGTTGATTCAAATTTCACATTTTATTATTGCCCCAACTTAAGCAACGACGTTGGTGGGTGAACATCGAGCGGTGAGCAGGCTCAAGTGAGCAACAAAAAATCTTTATAACATATTCCATGTCACATAATCAAATATTATACGAATATTTTCATACCATGTGGATTCACTTTTTGTGACATGGAAAAACATTCCTTGTTGACACGCAAAATATTTTGTCATGTGGACAAGGGTTCGGTTTCAAAACATAGAAACTAATTTCTTTCAAGGAGGCGTTTGTGGGTGAAAATTGTGGTTTGAAATTTTACCCATAAACTTGGGGGTCTTTTAAAGATTGCAAACCACATTAAAAACAATCACCAAAACAAAAATGATTAGCCCGTCCAAGGATGTTAAAAATACAACATATTCCAAAAATGATATTCATTACACCATGAAATTGATTTTTCCTACATTGTTGGAAGTTCTCCACCAACCCTGACATATTGGATTGTGAATAATGAAAATAAAATAGGCACTCCAAAACCTAATGCAAATATAGTTTTATTATAATATCATGGGCTCTCAAATGCTTTAGCACATGCAACAACCATTGAACTTTGTCCTAACTCCAAGTGGGATAATGGATGAACTTTTCAGACTGGCCACAATACATTATGTTTTGTAGGATATGATACAGGTGTTTACATTGCACCCATGCTCCACACCCACCCAATGAAATTACTAACATGACAACAAAATATATGTAAAAGCAATAGTTATTATGAAATTTTGGCCTAGCTTTAGGATCTACAAGTCGGTTACAAGGAGTTATGCTTTCATTCGCAAATAGGGTCTGAGGAGCACATTTGCACGGTTCACATAGGACAAATCCCGCCTCCTCCAAAGTTGTCACTTCAAATTGAATCAAGTCGGTCCCAACTTGCATTGCCACATTGATGGGACAAGTGGCTTATCGACACAATATTTTTTTCCAATTCCTCCAACACAACAAGTCAAATCATTTGCACAAAACCAAAATTTGTGACAGATTGGTGCAGACCTCTTGAAATTAGACCATCGTAGCAAGGACTAGGTATGCCACAAACTATTTTTCAAACGTTGCAATGTTTCATGGAGTTTTTTTTAATTGCAGAACAATGAGTATTTGACAATGGTGGGCACTTGTCAATTTTCCAAACACCATCCCTACACACACACTCTTGAACCTTCAATCCTTGAAAAATCAAAATAAATGGCTCATCCCTGGCAATCCCACTAGACTCACTAACATCAACATTTGAACTAGTGAAACCACTTGACGTTGCGATAACTTTTAGTTGAGAGAAATTCACACGATCATGCTTGTGTGAATTGCCTTTTGACCCAACTATGTCAACCCTTCATTTTGTGGATCCAAAAACTTCTTGACCTTCCAAATGATGTATCCTATTAATGAAGGAGGACTCACTGGTGTATTTAGCAATGGCGTTGGCCATTTGTGATGGGTCACTAGATGAGCTTGCTCGTTGCAGTTTTAATTCATCCCTAGGTGAAAGCAAATTGCGAATGAGCCAATTTTCACCAAAAAAAGTGATGTATAACCAATATCATAATATGTAGTAAGTTTAAATTTTGATGGCATCATTTGACAATCCTATACATAAGCAAAAAACCCAAGAATGTGCACAACATTTTGGAACTCAAATTTCACTTTAAATCAAGATTAATTTTGATCCAACGATTAGATGAAGAGGATTGAATAAAATCAATGTACATGACATATATAATGTGCAGTTTTTTGTTAGCCATAAGGCCTCATGTTTATGGTTCATAAGACATTACTAAATGAAAGAAATCTAAAAAATTATTGCAATGCCCAATTATAAAATCTCTTTATTTTTCATTTGGTATTACTTTTTTTCTTTAAATACATAAATTTCATTGCTTTTATTGCTTTAAAAAACACACACACATATTTTTAATAAATTTTCAACCAAACATTTCAAACTTCCAAATGGCCCTAAATTCAATTGATGTATATCAATAATAGTGACCACAAAAAATTTCACCAAAACATTCCACCCACAACGTTAGTTTTCAAGTACATATGCAATTTTTCATACTCCACAACGAATAGTATTTTGTAACAAATATATTTCATATGTTGAAATTCACCAATGTTTGTTAGAGTTTTCTTTTTAAATGATTGTCTTAAATTTAAATCTAATCCAATATATTTCAAAAAAATAAAAATAATCCAAAATGTGACATCTATATTTACATTAAAAAATGAAATGCAGAAATGCAATATTTGTGACTACAATTTTTGGAGGGTGTAATGTGTTTTTACCCCCTTACTAAGACCTTCTCCACATTTTCCACCATTCAAGTATAGCTTGTAAAATGCACTTTGTTTAAACACCTTAACATAATCATCAGAAGTTGCAACGAAAAGGCATTGAGCACTTTTCCCATACTATTACAGTCAAATATTATGGACCGTTTTAGAGAGGTTACAAATCAGCATATCGGAGAGCTCCTCCGAGCTGAATTGCTACAAGTGTTTTCAAAGGAAAACTAATCATATATTGGAATCATGAAAACAATTAAAGAGCTTCACAAATAATTCACAAAGAAAGTCAAGGTGTTTGACATGTAGCATGAAGCCCTTCCATTATTTAACACAAAAATGCCAAAAACCCAACCAATTATTGAGCTCGTGAATTGCACTTTCGGCTAAGCCTTTGAAGAATACCACCAAGACCGAATTGTTGCTTATTGAACATCCACTTCTTCCAAAGATGTTCCATTCTTGTATTTGAAATACAAGGCCTTGTGTTGTTTTTGTAACTTCAGCATAATCAACTGTTTTGTGTGTCTATCAAATGAGTGAATCCAATGGAACAGGTAAGTTCGTTCCTTGTCATCCATCTTCATAAAATCATTTCTAAAATTGTACACGATATAGACAACATTCCAATTGGCCTATGTATTATCTGCCATCAACCCTTTGAAATTGAGGTTTGCAAGACCAAACCTTAACATCACCTGGTTCAATGTTTTCCACATGACACATTGAACTTCTATGGATTTAAATTGCATGTCACAAATTGCAATGGTGAACACTTTGTAGTACACGGGGTCATAAACATGACAAGCCATGGTTGTCCATTCTTGAACACACTTGACATGGTCAAACATCAACCAACAATTTTGCAACTCACCCTATGTTGCATGTGCCTCCCAAATCAACCTTGCTTGCTAGCCCATAGAACATTATTTGAAAAAGGAACACCTTTTGCCTAGCCATTTGTCCAAGGAAACAACTATCTTGGATGTAGTCATAAGGACTTTTCAACTTAAGGAGAAATATGTTATCCATGGGGCCTCAAGTACTAGCATTGTGCCTAAAGGATGCAATGAGGATCTGGATGTTGGAAGAATAGAGGGTTTGGAACTTGTCCATCACCTTGTCAAGTTTTTCACCTTGAAGAATTTCCACAAGTCCTTCACCATTTTCATTGAACAAATGATGTGCCAAGAATGTTTTACTGGCATTCAAAGTGATTGTAGAGATTTGGTGTCAGAGGTACAAAAAACCTAACCTTCTACCAAAACCTTGATTTCTTCCAAAGCCTTCTTACACATACCTTCTGCAACAAGGTGCACATGTGTGCCAAGGTGAATCATAACTATTGAAAGGGATTGAAGTTTGTGGATAACATAGTACATCCAACAAGGGCAAGTATTCACACAGAAAGGACTTGTAACACAAAACTTGCAAACAATTATATAGACAAGAGGTCCTAGTGCAAACTGGCCAACTAAGGGAATTTCGACAGAATCATTGGTCCAACATATTTCATTTTGAACAACAAAATGGAGGAAATGCTAGTAAGAATCATTATCGCAGTGCAAGTGCCCCGAGCACCTATGTTTCTAAATCCCAAACCAAAACCATTCTTGATGTTGGAGGTTTTCACCTTGCACCAAGCATGACCATTGTACTTGCGGTCCATGCCTTGCATTTGTCCAAAATGGCCAGTTGGAAGATAGATGGGATGTGTCATTTCAAAGATGATGTTGTCATTGAAAGTGATGGGCAGAAAGGAAACATATTCAATTTTGATCTTGTTATAGTCTAGTGGCTTCAATTCATTTGACAAATGTGGTGCAACAAACATTGCTTTTAAATAGTCTATTATGGTTTCAAAGCTTTGACCTTGAACATGATTCAAGTTTGAAGGCATGTCTTGCACAGGGTACATATCTGAAATTGAAGCCGAAAATGAGCTACAAACATTCACGTCAGAATTCATAAGTAGGCAGACATCCTCATTAGAACGGTTGTTGAGATCAATAAAAGTTGATGAAGGGAAATACGAAGATGAAATCAACACATCTTGCTTCACAACGAAAGCCTTGGGAACCACATTCACCATAGATGTAGTTGTCCCTAAGGTGAAGATTGTGCCTTAAGAACACTGTATCAAGTTGTTGCTAATAATCCTATACCTCCCTACCTTGACATCCCAATGGACCCCATTAAGATTTGAAACGGACTCTTGGAATATTGAATTTTTGACAACATTATTGTGATCATAAGCATCATCTCTGGAGACCTAAATAGAACCATGTTAAAAACTGAACATATACGACAAACATTTTTTTGTGACTCTTGCGTTCCCATAATCATCAACTAAGATCACAAGATCAACTTTGCCTTTAGTAAAAAATGTTGCCATTTGTAATCAAACTACAAATTGTTAGAAAGAAAAGTAGAAGAGTATAGAATTAAGAAAACGATAGTGGAGTTTTTAAAACTACACAATGATAATTCAATTCTCCACCATGAACACTGAACATGTTGAAGAATGTCACAAGAAGAAGTAAGGAAACGGGAAGAAGGTGAAAAAGTAAATTCTAGTGACAACTAATCGGAATTGCTATGTGTGGGATTTTTTGGAATCCTTCGTAAGGTCGTCCATAAACCATTCCAAAAACAATTCCATAGATAATTGCCTCATTTTCAAACCTATCTACTACATTTAAAAATAAATAAATACTTCCTTCTCTTTGTAACTTTTTAAAGGACTATTTCTTATCTTTCTTGAAAACTGCCTCCATTTTATTGTTATTTCATTTTGTTTCCCTATCCATCAACATGTGTCTTTTCATCTACATGATATAAAGTCATTGTTAGTGACGCACTCCCAAACTCCTTGATAGACTCAAATGTAAGTCTAAGGTGAAAACAGCGGAAGAGTAAGGAGTCGAAGCATGCTCCTTGGCTCACAACACTTCAAGGGTAGAGGGGCATGCTACAACTTTGAGATGGGGATTGGGAAGATTAACAAGTAACTCAATTATTCACATGGACCTACATAAACCAAATAACAAGTTGGTTAGTGCATAGCTAGAACACTTTTGGTGCATGAATGAACCATGGGCAAACACGGACTCACAAAACTCACCACGGCCTAGACTTGGGGGAAGTCACCACCTTCCCCCTTATAATATACTTTGTGCTTGGCCACAGGGCTAGCACCCAAATGGCATTTTGTCTCGAAATTCTCAAGTGAGAGTCCTGAAATTCCCGAAATTGGGACTTCTGCAACGTTGGAGGCCCATAACTTTGTGTGCAGACCTCCGATTAAAGTGAGGTCTAAAACAAAGTTTTAGCCCTCATTAAGAGCTTTCCAATAGTATGTAGCATGCCACCTAAACATAAGGAAATCGGGGCGATTCCTGACTTTTATTGGTCGGGAGTCAAATTGGCCATTTGATTTTCTGTCGCAACCCCACTTTGGCCAAGTGTGGGGGTGAAGCCCAACACTTGGAAAAGTTGGAGGTTGGGAGTCTTCCGGGACTCCTGAATGTTTAGAGCTCGACAGCAAGGGGCAAAACACCTCGCATTGGGGTGTTCTTGGTGTCATTGAAAAGGTCTTGAAACGTAGATATCGAAAATGCCCTCGCATTGGCAATTCGGACATCTGCAGCCCAAGTTATGGGCAA
>Ga0116227_10007120_pt1 | contig 22087 bp, 18 predicted proteins | sample S1TSphgellanicum_FD_89693 | JGI IMG/M metagenome (GOLD analysis project Ga0116227, IMG submission 89693) | Host-associated microbial communities from peat moss isolated from Minnesota, USA - S1T2_Fb - Sphagnum magellanicum MG | ecosystem: Host-associated > Plants > Peat moss > Unclassified...
TCCAGGTGGCCTGGTGTATGATGCCTGATGCGCCTTCGCCAAGCAGGTGCGTGATTTCGAACTCATTCCAACTGATCTGATCGAGCAATTGAACGGATGGTTTTTTGGAAAACGGATTGCCCGAGAATGCCAGCCACGATAGTTTGGGCATAGTTAATAACCACACAGGTAATTCTTTTAACTGATTGGCCGAGACGCGTAGCAATTCAAGGTTTTGGCATTGGCTAAGTTGTTGCGGCAATTCCTGAAGTTTGTTACCAGCGAGCATCAGCTTTTGCATACGGGGGCAATTGGCTATTTCGGCAGGTAGTTTTTCAATTTTATTGTTGGTGAGGATGAGCCAGCGGAGATTGGGATTGAGCGATTTTGGCGGTACAATTTCGATTTGGTTTGACTTGAAACCTACGATATCCAGCAGCGGGCAATCGGCCAGTACATCAGGCAAAACGGTGAACGGATTTTCGGAACAGAAAAGAATCCTAAGCTTTTTTAAACGACCGAAATCGGCAGGTAGTGAATTTAAATTATTGCGGGATAGATCGAGTATTTCGAGGGTATCGGCCAATTCAAAGATCTCTTGCGGAAAGTGTGAAAGCTCTTCGGAAAGTTTGAGTGATGTTGCCCCTTTTAACTCCCCGTTTTGTAATTGTTGTAGCGTTTGCATCGGCTTTAAAGTAACAAAAAAAGGCCGACAATTTTGGCCCAAAAGATATCAACAAATTGGGTTGATCAATTTATTCTATCTAAAATTGCAGTTGAGATGGAAGAGATGAACCCGGCGATGGCTTTGGCCTATGATTATGTAGAAACTACCAATACCACTATTTTTTTAACCGGGAAGGCGGGGACGGGTAAAACAACTTTCCTGCAGTTTGTAAAAAAAAATTCAAAAAAGAAGATGGCTATTGTTGCACCTACCGGGGTGGCCGCTATTAATGCCGGGGGGATGACAATTCACTCCATGTTCCAAATGCCTTTTGGGCCAATTATCCCATCGAATACAGCGAGGCCGGAGGTGCATTTTAGTCCGGAGAAAAAGGAGTTGTTAGCCAACCTTGAACTATTGGTTATTGATGAGGTGAGTATGGTTAGGCCGGATGTGCTGGATTATATCGACCTGGTTTTGCGTAATATTAAAGATTCAGCATTTCCGTTTGGGGGTGTTCAGTTGTTTTTGATCGGCGATCTGTCGCAATTAAGTCCCATTATTCGTGATGAGGAGTGGGTGATATTGAGCCGGTATTATGCCAACCAATATTTTTTTAGCAGCCAGGTTTTACAGCGAACGCCTTTTGTGCGGATAGAGCTGGACCATGTTTTCAGGCAGAAGGAACAGGCTTTTGTTGATATTTTGAACGAAGTGCGGAACAATACTATTAGCACCCAAAGTTTGGCTGTGCTTAACGCAAGATATCAACCCGGTTTCCGGCCAACGGCAGAGGAGCCTTATATTACGTTGACTACGCACAATGACATAGCGCAAACTTTAAATAATGAATTTATTGAGGCGCTTGAAGGAAAGGAGTTTGAGTTTAAAGCTACCATTCGCGGGGAGTTTCCGAAGGATGCATACCCTACCGAAGTTAATCTGAAATTAAAGATAGGTGCCCAGGTGATGTTTGTGAAGAACGATACATCGGCCGAGAAGCTGTATTACAATGGCAAAATAGGTTTGGTTACCGCTATTGAAGCCGACACCGTGTTTGTGCAATGCGGAAATGAAAGTAAAGAGATTGCGGTACAGGCACTGGAGTGGACCAATATTAAATACCTGCTGGATGATGAACAGATCAGCGAAACTAATGCGGGGAGCTTTGCGCAAATTCCGTTGAAACTGGCCTGGTCTATCACTATTCATAAAAGCCAGGGTTTGAGTTTTGATAAAGCTATTATTGATGTGAGTGAGGCTTTTGCGCATGGGCAGGTTTATGTGGCCTTGAGCAGGTGCCGCACTTTGCAGGGCATGGTGTTGAGGAATCCGGTGGCTGCTCATAATATTATTGGTGATCCGGCTATAGCTTCATTCAATCAGCAAGCGCAGGTGATCCGTCCCGACCGGGAACGATTAACACTTGATCAGGAACGCTATCGCCAGTTTTTACTGACAGAGCTTTTTGATTTTGCGCCCATTAAAAACCGGATGGATGTTTTTGAGGAACTAATACCAGGTTTTAAAACTGATGTGATTGCTGTAGCCGAAAAGTTATGCCGGCAGATTACCAATGTGGATGCAGATAGGATTCAAAAGGCTGCGGCTTATTTTCGGCAAAAGCTGGAAACTATTATTGAGGGTTTGCATGGGATGATACCGGATATGATCAAACAATCATCGGCACAAAAAGCGCTGGCGGGTAAGGCCGACCAATTGATGCAACGCCTGATGGCACGCATTACACTCATGACTCATTTTGCTGGTGAGAACTTTACCGTTGAAACTTATTTGCAGGTTAAAAAAGATGCGAATGCTAAATCGGCTTCGGATAAATCACGATCGTATGTTAAGGCTTTGAATGCTAAGCCTAACGAAAAACTATTTAACCAATTAATGGTATGGCGGGCGAAGATGGCAGAGGAAAATATGATTATCCCGAATATGGTATTATCGGAAAAAACGTTGGCTACAATTGCAGAGAAACTTCCGCAAACCTTAAAGGCGCTTGGTGGTGTTAAAGGTGTTGGGCAAGCTAAGGCAACACAGTATGGGGCAGAGATTATTGGATTGATACGAGCTTACGAGCAAGAAACGCAACCCGCTAATACGGAGCAAGGGAGTTTATTTTAATAGAGCATAACGAAAACGGGCCTTCAATTGAAGGCCCGTTTTCGTTATATAAAATCATACTTATTACTTTTCCATTTGCTCAATAACGGCCTGGCTTACTCCGGTGAAAGAGAAACCACCATCGTGGAACAGGTTCTGCATGGTAACCATTTTGGTTAGATCGCTGAATAATGATACACAGTAGTTAGCGCAATCATCGCCGGTAGCATTGCCAAGCGGACTCATTTTTTCGGCGTAGCTGATGAAGCCATCGAAACCTTTAACGCCGCTGCCTGCTGTGGTACGGGTTGGTGATTGTGATACGGTGTTGATACGCACGTTCTTTTTAATACCGTATTGGTAACCAAAATTACGGGCAATGCTTTCTAAATAAGCCTTGTTATCGGCCATATCGTTATAATCAGGGAATATGCGTTGGGCCGCGATATAGGTTAATGCTACTACTGATCCCCATTCATTGATAGCATCCAACTTCATGGCGGTAGCCAGTACGCGGTGCAAGCTCAGTGCTGATATATCTAATCCCTTGTGGGTAAAATCGTAGTTGTTTTCGGTATAGTGAATGCCTTTACGCACGTTGATGCTCATGCCGATAGAGTGTAAAATAAAATCGACACCGCCACCAAAATGCTCCATGCTTTTTTTGAACAGGTTTTCTACATCTTCGTTGCTGGTAACATCGGCAGGTATTACCGGTGCGCCAATTTCTTCGGCCAGTTTATTAATAGTACCCATGCGCAGCGCGATAGGGGCGTTGGTTAATACCAGTTGGGCGCCTTCGGCAGCACATGCCTGGGCCGTTTTCCAGGCGATAGAGTTTTCGTCTAATGCGCCAAAGATGATTCCTTTTTTACCTTTTAATAAGTTAAATGCCATTTGAGTATTTTGATTTACGGCGTAAAATTAAAATTATTTATCGGTAATGAGAATTTGAGTTTATTATGTGGTAAATTATTGAATAGGGTTGAGCTATTTATCCGTTAAGGAAAACTGAACTGAAATAGTTTCTCTACAGGTTACTGCTCTGCCATAAGCTATCCCCGGTTTCCAGTGCGGACTTGTTTTGAGGATGTTGATTATCAATTCATCGCAGCCGTAGCCTATGCCGTTCAGGATTTCAAAATCTTTTAATGTACCATCGCGGTCAATGGTGAAGCCAATTTGAACCGTGCCTTCAATATTACTTTGAATGGCCTGTTCGGGATAAGTTAAATGGCTTTTGATAAAGGTTTTGAATTTTTCGACACCGCCGGGAAATTCAGGTTGGATATCAATGGCTTGAAAAAACATCACCCCGGTGAGTTTAGTTACTTTGAATATTGGTTTTACCTTAGGATGTTTTCTAACGGCGCTAATTTTTATCGGTTTTGAGGAATTTATATCCGTAACAGGAGACAGCGGCAAATGGATAATCATGAAACGACTGCCATTATTTAGATAGGTGTATTTTTGCAATCCGTTTTGTACTAAAATGGTGTCATTAAATTTAGCGCCGTTGATCTGAAATCGGCCCATGGTATCGGTAGAAGTAATTATTTTATACTGGTCGTGCGCTATGTCCTTTTGTTGGGATGTGAGCAGTACGCGTTGAGCGGGTTTGCCCGCAGCATCGTAAATTATTCCTTGCAGGTTGATGGTGTCTTTTTGGATGATTAGCGTATCGGGATGTTGAGCAAAGGCTGATATACTTAACAGGAGGAATATGATTGTGAGGTATTTCATACTTTTAAGATGCCTACAGCGATATGGTTTCCATAAATGACGGAAACTTTGTAAGCGCATATTTATCGCGCGCAGAAGATTTCTCTCGTCGGTAAATAGAGCGATGAGCTATTATACCTCGCTCGAAATGACAGACTTTTTTTATTGAGATAATAACTCCCTCGCGTTTTGCAAGGCGCTTTCGCCGGGGTTGGCACCGCTTAGCATTTTTGCTATTTCTGTTACGCGCTCATCGTTGGTTAGTGGTTTGATGCGGGTGTAGGTTGTGGCGGCGCTATCGTCTTTATAAATAAAGTAATGGCTTTTGCCCTTGCTGGCTATTTGCGGTAAATGGGTGATGGTAATTACCTGCAGGTTTTGTGACAGGCGCTCCATTACCTGGCCTACTTTGTTGGCTACTTCGCCGGATACTCCTGTGTCTATCTCGTCAAATATAATGGTTGGCAGGGCAGTGTTGTTAGCTATGAGCGATTTGATACTGAGCATTAAGCGCGATAACTCACCGCCGGATGCTACTTTGCTCATTTCGGATAGGGCGTAGCCTTTGTTGGCCGAGAACAGGAAACGGATATGATCGATGCCATTTGAATCGAAGTCGGTGGAAGCGGTAAGTGTGTTCTCTATTTTTAAGCTGGCGTTGCCCATACCCATTTCGGCAAGGGTTTGTTGCACCTGCTTTTCGATAACTGGGATGGTTTTGACGCGGTTATCCGATAATTGCTTGGCCAACTTTTGTAGTGCGGCTTTTTGGGTGTTGATGTGTTGTTGTAAAGTTTCTATTTCCTCATCGCCTGAAAGTACCTGTTGAATCTTGTTGGAAAGGTCATCCTGAATTTGGAGTAATTCGGCATTGCTGCTTACACGATGTTTTTTTTGCAGGTTGTAGATGATGGTGAGGCGATCGTTAATGATATTCACGCGTCCTTCGTTCATAATGGTATTACCTTCGAGGATCTCGATTTCGGAAGCGATATCTTTTAGCTCAATGATAGAGCTTTTTAGGCGTTGATTTAACTCTTCGATGAAAGGATTAAATTTTTCTAAAGCGGATAACTGGTGCGCTGCTTCGCGGAGTTGCAGTAGGGCCGATGTTTCGCCCTGGTCCATCAGGTAATGCGCACCTGACAGATTGCGTTTGATGTCGCCGGCATTGTTTAGGGCGTAAAGCTCCTGCTCTAATTTTTCCTGTTCATCCGCGCTAAGCGAAGCCTTTTCTAATTCATCGTATTGAAACTGGTGATAGTCTAATTCGGATTTGGCGCGGTCGGCTTCATCCTGTAAAGTTTTGAGTTTGGATGTAGCTGTTTTGTAAGCTCGATAGGTGGCGTGGTATTCGTTCAGCAAATCGGGATGTTTGGCTACGGAATCGATAACCAATAACTGGAAAGCGGCATCGTTGATCTCTTGCGTGGCGTGCTGTGAGTGAATATCTATCAGCTTTTCGCCCAACTGTTTTAGCGTGTTGAGGTTTACGGGGGTATCGTTCACAAAAGCGCGCGATTTACCATCTGCAGAGATCTCGCGGCGCAGAACGGTTTCGGCGGCGTAATCCAGGTCGTTATCTTCAAAAAATGCTTTGATATGGAACTGGCCTATCTGGAACGTGCCCTCTATGATGCATTTTTTTTGCTGGTTAAAAAAGTAACGGCTTTCGGCGCGCTGACCCAGGATCAGCGAAAGCGCACCTAATATGATTGATTTACCCGCGCCGGTTTCGCCGGTCAGGATATTCAGGCTTGCCCCGAAGCTGATCTCGAGGTTATCAATTAAAGCGTAGTTATTTATTTTGAGCTGTTGAAGCATAAAAAAAGCATCCCCGTTTTGAGGATGCTAATTTACAAAACCTTGTGGTTTATGCCGACTAATTATTTTCTATCTGTTCAGGTTTTTCTTCTTTTTCCGGCTTCTCAAGTTTTTCGGTTTTACCTGTTTTCTTGTATTCGTAAACCTCAATTTTTTTCATCTCTTGGACCCATTTTTTAAACGCGGGACTATTGGTATAAGCTTTCAGCTTTTCGGCCGATGCTTTAAGTAATTCCTGCTCTTTCTTAATTTCAGGGTTGTTTTGATAAGCGCGCATAGCTTCGCCCAGCTTCTGCATTTCTAACTCGGTTTGTTTGATTTGTGGGTTGTTGAAAGTTTTTCGCATGGAATCGGCCATAGTACGCAACTCAAAATTTTGCGCATCGAGCGATTTAGTGTTCGGTTTCCACTGTTTGTTTAACTCCTTCATTTCGGCGCGAATCTTCTTTACGTTTTCGGGAGCGCTATCGTCCAACTCTTTTTGATATGCCGCGTAATTCTTGTTTTTGATATCCGGCATTCTAACATTTGGAAATTGAGAAGGGGTTATCGGTTTATAATCATATTTTTCCTGAAGGCGTTTATCCAACTCCTTGTATTCGAGTGTGTTGATATACTTATTAAGCTGCATACCCAGGGCTGTGATTTTAGCGTAAATGTTACCCTGCTCATCGGCATTACCCCATTTTGCCTGAAACTCCTGGCTTAATTTTTCTTGCTTGGCTTGCAGTTCCTTTATTTCGGGGCTATCAAAATAAGCTTGGATCTCGGCGCTTTTTTTATCCATATCGGCCTGCATTTTTTTGAAATCTTCGCTATCATAATATTGGCTTACGGCCTGGCTATGCTTATCCACTTCAGTTGTTAGCTTATCCAATTGAGGGTCGTTGTAATCTAAGCTTTTTGCTGTTAGTTTGCCGGCCTTTGGTTTGGGAAAAGCAACCTGGCCAGGGATGGTGCGTGAGCCTGTATGCCTTACTTTTTTAGCTGTAGTTTTTTTGGTTGTATCGGTAGCTGTTGACAGGAAGGGAAGTTTGCCTGCCGGTGAGATAGATACTTTGCCATCTTTAATTTCGGGATTGAGCCACGCTATTGTGCCCATGCTGCCCAATAATACTAATGCCGCTACTAAAATATGGCGGATGTTTCCTTTTTGTTTCTTAGTTTCCATAATACGTTTAATTCGGTTTAATAAATGATATTTTTTGCCGGTTGCGGCTAAGGCCAGTTGCATATTTTGATCGCGATTCTGTTCGAGCTGTAGCAGGGTTTGAGCGTAAACCAGTGGTTGCCCTGTGATCTGCAATACCAGGTCATCACAGGAATGCTCACGCTCGGTATAGATGATTTTGTTGATAAGATGCGTAAAGGGATTGAAGAAGAATAGGATAGCGATGACTTGTTGTAAGAGGTTGATGATGTAATCGTTACGACGAATGTGTGCCATTTCGTGAACGAGAATGGATTTGATCTGCTCGGCAGAGAACTGGGTGATAACCGCTGCAGGGATGATTATCATAGGTTGTAAATATCCCACCATGTAAGGCACATCAATAGCATCACTTAACAGTACCTTTACCTTTTGTGTGAGCTGCAACAGCTGCGCTAACGTATCACCTTTTTGCTGCAGAGCGCTATCGGTAATGGTGGTTTGCTTTATTTTATAAATGTTGCGCCACCCCCACAGTAAACGGCCCGACTGCAGTATAATACCTAATAGCCATAGCACTACTAAATAAGGCATGTAGTGATCAATAGTTATTGGAAAGGAGTTTGAGTCGGCCACCGGCAGGTTTTGCACCGGGGCAACAAAGCTGAACTGTGGTAAGGGCCCATCAATAATAGGGGCAATGCTTTGTTGTTTGCTTAATTCGATCATTAGCGTAGCGGCAGGCCACAAAACCGATAATGTTAAAGCAAGCAGGGCTACACTGTATTTATTGGCTGCCGATGCCGATGGGATGCATAGTAATACGATACGCAGCAGGGCATAAATAATTAACCCTTGCCAAAGGGAGTGCAGTAAAGCGATACCCAGCGGCTGACTCAATTGATTGAATAGGATTTGCATGGCCTATAGATTTTTAAGGTTATCCAGATATTGTTTAATAGCTTCGATCTCGGCTTTTGATGAGCGGTGGTTACCCAGGGCCTGCATTACCAGATCGGCAGCGGAGCCGTTGAATACGTTGTTGATCATTTTATCGAGATAGTGCTTTTGGGCGTCGGCTTGTTTTACTAACGCTTTGTAAATGTGAGTGCGGCTGGTGGCATCGCGCTCTACCAATCCTTTTTCGAGCATGATCTGCATCAGCTTTAGGGTTGTGGTATAGCCGGCATCTTTGATTTCGGTTAAGATCTCGTGCACATCGCGAACGGAGCACTGGCCTTTTTCCCAAAGGATCTGTAAAATTTCTAATTCGCTTTCGGTGGGTTTCAGTTCCATAAAGTTAACTTACGAATTTTTTCGTATTCAAATATACGAATGATTTCGTAATTGCAAATTTTATTTTTTTTAAATAATGTTAACGGTTAAATATTGAGAGTATGGGTTAAATTTCGTATATTGAAGGAAAGTGAACCAGGAATTAAGAAGGAGGAATCAAGACAAAAAAATCTTACTATCTCCCCCCCCGATGATATTGCATCGCAGATATGGCCTTTACGCTCTATGCTTCGAGTGCCTCAGCATGACACCCGGCGCACTTTATTATTACACGCGTTATTGCGAGCGATAGCGTGGTGGCGAATTTGTGCATGTGAAGAAAGGCGCTGCAATCTTAATTAGTTTTTTGTAATGCCTGGTATTTGTTGCCGTTGGATGGATCAGCTTCGTTGAGGATGTTGTAGGCTTGGATGCGGGATTGCGGATCTGCGGCGCTGTAGATGGATACAAACTCGTCGCTTTTGGCGGCGAAGAAGATCTGCGGAAGCATGGTGCCTGTGCCTTGGCGGTCGATTTTTGAAAGATCGGGCAGGAAGGCCGAAATGGCTTTACGGCCGTTGGCTGCGTTATCGGACATTAAGTCTAAGCCCAAACGGTGATAATTGTAGCTGAATTCGCGGATGATGGCGTAGCGTTTATTGCTTAGGTTTTCTGTGAGCCAGTAGCGGTTCAGGTTGCTATCGAAAGCATTCCAGCCTTTGTAGGATGCGCCTTGTGCCGCGGTTACAATGGTTTGAGCTTTGGCAAAATATGGTGTTCCGCCAAAGCGGGAAAAGGAATCGTAATCCATACCCATGATCACGTTGGCATAATAAGCCAGTACCGATGTGAGGTTGCTTTGGAAGGTTTGCTCATTAAAGTCCAATTGCTGGCTTTCGGTATAAACGAAGTCGAAATCACGGTCGTTAACGCTTAATAAAGTAGTAGTGTAGGTTGAGCCGTAGATGGGGCGGGTTGATTGTACCTGCAGTTCGCCGCTGTATTTGCTGCTGCCATCCCAGGCGGTGATGTTGAGTACGAAGTTGCAATCGACACGCTCTTGAGGTAAGATCTGATCGTTGCTCCAGCGGCGGTTGTTCAGAAAATCCTTCATGGCATTTTCAAGCACCTGGAATACGCGTTTATTGCTGGTTTGTATTTTGGGCGATAACACCTGTACACGCGCGTTCAGATCCTGCGCCTGAGCAGTTATGCTTAAGCCGATGAATAGGATGATACAGGTGAAAGTGTTCTTCATGCGTTGATCAGGTCAATAATTTTGCGGCAAATATCGGTTGCAACCTCGTCTTTGGTTTTAAGGTCGAAATCGTTTTTTTGCAAAGCGCTATCAATAATAGTGATTTTGTTGGTATTTGTTTGGAAACCCGCGCCGGTATCGTTCAAAGAGTTGAGCACGATGAAATCAAGATTCTTTTTTTTGAGCTTTTCGATAGCGTTGGTTTCCTCGTCATTAGTTTCGAGAGCAAATCCTACCAGGATCTGATTCGGGCGCTTGATGGCTCCGAGGGTTTTTAGAATATCGGTGGTTTTTTTAAGCTCGATGCTGAACTCGTCAGTCTTCTTTTTGATCTTGATATCGGATACGGTTACTGGGGTGTAATCGGCAACGGCGGCGCTCATTACGCAAATATCGGCATCGGTAAAATGCTGCTGGCAGGTATCAAGCATGTTTTGCGCCGAAGTTACGTTGATACGTTTGATGGACTTTGACTTGCTTTGCTGGGCTGTTGGTCCGGATATTAAGGTTACATCGGCGCCAAGCTTAGTCAATGCATCCGCTATAGCGAAACCCATTTTACCGGATGAATGGTTGCCGAGAAAACGGACAGGATCGATAGCCTCGTAAGTTGGGCCGGCAGTTACCAGTGCTTTTTTGTTGAGCAGGGGTAAGCCTTTTTTCAGATCTGCTTCGATGAAGGCGATCATCTCTTCGGGTTCCGCCATGCGGCCTTCGCCCACTAAGCCGCTGGCGAGTTCGCCGTAGCCGGGCGGGATGAAAATGTTACCGTAAGTTTTAAGTTGCTCCACGTTATGTAACGTAGATTCGTGCTTCCACATATCCAGATCCATTGCCGGGGCAAAATAAACCGGGCATTTGGCGGATAGGTAAACGGCGGTGAGCAGGTTATTCACCAGTCCGGTAGCCATTTTAGCCATGGTGTTGGCGCTTGCAGGGGCAATGATCACCAGATCGGCCCAGAGGCCAAGCTCAACATGGTTGTTCCATTCGCCGGTTTCGGGTTCAAAGTATTGAACGTACACCGGTTTTTTGGAGAGGGTTGATAAAGTTAGCGGGGTAATGAAATTGGTGGCATCGGGCGTCATTACAACCTGTACTTCGGCACCTGCTTTAACCAACAGGCGCACCAGGAAAGCGGTTTTGTAGGCGGCAATGCTTCCGCAAACACCCAGTATGATTTTTTTACCCTCGAGCATGAAGCAAAAATATGTTTTATCTGTCAATATATTGTTGCTTAATTTAGGGAACTTCTATTACACATCTGCTATGAAAATACCATTCGATACTTTACGATCTGAATTTTTACGTGTACTACTTCAGCTGAACATGTCATCGGCGAAAGCGGAACAATGCGCCACCATATTTGCCGAGAACAGCCGTGATGGTGTTTATACGCATGGCTTAAACCGTTTCCCGGTTTTTGTTGAGTTGATTAAAGAAGGATTGATCAAAATTGATGCTGAGCCGGTGCTTGAAAATCATCTGGGCATGATAGAGCAATGGAACGGCAATTATGCACCCGGAATGCTAAACGCCAAATTGTGCATGCAAAGGGCCATTGATCTGGCTAAGCAAAATGGGATTGGCTGCGTTGCCATACGCGATACCAACCACTGGATGCGCGGCGGAACTTATGGCTGGCAGGCTGCCGAGGCGGGTTGTATAGGAATATGTTTTACCAACACCATTGCTAACGTACCGCCTTGGGGAGGGATAGACCCACGCTTAGGGAATAACCCCTTAATTATTGCTGTGCCGCGGAAAGATGGGCATGTGGTATTGGATATGGCGGTGTCGCAGTATTCGTTTGGGAAGTTGATGCAATATCAATCTAACAATGAAGAATTACCCTTGCCGGGAGGATATGATAGCGAAGGTAATTTGAGTACGAACCCGGCGGCAATAATGGAATCGAAAAGAATATTGCCTATCGGGTTTTGGAAAGGTTCGGGTTTATCGCTGATGCTGGATTTGTTGGTTACGATATTAAGTCAGGGGAGATCGACACAGAAGATAACAGAGAGCAAGAAGGAAGCGGGGGTATCGCAGGTGTTTATCGCTATTCATCAGCCCGATACGGGGATGAACCGGCAGTTGATTGAGCAGATACTGGAGTATGCGAAGGGCAGTCGTCCTGAAAAGGAAGGTGGTAAAATATCGTACCCGGGAGAGAATACTTTGCGGACGCGTGGGCGCAATATTAAAGAAGGGATACCGGTTGATGAAGCGATATGGAATAAGGTGTTAAGCCTTTAAGCAAACAAAAAACGGAATGCGATTGTATTTTGATGTGAAAGAATTATAAGTGTTCAAAATATGAATCTCAATAAAAAACTATCTGCCGTAGCTGTATTGTTCATTGTGAGTTGCTCTGTATTTGGGCAAAAGGTATCTAAGCCGTTTCCGCAGCATGTATCCTATTATAGTGGTGTTATCAAGCCCGATCTGCCGCAAAAGCAGTTGGATAATAGCGTAAAGTCGTTTTATATACTTTGGAAAGAACGTTACATTAATGCCAATTGTGGGCCGGGTCAGTATTACGTTTGGTTTGAGAAACCGGGCAAGCAAAGTGTATCCGAAGGGCAGGGCTATGGCATGATGATCGTAGCGCTGATGGCTGGTTATGATAAAAAGGCACAGACTACCTTTGATGGTTTATACCGTTATTATAAAGCTCACCCCAGCAAGCGTAGCAACAAACTAATGGCCTGGGCGCAGAATAAGACCTGTAAAGACATTAGCGGAGACAGTGCCACGGATGGTGATATGGATATTGCTTACTCGTTATTGTTAGCAGATAAACAATGGGGAAGCAGTGGTGATATCAATTATTTGAGTGAGAGCAAGCAAATTATTGCCGCCATTATGAAGCAGGAGATCAATCCGAAAACTTACTCTGTACTATTAAGTAATGGGATTGAACACGATAGCAAGGATTACTTTGATACCCGCACCAGCGATTTTATGCCGGCTCATTTTAAAGAGTTTAAAAAGGCGGGTAATGATGCCAGTTGGGATAAAGTTGTGGATAGGAATTATTCGCTGTTTAAGATGATACAGGGAAAGTTTAGTCCGGATGCAGGTTTGGTGCCCGATTTTATTCAGCATATTGATGTGAAACCTGTTCCCGCTAAGGCGAAATATCTGGAGTCGGTTTATGACGGGAGTTATAACTATAATGCCTGCCGGGTTCCGTGGCGTGTGGCTACTGATTATATATTATATGGTGATAAGCGCTCTAAAATTATGGTTGATAAGATCAATACCTGGATCAAAGGAACTACTAATGGCAACCCAGATAATATTTCGGCAGGCTATAGTTTGCAGGGTAATGATTTAAAGAACCGTTATTTTGAAGCGATGAGCTTTATAGCGCCCTTTGCGGTATCGGCTATGGTTGATAAGCAAAATCAAAACTGGTTGAACCAGGTATGGAGTTATATGCTAAAATTTGACCTAGATACTTTTGATTATTATGATAATAGTATTAAGATGTTGAATATGATCATTTTATCTGGAAATTATTGGGCTCCATCTGTGTAAATATTTTTGATTATTAGATAATTGTGTTATTTTTACGATACCTATTGAACAACATTAAGTATAGTAAATAACCCCCGATTATCAATGATCGAAGATTTTTACAAAGAAGAGAGCGAAAAATCTCTCAAAAAGGAATACGCGCTTTGCAATTACTGTGGCGAGAAACTGAGACTACGTGCCAGAAAACCTACTGCTGTAAAAATGCTATTGTTTTTTTTACCGCTTAAACGTTATAAATGCACTAACTGCAGACGCAACGTTTATAAAATGGGCTAAGATTTTCCCGAACGGGCAAGGGTTTCAAATTTATCCCAAAAACCATCCTGTGGTAATTTAGCATAAATATCAACTGGTTCCTTTTTTATAGGGTGGATGAATTGGATGCGGCGTGCATGCAAACAAATGCTCTTTTTCAAACTTCCGCGCGGATAGCCGTATTTGTTATCGCCAACTATGGGGCAGTTTAAGGTTGATAGCTGAACACGGATTTGATGAGGACGACCGGTTATCGGGTCAACTTCTATCAGGTAGTAGCCGTTTAGTTCACCAATCAATTTGTAGTTTAATTCGGAACGTAAACTGCCTGTCACTTCGTGGTCGTGAGCTTTAGTAACGTTTTTCTGGGGGTTTTTAACCAACCAGTGTACCAGGTTGCCACTTTCGGGAACGGGGCGGTTACGTACCACGGCCAAATAAGTTTTGTGGATATCGCGGCTTTTGAATAAAGCGTTCATCCGCTCGAGCGCTTTGCTGGTTTTAGCAAACATGATCACACCACTAACCGGCCTATCCAAACGGTGAACTACACCTAAAAAAGCACCGTTAGGTTTGTTGTATTTTTGAGCAATGTATTTCTTGACCTTCTCGTCAAGCGATTCATCACCCGTATCATCAACTTGCACAATATCGCCTGCGCGCTTGTTGATCGCGATGAGGTGATTGTCTTCGTAAAGAACATCCTTATCGGTTACATCGTAATGTGGATTATGGAATTCTACCCGGGCCATTATTAATACTGCTCTTTTTCGCTTGGGAAATCTTTGGCCTTTACATCCTTAATATAGTTTTGGATGGCACCGTTCATTATATCGTACAGACTGGCGTACTGGCGTAAAAAGCGTGGGCGGAAACCTTTGTTCAGTCCGAGCATATCGTGGATAACCAAAACCTGGCCATCACAATGCTGGCCTGCGCCTATACCTATGGTTGGTATGGCTAAACTTTCACTTACTTCTTTGGCTAATTTGGCCGGGATTTTTTCGAGTACTATTGAAAAGCATCCTAATTCTTGCAGCTTTAAAGCATCTTCGCGAAGTTTTTGAGCTTCGGCTTCTTCTTTGGCGCGTACGGTGTATGTTCCGAATTTGTAGATGGATTGTGGTGTTAAACCTAAGTGACCCATAACCGGGATACCCGCGGCCAGTATCCGGCTAACGGATTCGGCTATCTCAATACCGCCTTCCAATTTTACAGCATGGGCGCCTGATTCTTTCATAATACGGATGGCTGAGCTTAAAGCTTCTTTTGAGTTACCCTGGTATGAGCCGAAAGGCAGATCGACAACCACCAATGCCCGGTTAATAGCACGCACTACTGATGACGCGTGGTAGATCATTTGGTCGAGCGTAATAGGTAGGGTGGTTTCGTGCCCGGCCATTACGTTTGAAGCTGAATCGCCAACCAGGATCACATCGATGCCCGCATCATCAACAATGGTAGCCATAGAATAATCATAGGCGGTAAGCATGGCAATTTTTTCGCCGCGCTGCTTCATTTCCTGCAAAATGTGGGTGGTTATCCGTTTTACCTCTTTATGTACCGACATAGTTTTGAGTTATAATGGGTCAAAGGTAGGATTATTATGTTATTTCGGATGTGGGATGTTCGATTTCGGATTTGTAATTATTTTGAGATGATTGATCTGGATTTATTGTGAACTATTTAGCAGGTGTTTCTTTGCTTAAAAAAACGAAATTCAACATTAGAAATTCGAAATAAACGCTTACCTTTGCGGCTGTGAATACAGAGGTGTCCTACTTCCTATTTTCTACCTTATTCTGCGGATATTTTTACTGCCTAACCCTTCGTTTTTCATTTTTAAATTTCGTTACAAAATGAGCTATTTAACTAAACACCCTGCTATACTATTACTGGCCGACGGAACTGTTTTTCATGGTAAAGCTGCCGGAAAAATTGGAACCACAACTGGCGAAATATGCTTTAACACCGGTATGACGGGTTATCAGGAGATTTTTACTGATCCATCGTACTTTGGCCAGATCATGGTGACTACCAATGCGCATATTGGTAATTACGGAATCAAGAAGGACGAAGTGGAATCGGAACAGATACAAATTGCCGGTTTGGTTTGTAAAAATTATAACATAGCCTACAGCCGTAAAGAGGCTGATGAATCTATCCAGGATTATTTCCAGGAGCAGAATATTGTTTCGATATCTGACATAGATACCCGCCAGTTGGTGCGTTACATTCGTGAGAAGGGTGCTATGAACGCCATCATCTCGTCGGAAATTACAGATATTGATGAGTTGAAAAAGAAACTGGATGCGGTACCATCAATGGATGGATTAGAGCTTTCATCACAGGTATCAACCAAAGAAACTTATCATTTTGGTGAAGAAGGTGCCGAGAGCAAACGTATAGCGGTTTTGGATTTAGGAGTGAAGAAAAACATACTGCGCAATTTTTCGCACAGGGATGTTTACGGTAAAGTTTTCCCGGCTAAAACTACTTTTGCTGAGATGGAAGAGTTTAAACCGGATGGCTACTTTATATCAAACGGCCCTGGCGATCCATCGGCAATGCCTTACGCTATTGATACTGTTAAAGAGATTTTAGCTGCCGAGAAACCAATGTTTGGAATATGTTTGGGTCACCAGTTGTTAGCTTTGGCTAACGATATCCCAACTAAAAAAATGTTTAACGGTCACCGTGGTTTGAATCACCCGGTTAAAAATATTATTAAGAATCATTGCGAGGTAACATCACAAAATCATGGTTTCGGTGTGGTGCAAGAAGCGGTTAGATCATCAGATAAAGTAGAGATCACCCACGTTAATTTGAATGATCAATCTATTGAAGGAATCCGTGTAAAGGGTAAAAAGGCGTTTTCGGTGCAGTATCACCCGGAATCATCTCCTGGTCCGCACGATTCACGTTACTTGTTTGATGACTTTGTAGATATGATGGAGTAATCGAACTTACAATATACTGAAGCCTGGCAATTGCCGGGCTTTTTTATTTATGGGGTTGGATTATCGATAAAAACCGCATCGTTTATTTGTTGACTTAGTTTGTGGATCATAACATCCAATTCAATTGCTGATATTTCGATGTAGTTAATACAAAGTTCTTTTTCCTGGTCTGATTGGGGGCTTTTTAATACATTGAGCAACCCTAAAATGGAAGCCAGCGGTCTGCGTACATCGTGAGATTGCGACCAGGAAATTTTTCTTAAAATTTCATTTTGTTTGATTAACTCGGTATTGGCATCCTGTAACTTCATTTCGGTTTTTAATCGTTTGGTAATGTCACTGGCCATGATCATAACATATTCCTCATGATTACTAAAAATCAAATGTGAGGTAATATCGGCGAAAATTGTTGAACCATCTTTACGTTTATGAGTCCATGTACCGGAGTATTTATAGCTTGATTCGAAAGCTTTTACAGCTGCCTTAACTTTTTCCGCTTCTTCTTGCGGCCGGATATCTAAGATCGACATTTTAGAAAATTCATCCCGACTATATCCATAATTATGAATTGCGGCATCATTCACTGCACTAAACCTTAATGTTTCGCGGTTGTAAATCCACATAGGGGTTGGATTGTCTTCAAAATAACTACGGTACTTTTTTTCGCTCTCCTGTAGCCTGCTGTAGTGCAAGTTAATTAAAAGGTATAAAATACAGCTTGTTATGATTAAAAATATCACTACACTAGTACTGCCCATAAGCAAAGTACGTTGGGCTTTTACACCCTCGAGCATAAAAAATATGATATCGCTTAAGCCCATCCAAAGTATTCCAGATGCTAAATAAATAACAACAATTTTTAGCGATCTCGATTTCATTTATACATTAATTAAGTAATGTTTTTCAATAATAGGACATTATTTAGATAAATGTTTATTTAACTCGTTTATTACCCAATAAAAAAGCCCTCTCCCAAACGGAAGAAGGCTTTCTGAAAAACTAACAATCTAAACTTTTATTACAGTACTTTAAAGGCTAAGCCGAACTGGAATACCTGGTTACGGAATTCGGGAGTTTGTGATGTGCCATCTCCATTGTTCTTTTGTAAATCCAGTGCGTAACGGGCGTGGAAATCAACTGATTTAGTTAAGTCGATACTGAAGCCAGCTACACCACCTATAATACTATTACGGAAGTTGTTTCTGTCATTATCGTATTGGGTTTGTTGGGTTACGGTAACGCCATTACTATATACGTTTTTAGTTGAGGTAGCAAATGAGAACTGCGGACCAACAACTATTGCGAAGTTATCGGCTAACCTTAATCTGGCTAACAAAGGTACATCAACAAAATTACGTGTTTGGGTAAAATCGCCGGAAGGGATAATTGCTTTATACCCTTTTTGAGCGTACACAACTTCGGGTTGTACACCTAATGGACCGATCAATGGAATTTCTAAAGTTACACCGGCATTAAAACCGGTTACGTAGTTTGTATTGAAATTAGGATCGTTGGTTTTAGTGATGTTTGAAACATCTAAACCACCTTTAACACCAAATTTAACCTGAGCATTTACTGCGCCTGCTACAAGCAAGCCGGCAGCGAATAGTATAATCTTTTTCATTTTGAGTTTAATATTAATTGAAGAAGTGTATGAAATAAATGTGCCAACAACAGGTATATGTATCTTCGATGTGTTCATTTGACCTTTAAAAAGCTGTTTATCTGTGACTATTGAAGGATTGATAACGGAAGCTTTAACTATAGATTAAGCCAATGTAATGAGATAAAGGTGTATATTTTACACTACAATTTAAATTGTTAGGATACTATTACATGGTTATATTTCGGAATTGCAGGCATAATTGATAGTTTTGATTATGCTACTATCTCATCACTGTAAAGTATTGGCCACTGCTCTGCTTGCTTTTTCAATAAGCTGTGCATCGGCTCAAAAAAAGGAAAGTTTTATTGGTTCGTTAGATCAGCAAAACCATTGGGTTGATTCTGTATTTAATAAGCTGAACAAAAAGCAAAAGATAGCTCAGTTATTTATGGTGAGGGCGCATACCAATAAAGGCGAAGCTTTTTCGGATTCTATTGGGCGGGTGATTAAGAAAGAGAAGATTGGCGGACTGGTGTTTTTTCAGGGCGGTCCGCAAAGGCAGGTTGTTTTAACCAATGCTTATCAAAAGTTGGCGCGGGTACCTTTGCTTATCGCGATGGATGGCGAGTGGGGTTTGGGGATGCGTTTGGATTCGACAATATCCTACCCTTACCAAATGACATTGGGTGCTATTCAGGATAATACGCTGATCTATAAAATGGGGCAAATGGTCGCCTATGATTTTAAGCGCACGGGCATGCAGATGAACTTTGGGCCGGATATGGATGTGAATAATAATCCGAATAACCCGGTTATTGGTTATCGATCATTTGGCGATAATAAATATAATGTAGCTCAAAAGGGTATTGCCTATATGCAGGGGATGCAGGATAATGGCGTTTTGACTACCGCCAAACACTTTCCCGGACATGGAGATACAGATGTAGATTCGCATTTTGATTTGCCAAAATTGCCTTTTGATAAAGCACGACTGGATTCGTTGGAAGAGTATCCTTTTAAACAAGCTATTGCTGCCGGGTTAAGTGGCGTTATGGTAGCACATATGAATATCCCGGCGCTGGATTCTACAGCGCATTTGCCATCTACGTTATCAAAACCTATTATTACCGGCATATTGAAAGATAAACTGGGCTTTAAGGGATTGGTAGTTTCGGATGCGATGGAGATGAAGGGTGTAGTGAAATACTTTCCGGGTGGGCAGGCTGATGTGATGGGTTTTAACGCGGGAATGGATATTTTGGAACTGACTGGCGATACCAAACGCGCGGTGAAGATGATCAAGAAAGCGATCCGCAAAAAGCAGATATCGAAAGATGAATTGGATTTAAGAGTTAGAAAGATATTAGCGGCTAAATATTGGGCGGGGTTGAATCATGTAAAAGAAGTACAAACCACCAACGTATTTGAGGATTTGAACAGACCGGAAGCTAAGGCTTTGGTGCAACAGCTTTGTGATTCAGCTATTACAATGATCAAGAGCGATACGGTTTTTGCACCGGTAAGTACTGCCAAGGTTGCTTTGGTTAGTATTGGCTCGGCGAAAGCTACAGTGTTTCAGCAGGGATTAGCTCAATATTATACCAATAGTACACAGTTTAATTTGGCCAAGAATGCCGGTGTGCCGGAGATGAACCAATTGCTTGAGACCTTAAAAGGTTATGACGCTGTGATTGTTGGCGTGCACGATAGTCGCCTGCGCCCTGGTGCTAAGCTGGATTATACCAGCGATGTTAAGTTTTTTGTTGCCGAACTGGCTGCACATAAAAATACAGCTATCGGTGTGTTTGCTAATCCTTATACCATTGCCGGTTTGCCTGGTATTGAGAAGTGCCAAACGCTTTTGGTAGGCTACCAAATGAGTGATGAAATGCAACGCTCGGCTGTGAAGATTTTGACTGGTAAGGCTAAGCCAACGGGTAAACTATCCGTGAGTATTAATACGTTTTTTCCGAATGGGTTGGGTGTGGTGATGAAGCAAGCTATTATGTCACCTGTGCTTTGATTTATTACAAGCCTTAGTATTGCGATACTTTCTTATTGTTTTTATTGATGAATATTGTTGTTTATTTAACTGATATTGAGTGGTTTGCGTGAATGTATAAAGTTCAAACAGTAGTTAAAAGATCAACGGTGACTTTCAACCATGTAACTATTATATTTATGATATATTGTACTTGCTAACCCTGCCACTATGTTAAAAAATATATTAATATCTATTGTATTAAGCCTCGTACTTATTAAGACGGCAAATTGTCAAAGAAAAGATACCATCATAACTTATTTCAAAACCAATGTTTATGGTAATCGAGAATATACCACATCCGACAGCTGTGAGTATTTGAGAATGATAATAGCACCCCATAAAGGCGAAAAATTATATACTATCAAAGAATATTATCGTAACACAAATATTAAATTTAGTGGTAAATGTGAACCGGAAATGATGGATCGTTCTGGTGTCGTTTTGTTGCAAGGTGATTGTATAAGTTTTTTTGATACTGGAAAAAGGCAATCCATTGGCAGTTACGAAAATGGATCCAAACAAGGTTTTGAATACAATTATTATCCCGATGGTAAATTGTATTGTGTTTTTAATTTTGTACGTAATACTCGGAATCTTACTACAAAAGTGCTTTTTGTAGATTGTTACGATAAGAATGGATCAATTATATGTAACAAAGGTAATGGGCGGTGGATACAATATTATCCTGATTTTAAAACAATTGATGTTGTTGGGGAAGTTATTAATGGCTTAAAGGAAGGACCATGGGAAGGAAAAGCAATGCTGAATGGAGACTCAATTAAATATGTTTACAATTATCATGAAGATAAAACCATCTCGAGAATTGGCTATACAAAAGATGGAGTATCGTACCCATTCACAAGGGTAATTCAAGCTCCATTTAATAATACTTCTATAGACACATTTATACTAGAATTTAACAAAAAATTTAAAGCCCCTAAAGACGCTAATGGGCATATAATGAATATTGATACAGTGCACATTGGTTTTATAATAGAAAGAAATGGAACACTGACACACTTTGAAACAGTTGGTAAAATTGATGTCGTTTTAAAAAATGCCTTATTGGAAGCATTTAATAATATAGCATCGGGTTGGGAACCAAGGAAATATTATGGGATTCCTATGAGGTCAAAAATGATAGCCCCGGTAAAATTTACTAAAACGGTAAATGGCCATATCAGCATGTATTCTGAAACCATACTGGAAAAATTTGATCCTATAATAGTATCTCATTAGGCACTATTTCGTATTTTTACGTATGCAGTCTGCCTACCACAAATACAATGCTAAATTTCAGGAAGCTTTAAATAATTTGAACCCGCAGCAGTTGGCGGCCGTTAATAAAATGGACGGTCCGGTGCTGGTTATTGCAGGGCCGGGTACAGGTAAGACTCAGATTTTGGCTGCGCGGATCGGGAAGATTTTAACCGAAACGGATGCCTTGGCGCATGAGATTTTGTGTTTGACCTATACCGATGCCGGTGCGGTTGCTATGCGCAAGAGGCTTTTCGATTTTATTGGTCCGGATGCTTACCGGGTTAATATCTATACTTTCCATGCTTTTTGTAACGATGTGATCCAGGAGAACCTGGAGTATTTTGGTAAGATGAACCTGGAACCGCTGAGCGATCTGGATGCGGCGTTGCTATTTCGCGAACTGGTGGATGAGTTTGCCAACGATCA
>Ga0116227_10007121_pt1 | contig 22086 bp, 19 predicted proteins | sample S1TSphgellanicum_FD_89693 | JGI IMG/M metagenome (GOLD analysis project Ga0116227, IMG submission 89693) | Host-associated microbial communities from peat moss isolated from Minnesota, USA - S1T2_Fb - Sphagnum magellanicum MG | ecosystem: Host-associated > Plants > Peat moss > Unclassified...
GGGGAAGAAATGGCAGCTAGTTACTGCCCCTCCTCCATTATGAAGGTGGTCTGATACATTATGTTAGTCACAAGGTGATGATCCACTTGCATTCTTGTCATGATTTTTTGGTTTGGCTACAACAAGCATAGTGTTTACAATCGAAATGTTATTATGGAGTTTTCTCTGCAATCTCATAAAATATGTCAGCTATGGGGGGAGGAGGGGCTAATCAGTGAAGTAAAAGAGATAATTCTAGATATGATGAGTTTTGTCAAACGCTAAAAGAACATGATCTGTTTCCACAAGGCATCCTTGTTTTGACCTTCTACACTTTATTGGAGTGACTTGCACATGCAAGACAATTTCCCATCTTGCAATGCAATTTGCATAATTGAAAGAAACCAACAAGACTTCTTTGGATGTGATAGAGCATGATGGTTGAGTAACCTTTATTGACCTGAATGAACCTTTGCTGGAATGGCTCTCTGTGTCTCTCTGTCTCTCTCTCTTGAACAGAATCTTACTTCAGAGTGTATGTGAAGTTTCTTGTTTATAAAAAAGTTTCTTTATTTTGTCTACCTTACTTTAGTGGATGTAAACCACACCTAGTAGTTCTGCCTGGATCACCAGGTGTCCTGTTTTGACTTTGGATAGGTGTTTGCTATAGATATGTTCTTCATCATACTATTGTAGGCTTTTTGACATAGTCTTCTCATTGTTGCTCTTGTCTCATTAGTTTATTTGTGGTTTGAGCTTTGCAGGTTTTGATTTTCCAGAGTTCCAGGCAATGAAAATTCTTTTGACGAATTCCTTCCAAACTTACAACTAAATGAAAATACTTACTTTCTTGCATTGTACAATGCACTTTGTGAAAACCAACATTGTTTCTAAAAGGAACCAATGTAGCAGTAGTGACTTAATAAAAAAAAAAGTATTATGAGTGGTGGGTCTTAAATTGCTCATTTATATGGGATCATGTTGAGGCTGAAAATGACAACACACCAAAGGATTATTCAAATTTTGGTCATTGTTGTTGTGAACATGGGAATACTTCCGATTGGGAAGTTGGGGACCCCAATTGTTGACTTTTGATTCCATGTGGGGCCAGGTTGGGCTTTATTTTATTTTATTTTTCTTCTTCTTTTATTTTGGTTTAATTGCTGGAATGCAAAATATAAATGGTTAGAAGTGGCATGGGTTGAAATTTATGTTTTTCTATGGTCCATTTCAAACTTGTTTTTGGTTTGGATAATCATATGTAATGGGTTTTTAATATGGTCTTATTTTATTTTTATTTTTTCACTTTCAATTGGGTTCTTTAGCAAAGGTTCATAATTTTTCCTAATTTTTGGATTTCCCAATTTAACTATGGCAATGTTAGTAGAATTGGCATTGGGATATTGGTGTATTTGTCTATTGAAATAATGGCCTCTTTGGTGGATGAATAAATGTTTGGTTATTGAATGGATATTGGAGTACATCATCCATATGGTTATTGTACTAAGTAACAAATGGGAACCTAAACAATAATGTATTGGCTTGATTAAAAGGAGAATATCATTGGCAAATAGGTTTTTTTATTGGAAGCATTAGCATGGTGATCATTGCCATGGAAGATGTTGATGTGATTTTGGGGACTAGTGAACATTAACAAAAATGAAGGCAAGTTGGTTTGTTTGATTTTTTTTTATTGCCAATGAATTTGCATGTGCCATTGAAGGCCCTTGTCAATGAATTTTACCAATCCTACAAACCTAATGAGAAAGTGGGGAAGGCAAGGGGGAAGGAAATTGTGGTGGATGCACAATTATTCCATGAGATTTTCAAGTTGCCTTTGTTGGAAATTGAGGTTGATGGTTTTAAAGATATAGTACCACTCCACAAGTTTATTTCAAGACTTGAAAGAAGGCCAAAACCCTTGCAAATGGTTGGAAGGTGGTGGATGTTAGTGGCCCAAAGATGGAGTGGATGTGATTTGTGTGCAAGAAGCTAGCATTGAAGCTACATCCAACTTACTTGGCAATTCACCAATTGCATGTGGTAATAATAACAAGTAAAAGGGTCATGTGTAATTGGGGGAAATTTGTGAATGGGCTGATCCATGAGGAGTTTGCAATGAAAAAGAAGGCAAGGAAGGTGAACACCTTTCTTTGTGGGCATTACATCTCCCTCATCATCCAATATTGCATGAAGACTTCAAAGGCAAATTCAAAAAATACAATGTTTACAAATGTCCTTAATAGCTTAAGGCAAAAGACTATTGCCTTGGAAGATTGTTTGGTTCACCAAAACCCAAAGGAATTGGTTGTCCAACAAGAAGAGAGGGTGAAGGCATTGAGAGGTGAGAACCAAGGGGAACATAATTGGAGTGAAAGGTTTGTGGGATTATTGGAATAATTGCATGTTTAATCCCATGAGGTTGAGGGGATTAATAAATTGAAATTGGAGTTGAAGGATTTCAAAACAAAATTAGAGAGGGTGACAACATTGACGTAACATAGGGAAAGCCAAGCCAAAAATCTCGAGGCTTCTTTGGATGGGAAGATTGTCAAGTGGAGAAAGGAGAAAGAAGTTATGGAAAAAGAAAATGTTGCACTTATGATATCATAGCAACAATTGCAAGTCAACCAACAAAAAAGGAGGGAAAAAAAGATTCACCAATAAAAACAATTGGAAGATTTGGAAGTTTAATTGGTGGTGCTGCAAAAGAAGAAAGCCATGGCATTAAATGCAATTGTTGTGGAAAAGCTTTTAATGAACCAACTATTATGGTGTTGAAAAAAGAATTTAAAGAATATTGAAAAGTTCGGTAAAAGGAATACAAGTTATTAAAGATTGTTACCCAAGAGTAGATGGTCAAATGGGAAGCCCATATAGATGTCCAACAAGGCAAGCTCACTTGCAATTTAAAGATCAGTTTTTGGGCCTTTGGAGGAATTTTTTTTTTTGCAAACTTTTCGAATGCAAATTATGTATTTGATTGTGTGGTGGTGAAGGTAGCCTTTGGCATTGGTGATGCACCCTTAGATTTGGAGGAAAATTGCGGAAAGTTCTGCGTAATGGGTATGGAAAATTTGATGGTGGAGATGATTGCAAGAGAAGATGTGAAGGCAGTGTCTCTAGCATCATTTCTTTTATTGGTGGGAGGTCCTTCAAGTTGATGTTTCCTTTATTATAAGAGGTTGGAGGATCAAATAACTCAACACCATCATTGTAATGCAACCCACCACAAGTGGAATAAGATTCCAAGGATGGAGATTTTTTGCAACCTCCCCTACCCATACCAAAATGATTTCAAGTCATGGTTGACTAGTCTTAAAAACTTATATGATTAAGTGGTAGATCCTAAATCTTTCAAAGTGATTATGGAGGAGTGCTACCAATGATGCCGAGGGCTGATAAGTATGGATATTTCAAGTCTTGCATTTGCATGGACCCAATTGCAAATTCAACATTGATTGTAGGAGGCATCGTTCATTCTAGATTGGAATGAAGTGTTGAAATTGGATGGGAAGAAGATTTTCTCATCGAAAAACCTATACGTAAGGAATTGGCTTTGATAAGATTGGCCTTTCTAATGTACCACATAATTGGGAATTTTTTGATTTTGTGGGAAATGATGAGAAGTATTTTGTAGGATGTGAAAATTGATAATTTTTGTCATGGGATTGTCTTTGTGGTTAGGTTGTGATTTTGGGCACATTGTTTGAAAAGAAGTGTCCTAACCATGGGTTTTTAGGAATTTATGGATGTTGGAGAGGTTTGGCTTCTTTCCATAAAAGGGAAAAAAAACTATGTGCATGTCTTAGGAGGGGGAGACGGTGAAAAGGAAAAAACATTGCAAGTTTACCTTACAATTGGCTTTTCATTGTTGGAGAATTTCATTTTATTGAAGGATGTTATCAAATAAGGCATTTCAAAAGGAACATTATATGCACATAGACCTAATTTGTTATCAAGCTTTCATCTTTTGTAGGGTATTGACTGAATGGTGCCAAATGTTTAATGTTCATTTTAATGTGAATCATCTTATGGTAGGAGGTTAAGAGTTTGCATGGATAGCAAAGATCCATCATCATCCTTTTCATTTTCTTCGATTGTTGGAGCTCATGTGCCTTTCAAGATTTATTCAAGGAACCAATGAATCCACATCATGATTTTGGACCAACCCAATACAAGGCTTTCCACCCATTTTGTGATGGGCAATCACTTGATCATAGGCCTATTTCCAGTGAACCTATTACTAAGCACCATTGTGTTTGTGAAACATGTCACAAATAGGAATGGGGTTATGTAGGAATTATGGAATTATTTTTGGTTATAATCCATGATTTTTTAGGTTACATTTTGGTACTTAGGTTCTAGGGAAAGGATGGCATGATTAATTTGGACTTTTTGTGAGTTGTTTTTCATCTTTTAGTTTTGGTAGTTATGGGAGTTGAAAAAGCTATTCTTGGAAAACACATATATAGGACTTTTCGGGTCTTTTTCCATTGTCATTGAGCATGAAACCTTGACCTTGTAGGAGTAGAATAATAGGATTGCATGGAGTTTTCATAGATTTTCCATTTGGTTTTGATATTTTCATGCCAAATATCATTAGATCATCTTATGGATGGTTGCCATTTGAACTACATCATAACTTTGAAAAAAAAATCCATGGTGGCCCTAGTTTATGATTTGTCCAACTTGCAATTGAATTGTTTATCTACAACTCATAATCAAAATTCAATCGTAAGTTAAATAGGTTACAAATCATGGGTGCATCCATCAAACTTGTGATTAAATTATTGGTCGTTAGTTTGAAAGTTCATGCCCTTGTTCATTTTGTGATGGAAAGTGGATGGGTTTGGTTGCAAGTTTGTAATTTATTCCATTTGCAACTAAATGGTGATCACAAGCTTAAAATGTTGAAGACTATGGGCACCTTTGTCCAAGACACAATTGAAATTTAATTGTAAGTTAAATAGGTCACAAATTGTGGGCATTCTTATTTAGCTCGTGATTAAGTTTTTAATCACAAGCTTGAAATGTTTCACATTATGGGCGCCCTTGTTTAGCATGCAACTAAAAATGGAAATTCAGTCACAAGTTGGATAAAGGCATTTAAACTTAATTTTAAGGACCTAATATCCATTTTCAATTGTTCAAATTATGATTTAAATTTGATTACAATTTAAACCATGCACATAGGTTTATTTATAAAATTAAAATTATAGTAGCATATTTAGTATTCATATGGCAAGTTATGATTCATTTGAAAGTCATGGACTAATATTTCAATGTGTGTTAAATATTTGTTCATTAATTATGGGTAAAAAGTAAAAAATTGCTTTCAAATTGTTTATTGTGCCAACATTGACTTGTGTGTCAAGTCTGATGTGACAATTAATGCAAAAATGATGTGTCACGTCATTTGTTACAACCTTGGTTTAATTTTACACAAACTGCATTGAAACAATTAAAACTTGAAAGCAAAGGTTTAGGATTAATGTACATAACCTTAAAAATTGAAGTTGCAAGTTGGCTTGACAAGTTTGAAGATGCACAAATTCCATACTTTAAATTCTAAAAGAATATTACATAATCAAAAGAAAATTCAATGAATAAAAAGTAAATGACATTTATTATTTGTGAAACATTCATGTGCATAACTCCTCCAACCTATAAGAGGATCACAATATTACATTTTGAATTGAAGTTGATATGCAAAAGGACAAGAAAGAATTGGAACTATGAAACCCAAACATCGAATCTCATTATTGTTATAAAGCTTTGGCTTCCCATGGAATCATAAATACTAGTAGCCTTGCAATCACACAAGTTACAACATGTTATGGAACTTTGAGCAACGAAACACAAGTTGGCAAAGAAGGGGCATAGGGGTATGTAGTGTGCATGTGAAAAAAGTTGTTGAAACTCCGTTGCAATTCACAACCTTCTAACAAAAAAATAAATACGAATAGGAAGTTAGCAAGCTAAGGAATAAAGGAAAAGATTAGATGGTGAAATAAACATACAAGTAGTAGGAATAAAAAGTTGACAAGCTCAAGAACAAAGGAAGAGATTAAATGGTGAGATAAACAAACAAATAGGAGCAAGAAGTTGCCAAGCTCAAGAGGAAAGGAAGAGATTAGATGGTGAGATATCAAACAAGTAGGAAAAAGAAGTTGGTAAGTTTAGGAGTAGAGGAAAAAAATGGAAACACAAGGAAAACTTGGCTGGTTTCGTAAATGAACCCCTTTGATGGCTATGATGTAACCATTCAATGTTTTCAAGGCTCTTAATTGAACATTTTGGTGGCACCACATATTTAGCCCAAGTTTTGGGTGGCAATTTTAACCCTTTTTATGATGTTCTTTGGCATTGTCAAATTCAGATCTATAGTTTTTTGGTGGTTAATTATGAAAATTTCACCCTAATTCCTTTATGCAAGCAGTTAAGGTTTTGTTAAAGTAAAAAAATGGCAATAAATCACCCTAGAAAAACATTGACACCTTAGCAAACTAGGAAGGGGTGTTCCATGAAGTGGAATGCCCTTTACTAGATTTTGCTCTAAAATGGGCTTTAAAATACATTAGAATTTTAAAGTGCTTTACAAATATAATAAGTTTTTTCTTTGACTACCTTATAGTTCCAAGAAAGCTTGGAGGGTGTAGGGCGGTAAATACTAATGTTGTGCATGTAAATGTCAATAGTTGTATATATGGCATGTAAATCCAATGTAAATGTAAATCATTTACACTTACACATCCAATTTTTTTACACTTACACTTATCATGTTGCAGTGTATATATATATATATATATATATATATATATATTACACTCACAATTACATGAAGCCAATGTAAATATTTGTCAATTACACTTACATGGCCTTGTGTAAATGTTTTGGGACATGTAAGTGTAAATACTAAAATTATTTGTAAAGTCACCCTATCTTTGGGCCTCCTTTCATCCCAAACCCTTCTTTCAAAGGTATCCATAAAGTAAGGAAATTTCATTAAATCTTGAAATGAAATGTTCAAAATTAATATTTAATGCACAAGGTTCAAAACTAATTATAGTAGCTTTACAAGTAAGAATAATGAAAATATATGTAGCCATAGTGGGGTGTTAAAAAAAAAAAAAAACAAGGTGAAATTTAGTTCATCACAAAAACCAAGGTCCCCCCACCCATGAATGTTAATGTGTTTTTTTTTTAAAAATTCGCCACAAATGAAAAGAATCCATTGTGAATTCATTTTTTAAAATTTATTTGAATCCCACCCTATTTATGATCAAACTCAAGGTTTTAGAGTTGTTTTCCTTATTTTATAGATATTTTTATTATATTTCAATGACAATGTTTCATTGGAATTGGTTTATGTAAGATGGGTATTTTGGTGATTATCATTATGACAATTTCAAAATCATTCTAGATTATATTTCATCATAGATTATATTTCATTTTAGAATCATTTTTTGTTGTTTATATTGCACCTTTTCAATGCTTTTGTTTATTTGTATCTTGTTGTTTTTCTCACACCTTATCAATGTTTTTTTTTCTTAATCTACTTAGGCTCCATGTTCTAATGATGTTCAACCTTTTTACTTATTTATTATCTTTTGGTTTTCAATATATTGTTATTATTTATATCAATTTCAAATTTAATTTAAATTATATTAAACATTATATCCATGGTCAGTAAGGTAAAAAGAAGAAGGTAGTTATTAATAAAAAAATGAAATAGTTATTAGTAAAGGAATGAAATAGTTAAACTTGAAAATGAAATAGGAACTTTTTTCATATCCCTACTAGTGGGGAGGGGAAAGGAATAAGATAGTTATTAAAAAATGAAGTAGTTAATTTGGGAAATGATGAAGTAGTTATGACTAGTCTTTAGAATTGTCTGAATTGTCCATGGATGACCATACAATAGATTCTACAAACCCACAAAAAATTATGCAAAATAACCCATATACCAACTTCTCAAATATTGTCATTGGAATAAATATAACTTGGGCTTCACTTTGTTACGCACTATCAATGGTGTTCAACCTTTTCTTTTCTTATCATGTTCCCATTTGGTTTTCAATATCTCCTTATTATTTATACCAATTTTGAATTTAATTTAAATTATATTAAACATTATATCCATGGGTGATAAAATAAAAAGGAAATAATTATTAACAAAAAATGAGATAGTTATTAATAAAAGAATGAGGTAATTAAGCTTTAAAATGAAATAGGATTTTTTTTCACATCCCTATTGGTGGGTAGGAAAAAGGAATAAAATAATTATTAAAAAATGAAATAGTTAAGTTGAGAAATGATAAAGTAATTATGGGTTATTTCTAGAATTTTCCTAGAGATGACCATACGATAGATTTTATGAACCTACAAAAGATTATGTAAAATCACCCATATACCAACTCCTCAAAATTTTGTCATTGAAATTTGTATCTTGTTGTGAATTTATCTAATGAATCAAACTTTCATTGACATTTTGCTTACCAAATCAAGAATGAAAAAAATATTAATAAAACAAAATAACATATAATGAAATTTATAAAATTCTATCTTTTGAAAAAAATAAAAAAATCATTGTCACTGGTAATGCGCAACAGCAGGGAACCCAAATATCTTCAATGACCAGACCTTCTTGCAAAGTTGTATGAATTAGTTGCGGGTGTGTATTTTGATGGTTTTCTTTTGCAGTGGGCCATTTAGTTGGCTTGTCTTCAAAAACATTATGAAACCTCCCCTTCTCAAGTAAAAATCACATTTTTTTTCATTGTTATATATTTACATTGTTTTACATGACCATCTATATATATATATATATATATATATAACATTTATATTATTTTATTCGAACAAGTAAAATTATATAAATATATTTATTTTTACACTTACACGTAGGGTAAGTCCCAAACCATTTACTTGCACAACACTGGTAAGTACTAAGAGCATCCCCACCGGTGCTCAGTATGTGACCTTGCAAAAATATTTCTCACATCCAAGTTTAGTTATTTATTTTGCAACCCCACCCATAAGACCCAAACAGGAACTGCAAATGGGTGGGAACTACTAATAGCAAACCACGTGGACCAATCATTATGATTGGCTAATCAAAAACAGGGAGCAGCAGTCAGATCATATTTACTACACTCTTCTCTAGCAGGTGCACAGCTTTGCTGCGCTATTTACCAGCCTGAGCAAACTAAGCAAATATGCAGGAGAAAAACCATTTTCCTGATCCAAACCGGCATATTTTGACAATTTCTTCATGCCAATTTAATGTGCAGGTCACATACTGAGCACCGGTGGGGATGCTCCAAGGCAAATATTGGGGTGCCATAATAAGGGCCCACTTGCTGACTCCCTGGCGTAAAAGTACATGGGCCAATCTTCTATATAATATAGAAATACAATCTGCCACCTTTCAGAGATTGAAAGAAGGGCATAATCTACCACCTCGACAGATTCTGCCAATAGAATCAGCAGAGACACAACATCCATCCATATACAATGTGCTCATAGGTATTGTGCAGAATAGGTTTCCCATGTACTTGCTTTGTACAAATTTTTAGGGCAAAATTCCTTAAGTCCAGTGTCTACAACTGAACAGTTGTGCTTTCCAAGTCTAGAGCAGCAGCAGCAGGTCTTCAATCTTCGAGCTTGCTCTCTCTGGCTTATAGTTCTAAGTTCTATCCTTCTTCTAAGCCATGCAATTGATGGCTGAGACTTTCATGTCATGCTCTAATCTCTTTTGAACCTGCCAAAAAGACTCTTCATTTTTGTAAGGTTTTCAATTTCCTTTAGGAGTTGGAAAATTTGCTGTGTTCAAAGCATGTGTAGTGTTGTTCATGGGTGGGCGGGGAGGGATGGCAGTTGCAATGAAGCGGATGGCAAAATGACTCCCAAGTATGAACCACCTTCAAAGCTGGTTCCACTTCTACTATCACCATTTGTTTGTACCCATTTAGCGTTAATTCCTTCTATCTCTACACCATTTGTGTTGCACCATGGATCACTGTAAAAAACATTGATAAATGGATGATTTGGCCAATTGGGGTTCTGTTTTTCCCCATAAAATTGTTGATATCTTTTGCAGAAAAAACACTTGGGTTGATATGTGCATTGACTCTCAGTTAAATTCTCGTGGGAGATTGTTGTACTGATGACCCATATTCCTTCCTTTGAGATGTCTTTGTTTTAGTTTCTTTGAATGTTAGTTTAGGTCAGAATTGGAGTTGGAGCACCCATGAGTCAAGATCCAAATATACATACCTGTCTCTCAAAGAGCAAGCAGGTGTGGTCATCTGTGAACTCAAATCCAATACTCTAATGGAGGAGCAGCCACAAGAGGACTTAGAGATCATCATGCGTAGAGGAACTCTAATTCCTTTTATCTTGTGTAGGAAACTGTGGAGCCTGTGGTGGAGCTGCCATCATCTCATGTTGGTGGGTTTAATGAACCTGAACTTTTCCCGTAGCATCTTGGCTTCATATATCACAAATTCGGACCTTTCCTGTCCAGTGCATCTCCTTTGTTTCATCTATTGAATTGGGCATGAACATTCCCTTTGTATGTGTTTGACCATCTGCTCATCAATCTGCTGTAATGTGATGGCTGGCTCAGATGTCCTTGTATTCAGAGTTTATGAATATGCTTTTGGAAGACCACAGATTTGTGGTCAGAGATCTGTTGATCTAGCCAATAATGTCTGGTTAGTCAAGGAAGTTTTCCCATTGGTGAGGAGAACTGTGTCATGTTGCACATTCCTTTTGTGCAAGAGCTTGGTCCAGTGATGCATCAGGACAGTACAGCAGACCAGAATGGCAAAATTGGTGACATCAAGGCTGCTCTTGAAGGTCCTTCAGGACAATGTACCCACATCAATCATCCTGACTAAGCTCTTATTGAAGTCAAGCAGGGCTCTATCTTTAAGCTTTTGCCAATAACAAATGAACTGATCAGATTTTTTTGAAAAGTGCAGTTCATCCAGAAGAATTTGCAGTTCCATACTGATCTTGTTCATTTTGGTGTGTCTTATTGCATCTTTACCAGGTTTTTAAAATGGCCCCACATGTCACTGTTTGGTTCAACCACCAAACTGATTTCGCTGCTTGGAAGATGAGTCTTAGGGCTACAAAATACCTTCAGGCAGTGCCTGATGTCAACATAATACTCAAAATGTATTTCTTTGACAAGCAGTGGAAGTGGGACTGGCCAGAAATCCAGGGGAATGGCTGAGTGAACATAGCCTACAGTTTTCTTGAAATTGTCAAATGAGGGAACTACACAAGGGCAATCAAGACAGTTTAGGCATAAAGCTGGTTTTTCTGTGAGAATGCAGTCCTGATAGACATTTGGGTTGCTGCCAGAACCAGGATTTTCTAGTAGGAACCCCACCAGAACGAGAGAGTGAAGAAGATGTAGCTAGTAGCACCCAACACATTGCCAATGGAAAGGCTTCCCAAGAGCATACCAGATGTGTGAAGCATGGTCATAGCAAAAGCCCTTCTGCCAGGCTTCAGTGCACCCACATGGAGCCTTCTTGTGAGAGCAGACTAATGATTAATTGCTGAAAGGTGGGTCACACTGCAGGAGAAGGCCAAAACAAGAGGGCAGACTGGGGTGCAGACTGGACGACAAGGTACAAATCATTGCTTTCTACCCTAAGTTTTGTCCATGTAAATTCCAGTTTGAGTCAATCCTAGGATCAGTAAGGTTGCTATGCACTGTTATGACGAGCACCTCCAGGACAGAGCTGTAAGATGATCACATAGGTAATGCTGCAACAGTTATAAATTATAAGTGGTACACGCAGGGCTTCTTGACTTGCATTTCCCATGCAATTATCTCTCTAATCCATGTTGGATCAGACATCTGTCTTTTTTCTATTTGATACAGCAGATATTGGACTATATTCTGTCCTTTTGTCTTGTCACAGGATTGATCATGCAATATGTCTGACATGCTAAAGGTTTATTAAAGGCAATATGCAATAACTCTAGGAGGTTGCAAGTGCTGCAGATCATCATCTATGCGCATGTGAGCTGACAGATACCTGATTGGATTCTGGACTGTGGGCACAGGCATTGCAGATGAGGAAGGGGTATGCCTTTAAGAAGCTCTTTGCTGCAGAATACAGATTTTGCAGTGTTGATTTCTTTCTGCAGCTGGGAGGGTGACAAGCTTTCATATGATGGCTGATATTCTGAAGGTGTCAGTTGTGATTTTTTAACTACTGGAGATGTTAGAGGCAATATAAAATGCTCTGTCAAAAAGTGTCACAATAGGAAGTCTTGTGCTGTGCATGGGTATGATGATTTCCTGGATGAAGAGGATGTGGCTGCCATAAGCTAGTGCTGAAGGTAGTACCTGCTTTTCATAAACCATGTTTTCATTTGTTTCCAAAGGTCCTCCCTGAGCATGTGTTTGACCATCACTGTTGTGCAAATTGCTCAGTTTTTGTTTCTGGTCATGGTTTTTGTTCTCTTTAGTATAGGGTTTCCTCTTTTTCATCCTTGCTGTTTGGTTGTTGTTATGTTCTCAAATCTGAAACATCAATAATCTTGTTATTGGGTCATCTCTCAATTCTTTTCAGGTTTATTAAAACATGAGTATGGAGAAATTCTCCATACTCATGAAGGTATGTCCTTTTTGTTTCCTAACTCATGGTTGGGCATGTGAGAACCTTGCACCCACAAGCTCAATTCTGTGACTTTCTTTCATGCTCTCTAGCTGCACAGCTTTTTCCATGACAACTTGCTGGCCTTTTTTGTGAAATGCTGCAGTGATGAAGTCTAGATATTTCTACTCACCTTCAAGATGTGATGTCAAGTCTGAGCTTCCTGCCTCTGCAAATTTTATCTGCCCAGGTCAATACAAACTGAGAATAGGGGCCAAGTGGGTTGTCTGTGATGGACCCACCTTGGATGTGAAAGATATTGTGCTAATATAAAATATAAGTTATTGTTGTGGCAGATCCATGCATAACATAGACTCCAATAGGATGATGTAAGACTCTGGTGTGATGTGTTACACTGTGGTATCTCATCTGCATACCTAGTGGTTTTGAGCATTCCTGAAACATTTGGATTTCTTATGTGGCAGTATAGTCTCCAAGACTTGTAGAAGCTCAAATGTTGCAATGATAAATGTCCAGGCTACATGGAAAATGATGTACATTTCAGTGTTTATAATGTGTTCCATTGATGAGAGTCTATTTTCTCTGATCTTATTTGTGTTGAATTAGTTGCATTGACTTGTTTCGATGTTAATAATCTGTTTCTGTTGGGAAAGCTCAGTGGATAAGCTTGGGAAATGAACATCAAATTTATGCAGTTCAGAAGTAAAGGTGTAGAGATGAGAATAAGTAGTAAATTTTAGAGGGTGAAAGTCACCAAATGTATGTCCAAACTACTTATGTCACAGTGATCAGTGCAAGATGCGCCTGGGGTCAATGTTGGAGTACAATACTGGCAGAATACCAGAGAAAGCTTCAAACTCTGTCTCCAATTCTGCTACTTTGCAGATTTAGTGTAGAGTCTCGAGGTGAACCAGATGGTCAAGGGGTGAACACACAATTTGTGTTGAATAGATTTTAGTGGTAGCTAGAAGAAGTTGGTGGGACCTGCAGTGGTGGTCCTGCAGTGGTGGTCCTGCAAAGCAAGTAAAACCACCAAAAGCAGGAAGGAAATACCAACTGCAGAAATTTTTGTTTGCAAGTTGATTAGATCTGTTGCTGATCTGCAGGTAGGTTCCATAGCAGAAGTGGAGAGAAGCATCTATGATTGTAAAGCAAACAGTCACAGATGCACCATATAGGGAAGTTGAAACCCAAGAGATGGAAAATGCCTGGGATTCCCTCTGGCACACTATGCACAGTCATGCCTGGTGCATGGGGATATGGGAGTCGAAAAATTGTCAGCTGTGCTTTGATTGGCAATTCCACAAGATGATATCTCTGAAGACTACAGACAATCAATTGGATCCTCCATGAGGCAATTCTCATATTTGAGCTCACTGGGTCATACAAAAATGCACCAGATCATGTTCTGATTTTTGTCAAATTACAATAGCTGCCTCCTGAATTTCCTTACATACAAGACCAGTTAGCAGGTTGTTCAATAATCTACAGAAGTGGGATCTTCTGTTTTGAAATGGGGGAAAAGAAGGTTCTTATTTACATACAAGTTTGTGATCCCTCTGATTTGGGCTGTTCGCTGTTCTGTGTCAAACCAGGACCGCTCTCTCATGTGCCCATAATGCTCCTCTTGGAAAATACCATGCATGGGCATTGGGTTCCACACTGTCCCATGCATCTTGATGAATTTGGGGATTGATAAAAAGAAACTGGAAGTTACAGTGGGGTTTGGGAACCTAGCTTGAAGGGAGGGTGTTGAATCTATGTGTGACTTGGTAACTTTGTGGGTTTCTTAACTTGGATCAAATGTGCACTAACTTGAGTAGTGTGAATAAGGAAACGATCTAGAAGCTTGTGATCTGTGCATAATCCTGTGAAGAGATTTCTCCAGGACATACACATTTATGTTACAAAATCAGGACTCAAAATGGCAACAGATCCCTATACTAGACTAGACTGGCATGTTATCAGTCCTGCTCACCAACAGCAACATATAAGCTCCAGAAATCTGTTATGCTAGAAAAAACAGTGGCACGGACCCTTGCCTAGCCAGCTCTAGGCACTTGGGTTGACCAGGGTAATATTGGAAACTAAGGTTTCTGAGTGCTTATTTACTACTACATAGTCACATGTGAAAATCCCCACCACGACCTGCTTCTTGCAGCCGAAAAGAATGTCTCAATACTCAAGTAATACCTTTAAAAAATGCTTAGTCATCATTGTTGCAATCAGAGCAGAATTTTTTTTAAAATTCCAATAGTCTGAAATAGGGGATCATTGTCATTTGTCGCGACAAGTAACCAGCCCCACTACCTACAGTGTATAAAATTCATATGTGAATCGGTGCCCATTTTGGATATAGTGAAGAAGGACATTTGTAGCAGGTTTAGTGTCCATGTGCAATCATATAAATTGGGTTTGGCAGCTATTAGTCCTTAGTAAAGTAGGCATTTATTTTTTGGGTTGTTGTAAAAGCTTTGGGTGTTCAAATCAATGGCAGCTTTCTCTATGGTGCTCTGAATAACTTTGCATTGTACCTGGCCTTTTTTTGGGGCAGAAGTTTGGGGTGTCAATCAATGGCAGCTTTCTATATGGTGGCCTGAATAATTTTTGTGTAGTAGTACCTCAATAGAGCCACCGTCAACTTCTCACTCCAGATTGTATCCATGTCAAAATCCCACTCCATGAGGTCAGGCTGAGCCTTCTTCTGTATCAGGTATTCTTGTTGTTGTGCATTAGGCTAAGTACAGCCACCCCCCTCCCATGGCATCAAGGGATCAAATAGGTGACTGACATTGGACAGAGAGACCATCGTTTCAAAGTTTCAACCTTGAGTTGTGTTTTTGAAGTCCTAGCAACAAAACAATTTAACAATTTTTTTCCCCTACATATGGGGACTCTCAACATTCTGTAACCTTTCCGAGGACCACTGACTCAGTCAAGCTTGTCTCTTTGCTATAACCGTTTTGCAAGTATTTAGGATAGGGTTATGCCGGGCATACAACCAATCAAACAAGAGTATTGTGATTCTTGACAGTTTCACAACAATGGCAATTTATATGGCCCCTTCAAGATTTAGACACACAAGTTTTCTGCAATAATTTTTTTTTGTCTACAATTGGCTTTTGTAGAGGTAATTAATGGTCATGTGTGCCAGATGAAGTAAATACACTTCACTTGTAAGGTTAAAAGGACAATTGCCAACTTGATTGGGTGACAATTTTTTACCAGATTGTGAACCCCACTTTATTATATTTCTGCTAGAAGAAGATCACAATTCTGATTGAGTTTGGGAGAGAATCCTTGTATAAACTTTAATATCAAGCTCCATTTAGAAAAGCTATGCAGTCAGCCAAATCATCCAACATTAGATCTGATAGTGCATTTAGCTGGTGTTATGTGAGGAATTTTACACCAATTTTGGTTTGGGTTTGTTTGGAACAGGGGACATGTGTCCTCCAAAGTTGCATTGATCTCTTCTGTTCAAGACCCAGTTTTCTATTGAAAATGCTTTGTTTCAAGGCTAGTTGGAAAGAGTCTGTCAGGTTGTTCTTCTACCATAACGGTATTACTTATATACAAATACTACATGCTGGTTAAAAGTCCAAAAGATGCACGGCCTATATCTACCTCAAATTCCAAGCATCCCACATAATCACATGAGAGGAATAAGTCAGGAATAATTAGAGCATAATAAAATACAGTTCACAGATTGATGGCAAAATTGGACTGATCCAAGCTGATCTGAACCATGCCAAGCTGAGAAATTTAAAAGAAAAATAGAGTACTTACTGTGCTGAACTACATTCAATTGCACAGATATCAGTAACCGATGGGAAGGAATGCATTTGGAAGTAATGCAGTCATTAGAGTTATCTGTAAAGTGGCAATAGTTTGAAGCTCTAATCACTGTTTCATCCCCAATTTGAGTGTGGTCCTAAAACTGAGCAAAATCAGGTATTGTTTCATGAAACTGGGTATCAGTTCAGAAGATTTGCAGGATCTTATATTCTGACAAAGGCTGATTTAATGAAGAATATGAGCCAGCAGTGAAGGAGCAGATAAAGGCAAATCCAAAACTGGGGTTGAAACTCCCTTGCGGACCCATTTAGGTGATAAAAACTAGTTTGGTCCCCTGTTTCTTTTTGAAAACATGTACTGTTTTCATCCTGACTTCTCATCTCATCCACAGTTTCCAGTACTTCACAGATGTCTATTGATTACGCAACATGTTCCCTAATTGTAAAGACTGTCAAGGAAACACTTACTCTTTTTTTTTGCCCTTCCCATTCTTTGCACAATGATTAGGCATGTTTGAAGTTTTTCATGTAAACCAAAGATTGGCCACTTAACCTAACACTTGACACGATTTTTTGCCAGATGATCTTACAAGTGCTGAGTCTCAGGTTCCTTCAAATCTTTCCAGTTTCGAAATCATTGCAGTTTTTGTGACACATGTCTGTGCTCAATCAGCTGCATCATTTTTGATCCCTGAGATCACTAGCTTGACATCATAATCAGAATCACCACCAAGTAGCATTTTGTTGATGAGAACATGTTTGGTTGAATGATGGTGGCAACAATCCAAGCCACCCACCCAACTCATCTAAATTCATGAGCATTTATCCTTCACAAGTCTGTATTTCCAGTCCCATCATGAAAAAAGCTTGAAACTTGGGTGGGCCTTCAGAGGCATATGTCATTGATATCATGTGCCCAATGTGCAACAACAGGGTGGGCAAGAGGGGGACACTTATTGGTCTCTCACACTCTGATGTGAATCTCTATAATACCCAGTCATGATGCAAAAGCATGGCATGATTTGAGCCTCAGATTTGCAACATTCGAGGCTTCTGGAGCTCAAAGTGCAGCTCGGCCAAACATTAAGATCCTCAACTTTGCAAAACAAAACACATGACCAGGCATCTAGTTGATGACAATAAGACCTAGGGCCAGAGCCCAGGTGAGACAACTAAAGTTTGTCCAGCAATTTGCATGATCTTTGATTTTGATGAGCAAGAAAGATCCATGACCTAAGAATATTAGTAGAGCATGAGAGCAATTTGTTTTGTTAATAAGCCACAGTAGAAGAATTACTACCAACAGTAAGTAAGTAGATATATTGCATACACTCTTGTTTTAGGGTTTTAGGGTGAATATCATGGTTAAAAGCTTGTGTCATGATACATCATGGAAAAATTTTAAGCTAAAAACAGATATAGTCAATAGCTAATCACCATAATTTGAACAGTTCTGGAACTAATGTATGCAGATGTGCTATGCTATAAATCTCTTTGGAACAACTATGACCATGGGTTTTCCAGCAAAGGTCTTCAATTGTTCACCTTGTAGGGATGATCTAGTACTAGTAGTAGTTCTTGTTTTGAACTAAATCCAAGAGGTTGTGATCAATGCTACTCGAGGTAGGCGCGAGTGTTTAGAAAAGCAATGTTTTCTTGGAATCACATGCATGCCAAAAACATATGTGCTGGATAATGATTTTGGCATATAACCTTTGTTTAATTGTTTAAAAGCAATTGCACTCCTTGTGTAAAGAGAAGGCTCAATGATATATTAGTTGGGTAATATATATAAAGATAGGGTAAGTTTGAAATATTTATTAACTAAGTAGGATGGTTGATCACAATGAGTGACCCATGTGGTGACATTTAATTAATCCTCACTTTACATTATTCAAGATTTCATGGTTTTGGGTGGGGATGGGGAAACAACTTGCTTGCTATTTGGATGTGCTAATGCTTTAGAGGCCCACATATTGGGTGTGGATGGCTCTGCTCTAAGGTACACCTAGATGTTGTGTGTAGTCGTTAGGGATCATTAAGGGCCCTCAGAGTTCCAAGTGGGTCCTACTTGGTTCCAAGGTGACCAACATAGATTTAAATTTGGAGCTTAAATTTGGTGGATATTATGACATAACTAGCAATTTAAAGTAGATGCGCAACTGGCAAGGATCCCTAATCTTGCACTTATTACAATAGGGATCGATTCAAGTGCCTCCTAGGGAAGAATGCCAGTGGCCAAAATTTACATAGGTCAATAGGGAATTTCCATAATTGTGAAGAAATCACCCATGGTGGTTCAGTTACAAGTTGCAACTTATCAAACTTGGCAAATTGCAATTGAAGGGAGAGTGGAGCAAAGACCTCAACCAATGGCCACCCATGGGCATGCCCAAAGGTGATGAAAGACAACATGACAATATATTAGGGTACTTGATATTTGACCCAAAGTTGATCCACTGAGCAGATCATTGCACATGCCATAGGGAACCGGATGTTGGCCAGTTGGCCCCCTACATTTGACAATGGTCGAAGAAACAGACAAAGTTGACCATTTTCACCACTCAATAGTTTGCTCATTATTAACACAAAAACAATACAAGCCCATCACGAGTCTTGTACCAGGTCCAAGGGGAAACCAGTTGCAGAAAAATATAAAGTTGCCCAAATTCAACAACACCAAGTACTCCTTGGTTGCCACTTTAGATCTTGTTGCATATCCTGGTGCTATTATGCCCAATGTTTAAAGATTTGCCTCTTGTTGTTTATGGAAAACAAGAGGCGAGGTGACTTGGTTGACTTGGGGATCATGCAGTACTTAATGTTGTGTGCTGTTTTAAAAAAGTTAACGTCTATTTCTTTGAGTGTTATTATTATTCTTTATAGGGACTTGGAGTGGGCACTTTAATGGGTGTGTCTACATATTTTTAAAACGAGGAGAATGAAAATAATGGTATCACATTTGTTTGTGAGTCATGTTCCTCTCAATATGTCCTATGAGGTTCCTTTACGATCAATAGTCATCATAACATGTTTGCCAAAAAGTTGTACTCCGCTAAAGGCACATTCACACTTGTTAGTAATTCAAGTGATAAGTTATCAAAATGCAATGTATGTTCAAACATAACATTGGTTTTTTTTAATAAATAGCTAATGTGTTAAGGGCTATCACTAAGGCTATCATTCATTGATATTGAACATGGTAAACTAACAACAAATCAATAAAATCTTCAAAATATATAGATTTTTGATCAAATCATGATTGGCAAGTTACCAATATGAAACCTAGGATAATAGCTTACTAATCCACTATAAGTTCCCCTTCATCCTCTCTCACAATTCCATTGCACGTGTTTGACTCCATTGCATGTACCCAATTCCATCATTGTTCACCTTTGTTGCAAAGCTTTAAAACTAATGTAGTGATAGAAGATCATCAATTGCAAAATTATGCAAGATCAAGGAGAGGGAGAAGAAGGGGAAGGGGGAGACCGTCTCATCAAGTGTAATCGAAAGCATTTTGCAACATTGGGAACACATGTAACATTGCAAGTAGTGCCAAATGTAGGAACAACAATTACAACACTGAAAGTAAACACAAGACCAGGAGCAACACCAAACATAGATTTTGAACCTTCTCACCAATGACAAGGTAACAATTTGAGGTTTTAATTTTGATTTGATGCAAAAAATTGGTTGATCTTCAGTTTCACATGATACCTACCACACAAAAATTGGATAAAATCGTTGATGAATGGCAAAAGATCACAAAGTTGAAAGTTCTTCATAACAAAAAAAATGTGCAAAGATAAATGGAACGGCTTGAATTTTGACTAAAAAAAAGTTGTAGATTATCATATAGGGACTAGCCATCACATTCAATTTTGGGATCTCAAAACTAAAGAATGTGACTGTCATCATCTTCCTAAACAATTCAACTAGGAATTCTATGAGGCTATTCAAACATTCCAAGGAGAAAGGATGATAAGTGCATTTGCACACATTATAGATGTTCATGCTCAAAGAGATGCAGTTTACACTCCATCAAATGTAGGATTAAATATAGATCAAAGACTTTGTTGCACCTTGAACATCTATTATGCAAAAGATTCTAGAAAATGATTATGTTGTTAACTATGAAAGAAATGAAGCTACAAATGCAAATGGAGTGTGTGAGTGATTTACATGCCCTCCCTCTAGGGCTATAAATACCTCATAATGAGTTCGCGGTAGACTATAGTTAAGTGATTGATATCCAATGAATTATTAAGTTGCATTTGTAATCCAACATACATTCACAATGATATGAACTAAGATTGTCAAAAAAAAAAAAACTTAATTAAAACCAAGGAAAAATTCACCCATTTGTAATTTGTTGTGATAAATCAAGTTGACTCCTTTGTTTCCAGTGAATGTTGACTCCACTCACTAGTAGAAATCAGTCAAAATGTAACCACTCCATTTATAATTACATGTGACTTGTAATCATTTGCGACTAGATTTGGGAATATTTGCAATTACAAGACCAACTTTCAACTAATTTTTGTCATTTTCACAACTATGATGCAACTATTAAAAATTTCATCCTATTGGTTGCATCAATTTTACATTTATTTTCATCCATTAATAGGTTGATGTGCCCCATTAATCACAATAGTCACCAAATTAGTTGCATCCTAAAGGCATTCTACAATGACATAGGGGTGTATTTTAATGTATGTACTAAAATTATACATATAATATGCATACATATGTATATTGTTCATATAATGAATCTCAAAATTAATATTTGAGCTTTGAAATTTTTTATTGAAATCTGAGAATTGTTATTTCAATTGTTTAAAACATTATTTGAATTTGAAAATTTTCATTTGAATATGATATTTTCAATTTAAATTCAAAAAGACTTATTTGATCTAAAAATTGATTTTGAATTCTAAATTAAATTTTTGAATCCAAAAATTAGTATTTCAATTCAGAAAATTATAAATTGATCATAAAAATGGACATTTTTAATTTTGAATATTTTAATATGAATATTAAAATTTATATTTCAGCTCTGAAAAAAATTCATTTGATTCGAACCTGAAATTTAAATTCCAAATTATTATTTTGGATTTTCAAAATTAATAATTCAAGTCTAAAAATTAGTAATTGAGTCTAGAAATGGACATTTCAGTTTTGAATATTATTATTTGCATATGAAAATTGACATTTCAATTCGGAAATTTTTTATTTAAATTCAAAAAATTTATTTGATCTAAAAATTGATATTTGAATTCTAAATTATTATTTTCGAATCTAAAAATTATTATTTCAATTAAAAAAACTTTCTTAAGCTTAAAAATTGGCAACTTGATTTTAAATACTTTTATTTGAACTTGAAATTTGATATTTGAATTCTGAAGTTTTAAATTTAAATTTTAAGAAATTATTCGACTTGAAAGTTGAAATTTGAATTCCAAATTATTATTTTGGATTCTCAAAATTAATATTTCAATTTAGAAAATTATTAATTGAGTTTAAAATGGACATTTTAATTTTGAATATTATTATTTGAATCTGAAAATTGACATTTCAATTCTGAAATTTGTTATTTAACTTCAAAAAACTTATTTGATCTAAAAATTGATATTTGAATTCTGAATTACTATTTTGGA
>Ga0116227_10007122_pt1 | contig 22086 bp, 14 predicted proteins | sample S1TSphgellanicum_FD_89693 | JGI IMG/M metagenome (GOLD analysis project Ga0116227, IMG submission 89693) | Host-associated microbial communities from peat moss isolated from Minnesota, USA - S1T2_Fb - Sphagnum magellanicum MG | ecosystem: Host-associated > Plants > Peat moss > Unclassified...
GTGAAGAATCTTAACTAGAGCACTATGGAAGGCATAATGCCCTGGAACAAAAGGAATGTTACTGATTTATGCACAATAAAATGCCTACCCATGACATTATGAGTCCAAAGGACCTCCTTGATTTTAGGGTTTAGGGTTTTTAAGGTTTGCGGCGTCTGGGACCTCTGAAGTTCGTTGAGTGGGTTTTTCATGGTGAGTAAATCGCCAAGGACCATGGGTAAAAAAACATTTTGAGTGAATTTTGAGATTTTTTACCATGGTACCAACGTGGGTGCTGGTTGACCCAAGGAACTATGAAGCTCCCTTCATGCATGAGTTTTTCGGTATAGTAGATTGTGGAAATTAGAGATGAAATGACAGTTGCAGATATCACAACCACATTAGCCCTTCAGCTTGTCAGAAATTTTCCATTGCAGGTTTAGATATAATTGAAGAGATCACATAATGTCTGAGCTCTTCACTACATGCCATTGCTGATGACGAAGTCTCCTAAACAACCAGCTTGTCACATAATGGCTCTGGCCTTCAAATGACATCCATAAGGACAATAAATATTCAACACACTCAATTGGAAACACATGGTGGTTATTAGCATGGTGAAGCCCAAGTGCATTCTTCAGTGCATGCATGCTGGAAATGTTTCTTTAGTGGACTCCACATGACCCTAGAATGTAAGGATACCAGACTTTGGACTGTTTCTGGGTTCGTCCCAATATCTCTACCCTGAAGGACAGAGCCAATAAAAATATACTCCAGGCCCAGATTCTCATAATTAAGTTTTAATAAAACCAGGACAAAGTGGGTCCAGAATTAAGGTTCTAGTACTGAATACAGAAACTGGATAATTTCTCGCAAAGACCCAAAACCAACTGATTGCAACTGAATATCAAGTCTTCTTCAAATTCTCGCAGACCCAAAAGCAAGTTAGATTTCAAATGACAAGCTTCAAACTAGGTAACTAACTGCACAACACTGTGTGCAGGACCCACACAGCATGGGAAACTTTTCTGTGTCTTTCTTCAAGTCTGGTGTTCTTTGGGTAACTTTGCAGAGATGTGGTTTGTCTTGTGTGTAGCCAAGCATCTTCTTTTACTTCATGTTGAGATGGGAGTGTTGGTAGTGATACAATTTGCTAAAGCAGATGCTATAGGAAGAAGAAAAATGATGTTATGATTTTCATGTTTTCTTTTCTGTTCTTACTTGAAGATTGTTTATGCAAGGTAGGAATCTTTGCACCAAAAATACTCTTTCTTGTGATCAATTCTGTATCCTGGTTGTTTCTTTTCGGTGGACCAAGCCTCAAGTGCTCACCCTATAAACTCCATGCTCATTCAACGACTCTCTAGCTTTGTTGAATATAGAAAGTGTTGTGGGACCACACTGATTGTATTAGTGGAAGTGATAAGTGCAAGCGCAGGAATTCACATTTTTCAAAGGAATCTAAAGTAGAATTGATAGTTCCAAGAGTATGGGTGCAAACCTTTCAACTCTTCCTTGAGACCAGGTCCAATGGTGTGTGAGACTCCATGATGCCAGCTGCTGCACATCAAGTTTAACCTACCTTTCCAACTTCATTGAATATGTCTTACTATGAAATATGCCCAGTAGCAAACCCATTGACCTTCAATGTCAACGACATCCTTAATTCCTGCTTCTTCTCATTCATTGATGGAGATTGTCTTACTAGCAGCTCATCTTCTGCAATTTGTTATTGGACAAGCCACAAGTTAAATGATCATTGTCACCCAGTGTAGTAAGCACAGAAACAATACCAGGAAACCAATTCACACAATACCGAGCAAACCAATTCACAGATCTAAAATGGATCAAGAAAATTTACAATGCAGTCTCAATCTATTGGCTCTGAGATGCCAGTGAAACCATCAACTGTATGAACATGGGTTTATACTCTTTCTCTCTTGTTGAAGCACAGACCTCAAGCAGTTTGGATTTGACTACTAATGCAACTTCCTTTAGATGATTTCTGTAAGAAGTACCCAGTGTTTGGAAAGATGATCTATCTGACAAAGATCTTTGCTAGCTTTTCTGGCTTTGGTTGTGAAAACTCATTAGCTTGCTAACAGCCCTGCTGCTACATTAACAAATATAATGTTACAAATGTGCCAAACAGCTAGCTGCAAGTCGACTTGAGTCAAGAAATCGTTCCCCTTCTTTTCCAACAAGGAATTGGAGGAAAGGAACTATGAAGTGAAACCACTTTACATCTATGTCTAAAAGAAGCTAGCTTGGATCAGAAGCACCTGTCATGATCCACCACCACCAGTCTCATGAAATATCACTACCCATCTGCAAGTCAATTCCATCAGGATTGTAGTCAGTCACACTCCGTCTCAGTGGGGACTCTGTTTTGGACTGTAGAATCCAGAAGAACTGAACTCTTAGATTTATTCACTCTGCTGGCAAGACCTCTGTCTTGAGGCACAGAAAACTAATTTGAATAATTGGTTATACTCTTCTTTTGATCCTTCTCCCCTCTGCAATTCAGATTTCTTATTTCCTTTGAAGAAAACAACATCCCTCTCATTTTGGGTTGTTACCCTACTTCTCCTGTGATGTGAATCCATGGCAATCCAACACACATATGCAGTTCATTGTAGCATGGATTGTTACAAACCAGGAATACCTCCAGTCACAACAACTGCATGTGTCAGACACACAGAAGACATTATTGAACTGTCAAGTCATCTTCTGTCTTCTCTTTCTCTATTCACAACTGATCTTCTTCAACTCTTTGTGTTACTAAACTATGATTTCCTTCAGGTCCATAAGTTCCTCTGAGATTTCCAAACCCCCAAGCACGAAGCTGCAAGAAGACCTAGAGAGATCTTCAAGGTCTTCCAGAGCACTTGCTGCAAACACTTGATCTCTGGAATGTGTGTATCATCATCAAGCACCATCAGACTTGAGCTTTATTCTGGTTTGTATAGTTTCTTCTGACCAGGTTCTCCAAGATTCTACATGGTGCTCTTAGACTCACTCTGGTTGTCCATTTTGCTTGAAGAAATTGAAGAGCAGATCACAACAACAAGGCTAGTCGATTTGCATTTGTCTTTGTTAAATCTCACGAAGCCGTTCGTTCAAGGATTCTTTAGTCCCTATGTTTCCCATTCCGTGGAAGCTCCGAGATGGTTTTCGCAACCTACCTTATCGATTGTACGCGTATGGCAAAGGATGATGCTTAATCTGCCAATTCGAGAGAAAACGGAAGAAGATCCGACCGCGCCTCCCGACTCCGACAGCGGTTGGTTCCGCGGTTCTCATAATGTGGACCGCCAAAGAGAGAAAAAGCTCCGGACGAATCTCCGGAAGACGGCACTTGCAGCATCTCCGGAAGAGCTCCGGTAAGATTTTCAAAACAGCTTCCAACCGCAAAAGAAGTCGAGAGAGTTGAAGAGGAAAAGGAGCACGCTCTCTGTCTCTGTCTCTCTCTCATCAGCGGCGGCCAATTGCAACAGTTTTCCAGCTATCAGTAACTGTTCTTCAGAGCTGTTAAAGGACCTGCAGGGATACAAACAAGAAGAAGAAGAAACAGTGCACTCAAGGCTCCGAACATGGATGGCAAGTGCCACATGCCGGCAACCTCCTCCATCACCTCCGAACTCTGTTGCATCAGCCCCGGAAGAATCACCACATTGATGATCAAGAGCACCAACAGAGACAGAATAAAGAATACAAGCATCGATCTATCTATCTGCACGGAAGAAATTTTTTTCCAGACAACAATAATATCCAAAGACAAACAAAAAAACTTTCAAGATATTACGATCAAACCAGCTTGCAGTGTCAGCTTATTATTACATCTTCTGCAGCAAAACATAAAGACCTGTGAGCAGCTCATGAGAAATGGCAAGAAGAAGCGTGCAGCGGAAAAGCAAAAAAATTCCTCTCTCTCTCTCTCTCTCTCTCTCTCTCGCTGGCGCACTGCAAGTCTGTCTGTCTGCAAGCCGTGACTCTTTCTTTCTGTCACTCTCTTTTCTGACCTTACTCTGCAAATCTCCAACAATTGTATCCGACTGTAAAAGGAAACGTCTGGATCCACACACACACACGCACAAAAGAAAAGTGGAAGAATCTCAACTGTAGGAAATCAGACAACTCTGTTGCATCAGCTCGGGAAGAATCATCGCATTGATGATCAAGAGCAGCAACAACAGAGAGGAGAGACTAAAGAATACAAGCATCGATCTATCTGCACGGAAGAACAATAATATCCAAAGACACCTTCACAGGTCTCAAGACAAAAGGAAAACTCTCAAGAGATGATATAATAGCAAACCAGCTTGCTTCTGCTTATTATTACATCTTATTTCTGGAGAAAAACATGAAAGACCTTCAGCAGCAGCGGCAGAGAAATGGCAAGAAGAAATAAAGAAGAGCGAAGCAGAAAAAGCAAAATTCTCGCTTCTTTCTTTCCCTCTCTCTCTCGCACTGTAACGTCTGTCCCTGCAGAGCCTTGACTCTTTCTTCCTTCCTTCCTTCCTTCCTTCCTTTCTTTCTTTGTCTCCGACACTATTTTCTGACCTTGCAAATCTTCAAATCTCCAGAATTTTTTTTTTGTATCCGACCGCTGAAGGAAATGTCTGGATATCCACACAACACAGTGCAGACAGAGAGAGAGAGAGAGAGAGAGAGAGAGAATCCAGACAAAGCAAACAAGCAAACAGCATTGGGCAATGACCATCGGTTATGCATAAGGATATGTTATCAAAGAACTAATTGATAACCACCTATTACCCTATCAGTTTTTTATCAAGTTATAAGGTTTTTGAAAATTTAAAATTAAGAATTTTTTTTTCCCTCTTTTTAATTTTTTGTATTAGGATTTTTAAAGATTGATTTCCTGCCTGAATGATAATCAGGTCATCCAGGTAGGTTATTAGATTTTTTGAAAATTAAATACCATGTGATTATCGCTTTAATCAGTTGTTTTTAAAAAATAAATCTCAAAAACTAGCTGGTAAGTCATTCATAACCAACTTGATAACCGGAAAGATAACCGGGTCCAACTCAATAACCGGCCAGCAGCGCTGGTCCTGTCCTCTTTCAACAACTAAAAATGCAAAAGAGGAGATGATATTTTGCCCCAAAAATCGATATAACATCCACAACTCTTGGATGATACTTACTTCAACAACAACAACAAGGGGGTGTGTCACACTGTGGCCTTGCCATTTACATTAAAAAATATCTTAAGGCAAAAGAAGAAAAATTATGGAAACTCAAAATATTTCACCATAGCAAAAATATAATCTTCAAAAAAATCCTCTAAAAGAAACCCAAAATCCTTCAAGATATTATAACACTTCTATAATAACTAATCTCAAGTTTCAACACAAGCCCAAAATATCATCTTTCAAAAATCCTCATATAAAAAAATAAATAGACCTATTATTTGTTACCTAGGGGGGGCCAAAATCCCTTAAGCTATACTATACTCTATAATGAAATCTAAACACAATATCCTTCTCGCCTTGGTAAGGCAAGGCCAACAAATTCAACAACTAAAAAAATGCAGATGATACTTTACTTTGCCCAGAAATAGATCAGAATGAAATAAACAACACTTGAAAAATTATCCTTTTTTAAAAAAAAAAAAACTTCAACGACCAATTCAACAACAACTAGAAATGTGAAAGAAAGAAAGAAAGAAAGAGGGGATCATGTTTTAGAACAAAAATCAAAATTTATTATAGTACAAATTTGTGTGTGAGAGAGAGAGTCTGCAGATTAACCAGACACACAAGAGAATTATATAAAGCTCATGAAGTGCATGATGTTCCAAGTTTGGCAATTTAAGTAAAATAAGTTTGAGCTTTGTGGGTCTTTTGGTAGACCAATCGGCAACTTGTGTGTGTGTGTGTGTGTGGGGGGCGGGGGCTTTACATAGTGTTTAATTGGCAAGATGGTACTTTGTAAAACACTTCTCCAAGAGAAAAAGAAGAAGAACCCATGTGCTGATGACAAGATTAGTTTGTTTTTAATGACTTCACACCCCTGACCAGCACATTGCTTTGTTGTTTGTTGTTTTTCCTTTTTGTGTTGGTTCAATGGAATGGAATGGAATCTCCAGGTTTATCATGAAGTTATAATAACAAGGGGTGTGTCACACTGTGGCCTTGCCATTTACATTAAAAGGTATCTTAAGGCAAGAGAAGAATTATGAAAACTCAAATATTTCACCATGAAAAAATATAGTCTTCAAAAAATCCTCTAACAAGAAACCAAAATCGTTCAAGATATTATAACTCTATAATAACTAATCTCAAGTTTCAACACAAGTCAAAATATCATCTTTTAAAAATCCTCATATAAAAATAGACCTATTACCTTGGGAACCAAAATCCCTCAAGCTACTACACTCTATAATGAACCTAAACACAATATCCTTGCCTACCAAGGCAATGCCAATAAACTGATGATTGAGGTTAAGTCACCTCCCATGTTTGTAAGAGCATCTCCACCGGTGCTCTCGGTATGTCACTTTGGATAATATAATTAAATGTCTAAATTCGTGCAGCTTGCTGTAGCTGGTAAAAGGCGCAGCACAGTTGTGTACCTCCAAAAAGGCAGATTAATAAATTGGACCTGACTGCGGCTCAGTATTTCTGATTGGTCGATCATAATGATTGGTCCAGGTGGTTTGCCATTAGTAGTTCCCACTATATGCAGTTCTGGTTACAGTTATTGGTGGGGTTGTCCAAAAGGAAAAAAAAGAAGCTAAACTTAGACATTTAATTTTATTATCCAGAGTGACATGCTGAGCACCGGTGGAGATGCTCTAAGGTACCTACATAAAGCACTCATAGAGCTTTCCTAGTGTATTTTGAGGGCACCGTAGATCTGCAAATATCTCTCCTTTCTAGGAGGAAGTATCTTACGCCTACTTATACTTATAGGTGTAAGGTCCTTGCTCTGCATAAGATCCCTCCTATTCCAACCATCTCATGATTTATTTATGTTTAAGCTTATGATAAGGTTCAACTTGCCTCCTATTTTGGGTAAAGCCCATGAGTGAGGAACATTCCCAAACTGTAGAGTCAAATTTAGCTACTATCTCATCTTAGGCCCCTTATTTTGGGAATGGCCCCCACATTGTGGAGGGATCAAGGAAGAGTGCCAAAGGCTCCTTGTTATCAACCACCCAAAGGTTTTTAGCTTTGTATTGGAACGCACCATCCCTACACATAAAACATTGTCACATTGTTTTCTTTGTTTATTTTGGTTCTAGCATTTATTAGTAACTTGGGGCCAAACAACAAGCCCAAAATGCTCAAAGCTGGCCCCAAGTTTTTTTCAGCCCTAATTCCTAGCGTCAAGGGAGCCTAATCATATAGGCTACTCTAAAATAACTCAGGTCCATTCAGCTTGGATAACACTAGTTTGAATGGGTCATGGGTTGTCCACCTTCAATAAGGCTCAAGCCTCGGAGTGCAAGTATGCCTTATTGGGCTTAATCATATTTTATGCAAAGTGGACAAGGTTTCTTAGTTGGGACAAAGAGTTAGTTCCCGAAAAATAAATCACCAAATAAACAATTGTTACAACATGCCCTTTAGATTCCATAGTAAGATCATAAGAAAAGGAAGTTGTCTTGGACCTTAATTTGGTTCCAAAACGTTGTTTACTTCTACCTAGTTAGTATGCTAAAAATTCACCCAACATTTGTTTGTTGGTCTTGCCTACCAAGGCAAGGATATTGTGTTTAAATTCATTATAGAGTATAGTAGATTAAGGGATTTTGGCCCCATAGGTAGTAGGTCTATTTTTATAGAAGGATTTTTGAAAGATGATATTTTGGCTTGTGTTGAAACTTGAGATTAGTTATAGAATTATGATATCTTGAAGGATTTTGGTTTCTTTTAGAAGATTTTTTTTTTAAGAATATATTTTTGCATGGTGAAATATTTGAATTTCCATAATTCTTCCTTTGCCGTAAGATACTTTTTAATGTAAATGGCAAGGCCACAATGTGACACACCCCTTGTTTCCAAAGGTTAGGGCCTAGTAGGACACTTATTTTGAATGGTCAAGAAAATCTCAAATTTATTTTGGAAGCCTAGATTGTCAATCATTTAGAGGAATTTTGAAATGACAATGAATTTTTTTTCCATCTAATAAGGTTCATAAGTACATGAACATAAATGGTTGATTATTTGGCTAAGCTTGAAAAGCTAATTTGTGGCCCTTTTGATACTAGCCTAGCAATGTTGAAATGTTTAATTTATAAGCCATTCTCAGCTGCAAATAAGTGGTATGGAAGGCACTAGGGATAGGGCATTAAGTATAGCAGAAGGGTCTGCATTTGGACCCTTCCAGGATTTTAGGGTCTTGTCCTGAGGTTGGAAGGCGAAATTTTACATAATTTTAGATATGAATATTATGTGTTAGGAACAGACTTGCCTAGAATAACTTGTAGTAAAACTATGAAAATTCCCACAAATTATGTGCAAATGTTGTAATATTGAAGGAATTTTTGAAAGGGAAGATGGTCTTTAACCTAAAGTTTGAAATCTCATTTCCATTAAATACATTGTAAACTTTATTCAATTTATAATGAAAAAAATACTCAAAATTCATTATCTCCCACACCTTTGCCCTCAAAATTATGAAATCATCTCAGTTATACCCTACTCATTGAGGGCTTTCCAACAATATTAAGAGTGCAACCCAATTTCCCTGATTTTTTATTTTTATTTTATTTTATTTATTGAACTTTCAATGACCAAACTGTTCAATATTCAATGGTCTAAACTTTGTGAAACCACCTCAATGCACCCCCTAGTCATCAAGGGCTTTCCAATGGTATGAGATTGCAAGTATATTTGGCTTTGGATCCTCGTGGAGTAGTGTTTATCAGCACGGGACCACATTAGTTGCTATCTACACTTGTTTCACAACCATACAAAACATGGTCGAATAAAACTCGACAAGCGGCCTCTAAACCTGTGTCTCCTTTGGCTGACAACCACCAAGCTTGCCCACTAACCCAAAGCACTTTGGGTCATCCTGCAAGCTTCTCCATTGAAGCTATAGAGGTTAATTTATTGTGTGCCAATTTTGTTGAACTGGAAAATCAGCAATTTTGCTCACAAAAGTATGAGATGGTCTGATTTTGGATTGGATGGTTGATATGGATCCAGATCAAAACCCTTGCAAAAAAATAATGAAATAAATTCTAGTTGCATGGAGATCAAACCGTTAGATCTAAAGTTATATGCCATCATTGTGACTCAATTGACCAAGACATGGTCAATCCGGGTTAAGTGCAAATAGCACACCCAATTACAACTGATTCATTGAGTAGAATTGTTGTCAAAAGTGGAGAACTAGGAACCTTGGCAACAAAACAAACATGCCTCGAGAGACTTGACATCTACCACCATCCATCCATGTAGGGTTAGGGCATCTTCATTGGCATCCCAATAACAAGAAATAATTTAGAAAAATATTTGTGTTGAAATAGCCTTGAGCCACATATAAACTTTAAACTACAAATAATCCTCAAAATTGGGTGATCTTTAAATGAAAACTATTCCAACACAAATTTGTTGAATGGGTTGCAAGATTGGCATAACATGCACAACATACTTTGTGCAAATACATTGTACAATCATGAGTTGACTCCAGTGCAAAGGTAATTAAATTTTTATAAGTAGATTAGAGTTGTTTGTAAAGTCACCCTGTCTTTGGGCCCTAGTTTGACCCTCAAATCTCGGATTCATCCCCAATTGGAGTGAAACAAAAAGGTGAGCAAAGCAAAATTGGGTACCATTGTATAGAGAATGATTTCCATATGCCATATATGCTCCATGGTCCCCAAGTGTTAAAAGTAGCCATCCAAAGCTATATGCATTGAAATAGTCTTGTGAACCCATTGATGCAAAACACTTTGGAAGTAAAAATACTTGCAATATCTAAAAGAATGTTGTTCTTCCAGGCTTCCAGTATCCTTTGCAAAAGGAGGCCAAGTAATTTACTTGTAGGCATGGCTGGTGATGTTGAGTATAGGGTAATGCCCTAGCAACATATTCGGATATTTGTTGTTTAGCTTATTATCGTTCTACATTTACCATTTCGGCTATTTATTGCCATTTATTTATTTATTTATATTTTTTCACTTTAGCAATAAAAATTTAAAAATCAGAATTTTTGGCTATAATAAATGTGAATTTAAAAAAAAAAAAAGTAAATTAAGTGTTGGATTTGGTTACATAAATGATAATGTTTGGTTATGCTTGTAACAACTTCTTGTTTTTGAACTTTAACTTTCATTTGCAATGTTTTGTCCTCACATTTTGATATTGCACTTCTTGATCTTCCCCATCCTTATTTTAGTTTACATATTTAGCTTGAAATTTGTGTTTCAGTACTTGGTGCAAAATAACTAACAATGAAGGACGCATATTCAATTTTATTTCATTTCAAAGAATTTCAAAGGAAAAAATGATGCAAATTGTGAAAAAAAAATCTTGTAATAATGAGAAAGTGATAGCAACCATGCATAATCATCCATTGTGTAGAAAGAGGAATGACTAGTTGGTAGACCGGAAAGCAACAAAATGTGAGACTTTTGAATGAGCAAGAAATTAAAAAAAAGAGGTTTTTGAAAGCAAGACACCATCAAAACATTATAAGAAAAGAGGGGAGTATCAAAATTGATCCTAACCACATCTATGGCCACCAATTTTAATAATAGTGAAAAGTTATGAAAATAACAAAAGTGCTTTTACCTTCTTGCAAACTACATATGAATCACTAAGTGTTCTTAGTCCATATGCAAGATTCATTAGTGGGACAATGTGAGAATGGTTGACAAAATATGTGGTGCTGAAAGAAAATTAAATTCAAGTTATGGAACACGAAACAACAAAGAAAAATCTTAAATAAAACATGCATAAATTTAAAGAGCATCTGAACATAAGAGATGAAATGGTTTCTTTCTTATGAAAAATGAAGCAAATTGGTCAACCTTTATCAACAACTATTCTGCAACCCATCTTCAAAAATATGATACAATCCATTTTTTCTAAATTCATCAAACCTAAACATGGATGGTTTATTGTCACAAGCAAATAGTCTAGATAGTTCATGAAACAATCACTAGTAGAAAGCAGCCAAAATGTAACCACTCTATTTGCGACTCCATGCAACTTGTAGTCATTTGCGACTAAGTTTGGGAATATTTACAATTATAAGATCAAATTTCAATTATTTTGATCATTTGTACAACTTTGATACATTTATTCGAAAATTTCATCCTATTGATGGATGATTTTTAAATCTATTTTCATCCATTAATAGATTGATATGTCCCATTATTTGCAATAATCATCAAATTAATTGCATCTTAAAAATATTTTACTATGACATAAGGGTGTATTTTTATGTATGTGTTAAAATTATATTTATGATATGTTAAATATATCATAAATATATGTATTTTTGTGTATATTAATTATGCATATGTATGTATATTGTTCATATACTGAATATAAAAATTAATACTTGAACTCTGAAATCTATTATTCAAATATGAAAATTTATATTTCAATTCTGAAAATTATATTTGAATCTAAAAAGTTCATATTTCAATATTTAAAAAAGTTATCTGAATTTGAAATTTTTTATTTCCATTTTTTATTTAAATTAATTTTTTTTTATTTCAGTCTAAAAATTGTTATTCAAATCTGAAAATTGATATTTCAATACTAAAATTTTTTACTTCAATTTTGAAAATCATATTTTCAATTCCAAAAATTGTTATTTGAATTTTATGTATTAAATAAAAATTCTTAAAAGGGTTAGTTGTATTCAGAAATATATATTTGAATCTGAAATTATAATTCCACTTATGAGAATTATATTTTACCTTTAAAATCAAAGTTTCAATTCTAAAACTTGCTGTTGGAATTCTTTTTTTAATTATTAAATTCAAAAAATTGAATCTGAAATGAATCTTTTATTCTAAAAATTGTTAGTGGAATTCCTTTTTTAATTATTTGAATTAAAAAAAAAACTAGTTCGATCTAAAAATTAATAATTCAATTCTGAATTTTTACATTAATTTTTTTTAAAGAAAAATTGATCTGAAATTTTATATTTCAATTCTGAAAACTACTGTTTCAATTCTCTAGAAAAATAATTTAAATTCGAAACTTGATATTTGAATTTAAATTTTTTATCTCAATTTCTTAAAACATTATTTGAATTTGAAATTTTTTATTTAAAGTCAAAAAGCTTATTTGATCTAGAAAATGATATTTGAATTCTAATGATTATTTTCGATTCTAAAAATTACTATTTCAATTCTGATTTTTAAAATTTAAATTCAAAAAAATTATCTAATTTGAAAGTTGAAATTACAACTCCAAATTATTATTTTGGATTCTCAAAATTAATTTCAATTCAGAAAATTAATAATTGAGTCTAACAATGGACATTTCAGTTTTGAATATCTTTATTTGAGTCTAAATATTGATATTTCAATTCTAAGATTTTTATTTTAATTAATTGAACATATTTGATCTAAAAGTTGATATTTGAATTCAAAAAATTATTGATTGCATGTTAAGGCTTTTTTCTATTAGTGTTATCCATAATAAATCGCTTTTATAAATAATTATAAATGATATAGTTATTAATTATAAATTCATGAAATAATTATTGTCACAACATATATTTTTATATTATATAATCTATATTCTTATAGTAAATTAAATGAGTTTTTAAAATTAATGTTTCATTACTTTAAAATCATTGTAATTACTTCAGATAAAAATAAAAACGAGTATATGCATAATTATTATTTAATTAAACATAATTTTTCACAATTTGCAATTTATAACTTGAAATTTCAATTAAAATTTTGCAAAAGTTATAATGTAGTTAAAATAATTATTGTAAGGATTGTAATTATAAAAATTAATGATATGTTTATCAAATTATTGTATTATAGTTAATAATTATCAATAAAAGAAATATACATGACCAATAATGTTTTTACAATAATAAATATAATTATATAATAATTAATTTAACTAATTTAATATTACTTTTTTCTAATAATCGTGTTGGAATTTATTTTATTATAACAATTGTTAGTTCATTATTTATAATTTGAATATTTTTTAGAAAGTTAGTTTTTAAAATTATAATAATTATTTATTTAAGTAGTTGATAATGAATATTTAATATTTGTAATGTATAGTTTATATTTTAAATATATGTTAAATTAAATCATTATTCATCAAATGATTATTTAATTATCTAATGAATCATGTACTTAAATTATTTATAATTATAAAAACTAAGAACAAAAGCATGAGGAAAAGTTTGGAGTTGCAACTTAGTTTGTGAGGAAGTTACAATTTTAAAACTTATCCCATATTGTTTATTTTTCATTCTTATTTTGAACATTATATAACCCAGAGTGTGGTTGTCCAATTTCACATTAAAAAATTTGTGCACAAGAGATGAGCCAATCAAAAAGTTTAAGCCGAAACAAAGACAACAAATTATGCATAGTTTTAAATTACTTACCTCCCTAGCCTATTTATCTATCTAGTTAGGTAGGTATTTAATTTGACCTACCCACTTAAGTCAACCTACATACCTACCTACCTTTTCACTTAAGTAAGTAAATAGGTATGTAACCTAAATTTGTAAGCACCTACTTATGTACGTACCTAGCTAGGTACATCTATCAACTTAATATTAATATTTTATATTAAATTCATTTGAAATTGTCATGTTGCATACTTACATTGGGCCATGTGTCATAATATAAAATCATCCAAGCATTTGAATTGAATGTCTTAAATTATTTCAAAATAATAACAACACTTATATTTTTAAAAATTAAATATTGAAACACATGGCAACACATCATTTGCTTTCAATTGTAACCAAAATAGTTGTCTTTTAGTCACATATGACAATATGTATACAATGGAATTAAAGGATGAACTTGTATTTGTTGACCATTTTTTCATGTAATACCTTTTTTCATTTACGACTAATATCACATGCAACTTGTCTAAGCTGACTAATGAAATTTTAGTCACAAATGTTGATTATGACTAGAATTTAATCATAGAAACCAATTGAAAATACCTATTTTTCTTTTAGTGAATACATATATAGGACTTACCATGTGGTAACCATTGCTACAAACAAACTTCCACCAGATTGGCTTGTTCAAGATTACACCATGGCTTACATGGTTGTTTATTTGGTGAAGGCATATTACATTCCACCAACATTTGTTGCGAACAACAATCCAATGGAATCCATCTTGTGCCTAATGGTGGTGAGAAAACTTGGGAGCTAAAAGGAATTTAACATGTGCAAGTGTTAAGTTTGGAGGATAAGAAGCAAATCACAATGGTGGTATCATGTAGTGATGTAATGGACCTATTTCCACCATCAATTGTGTTTACTAGCATTACATTTAAAACACTTCCACCAAACAATCAAGGAAAGAAAAATTGCATCAAAGATGATTGGGACTTCACCTTCAACAAAAACCATTGGTTATCCTTGGAAACAACCAAAAAAATTGTCACAAACATTATCCTTTTTTACTTGCAATCCCATATTCAAATTTTAGGGTTAAAGGAACAAAAGATGGTGTGGATCATAGATTATTGGAGTGTCCACATTAGTAAAAAGATTTTAGATTGGACAAAAAAAAACATGCAAACATCTTGCCGATTTTTGTTCTTGTTAACTACATAAATGAACTTTAACCAATATATGTGATTTTGCAAAAACCACTCAAACATGCATCAAAAATTCATTTTAACTCTTGGATTTCTCAAACAATCAAAGACCAAATTGGTGATGGGCAAAATTCAAAGGTAGACTTCAAAATGGCGAACTTAAAACCTAAAAATTGTGGTTAATTATATGAAGCATGGATAGAAGTGAAAGCCATGAAAACAACCATTAACAAAGGATGAAATAAAACAAGCATTACTAGAGCTTTCTTACCTAAATTTCAGCTAGCAACTATGGAAGCCAATAATGCAACATTATTCTTCAAGGAAATAATAGTCATTCAACTTGTGTAATTGTTGTGTTAGACATCATTGATGCTATAGATTCTATTGTTGTTTTTGAAGATTTTGCTTTTCTACGAGAATTTAATGCTCACTTGGAACTTGGAAGGCTACAAAATCTAAAGACTAAACAATGTGTCAAAAAGGTTCCACATGGTGGCAAGCATTCTGCAAATTTTGGCAAATGCAGCATCTAATGTTTTTTAAGACAAAGTCTCTCCCCATACCTCTTGCAACTTTGAATCCCAATCTAACCCAAGAAGCCCCAAGAAGCCAAGGAAAAAAAAAGGTGTTACATTCTCATGAAAGTGAGTTGTTTTTTCCCACTTTTTAAGTCACAAATCTATGATTAAACCTTAGTTTTATTGCATAAAAAATTATAGGCACAAAAAAATTGAGCTTTGATTGTTGAAGGTGGTATCCACATATGTCTTTCACATTATACCCCATGCCTAAAGTGAAGTGTGTTGAACAATGTTCACTCACAATCATTTCATTACAAATCCTTCTTTTATGATGACGTACTCTACAAGCTATTGACACAACAAAGCTCATGTTAACATATTGACAATCATGTAGGCATAATGAGAGGAGAAAACAAAAAAAAAATTGGAAGGTTGTAAGTACCTCCCCAATGTTGGAACTAGCAAAGGTAACATTTAGGCTTTCTATTCTTGCAAAGAAGCAGGTTTGCAAGAAGTTACTACGTATGTTCCCATTGTGAGGACTACACTTGTAGACGTAGCACTACTCTCATAGACATATTGCATCATGCATGAGGAGGTTTCTTTGTGGGAGATGGTGACTTGTTATGAGGAGTGCAAATTTAACAAATGTCGTCCTATTATTTTCTTGCAATTGTAATAGAAAGCTGTTGCTTCTACCTAGTTCATGCTCCAAAAGATTTCAAGAAACACTAAACATCTAGTAACATAATGCTAGTGCTGGTGTTATTGCCATATATCTGTTTGATGTGAAGAAAGTTTTTTTGAGAGACTTTGAACTCTTGAGCATGGTTGATTGCCTTTGGAAAGATGACCAAAATGAGGCAAAAAGAGTGTTTCCATCTTCAATTCACAACTTTGTCAGAACCGAAACCAGGAACGTGCTTGTTCACTCTTGTAATTAGAAAAAATGCACACAACTGAAGAAAAAACTTCACATTCACCTTTTTTTATAAAAGAATCTCCATGGATTGCAATGTATATATCCATGATGAAGCACAAGATCTCTTTTCCAGAAGTCTGAAAGAAAAGCCTTGCAAAAGAAATCACAAAATTCCCACAATCATCTGCCAAAAATTGTAGTTTTTTCCTTCAAGTTCTCTGAGTTATCAACAAAAAAAATCCCACATTTTCCCTCAACTTGTTTGTGTTATCTAACTGAAAAGTACCCCCACATTTTTTTCGTTATTAACAAAGAGTATCCCACTGTGTTTTCCCTCAAGTTTTCCACATTATTTTACAAAAAGCATCGTACTTTTTTCTCTCAAGTCTTCCAAGTTATTAACAAAAAGTATCTCACTTTTCTCAAACGTCTTTCATGTTATTTAATAAAAAGTAACCCAATTTTCTTTTCCCAATTGAAGTGGAGAATCATGAATTGAAGCATGAGCATTCACAACACCTGCAATTCCAGTTTCAACAACAAAACCATCTGCTCCTTCTGCAAATGCCCAAAGTTTCCGCATCTGTCCACACCAAAACACAGAGAATATGTGAGCGAAAGAAGTTGCTGATCATCTGCATTCAGTTGCACAGCTTGAATTTGACATGTTTAGGTGCTGGTGTTTTACATAGAGAAGCTCATCATGGAACCACTGACGAGCTGAAGACATGATTGTTTGCAACAGCCTCCTGCGCTAGGAGCTGTAGTTTGTACATACAATACACCACTGGGGTTTGAAGGAAGAAATGTAGTTATCAATGGCAGCTTGCTGTGCAGTAGTGGGCAGCATTCACACAACACGTGTCAAGGATATCTTGAGCTAGACGCATCATGTTTTCAGCCATAACCTTGTGGTAAACTGCATTGCACAAATCAATAAATCCAGAAATCGAAGCATCAAGAAGCTGCAGCATCTGGCTCAATACTACTAGGGTTTGAATCTGAGAGATTCATATTCCACAAAAAATGCATGTGAGTTCACAACAAATTCTCATAGAATCTCATGAGGAGGAAAATGATTGATGGGATCTTAGATTCTTTTACCTGGCTGCTCCTTCTTCTGTGGCATACATGCCAGTGTACTACGTAGGGATTGCAAAAACAAGAATTCCACAAACCTCTAGTAGTGCATGCAGATATTGAAGAGGATGAAGATGTAGAAGATTTGCAATCAAGATTACGTGAAAGGGATGCAGCTCTTGAGGTAACAAGGGATGCAATGGAAAACCTCACCAAGCTAATCAAGTGCTTAATCTCAGGGGGAGGGCTTGATGGCCTAGGTTTTTCAGCAATTGCAACAACAGTGAAAGTTTAAGGCATTGTCACTTCCACTTCCAACCTTTTTGAAGGCATCACTTTTGCTTGTATTATACCTGCTCAAGATTAGTTTGAATTATTGATGAGAAAGATTAGGGAGATTGTGCAAAAAAGGAGACTGTATTGTTGTGTTACAAAGGTTGTTGTCTTTGGAGCACCATTACAGTTTTTCTAGTTAGAAATTTCATGTTGTGGGCATTTTCCTGGGTGTTGTTGAGACTACATCAGTGCCCAGATTGCTCATCTATTTGATCTGCTGCTCATGGAAAGAGGTCCGCATTCTAAACCCCTGCTCTTGCACATGCGCCAATTTCTTTGATTTCTCAAGAGAGATGGAGATCATAAAGGAAAAGGCAAGAAGAAAGAAAGGGCAACAAGCAACAAGAGAAGGGAAAATTAAAATAAGGAAAAAAATTGGAAGAAGAGCAGAGCTCAAAACCAACGTGGAAAAAGCTTTCCTGCTTTAGCATGATCCTCTTGAGGATGAAAAGGGAGGCATTGGTACTTAAGAAGAGGTGTCAATTCAGAATTCACCAGGTTGTTCCTTGGCATGTATGTAAATCATTTTTGAAAATTCCAAAGGTGGAAACACCAAGTTCACAGAAAATCTTTTGTTCTAAAGCCAACCTCTCTCTCTGTCTCCCTGTGTGACTGTCTGTCTTTTGTTTGCCTTCTTGAACTCAAAAGAAAGAACCTACTTAACTCTTCAAGACTTAATCACTCTTAAGGAACACTTACAATTAAGCCTGCTAATTAAGCTCCTCCAGCACTTGATCACCATATTTGAGTTATGAAGAAACTTGGCAACCTTGAACCAAAGTCAAAATCATCACAAAGAAGAAGAACTTATGTTGTTGCAAAACTTCCATGCCTCTTTTTGATTCTATCATATAATGAGATCCTTGCAGCCCATGGCATGGAAAGCTTGCGTGTCCAAAAGTTTGTGCAGCAATCAATGGGTGGTGTTGTTGTTGCACTCCAGGCCTTCATTTTATTCTACTGACAGCAGAACAGGAGAAGAAAAAGGAGAAGAAGAAGATGAAGGTGAAGAAGGTGATTCCAAACCTTTTGGGTTTTTCTTAGATAGAAACACTGTTGGGCACACCCATGCCTGTCAAGCCACATCCAGAATAGGGACGTAGGAGCTCGTACTGAAGCTGCACAGGACCATAACGGTTCTTGAGAGTTTTGTCGTCGTTTCGTGCCTTGATGAGCTCATCGACTTTATTGATGTTCGTGGCGTATTTGTTGAAAGCGTCCAAGATCTGCAATCAAATGCATTCAATTAAGCAAACAAGCAAACCACCCACCACGCACCGCCACAAGCAGCAGCAGCACCTAGAGAGAGCTTCGCGAGCAGCAGCGATGGCACTGGTGCAGCAGCTACTACATTGCTGCCCAAATTGATTTTGCATAGTTAGGTTTCGGGTTTAGGGTTTAGGGAGCTTCTTCTTACCTTCTCGTCAGTTGTCCAGTTTGCTTCCTTACGCTGGCCGAGGTACTCTTCATCGTAGGCATGGTTGGACAAGATTTGGATTGTGGTCATGACCGTAATTGCCTGTGCCCGGCTTGAGAGAGTTTCGAAGTAAAATCTCTCGGGATCAGCTTGAAGCTTATTCCAATCCGCGGTGTTTTCTTCCGGGATGAGTCGCCGCATGCATGAGGGATGGTTGGGCATGAACCCTGCGTACTGGTATTGACCAAAATTCACTGCTGCATGATGGCAAGACGCCACCCACGCGATGGTGACACAGATCTGAACCAGGTTCTTCTTGGAATTGAGCTCTGGCCATCCAGGTGCATCTTTCTTGTCCGCGTGTCCCACCGTGCGGACCTCTGTCCACCAACTCTGAAGCTCCACATCGCGCACAACCTCGGCATCATTCGCATACGCTATGTCCACAAAGTCGGTGTACCAAGTCTCGATGGCTGCCCATAGATCAAGCCCATCTACTGCATATGGGTAATCTTCAAGCACTAGCCGCAGTCCATGCTTTGCACTTGAATCTGGGATTGCCATTCCTCTGTGACCCAGCAAAACCCACAAACGACTTTCCTTTCTTAGTATTCAAAAGTTCATGAGATCTAAACACGTTAATATGTGTAAAAGTAGTTGTAATGGTTGCTTAATCTTTCATATTTTAGAATAATGATTTAAGTTGGCAGTGAAATTTTTGAATTCACTTGACCCTCATTTCATTGTGAAGCTCAAAAGCTTTCACCATTCTTTGAAGCTTGAGATTGTGATAACTCAAGAAGTTTGAGTATTGATCTGAACAAGAGCGTGAGAAGCATACATACAAATAGAGCTAGCAAGGTAGATAGATAGATAGATAGATATTTGTAGCACAAGTTTTGGAACTGGAGAATTCTTCTTCAAGCTCGAGATCTCATCAAGCTCATAGCTACACATGCATGGTCAATCCTGGCAAAAAAAAACATTAAAGTGTGAGCTGCAATTGTTGGGCACTAACTAAGCAAGCTGTGCAGGAATACAAGTAGTGTCAAACCTTTTGACAAGGTCCGCAGGCAAGCCTTGTTCATCAAACCTCCAGTCGAGCTTGTACACAACAGCACCCAATTCCAAACAATATTTTCCCGGTGTGAAAGAAGATTCAATGATTCCACCTGCATTGATGAGTGCTTGTCGTGCAGCCGAATTAATGTCCATTGTGTTCTTGAAATGTGGTACAAGGATTAAGTTGATGGGATGCAACACACTTAGTTGCCTATTGGTGGCGATGATTATTGGCTCAATTACTGCATGTGTCCTTGTACTGCAGCAACACCGCACACAACACATCATTCAAAAGAATCACCAAAGAAAAAAAATCACTAGAAACAACATCATCAGAAACAAACAAAGCATTATATTGAGTTAATTTTGAACTTAAATTAGAAAAGTTTAGAATGAACAATTGACCATTTGTATGATTGCAAGGAAAGAGAAAAATAAGAGTGTGCATGTGTGAGTGAGAAAACGGATTGTATGATGTTGTTTGGAAATCAGTTGTGGGTGAGGAGGATTGTGGGAGAGCTAGATTGGGAGAGCTTACAAGTGGTTGACAACTTGGTGAAAAGCAGAGTCATTGCTAATGACATGACTTTTGGCAAGCTCCCAAACCCAATTTTTGGTGGACTCTTTCTCTGGTGGTAAGAAGACACGGCTATTTTTGGCACCGCCTGGAGCTGAAGGTGGTAGAGTTAACTCAATGGCAAGAACTTGCAAGGTTCCATCACTGGTCAAGAACAGGAGAGTCCGGGAAGCATAGAATGCAACACCCGGCTGAGCATTGATTCTGTTGATATACGTTATGTAGGTGTCATGGTAGTCCACCACGAACAACTTGTTTGCTGCCAAAGCCTGAAGCCAAAAAAAAAGGTTGATCATGAAAACTTTCGAAAGGGACTTTGATCCATAGCTTTGGTCCACTTTTATATGCTTCTACTGATTTCCAAGTCAAGAAGAAAAAGACGAAAAAGTTCAAAAGGAGAAGAATCTCAACCATTACCAAGTCAGGAAGGAGAAAGAAAAAATTCTGAAGAACAATCTTTTCTCTCTCTCCACACTTGTCAAAAGATCATGCAATACACAGAAGTACAGATGTCATGAAGTGACCTATTTAGACCAGAACAACAACAACAATGTTTCAGACAACATTCACTGATCAAGTTGGAGCTTCATCAGATTTTTCTCTTCTTCTTTGTGTACCGTGTAGACATTCAAACCATCTGGTAGTTGAGGGTCCACATGCTTGGCAGTGATGGCTGAAACAGGATCACCATACTGAAATGGATCCATCTTACTCTTCAGTGGAAACTCCTGCACAACAACAAAATTCTCTCAGTTCCCTCAATTAGCTGAAGCTCCTTAAAAAAACTACCATCTTTCAAGACTTGAATATGATGGATCAAAACTAAGTCCCAGGAACATTTGTTCAAATTTTTAACTTAGCTGCTTTACAGTCTTAACGTGATCTCAAGTCTAGAGATCTACTAAAGTTTGTGAGGAGTTTGATTGAGATCCTAGGAGGAATGAGTTGTAGATCCTAGAAACTCTTGGCAATCAACAGCAGCTTACTGTGACTCGTGTGATGACCATGGGGTTGAGACCTGCAACAAATTCTCGAGTAAACTCCTCGTTGGTTGACCATTCTTCTGCACGATGAAGGAGCCACCGAGCTAGCAAGCAAACAAACAAACAATTGTTAATGGCCTATGCAGAGTTATAGAACAACACCCAGCTGATCAGCTCAATGCAGCAGCTCTCTCAGTAGTACAATGTCTTCTCCTCTATGACTGTTTCAAGTTAGACTGTTTCTTCTCTTAGATCAACATCTCTGTTTCTAAGGAACTTCATTTAATGCAGAGCAGCTCATGATCAGCAACAACAAACTTTTGTTCAAGCTGCTGATCAACTCTGGGATGCAGCAGCTGCACACATGGAACCCAGAGATAATAATCACATGTGCATTGGGTTTCTTTCCTTTCTTGGATTTGCGAAGTCCTCGACAATGATCTA
>Ga0116227_10007123_pt1 | contig 22085 bp, 14 predicted proteins | sample S1TSphgellanicum_FD_89693 | JGI IMG/M metagenome (GOLD analysis project Ga0116227, IMG submission 89693) | Host-associated microbial communities from peat moss isolated from Minnesota, USA - S1T2_Fb - Sphagnum magellanicum MG | ecosystem: Host-associated > Plants > Peat moss > Unclassified...
CGGGCGCGCGTACGCCGAGTTCGTCCGCGCTTTCGACTTCACCGAGCCGTTCGGAGGCCGCGAAGAGCGTCTTGGCGGGCATGCAGCCGCGCCGGATGCACGTGCCGCCGAGGTCCCCCGGGCCGCTAACGATCAGCACGGACCGGCCGTCGCGCCGTGCTCGCTCGGCTGCCGCGAAGCCTGCCGTGCCCGCGCCGATTATACAGAGGTCGTAGTGCTCGTCCATCCATCACGCTATACCCCGCCGGACGCTTTCTTGCTTTGCGCGACGAGCCCGAGCACGAGCGCGATCGAACAGAAGAACGCGGAAACGGCGCCGGTCCAGGGCGGCCCGTAGCTGGCGAGCACCGCGGTCGAGAGCGTCGGCATCGCGACGCCCGAGAGCGCTTCGAGCGATGACCCGACGCCCAAGATCGTGCCCCGGGAGCTCTCCGGCGCGGCGTCGGCCAGCAGGGCCGCAAGCGTCGCTCCCGAGACCGAAAGCGCGAACGCGAACAGGATTTGCGTGCAGAACAGTTCCGTCACGTTGTGAATGAACGGCACGGAGAGAAAAAACAGGCAGGCCGCCGCGAAGCCGATGTTCGACGTCGCGCGCACGCCGATCCGCGCGGAAAGGCGGCCGACGACGCCGAGTTGGAAGACGATGCTGCTGACGCCGAAGACCGCGAAAAAATAGCTGCTTTGCGACGGGCCGAATCCCAGTAACACCTTGAGCACGAGCGCGAAGACGGCGAACCACGCGTACAGCCCGAGTGAGTAAGCGAGCTTCTGCACGAGCACACCGGAGACCGCCGGATCGATAAGGTAGCGAACGATGTCGCCGAGGGTCGCGCTCGGGCCTTTGTCCGCTTCCGCGGCCACCTTCTCGGGCAGGAAGAAGATCGTCGCGAGCAGCGTGATCACTTGCAAGCCCGCGGCCAGGAGAAACGGCACGCGGTAACCGAAGTGGTCGAGCAATAAGCCCCCGGCCAGCGGTCCCAGGACGAAGCCCGCGCTGAAGGCCGCGCCGACCCATGCGAATGCTTGCGAACGCTGCTCGACCGGCACGCGGTCCGCGACATACGCTTGCGTCACGCTGATGTTCCCGCCCGAAATCCCTTCGACGGCGCGCGCCGCGAACACCCAGGCGAGCGAGGGCGCGAATGCGAGCATCAGCCAGCCCACCGTCGCGCCCGCTTGCGAAACGAGCAGAACGCTCTTGCGCCCGATCCGGTCGCTGACGTTTCCCCACAGCGGTCCTCCCAGGAACTGGCAGAGCGCGAACGTCGCGAACAGCAGTCCGACGACGATGAACGACGCGCCGAAATGCTGCACGTAGTACGGCAAGATCGGGATCAGGATGCTGAACCCCAAGATGTCGATGAACGTGATGCCGAGGATCGGGAGGAGGGTGACGAACACCTAGCGGGCTTGGCCGCCGCGGCGCGAGCCTCCCTGCGCTAGGAAGCCAGCGCGGCGTTCGCCAGTGAGAGATAGGAGCCGAATTCGAGCTCCTCGACGATCGACGGTTCGCGCGGTTCCCAGCCCAACTCTTCGCGGGCGTGTTGCCCGCAAATCACTTGGTCGAGCGCGAGGCAGAGCCCGAAGCGGCCCATGAGCTCATCGGGCACGTGGGTCTTCGCGCCGCCGGCACCCGCCCCGCGGCTCGCTGCGACCGCGATTTCGAGCTGCGTGAAACGGTCATCGTTGACCGCGTTGTACGGGCGGCCGGGCCGGCCGCGTTCGATAGTGAGGGCGATCAATTCGCCCAGATCCCGGACGCCGATGGTCGGCCAGCGGTTGTTGCCGTCGCCGACGATCGTCGCGGCCCCGCGCTCGAGCGCCGAGTTCGCGAACATCGCGGGAATGCCGCCGGCATTGCCGTACGCGATTCCCGGGCGAACGACGATCGACCGTATGCCGATCTGCGTCATGGCCAGCACCGCCGATTCAATCTCGAGGCGGCGCATCAGTACGGCGGGCGGCCGCGGGCGCATCAATTCGCTCGCCGCTTGGTCGCCCGTTTCGCCGTACACCCATACGGTGCTGACGTAAATGAAAGTCTTTTCGGTGCCCGCCATCGCCTTGCGAATGGTTTTCAGGGCGCGCGAATCGACGCCCGCCGGGTCGGCATCCGTCACCGAGACGGCATAAACCACGGCATCGGCGGCTCGCACCGGCGCTTCGAGGGTCTGCGGCTGTGAGGCGTCGGCGCGCACGACCAAGGTGCCGCGCGCTTCGAACTTGGCCCGAGCTGCTTCGCTGCGAGCCGTTCCAGTCGTCACATGACCACGCGCGCGAAGAGCTTCGTCGACTGCGGTGCCGACGTAACCGGTCCCGCCGATAATCAGAACGTTCATAGTCTCTACTGTTGTCGGCAAATAGCGGGCGTCGGTGAGTGACCATAACCTCTAGCGCGCTTCCTGGCCGATGTAGCATCGCGCACAATTTCCGAAACCGCTTGCGACGCTACGGAGTCGAGCGAACGGACGGTGAAAGCGCGATCTCAGGATCCGGCCGGCGTCGCCGCCGCGATCTTTTATATACTGCTGTGGGCGTCGGCCTACGTTCCAAGCAAAGTGGCCTCCGTCGAGAGTCAGCCGCTCTGGTTCCTCGTCGCCCGCTTCCTGGTGGCTGGTGTACTCCTGGCCGCGATCGCCCGGGCCTTCGGCGCCCGTTTCCCGCGAACGCCGCGGGCCTGGGCCGTGGCCGGTGCCCTCGGCGTGCTCGCCAACGCGGCCTACCTGGGCCTGACCTATACCGCGCTGCGCCACCTGTCCTCGGGGATGGGCGCCATCGTGGCGGGCACGAATCCGCTGGTCCTGGCTCTCGTGGCGCCACGGCTACTCGGTGAGCGGCTGACGCCGGTCAAGGCGGCTGGTCTGGTCCTGGGGTTCGGTGGCGTCGTGGCGATCGTGCTGGCGCGCGCCGGCACCGGCACGGCCGCGCCAACGGACGTCTTGCTTGCATTCGCCGGGGTCTGCGCGAGCGTCGGTTCGACGGTGCTCTTCAAACGCGCCGCCGTGACGGAAGACCTGCTCGCACTCAGCTCGGTGCAACTGATCGCGGCCGGCTTGGTGCTCGTGCCGGTGGCCGCGCTCGCTTCGGGTCCGCCCCACGTGCACGTCACGGGCGAGTTGCTTGCCGCCTTCGCCTACCTCGTCTTCGCGCTGAGCATCGGCGCGACGCTGATCTGGTTCTGGCTGCTCACGCACGGTGAAGCGAGCCGCGTCAGCGCGTACTATTATTTGACGCCGGCGTTCGGGTTAGCGCTCGCCGCGCTGTTGCTCCACGAGCCGGTGCACGCGCGCGATCTGCTCGGCCTTTCAGCCATCGCCGCCGGCATCGTGCTCGTGCAGCGAGCGTGAACGCGCGCGGCGAACGCGCTGGGATGCGATCGATTCTTTCGCGCAGCGTCGTTCTCGTGACGGGCGGTTCGCGCGGCATCGGCGCCGACGTCGTGCGCGCGCTGCACGCCGGCGGCGCGTCGGTTTACTTCACGTATCGCGCGGCGAACGTCGCGGCCGCCGAACTCGCAGCCGAACTCGGCGGCGACCGGATCGCGTCGACGCTTTGTGACCTCGAACGCGCGAGCGACGTCGCGGGCCTGGTCGACGCTTGCGTGGCGCGCTTCGGTCGAATCGATACGCTCGTGAACAATGCGGCGATCTCGTTCGAGAACCCGTTCGACGGGGACGATTTCAACGCGTGGCGCGCCGGCTGGGCCAAGACCTTCGCCGTCAACGTGTTCGCGGCGGCCGATCTGTCGTGGCTCGCGCTGCGCCGGATGCGCGCGAACGCTCCGGGAGCCTTCGGCGTCCGCGGACGCATCGTCAACGTGACGTCGCGTGCCGCGCACCGCGGCGAACTGACCTTCGCCGATTACGGCGCCAGCAAAGCGGCGCTGGTCAACCTGACGAAATCGCTCGCGCGGAGTTGCGCGCGGGATGGAATCGTGGCCTTCTCGGTCGCGCCGGGATTCATCGAAACCGAGATGGCCGCAGGCTCGCTCGCGAGCGACGGCGAGCGAATCCGCGGCGAGATTCCCTCGGGCCGCATCGGCACGCCGCCGGAAGTCGCGAGCATCGTCGCGTTCTTGGCCTCCGGCGCCGCGGACTACGCATCGGGCACGACGATCGACGTCAACGGAGCCTCTTACGTACGCTGACCGGCCCGCACGACGCGCGCAGCGCGCCACGCGAAGGGAGCCCGCCCGTGGAGAATCGCGGGAGTCCGTGATGGAGGATCGGGGGGACGTGTCCCCCCGTTTAGGGCAAAGTCCGCCGGCGGGGGTTTGGGGGGGGTACCCCCCATATAGGGCGAACCCTCGGCGGTCGTGCCCTGGTGGCGGAATTGGTAGACGCGCTGGTTTCAGGTACCAGTCCTCGCAAGGGGGTGGGGGTTCGAGTCCCTTCCTGGGCATGAAGTATGGGGCTCCCACAGCGGGGGCCCTTTTACTTGCATTCCGGCTGGGGGTGCGCGGCTGAAGCAGGCACGCGGGGCGGCAGCTCGCTAGCACGCGAAAATGTGTCGCAGTGGCGGCTACTGATTGGGCAGGCCGGCGCGGCGTAATGCCTTAAAATGATTGTTATCGTGCAAATTTCCGAGAAAATTCTTGCCTAGTACGCTACTCGTCGTGACCTTGCCGGAGATGGGCGAGTCGGTCACCGAGGGGTCGATCGTTGAATGGCGGGTCAAGGCCGGGCAGTGGATCGAGGCCGGCCAGACGCTCGTCGACGTCACGACCGATAAGGTCGACGTGGAAGTGCCCGCGCCCGCCTCGGGCGTCGTGGCCACCTTGGCGGCCGCCGAAGGCGCGACCATCAACGTCGGCGCCCCGCTCGCCGAAATCGACACCGCCGCGCCGAAGCCGGACGGCGGCGACGTCGCCGCGGCTTCGAGCCCGGTGCTCGAGCCGGCCGCACCGGCGTCGTACGGCGCGGCCGCCGCGCCGCCCGTCCTCGCGCCGAGCTCGGCCAACGGAGCCAAAACCGGCGGCATCGCCTCGCACCGTGCCCAGCGCCTCGCCGAGCGCGAGCACCTGGACCTCCACACGATCGCCGGCACCGGCCCGGGCGGCATGATTCTGCACGAGGACGTCCTCAAGGCCGCCGCTACCTGGACCGAGCATGCGGCCAACGGCAACGGAAACGGCCGGGCCGCTACCCCGGCCGCCGCAGCGCCCCTGCCGGCGCTACCGGCCGACGCCAAAGCAACGCCGCTCAAGGGGCCGGCCGCCGCCCTGGTCGGCGCGATGGAACAGAGCCTGACGATTCCCACGGCGACGAGCTTTCGCACGGTCGGCGTCGCTGTGCTGGAAACCAAGCGCGCGGAGCTCAATGCCGCGCTCAAGTCCGCCGGGCGCGCCGAGAAGGTCTCGTTCACGCATATCATCGCGTTCGCGCTGGCGCAGGCCGCGCGCGAGCAACCGGCGATCGTCGCCGGCTTTCGCCGCGAAAACGGAACGCCGCTCCGGGTCGACGGCGCGATCAACCTCGGCATCGCGGTCGATACGCACCGCAAGGACGGATCCCGCTTCCTGGTCGTGCCGGTCATCAAGCGTGCCGACTCGCTGGACTTCATCGCATTCCGCAGCGCCTACGAAGAACTGATCGTCAAAGCGCGCGACGGCAAGCTCGGTGCCGACGACCTCAGCGGCGCGACGTTCACGTTGACGAATCCGGGCGGCATCGGCACGGTCGCATCCGTCCCTCGGCTGACCGCGGGTCAGGGCGCCATTATCGCGGCCGGCGCGATCGCTTACCCGCCGGGCTTCGCCAATGCGAACCTGAGCGCGCTGCGGGCTCTGGGTGTCGAGAAGGTCATGACCTTGACCAGCACCTACGACCACCGGGTCATCCAAGGCGCGCAGTCCGGCGAGTTCCTCAAGCGCGTCGATGAACTGCTGGCCGGCAAGGACGGGTTTTACGAAGCGCTCTTCACGAGCGCGGGTGTGCCGCCGCCCCGGCCGCAGCAATCGGCCCAGGCAGCGAGCACCGCGCCGCCCGGTAGCGCCGCGCCCGCGCGCGCGTTACCGGTTTCGAACGCGGCGGCGGGCGCGGTCACCGATTTGCCGGCAACGCCGCCGCGCGAATTCGAAGCCTACTCGCAAGAGATGCTGCGCGCGGTCGCCGCGGGCATGGCGATCCTCTCGTCGTACCGCCGTCACGGACACTTGGCCGCGACGCTCTATCCGCTCGGCACGCAACCGCCGGGCGATCCCGCGCTCGACTGGCACACCTACGGCCTGACGCCCTCGATCATGTCGGCCGTGCCGGCCTCGATCCTGCGCACGAAGGTCAAGGGCGACACGCTGAGCGACGTCGTCAACGAACTGCGCAAGACCTACAGTTCGACGATCGCCTACGAAATCGAGCACATCGCCAACATCGAGCAGCGCGAGTGGCTGCGCGATTACATCGAAGCGGGCAGCCACTTCGTGCGGCTCGAACCCGACCGCGCGCGCCGGATGCTCGTGCGCTTGACCAAAGTGGAGACCTTCGAACGGTACCTGCGCAAATCGTACATCGGGGCCAAGACCTTTTCGATCGAAGGCCTCGACGCGATGGTTCCGATGCTCGAGGAGATCATCACGCTCTTCGGCGACGACGGCATCCGCACGGCCGTCCTCGGCATGGCGCATCGCGGCCGTCTGGCCACGATCGCGCACGTCGTCAACCGGCCGTACGAAGAGATCTTAGCGGAATTCGACGCGGCCAATCTGCGCGGCGAAGGTGCCAGCGACGACGTGACCGGCGACGTCAAGTACCACCATGGCGCCGAGGGGGAATACGTGATTCCCGGCGGCGGCACGGTCGCGGTGGCGCTTGCCAATAACCCGAGCCACCTCGAAGCGGTCGACGGCGTCGTCGAGGGCCGGACGCGCGCGCTGCAAACTAACCACGACACGCCGATGGCAACCTTGGAAGTGGGGCGCGCCGCGCCGATCCTGATCCACGGCGACGCGGCTTTCTCGGCCCAGGGCGTCGTCGCTGAAGTCCTGAACCTTCAAGCCCTCGACGGTTACGCGACCGGCGGGACGCTGCACATCATTTCGAACAATCAAATCGGCTTCACGACCGATCCGCGCGACGCCCGCTCCACGCGCTACGCGTCGGATCTGGCCAAGGGCTTCGACGTGCCGATCGTCCACGTCAATGCCGACGACGTCGACGCGTGCTTGGCGGCTGTTCATCTGGCGGTCGATTTCCGGCGGCGCTTCGGACACGACGTCATCATCGATCTGATCGGGTACCGGCGTTTCGGTCACAACGAGACCGACGAGCCCGCGTACACGCAACCCGACATGTACGAGCGCATCAAGACGCACCCGACCGTCCGCGAACTCTACGCGCAGAAACTGATCGCACAGGGCATCGTGACGACCGACGAAGTAAACGCGATCTTAGCCGACGCGAGCGGACGGCTCGCCGCGGCCCACGAGAACGTCAAGACCGGCGCTTGGAGCGGGCACCCCGGTCCCAGCGGCGCGAACGGCGAACTCGCGCACGCCGAACCCGCGACTCGCATCGACCGCGGACGCCTGCTCGCGTGGAACGACGAACTGATCGCTGTGCCCTCGCACTTTACGATCCATCCGAAGCTCGTGCGCCAACTCGAGCGCCGCAAGCTCGGCTTCGCGACCGACGGCGAGTTCGATTGGGGGCTCGGCGAGGCGCTGGCCTTCGCGTCGTTGCTGGCCGAAGGCACGCCGATCCGTCTGACCGGCCAGGATACGGAGCGCGGCACGTTCTCGCACCGCCACCTGGTCTATCACGATGCCAAGACCAACGCGACGTACGCGCCGATCCAGCATCTCTCCGATGCTCGCGCGAGCTTCGAGGTCTACAACAGCCCGCTCTCCGAGTACGCGTGCCTGGGATTCGAATACGGTTACAGCGTCGAGTTGCCGAGCGCGCTGGTCCTCTGGGAAGCGCAGTTCGGCGACTTCAATAACGGCGCGCAGATCATTATCGATCAATTCATCGCGGCGGGACATGCCAAGTGGGGCGAAACCTCGCGCCTGGTCTTGCTCCTGCCGCACGGCTACGAAGGTGCGGGGCCCGAACATTCGAGCGCGCGCATCGAACGGTTCTTGCAGCTCTCGGCGGAAGGCAACGTGCAGGTCGCGAACTGCTCGACGGCCGCGCAGTATTTTCACCTGTTGCGTTTGCAAGCGCGGCAGGTGCGAGCGCTGCCGCTCGTGATCTTCACGCCTAAGAGCTTGCTGCGCATGCGCGCGGCGGCGGGCCGCATCGACGACATCGTGGACGGCGGGTTCGAGCCGGTGATCGACGACGCGCGGTTCGCGGAGAATCGGCAGGCCGTCGAACGCGTGCTCATGTGCTCGGGCAAAATCTACTACGACCTCACGAGCCATGCCGATTTCGCGAACATGCAACGGACCGCGATCGTGCGCGTCGAGCTGCTCTCGCCGCTACCGGTCGCCGAGATTCTCGCCGTCCTGGCCGCCTACCCGAACCTCAAGACCGTCACCTGGGTCCAAGAAGAGCCCAAGAACATGGGCGCGCGCGCGCACGTCCGGCGGCGTCTCGTCGAGCGGCTGCCGCACGGCATCCCCGACATGGGCTATGTCGGACGCCCGTACCGCGCCAGCCCGTCCGAAGGGTACGGCGGCGCTCATGCCGTCGAACAGGAGCGCATCGTCCGCGAGGCACTCGCGGAAAAGTAAGGTTTCATCCGGCGCGACGATCCCGCGCCCGGTAAGATTTTGAGTGGAGCGATTCGCGGGTTTGACACTCCGCCGGACGCGTGCTAAAGTTCGGCCATGAATTCGTGTCAAGGCCCAGCTTCGTTTTGTGTCGGCCCCGTACGCCGGGGCCCGGGGGGGCTCGTCGCCTAAGCTTTCACCTATCAGGTGTCCGCATGCAGAGCCTTCGCCCAGCGAAGGCTCTTTTTATTCCACCGTGATGTCGGAGGCATCGTGAATCTGACCGTCACCCTGGTCGGCCTGCTGGTCGGCACGTTTATCGGAATCTCCGGTGTCGGCGGCAGCTCGCTCATGACCCCGCTGCTGATCCTCTTGCTGCGCATCCACCCGGTCTTGGCCGTCGGGACGGATCTGGTCTACAGCGTTCCGACCAAACTGCTCGGGACGGCCGTGCACGGGCGCAATCACACGATCGATCGGAAGCTCGTGATCTGGCTGCTGGTGGGCGGCATTCCGGGTGCCTTAGTGGGGCTGGCCGTGGCCGCGTATGGCCGGCGGCACTTTTCGCTGGAGGCGCTCGATTCGCTCGTGCGTCATGCGGTCGGCGTGGCCTTGATCGTGAGCGCCGTCGTGCTCGTCGTGGGCATCTTCGCCCGGCGTAGCACCCTTCGACCCTTCGACAGGCTCAGGGCTCAGGGTGCCCTTCGACAGGCTCAGGGTGACGATGGGAAACCGGCTGAAGCCGCGGGTGTGGAACCGTCCGCAACTGGCGCCTTGGATCCGCCGGAGACTGGCGGCGTGTCGGACATTGACTGGACGCGTGCGACGCACGTGAAAGTGTCGGCGCTTGGATTCTTCGTGGGCAGCGCGGTGAGCATCACCTCCATTGGAAGCGGCGCGATCACTTTGCCGGTACTCTACGCGCTGCTGCCGCGCCTCGGTTTGCGGCGCCTGGTGGGTTCGGACATCGCGTTCGCTACGTTCTTGCTGCCGGTCGCGGCGATCGGAAATTTCTTACTGGGCAACGTGGATTTGCACTTAGCGGCAAACCTGCTTCTCGGGTCGCTGCCGGGCGTCGTCCTGGGCAGCTATTTGTGCCGCCGCTTGCCGGAGGCCGTCTTGCGGCCGGCCGTGGCCGGTATTCTGATCTTCGCGGGAACGCGCCTAGTGTGAGGCGTGCGCGGCTCGCAGCTTGCGCTTGAAGAGTTTACCCGAGTCCTCGCGCGGCAGCTCCACGACGATCTCGAAGTGCTTGGGAATCTTGTAGCGGGCGAGCCGGCTCGCTAGATACGTGCGGAGCTCCGCGAGGTCGATACCGGTCGCGGCATCGACCGGGAGGACGCACGCGTGGATGGCCTCGCCGAACTCTTCGTCCGGCACTCCGAAGACCGCACAGTCCTTCACTCCGACGTGGCCGATCAACGCCGCCTCGATTTCCGCGGGATAGATGTTGACGCCGCCCGAGATGACCATATCGCGCTTGCGGTCGGCCAAGAACAAATATCCTTCGTCGTCGAAGCGACCGACGTCGCCGCAGGTGACCAGGCCGTCGAGGTCGATCTCGTTGCGGCTCTCCGGGCGGCCGCGATACGTGAAGTCCGGCAGCGATTCCGATCCGACGAAGATCTCGCCGACTTCACCCGCCGGCACGGGCCGCCGCGCGTCGTCGACGATCGCGATTTTCACGCCGGGCAGCGCGCGGCCCACGCTTCCCGGTTTGCGTATTGCTTCCTCGGGCGCGAGGTGGGTGGCGACGCCGAATTCGGTGGAACCGTAATACTCGTAGATCACCGGGCCCCACCAGGCCAGCATTTCGGCCTTGACTGACGGCGCGCACGGGGCCGCGCCATGGATGACGTGACGCAGTGACGAGAGGTCGTAGCGGGCGCGCGTCGCGGGTGGCAAACGCAGCAAACGCACGAACATCGTCGGCACGATGTGCATGTGCGTGATGCGGTGCGTTTCGATCAGCGCCAGCAGTTCCTCGGCGTCGAAGCGCGATTCGAGCACGATGTCGGCGCCCGCGCGCAAGGCCGTCAGCGCGTAATTGTTCGGTGCCGAATGATACATCGGCCCGTTCATCAGCACGACCGACGGCTCGCCCGGAATCAGGCCCCACCACGTGCGGCGCAGGGCGTCCAACTGCCCGAGCTGTTCGGTCGTCGGCGCGGTGCGCTGCACGCCCTTGGGGTTGCCGGTCGTGCCGGAGGTATAGATCATCGAGAGGCGCGGGGGCCGCGGCGGATCGGGCAGCGGCGGCTGCCGGGTGACCGCGTCTTCCCAGAGTGCTTCGGGACCGTTGTAATCGAGTTCGGGGCCGGGCAGATCGTAGGCCGCTCGCAACTCGTCCGGCGTGCGCACGAGAAACACGGCGACGCCTGGCGGAACGGCGGAGGCGATCGGCCCGTAGAGGTCGGTGTGCGCGACCAGCGCCTTCGCGCCGCTGTCGCGCAAAATGTAGCCGGCTTCGGTCGCCGTGAAGTGCCAGTTGACCGGCGTCGCGTACGCGCCGAGGCGGCCCGCCGCCACCGTCGCCTCGAAAAACGGAAAGTCGTTGCGCATCAACAGAGCAACCGAATCGTCTTCGCCGATGCCGGCCGCGCGCAAAGCGGTGGCTCCGCGTCCGGCGCGCGCCTCGATCTGCGCGAGCGTCACGTAGCGCGCGCCCGATCGGATACCGCGTTCCTCGTTCATTCGTCCTCGCTTCTGGAGCCGTGCTCGTCGACGTGTTCGCCGGCCTTCTGCGGTGCGGGGGTGGCCTCGAGGTCGAGGGGTTTGAGGCCCGCGCCGGTCAGTTCGGCCTGCAGGGGCGCAATCCGCTCGCGCATGAAATCGATGTGGCGGGCCAGTTCGGGTTCGAGTTCGGCGCGCAGCGCCTCGCTTTCGCTGCGCTGCGGCTCGGTCGGCGAGAGCGTCGTCGCGATTCCGATTAGCGATTGCACGCGTTCGCGCAGCAAATCGCGCAGAAAGTCGTTGTCCTGGCCGTTGACGGGGTGCGAACTGAGCGTCGCCGCTTCGCGCTCGGCTTCGGCAAGCGCCTCCCGCGCGTGACCGGCAACGTCGGGCTTCGCGACGGTCAGCGCGGCGATTCGATCGGGTAGCTGGAGTTCCACGTTATCAAGTTCGTTGAGAGCGACGTCGATACGTGCCAGCTCGCCGTAGAGCTCCGTGAGATACGCGACGTTCTCGGCGCGTTGCGACGGCGTCTGCGCGGCGCGCGGGTCGGCTCGAATCTCGAGCGGCGCTTCGTAGAGGCGGCCGTCGACATGTAGGCGCACCCGATACGCGCCGGGCAGCAGGTCGGCGCCGTTATCGGGACCGCGATTCCATTTCGGGGCACGCCGCCAGCGGACCGGCGGATCCGCCGTCAGGTCCCACGCGACGCGATTGAATCCCGCGACGTTGCTGACGACCGGCACGTCCTCGTCGTCGACTTCGTGGGTGCCGCTGAGGTGGCGCACGATGCGGCCGGCGATATCGACGACGTCGAGCGAAGGACGTGCGGTGGCTGGCCGCGGGAGATAAAACGTGAAGAGCGCGGGGCCGTCGGGCCCGTCACCGGGCGCCACGACGTTGACGGCAGGCGTGGCGAGCTCGAACGCGTAGGCGGGTTGGGGCGCGAATAACGTGACGGCGTTCGCGCCGGGCCTCCAGTTTTCGAGCGGCGTGAGGTCGTCGAGGATCCAGATGCCGCGCCCGTGCGTGCCGGCCACGAGATCGTGCCGATTCTGCGGAATGCGCAGGTCGCGCACGGAGACCGGCGGCAGATGCTGCTGCAGCGAATACCACATCGCTCCGCGATCGGGGCTCCACCAGACGCTGTTTTCGAGCCCGAGGAAGAGGACGTTCGGATGTCCGGGATCTTCGGCGATCGAGCGCGCGAATTGGTCGCGGGGTAGCCCCGCGACGATCGGCGTCCAGGAGCGCCCGAAGTCGCGCGTGACGTAGACGTACGGCGCGCGGTCGCCGATGAAGTGCCGGTCGACCAGCGCGTACGCGGTTGCGGGATCGCTCTGCGAGGCGGCGAGGGTCGGAATACGCGCGTCGGCGTCGGCGCGCGGCATCGTGACGTCGCGCCAAAGCGCGCCGCCGTCGCGCGTTAGCTGGATTTTCCCGTCGTCGGTCGTTACCCAGATCTCGCCTTGGGCAACGGCGGACGGCACGACGTCGAGGATGGTGTCGTAGCTCTCCGCTCCGGTGACGTCGAGCCGCAGCGGCGTTCCCGTGAGGATCTGCCGCGCGGCGATGTTGCGCGTCAGGTCGGGCGAAATCGCGGTCCAGTGGACGCCGCCGTCCGTCGTGCGAAACAGAACGTTCCCGCCGTAATAGGCGACGCGGCCGTCGAAGGGCGAGAACGCGAGCGGCGCCTCCCAATTGAAACGGTACCGAAGTTCCGACGGCGCGACGACGTTCTGGTTGCGGAGGTACGGCGAGACGTCGAGTGAGAGCCGCGTCCGCAGGTTGTAACGGACGAGCTCGCCTTGGTTGTCGCCGCCGCCCGACGAGCTCCAGATCCAATCGGGATCGGCCGGATCGGAGATCGTCCAATTTCCATCGCCGCCGCTGACTTTCGTCCAGTCCGTGGGCAGGATGCCCGCATCGCTGCGGCCGTCGGAGGGCCCGCACCAGGAGCCGTTGTCCTGTAGGCCCGCGCATAGGCCGTATGGGACGCGCGCGTCGGTGGCAACGCGGTAGATCTGTCCGATCGGCACGTTGTTGCGCCACTCGAAGGTGGCCCCGTTATCGCGCGAGATCGCGGGACCGCCGTCGTTGCCGTCCAGCACGGTCCGTCCGTCGGCCGAAAACCAAATCGCATGGTGATCGCCGTGGACGTGCCGCGCCGCGACGGCCCACGTTTTCCCGCCGTCCTTGCTCTGCGCGAGCCTGACCGAGACGGCGAAGAGGTGGTTCTCATTCTGCGGATCGACCGCGATGCGCGTATAGTAGAACGGCCGCTCGTCGATCAGACTATTGGTCGAGACGAGCTGCCACGTCGCGCCCGCGTCGTCCGAGCGCCAGAGGATGCCGCTTTCGGATTCGACTAGCGCGTAGACGCGCTTGGCATCGCTCGGGGCCACGGCGACGCCGATGCGCCCGGTGAGGCCCGGCGCGAAGCCGCCGCCGCTCACGCGTTTCCAGGTCGCGCCACCGTCGATCGATTTGAAGAGCCCGTCGGCCGTGCCGCCGCTGCGCAAGTGCCACGAGGAGCGGCGAAACTGCCACATCGACGCGAACAGAACGTCGGGCTCTTTTGCGCTGCGGTCGAGGTCGGCCGCGCCGCTGTCCGCCGTCAGGCCGAGCGTCTTGGTCCAGGTCTTGCCGCCGTCGACGGTCCGGTAGATGCCGCGTTCGTCCGAGTCGCGGAAGGGGTCGCCGAGCGCCGCCACCACAGCCACTTGCCGGTTACGCGGATCCAGTGAGATTTTGGAGATCGCGTAGCTGCCGCCGAGGCCGAGATTGGCCCAGCTCTTGCCGCCGTCGGTCGAGCGGTAGACGCCGTTGCCGTAGGAGACGTCGTTACGGGGGTTGGATTCGCCGGTTCCCACCCAGACGTCGGCCGAGTCGTTGGGATCGAGCGCGATCGCGCCGATCGAGCCGACGCCTTCTTTGTCGAAGACCGGCTTCCAACTCGTCGTGCCGTTGGTGCTTTTCCAAACGCCGCCGCCGGCCGCGCCGATGTAGACCAGCGACGGATCCCGGTCGGAGCCCGCGATGGCCGCGAGGCGGCCGCCGGCAACGGCGGGACCCACGCTACGCCAGGTGAGGGCATCCATGGGCCCAGGTGAGGGCGTCGGGCTGCCGCTAGGCGCCGCCGAGGGCCCGGGCCCAGGCTCGTCCTCGGCCGGAGACCGTGACGTTCCGGCCGCCAAGCAAAGGAAAACCGCGGCGATGATAACCAAGTGGGAGCGCGTCATTACCGGACTCTTCGCCTCGCGGCCTCCGGCGCCATCGTCGCGCCATCGTCGCGCGGGTTCAGAACCAGCGAGGCACGGCGTCGTTGTAGGCGCGGTACGCGTCGCCGAACTTCCGCGCCAAATAGCGTTCTTCGGGATCGACGACCGCGTGATCGAGCAACGCCAGCGCCACCGGCAGCATGACGAGCGCCGGCAGCGAGCGCGCGCAGAGCGCGACGCCGATGTAGACCGACGTCATGCCCACGTAGATCGGGTTGCGGCTGAAGCGAAAGACGCCGTCGGTCACAAGCGCGGTCGTGGTGTTATAGGGATTGACGTTCGAGCCTCGAGCCTTCAGCGAAGCGATCGCGGCGCCGCCGATCGCGCCGCCCGCGGCGATCGATGCGAGCCCGAGCCCGCGCGCGAATGCGCCGCCGCCGTCAGCTTGCGTGGCGCGCCCGAGCGCCAGACCCGTGGCCAAGGCGGCGGCGAAAATCACGGGCGGCGGCGCGGCGACTCCGGCAACGTCTTTCTTGGTTTCCATCGCTAGGCCGCCGGCGCGATCAGGGCGAGCACGAACGCGTAGTTGAACGCGACCTCGCGCAGGTAGTCGTAGCGCCCCGACGCTCCGCCGTGGCCGGCGCCGAAGTTCGTCATCAGGAGAATCGGTTTGTCCCCGGTCCCTTGCGCGCGCATTTTGGCGACCAGCTTCGCCCCTTCCCAATACGGGACTTGACTATCGTTGAGCGACACGCGCACGAGCGTCGCCGGATACGAGCGCGCGGCGACGTTATCGTAGGGTGAATAGCGCGCGATGTAGTCGTAGTCGGCTTCGACGTTGGGATTGCCCCACTCCAGATACTCGCCCGTCGTCAACGGCAGCGTGTCGTCGAGCATCGTGTTGAGGACGTCCACGAAGGGCACTTGCGAAACGACCGCGGCGAAGAGCTCGGGGCGCATGTTGGCAACCGCGCCCACAAGCAGGCCGCCGGCGCTGCCGCCGGAGATCGCGAGCCGCGCGGGCGACGTGTAACCTTGGGCGATCAGGTGCTCGGCGCAAGCGATGAAATCGGTAAATGTATTGAGTTTCCGATCGAGGTGACCGGCCGTGCGCCACGCTTCGCCGAGCTCTCCGCCACCGCGAATGTGCGCGATCGCGTACACGACGCCGCGGTCGAGCAGCACGAGCCGCGCCGCCGAAAACGTCGGATCCATCGAGATGCCGTACGAGCCGTAAGCGTACAGGAACAGCGGCGCCGAACCATCGCGCGGCGTGCCGCGCCGGTAGACCAGCGAAATCGGAACGGCGGTACCGTCGCGCGCGGTCGCGAGCGCCAGTTCGGTCGCGTAGAGCGACGGGTCGTACCCGGGCACTTCCGTCGCTTTGAGCAGCGTCCGCTCGCGCGTACCCAGATCGATTTCGTACACGGAGTTCGGCGTCACCAGCGACGAGTATGAAAAGCGGTACGCGGTCGTGTGAAATTCCGGATTGGCCGCGGGAAAAACCGCGTGAACCTGCTCGGGCAAGTGCACCGGCGCGAGCGCACCGGTAGCGAAATCGAGAATCTCCAAGTTCGCGAAGCCGCCGCTGCGCACGCGCAGCACGGCGTGCCGTTCGAAGACGTCGAAGCCGCCCAGGTGCACGCCGTCGCGGGCCGGGACGACTTCGGTCCAGTTGGCCTCGTCGGGGGCGTCTACCGGCGCGGACACGAGGCGAAAGTCGTCCGCGTCGCGATTGGTGACGATGTAGAACGACTCACCGAAATGCTCGACGCTGTACCGGTGGCCCTCGCTGCGCGCGATGACGAGCGACGGCGTATCGCCGGGCCGGTCGGCGCGCACGTAGCGCCACTCCGAGGTTGCGCGGCTGAACGATCCCACGAAGACGAAGGCCCGGTCGTTCGAGCGGGCGGCCCCAACGTCAAAGCGCGGGTCGGTCTCCTCGAAGAGCAACGTCGCGTCGGTCGCGCCCAGCGCTTTGCGCCAGAAGCGGTCGTGACGCTTCGTCACTTCGTCCTCGGTCGTGTAAAACAGGGTCAGGTCGTCGTTCGCCCACACGACGTCGTCCACGCGCGCAATCGCTTCGCCCAGATCCGCGCCCGAGCGCAGATCCTTGACGTGCAACGTGTACTGACGGTAGCCGGTGGTGTCCAGCGAGTAGGCGAGGTAGTTGCCGTCGTCACTGACTTGGTACGCGCCCAGGCCCAAGTACGCATGCCCCGCGGCCAGCTCGTTGAGGTCGAGGGTGATCTCCTCGGGAGCGGTTGGGTCAGCGCGCTTGCGCGCGTAGATCGGGTACTGCTTGCCCTCTTCGGTTCGTCCGTAGTAGAAGTAATCGCCCAGGCGGTACGGGACGCTCAAATCGGTTTGTTTGATGTGCGAGAGCATCTCGTCGTACAGCCGCGTTTGGAGCTCTTCAGTGGGCTCCATCACGGCGTTCGCGTAGGCGTTCTCGGCTTCGAGGTAGCGCGTCACTTGCGGGTCGTGCTTCTCGCGCAACCAGAAGTAGTCGTCGATGCGCTCGCGGCCGTGGATGCGGCTGGAGTGCGGGTGCACGGGCGCGACGGGCGGGGTGGCGGCGGCGCGGTCGATCAGCGGTGGCGGCGCGAGCGGAGGCGAGGACGGAGAAGGCATGCGCGACCTTCGTTGGCGCGCCAGGTTGCCTGAACCTCGCACACCCGCGCACCGGACCGTTCTTCGCTTCGATTAGAGGACATCGGCGCAAGCGACGGCGCCAATTCGTCGCGCCGTCAGGTTCCCGGCCCGAACGCCGTTTTCATCGCCCGAGTGAGGAGGGCGAGCAAGCAGCGAGCGGACGATCGATGTGCGTAGCGCAATCCGTCGCGGCCGGCGAGCCGTTTAGTCGCCACACCCCCTTGTCCGGCCCACCGGACACTCCCAGGAGAACCGATGAATAAGAACCTTATCGCTGGAGGCCTCGCCCTGATGCTGTGCGCGGCTGCGCCGGCCTTGGCGCAGAACAGCATGTCCGGCCCGATGCACGATCCGATGGTCGGCGGCGCGGCGATGTACCCGAACAAGACGATCGTTGCCAACGCGCTCAACTCCAAGGACCACACGACCCTCGTGTCGCTGGTGAAGAAGGCCGGGCTCGTCGATACGCTCTCAGGTCCGGGTCCGTTCACCGTGTTCGCACCGACCAACGAAGCCTTCGCGAAGCTTCCCGAAGCCACGCTGACCGCGGTCGGCGACAATCCGGAACTGCTGAAACAGGTTCTGACGTATCACGTCGTCGCGGGCCGCCTCGATAGCGCGGCGATCGCCAAGATGATCTCCGACGGCGGCGGAAAAGCCACGCTCAAGACCGTGGACGGCGAAGACCTTACCGCGATGATGGACGGCGACAAGCTGGTCCTCATCGATGCCAAGGGCGGCAAGAGCACGGTCACGATTCCCGACGTGTACCAGTCCAATGGCGTCATCCACGTCGTCGACTCGGTCCTGATCCCCTAAGACGGCCGAGTACCCTGGGGTAGCGATGCTCGACGCGAGCTGCGCACCCCGGGGGCGGTGGTTAACCGACGGAATCCTCGTCCTTGAGTTCGAGGAGCGCAATCAAGCCGGAACGTAGCTCGGCGGGCCGCCGGCCCGTTCGATGGCTTCACCGATCATCTGCTCCGCGATCGCCGGATTGTGCCAGCGCGCCTGGGCATCCGGCGATAGGGCATCAATCGGATCGAAGTAGACGAAGTGTTTGCCGGGCTTGACGCTGGGCGCGCAGTAGACCGCGATTCCGTTCTCGCGGTCATAATATTCGAAGCTGTGGACGTCGCGCTTGCCGCCACCGCCCGGCGCGTCGCAGATGAACAGTGGCGTGTTGAAGCCGGCGGTCGAACCGCGCACGAACTTCTCGATGTCGACCGAGGTCTGGATCGTCGTGCGCAGGTCTTCGACGCCCTTGACCAAGTCGTGCATGTACACGTAGTACGGGTGCACGTTTATCCAGCTCAGTCTTTTGACGAGCAAGGTCATCGTGGCAGGATCGTCGTTGACGCCGCGAATGAGCACGGTCTGATTCCGCACGACGATGCCGCGTTCGAAGAGAACGGCCATCGCCTTTTCCGTGATCCAGCTAATTTCGTTCGGCGAGTTGAAGTGCGTGTGGATCACGACTTCCTTGCCGAGCTTGCGGCCGCGATCGACGACGTCGGTCAGCGCGTCGAGCCAAGCGGCGTCGCTCAGAATCTTCATCGGCATGACCGCTGGGCCTTTGGTCGCGAAGCGCAAGCGGCGCACGTGCGGGATCGCGAGCAGCGCGTCGCCGATGGCCGCGATGTTCTTGGCCGAGAGCTGATACGTGTCGCCGCCCGAGATCACGATGTCCTCGAGTTCGGGCCGCGACGCGATGTAGGCGAACGCGTCGTGCCATTGCTTGGGCGTTTTGGCGAGCGACACTTTTTCAACGATGTCCGTATCGCCGCCGATCGCGTACGAGCGCGTGCAGAAGCGGCAATAGACCGGGCACACGTTGAGCGGTAGGAACAGCGCTTTATCGACGTAGCGGTGGGTCAGGCCCGGCACCGGCGAGTCCTCGAGTTCGTGCAAAGAATCCAAGGTCAAGCGCGGATGGTCGGGCCGCAGTTTGGAGGCCAGCGGAATGAACTGGGTGCGGATGGGATCGGCGTAGGGTTTGGTCCAGTCGATCGAGGCGATCATGTACGGCGAAACCCGCACGGCCATCGGCGCGCGCGCAAAGCCTTCGCGCACGTCGTCGAAGAACGACGGCTCCACGAGGTCCTTGACCGTGTCGAGCAGCTCTTGGGGCGACTTGATCGAGTTCTGGCCCTGCCAGATGTGATCGAGGAACGTCGCTTCCGAGACGTCGCGATACTTGGGAATCGCGCGCCAAAACTCGCCCTGACGGACGTTTCGGTGCTCGAAGGCTTCGGGGCCGGCCGGCGGCTTCTCGTGACGCGGCGGAACGGTGGCTTCCATACGAGGCTCCTTTAGACCGGCGTCGCCGCAGGCTCGGTTGCGCCGAAGCGCGCGATGAAATGCCGCCGCAGCGGCGGGTGGTCGCGTAGCGTCTGCAGCGCCGTCGCGGCATGGCCTTTGGCGTAGCCGTTACCGACGATCATCGTCACGTCTTTGCCGACCCCTTCGGCGCCGAGGGCGGCCGCCGTGAACGACGTGCTCATCGAGAAGAAGTAGACGGTGCCGCGTTCCTTGGTCAGTAAGATCGACGATAACTCCGTGCCGCCGACGTTGACGCAGTTGACGGTCAAGTCGGCGAGCTCCGGTATGGCATCCGGAATCGCGGCCACGACGTCGAGGGCGCTGCGCGCATCGACTGCGACGAAGGCGTCGACGTAGCCGTGCTCGAGCAAGAGTCGCGCCCCGGCGGTCGTGCGGTCGGGGCCGAAGCCGATGACGCGTCCGCCGGATCCGACGCGTTCGCGCGCTTGCGCGCAGGCCAGCAGGCCCGATTTTCCGTCCGCGCCGAGGATCGCGATCGTTTGCCCCGGTTGGGCCAGGCGCCGAACTTGAGCCGGGGCGCCGGCCACGTCGAGGACGGCCAGCGCGACGGCGTCGGGGAGATCCTCGGGCAGCTTCGCGTAAATACCGGTCGCGAACAGAATGGCGCTGCCGCGAATCCAGAGCCGGCCCGTCGCGAGGTCGATGCGCTCGATCTCCTCGATCGCGAGCGGCGTCAGGGTCAAGGATACCAGCGACGCGATCCGGTCGCCGGGCCGCAGGTCGATCCTCGGTGCCAGCTCGGCACCGATCTCGCGCACGCGGCCGATGAACATCCCGCCGCTGCCCGTGACGGGGTTGTGGTGCTTTCCCCGTTCGCGCACGAGGTCGACGACGTGCGCGGCGATTGCGTCGCGGTCGCCGGCGTTGGCTTCCACGATCTGTCGAAACGACGCCGAGTCGATGTTGAGCGCCTCGACGTCGCAGAGGATCTCGTTGTCCTGGACGACGGGCGTGGCGTCGAGTTTCCAGGCGGCCTGAGGCAGCACGCCGGCCGGCTCGAGGACGCGATGACTCCCGAGATCGCAGTTCTTCTTGCCGATGACCCGCGGCGTCACGAGGCTTCTCCGGCGACGGGAAGCGCGCGGCGTTCGGGGGCGGCGACCAGTTCGGCGAGCGGCACGCCCGCCCGCTCGAAGGGCGTCGAGAGAACGATCGTCGTGCGCGTGCGCGCGATGCCCGGGATCGTCTTGAGGCGGGAGAGGAAGGCGTCGAGGTGGGCGGTCGAACGGGTCAGGACTTTGAGCACGAACGACTCGTCGCCCGCGACGCTATGGATCTCGACGACTTCCGGCAGCGCCGACACGGTTTCGTGAAAGCGTTCGTAGCTCACGTCGGGTGTCGTGAAGGCACTGACGAAAGCGACGAGTTCGAGACCAAGCCGCTTGGCGTCGAGCCGCGCGCCGTACCCGCGGACGTACCCGCGCGCTTCCAGACGCTTGACCCGCTCGTGAACGGCGGGCGGCTTGAGGCCGACGAGCGCGGCCAGCTCGGCAAACGTCGAGCGCGCGTTGACTTGCAACGCGTCGAGGAGGTGAAGGTCGAGCTCGTCGAGCTCGGGATGATCGAACATGGGTCCACCGAGCGGATTGCAGCCGAACATTCGGTGCTAGGCACGCAGTATACGCGAAATGTTCGGCCCTGGCTACCCCACAGCGAAGGAATCGACGGTCCGCGGCGGTGCCGGCCTCCGCCTCGAAGGGCCGCGATCCTCCGCGGCCGGCGCGCGGCCCGCGACCCCGTCGCCGGGTAGCTCGACGTCGTTTCCTGCGTTCCTCAGGCCTCGTCGCGGGCGTTCTCGGCCTCGTTCGCCGGTATTCGCGGCCTCGTTCCCGGGGTTCTCGGTCTGTTCAAGGAGGGCAGGCGTAAGGCGTGGCCGGAATTCGAAAGCGCCGAAGAACACGTTTTGCCTGGAGGTTCGATTTTGCGCCCGGTTCGTTCCCTTCTTTTGCTCGCCCCGCTGGCGCTTTGCGCCGTTGCCGTCCTGACCGGCCCACCGCGCGCCGTGCTCTCACAGTCCGCGTCGCCGGCTCCTGCCGCGTCGCCGGCTCCCGTCGCGGTTCCGGCCGCGGTCGCGTCCCCGGCGATGGCTGCTCCGCCCGTAAAGCCCGGATTCAACCTCGCGAACCTCGATCGCACCTGCCCTCCATGCACGGATTTCTATCGGTTCGCGACCGCCGGCTGGCAGCGCACGCATCCGATTCCGCCGGAGTACTCCAGCTACAGCCCCTGGACAGCGGTCTACGAGCAAAACCTCACGTTGCTTCGGAGCCTCCTGGAGTCGGCCGCGGCCGACAAGGACGCGCCCGTGCGTAGCGACCGCGGGAAGATCGGCCTCTACTACGGCTCGTGCATCGACGAGGCGGCGGTCGAGGCGGCCGGGACCGATCCGCTGTACGGCGACATGGACCGGGTCCGTTCGATCGACGATATCCCATCGCTGGTCGCCGAGTTCGCGCACCTCGAGGAAGGCGCGGCACCGGGCACGCCGTTCGATTTCGGCTCGACGCCCGACCCGAAGGACTCGACCCGGACGATCGGAGACA
>Ga0116227_10007125_pt1 | contig 22084 bp, 16 predicted proteins | sample S1TSphgellanicum_FD_89693 | JGI IMG/M metagenome (GOLD analysis project Ga0116227, IMG submission 89693) | Host-associated microbial communities from peat moss isolated from Minnesota, USA - S1T2_Fb - Sphagnum magellanicum MG | ecosystem: Host-associated > Plants > Peat moss > Unclassified...
ATCTTACCGTCAAGGTTCAGTTCTTTCAACAACTTTACCTTACCACCCTCTTGCGATAATGGGTTGGTATCATCATAACCGGTAATATTTCCTTCACTATCAAACGTGAAGGTATTGGCATAAATGTTCTCTTTTTTAATATGGTATTCAGTAACAACCGGGATGATAAAATCCTTAAACCCACCCGATACGATCAAAACCTTATCCGCGTTAGCGGCAAAAAACTCCTTATTGCGAGAGAATGAATCGGATACCTTCTTCTTCAAAAACTTGACTAACTGGCGCAGGTGAACCTGGTCGGCCTGTAATAGGCGCACCCTCGCGTCCAAACTTTCGGCGAACGACATGCGGCCTTCCATCGCGGCGTTGGTGAGGTTCTCTATCTGTTTGAAAATCTTTTCCTTGTCTAAGCGGTCCTTCAACGATATGCGTGCCAACTCGTCTAAAGCTTCAACCTGGGTAAAAGTGCTGTCAAAATCTATGATATAATACTGGCTCATTGTTGATGTGCAGATGTGATGATACGCAAATGTGCGAATTTTGCTTGATTTGGGTGGTATTAAAGTTGAGAAAGCCGATGGACTTTACATTATTTGGATAATGCCGCCGTAATCTCTTTAATGCTCTGGCTTATCGGTTTAAATTCAATACCAATCGTTTTTACAATTTTAGCGTTGCTGTAATCCAGGTTTTTTGTTGCCGCTTGCGCGGATACTTTATCAATACCGGCATGCTTCCCCGTTAAAAAGCTCCACACCGATGATAGTCGCCAGGCCCAGTTCAGCATCCCGGGTGTAGCCTCGCTTTGCGGCGCTTTAATACCAAAGCCCCGCGCGGTTTCAGCAAACAGATCTTTATAGCTCCAGTTCTCAGCGTTAATAATAAAGCGCTCAGCCACAATATCGCTGTTCATCAGCGCAATCATACTTTTGGCTACATCTTCCACATCAACAAAACCAATACTGCCTTTGGTATAGTATTTAAAGCCCTTGCGTACCTTTTCAAAAATCTGCCCGGTACCTTTAATGCCTGCATTAGCACCGATGATCATCGATGGATTAACGATCACTGCATTCAACCCTTCGGCAATACCGCGCCAAACTTCCATCTCGCTCTCGTATTTTGATATCGCGTATGAGTCTTTGGTATGTGTATCTTCCAAATGGTTATTCTCGTTGATCAGCTCTCCGGGCTTAGCCTCGCCAATAGCCGCTACCGAACTCACCTGCAGAAGCCGAATCCTCAACTCATTGCAAAGGTTTACCAGATTAGCCGTACCCTCCACATTGTTCTTGATCATCGTTTTCCCTTTGGCCGGGTCGAATGTCACCATCGCCGCACAATGGTAAACCTGTATAACACCCTGCAAAGCGGTTTCTAAAGCAAAAACATCCAGTATATCGGCATCAAGCCAGTTAATATGGCTGTCGAAAGGTTTCAACAGATCCGGTATAACCGATGTTGCGCGCTTAATGCACACCAGGTTATTACCCTTGGCAGCCAATTGTTTAGCCACTTCGCCGCCTAAGAAACCTGTTGCACCCGTAACCAGTATCATGCCTTCAATTTTTTTAAAAACGGTGCAATTTAACGCAAAATAAGTTGATATTTGAGCGATTTATTTGAAGCTGTATGTCGTTAGTTGATTTTCTAAGCCCCATTGATCTCGAAAAAATAACTCCTAAAAGGGGATATTATACCAGTCACCTTGGCGTGAAGATTGATTGCTATACTGATACCTTTCCCGATCTCGACGAAAATAAACCCGACATCGCCATCATCGGTGTAATGGAAGACCGCAACGCCGTAAACAACGCAGGCTGTGCTTTAGGCCCCGAATACATCCGCGAGCGTTTATTTGAACTGAACGAAGGTGCATACACCACCAAAATAGCCGACCTTGGTAACATCCGCCATGGAGCAAGTGTAACCGATACCTACATCGCGCTCAAAACCGTAGTTAACGAACTAATTAAAAAAGATATCCTCCCCATCATCATCGGTGGCGGTCAGGATTTAACTTACGCCCAGTATTTAGCCTACGAAGACCTGGAGCAAAAAGTAGATGTGGTCGTAGTAGATTCCAAGTTCGACCTGAACGACGATAGCTATTACGAAAACATCGAAACTACATCCGAATCATATCTAAATCGCATCTTCCTGCACGAACCGAACTACCTGTTCAATTATAGCAACCTGGGTTATCAAACCTATTTTGCCAGCCAGGATAGTTTGCGCGTAATGGATAAGCTCTATTTTGATGTACATCGTTTAGGCGAGCTATCCGGACAAGTACAAATGGTTGAGCCCATCATTCGCAATGCCAGCATGGTAAGTTTTGATATCAGCGCCATCCGCTCATCCGATGCCGTAGGCAATGCCAACACCACGCCCAACGGCTTTTTCGGTCACGAAGCCTGCGCCATATGTCGCTATGCCGGGTTTAATGATAAACTCACTTCAATAGGTTTTTACGAGTTCAACCCCGCTTATGATAACAATGGTCAAACCGCTATTTTGCTAGCACAGATGATCTGGTACTTTATCGATGGCTTTTACAACCGCAAAAAAGATTTCCCTTTACAGCCCCGCTCACAATATTTAATATACAAAACGAGTTTAAAGCATAATGACCATGAGCTGGTATTTGTAAAGAGTAAAAAAAGCGACCGTTGGTGGATGCAGGTACCGTATCCCACCAATGGTTCAAAAAACGAGCGCTCGCACCTGGTGCCTTGCCGTTATGAGGATTATAACATAGCAGTATCCGGCGAAATGCCCGACTTATGGTGGCGCACCTACCAAAAATTGACATAGTAAATAAGTGTTTTAAAATATAATGAAGAAAGTAGTATTGATGTTGCTGGCGGTTTTCCCCGCCCTATTGTTTGCCCAAACGCCCGATAATTTTACCGTAACCGGTAAAGTGGGCACTTTAACCACCCCGGCACGTGCCTATCTTGTTTACCAAAAAGATGGAAAGAACGTGATCGATTCGGCCAACATAATTAATGGCGAGTTTAAATTTCACGGTAACATTGCCGATCCGGTTAACGCCTTTGTTGCTATGGACCCGGCAGGTCTAAATCTAACCGCTTTACAAAAAAGTAAAGAAAATATCGACTTGTTAAGCTTTTATCTCGATAAAGGTAATGTAACCATCACCTCTGCCGATTCGGTATCAAAAGCCGCAATAACCGGTTCTAAAATAAACGACGAAAATAAAAAGCTGAAAGACGCGTTGGCCCCTTTTGTTGCACGGGGCAAGGCTATCAGCGATGAATACAGATTAGCGGGTGATGCGCAACAGATCAATCCAACCTTTCAGGATACCATACAGGCTCGTTATAAAGCTGTGCAAACAGAACAAAACGCGGTGTTGCGAAAATTTGTAAAAGAGAATCCGCAAAGCTATATCAGCTTAACCGTAATAAGAGGAATGGTTACCGGTGGGATGGATGTATTGTCAATCGAGCCATATTACAATTCCCTTGCTCCCGCAATTAAGCAAACCGAACTAGGAAAGGGTTTCGCGAGCGCTATTCGCGAGTTAAAGTTTACCGCCATAGGTTCGCCCGCTCCGGATTTTACCCAGAACGATGTGAACGGCAAACCGGTAAGCTTATCGTCATTCAAAGGCAAATACGTTCTGCTTGATTTTTGGGCTTCCTGGTGCAACCCCTGCCGCCAGGAAAGCCCGCACGTGGTTAGGGTATTCAATAAATACAAGGATAAAAACTTCACCATCCTGGGCGTATCATTAGATAAACCCGAAGATAAGGCGCTATGGCTTAAAGCCATTCAGGATGACGGTTTAACCTGGACCCAGGTTTCCGACCTTAAATTCTGGAGTAACGAGGTAGCTAGCCTGTATAAAGTGAGCTTTATTCCCCAAAACTTTTTGATCGATCCAACCGGAAAAATCGTAGGCAAAAACCTGAAAGGGGATGAGCTGGATAAAAAGATGTTAGAGATCTTTAAAATGTAAGGCTTTTATAAATAATATGCAAAGAGCGATGGTTAATACCTGTCGCTCTTTTTTTGTTTATAATATTTTTTGTCTGTATTGCGTAAACAATTGCTTAGGTGTTAAATAGCCTTAATTTTTGTTAATATACTTGGTATCTTATATTTATTTTTATAACTTGACTAAAATTTTAGTTTATGAAAAAACAAGTCGCATTATTGGTGATGCCTGGGGTTATGGCATTGCAGGTTGCATTTGCACAGTCAGATGCACATTTGAAACTGAGCAACGAGCATCCTGCCGCTGGCTCTAAGGTGAGTTTTACCTATGATGCAACGGGCACACCTGTTGATGGTAAAAAAATAACCACTGCCGAAGTGCATTACCTTGATGGTAAAGATTACCCGGTTGATGATATCGCTTTAACTCCCGATGGTAAATTAGTAAAAGGTACCATTACCATCCCGGCAACGGCAAAAGCCTTTTTTATTAAGCTTGCCAGCGACGAAATAATTGATAACAATAACGACAAGGGTTACATGTTCCCTGTATATAAAGGAGCTAAACCTACCGAAGGTGCTTACGCTGCCGAAGCTTATACCCTTTGGAGCGGAATGGGCCAGGCTTTAGCTAAAATAAAGACAGACAGACCAACTGCTTTAGCTTTATATAAGCAAGAATTTGAATTGTATCCTAAAAATACAACCGATATGCCTAGCTACGCTAGCCTACTTGTTATGTCAAAAGATGTGGATCAGGCAAAACAAAAAGCGGCAGAGTTAGCAAAAAGTACTAATGAAAAAGATATGCTTGCCGCAAGCAACATTTATGCTCAGCTTAAAATGGCTTCCGCTGCCGATTCTATCAAGGCTATCGTTAAAACCAAATTCCCGGATGGTGAGTTAACTAAAGGCGCCGCCGGAATGGCTTTTGCCCAGGAAAAAGACCTGGCTAAAAAAGAGGAGCTTTACAATGCCTACATAGTTAAATATCCTGAAGCTAACGAAAAGAAAACCATACAAGATAATTACAGGTTACAGTTAGCTAATGCTTATTTGTTAAAAGGCGATTTGGTAAACTATAACAAATGGGCAGCGCTGGTTAAAGATAAAACCAATCTGGCTGGTGGCTTAAATAATGTAGCCTACGAAGAAGCCAAAAAAGGCGAAAAGCTTGACGAGGCTGCTGCTTTATCAAAACAATCGTTGGATTATGTAGCTCAAAAAATGAATGGTGGCGGTATGCCATACTATTCAGCTGCAGCGGTTAAAAAAATGTACCAGGGTACTTATGATATGTATGCCGATACTTACGCCCTTATTTTGTACAAACAAGGTAAAGCCGCTGAAGCTTTAAAAGTACAGCAACCAATTATGGATAGGGCTAAAGAACCTGATGCTGAATTAACCGAGCACTACATATTGTATCTTAAAGCTACAGGCAATACCAAAAAAGCTACCGAAATAGTAGAGGCCGCCTTTAAAAATGGAAAAGGCAGCGATGCTTTAGCTACCGCTTTAAAAGAGATGTATGTTAAAGAAAAAGGCAGCGATAAAGGTTATGATACCTACATGGCCGGATTAAAAGATGCATCGGCACAAAAATTAAGGGCAAGTTTGGCTAAAGAAATGATCAACCAACCAGCTCCGGCTTTCGCGCTGAAAGATTTTGATGGCAACACTGTATCGTTGGCATCGTTAAAAGGTAAAGTTGTTATTGTTGATTTTTGGGCAACATGGTGTGGTCCGTGTAAAGCTTCCTTCCCGGGAATGCAACTGGCTGTTACCAAGTTTAAAGATAACCCTAACGTTAAGTTCCTGTTTGTTGATACCTGGGAAACCGGCACCGACTATGTACCGGGCGTTAAAAAATTCATAGCCGATAACAAATATACTTTTAATGTACTTATCGACGAAAAAGGCGAAGATGGTCGTCAATCAAAAGTGGTGAGCCAGTTTAAAGTTGAAGGTATCCCAACTAAATTCATTATTGATGCTAATGGTAACATCCGCTTTAAACACGTAGGTTTCTCTGGCAGTGCCGAAGGTTTGTTGGAAGAAGTATCAACCATGGTTGATATGACAGCGCATCCGGAAACTGTTGCTATAAGCGAAAAGAGCAACACAACTAAAATGTAATTTAAAAGATATCCGGCGGGTTTGCACCAATAAGCCCGCCGGATATTTATATCACGGTTGTTCTATACCTCCCAATACGGAAATTTCTTATCCGTAAATATGGCTTTCGGGATCATGGCATTAACACCTAATGTTTGATCAACGGTTTGCGTCACTTCAAAATCAACACCCGTACTGGCAATTGATAAGGCCTCGTTAAAGGTAAAGGCAAGGTCATCCTTAATAAAATTTACCGCTTCTGTGGCGGCATTTTTCATGGCCTTGCTCAAATCAGGATCAAGCCCGATAGCTATAAAATGAGTAGGCGTTTCCGCACGAACATGCTTAATTGGTTTGTCTTTTCGTACAATAAATTTAGCGATCAGCGTAAGTGAAGCTTCAATAGCCACACCACTAATTTCGCCTGTGCCCTGTGCCGCATGGCAATCGCCGGTGGTAAATAAAGCTCCTTTTGCAGATACGGGCAGGTATAATGTTGTGCCTTTAACTAAATGTTTTAAATCAAGATTACCACCATAATATCCCGGCGGAATAGAGCTTACCCGTCCCTTTTCCGGTGATGGCGATACAGCCATTACACCCATAAACGGCTTAATAGGTATTTCTATCCCGGGTTTGAACGATGCCGTGCGTTTCTTCTTATCGTACTTATACACAAAGTTCTCTCGGGTTTTAACATCATCTGGCAACTCGCCGCCTTTGGGCCAAACGGCATTTACACCATAACCGCTGCGTAATACAACATCCAGTATGCGCACCTCAAGAGTGTCCCCAGGTTCGGCACCTTCAATATAGATCGGTCCGGTTAACATATGGCCTGACAAGCCCGATGGCTCAGGTTTAACTTTTTTGTATATCTCAATAATATCCAGGGCCTGCTCATCCAACTGTAGATTATTAGCCTTGTAAAATGCTTCGGGATCTTTACGGGTAATACCTGTGGTATTTATGGTTTGTATCTCCGCAATATCGCCATCCTTAATTTTGGCAATGGGTGATACATCGGCACCATAATAACCCCAAACCATGTTTTCAGGAATAGTACGGATAAAATGATCAGGCTTAATAGTTTTTGTCGGTGCTTTCGCAGATGCTTCCAGGCTAATGGCTCCTGCTGCAAGGCTGCTCAAAGATATTGCCGCAATGCTACCCTTAGCCGCGTTTTTTAAAAAGTTGCGCCGCTGATTGCTACCGTTATTGTTTAATTCCATAATGTTACCTTTTTAGATCTCTACTAAAAATAGACAATAAAAAGTAACATCGCAATCAACAAGCGGGTAACAAATACATTGCATGTGCTAATTGGCTTTAAAACTGAAGAGTTATATAAGTATTAGCCGGCTGCGGGTATCTCATAACAAAGAGCGGCCCCGTTTCCGGTACCGCTCTTCTATTCACAGTTCAACTTAAAAAAACTCAATCCGAAAGGGCGAAGTTTACCGGTACGGTGTATTGCACCCGCACAGTTTTACCATTCTGTATCCCCGGTTTCCAGTGTGGCGATATTTTGAGTACACGTACCGCCTCTTCGCCCAAGCCACTGCCGGGGCTGCGTACAATTTGCAGGTCGGTTAAACTTCCATCGCGCTCCACAACAAACTGAATGAACGCCTTGCCTTGTACCCCATTCTCTTTAGCCACGGCCGGGTAACGGATATGGCTCTGCAAAAACTTACCAAATGCCGCCTCACCGCCCGGGTACTCCGGGTTAATTTCTACCGCCCTGAATACCTCATTGGTATTGTCGCTTTCAGTAATTCCTTTAATGGCTTCAGTGCCTTGTTTTTCATCAATAACCACCTCGGCATTAGGGTCGCCTTTCAGGTTTTTTGGTCCCGGATCGGCTACCTCTAATTGCTTATCGGTTGGCGGGTCTCTCCGAGCTTCTAAATCAGGCTTCACAATAGGCGGCTTAAATTCTATCATATCATGCTGAGCTACCATTTGTTTTACTTGTACAGGTGGCGGTGGTTCTTTCATCGCCTCAATTGGCGGTGGGGTCATCAATTTCACTTCTGTTACTTTAACAATCGGGTCCGCCTTGGGTATAAAACCTTTTATCTTGTTAACAATAGTAGGCAGGGCCAGTATAAAAACAAAGGTGCTTGCCGCTATGATGAGCGCTCTGTTGGTATTATTGGCATTTTCCCTCCGTAACTGGTAGGCCCCGTAAGCCTTGTTGCGCCCTTTAAAAATAACATCCGTCCACTGTGGGCTCATGATGTCTAAATTTGATCCTAACATGGTTTCTATATTTTATGTGCGATATTTCTGTTTAACAATTATGCAATTTCGGCCCCGGCAGCATCTTAGTATTAAGTGTCGTTAATGTAAATGGACGTTCTCATTATCTTCGGGTGTTTATAAGTATGATGCAGGCCCGAAACAGATTTCCATAAACCATTAAAAAAAATTATTTTAACCCCACTAAATGAAGTTTTTAAAAAGCCCGAGGAAACCGGTTGAAGCAGATGATGAAGAGCTGTTGGCTAACTATCGCAATACCGGCGACCTTAACGTGCTTGCCCGGCTTTACGAACGTTACATGAGTTTGGTATATGGGGTTTGCCTCAAGTATTTGAAAGACGAGGAACAAAGCAAGGATGCGGTAATGCAGATCTTCGAAGAACTTTTAGCCAAGGTTAACCGTTACGAAATAAAGCAGTTTAAAAGTTGGTTATATACCCTGAGCCACAACTTTTGTTTAATGCAGCTCAGGGCTGATAAAAAATGGGAACAAGAAAATTTAGACGGAGTTATGGAATTGGCCGTAGATTTGCATCCTGAATATGAAGCCCTGCAAGAAGACATACAGGCACTTGAGCGCTGCAAGGCAAAATTGCCACAGGCGCAAAAGGTAACTATTAATATGTTTTACCTCGATGAAAAGTGTTATAAAGAAATTGCCGAAACAACAGGCTACACCCTGAACGAGGTAAAAAGCGCCATACAAAATGGCAAACGAAATTTGAAGATCTGTTTAGAAAAAACACGTGAGCACTAACAAAGCCAACATATCGCAAATCCAAAAGTACCTTAGCGGGGAACTTGATGCCAAAGCTATGCATGCGTTGGAGAGGCAGGCTCAGGATGATCCTTTTTTGATGGATGCCATTGAAGGTTACCAAAATACAGGTGCTAATCAGCAATCAAATTTTGACGAGGTTAAGCAACGCTTTAGCCAACGTATAGATCAGGATACTAAACGCCCGCTCATATTATGGCGTGTATTACCAATTGCTGCCACCTTACTCATTGCTTTAAGCATAGGCTTTTTATGGCTTAAGCCGGTAAGCAAAACACCCTTGGCAACCAACAGGCCACTCCAATCAGAAAAAGTTCTTACCCCATACAAAAGTGATGCTCCACCAATATCCAATGATAAAAACATACACGGTATTATCATCGACGCAACGGGCCATGCCCTGGCCGGGGTTAAAGTGCGTATCAAAGGCACAAAACTAAGCGCCAAAACCGATACCGCTGGCCGTTTCAGTATAGCAGCCAAACCGTCTAAAAAAGCAATACTCAACATAGCGGCTAATGGCTTTGATGCCAAACAGGTTAAGCTTGATGGTAAAAAAGACCTGAAAGTTATCCTTAGCGAAAGCACCAACGAACTGGCTTCGGTATCAGTAACCGCATATGTTGAAGATGATAAACCCGCCAATAAAGCACACCCTTTAGATGGCTGGAAAGCCTTCCGTAATTACCTGCGCGAAAACGCTACGATGGATGATGGTGCAACCGGACTGGTTAAACTCGCCTTTACCGTAGGTACTAACGGCATGATCGATGGCATCCGCGTGATCAAAGGCAATAACGATGAAATGAACCAAAAAGCCATCGACCTTGTGTTGAATGGCCCCGCCTGGAAGGGCATGACGGAAGCCAAACAAATGCGCCTCAAAATCTTCTTCCGCAAAGGAAAAGACAGCTAAGAGACGACCTTTTCACCAACATGTCATTGCGAGGTACGAAGCAATCGCACGGTGGCAAAGCGACCTACATATTCGCCCTGTACAGTTCGCGATTGCTTCGTACCTCGCAATGACAAAATCTTTGATTTACAACCTGGGCGTAGCCGGCTTATTAGGCTCATCAAAAGTATTGGCCCCATGCACGTGCAGCTTGCGTTTATAAACCTTATCGCCACAGGTAACATACAAAGTATCAAAATCAGCACCACCAAAACAAAGGTTCGAAGCCTGCCCCGATGGCACAGGCAATATACAAGCCACCTTACCGATCTGGTCCATCACCTGTATGCCCATGCGGGTAGCCACGTAGGTCATCCCATTGCGGTCGCACTTAATTCCATCTGCCCAGGCATTATCCGCCTTGTCAGGCGAGTGCAGCCAACCCAAACGCTGTTTATATTGTAAACTGCCATCCGGCTTGATCTGGTAGATCCAAGCCCAATGTGTTGCTGATTCTGTAATATACAACTGCGATTGATCCGGCGTTAAAGCCAGGCCATTCGCATATTTCAAACCCTCATCAATAACCGTCTTTTTACCATCCGGAGTAATCAGGTATATCTTACTTGGCTTCTCCGTCCCGTTAGGCTCAGTCACATAAATATTGCCATTTTTAGCCACCACAATGTCGTTACCGGATATATTATCGGCAATGACTACTTCCTTGCCATTAGTATCATAACTTAAAACCTGTTTGGTTGCTCCGGCTACCACATAGCGTTTACCATCGGGTCCAAAAGCTGTACCACTTGCCTTTTTAGCATCAAGCTTTAAAGCGATGGGTTTGCCTTTATCAGACACTTGGTAGGTTTTAGAATTCGGGATATCCTGAAAGAAAACCTCGCCCTTGCTATTAGCAATAATCCCTTCCGTAAAACCATAACCTTCGCCAACTAACTCCCAACCTTCATTCGGCACCAAAATATCTTTCAACGCATAGTTTTTTGATACTCCTGCAACCACTGGTTTAGGGTAATCCTTCCACAACCAGCGCATGGCCTGTGGTAAAATAGCCGTAGCATGGTTGCCATTATGCGCACCCTCTCCCCAAACATGGTTCACTTCATAGCCCGCAAATTGCATGGCACGCTCCATCATCTGGTTCTCCATAAACCAATCGCCGGCATAGCTATTCTGGTCGTTACTGCCATCCTGCAAAAACACACGGATAGGTTTCGGCTCATATTTACGGATCAGCGTTGGATATCTATCCCCGCCCCGCAAACCAACATAAGTGCCAATAGAGCTAAACACCCTCGAAAATTCTTCTGGATGTTCCCATGCCGCCGTAAACGCCGCTATGGCGCCACTGCTCGATCCTGCTATCATCCGGTCGTTCCCGCTTTTAGACAGCCTGATCGCCCTGCCATCTGTAGCCTTCTGCCTCTCAACCTCGGGCAATATCTCGTTCAAAATAAAACGGGCATAAGCATCGCCCAAACCATCAAACTCAAAGCTGCGGTTAAACCTGTCGAGTGCTTTATCGGCATCCAATGCCTTCACCCGGCCCGGGCTCACAAACACACCAATAGTAACCGGCATTTCTTTACTACTAATCAAATTATCAAACACAATAGGAGCTTTAAACTGCACGTTATCCTGATCAATATAAACGCAGGCTGGTTTATCGGCCTTATATTGTGCCGGTATATACACCCAGTATTCACGTGTAGTTCCCGGGAATATCTTAGAGTCCGAATAAACAAACTTCAACACCTCGCCCTTAGGCACCCCGGCATGGTAAACCGAAGCCGAGTCAACCGCGTAATGCTCCGCCGGAGCTTGTGCAAAAGCAACAACACATCGCATCAAAATAAACAGAATTAACAGTTTGTACTTCATGATTATAAGGTTGTGTTATAAAAATATTTATATGCCATTGCTTCGTCGCCCGAAATGACAAATAGGATCTACTTAACCTCCAAACTAAACGTCCCGCCACCGGCAGTGCCATTAGCTGTCATCCCCTGCAAAACTCCGGTATAAACACCCGTCAAATCCGACGTATAAAAACTCACCGTAGCTTTCCCATTAATATCAGTGATCACATTAGGTTGCCAGTAAAGCACATTCCTAAAATCAGGCAGGTGGTTAGCAATCTGCTCCGGACTATCATATACTGGCGAAAAAAAGTCGCGCTTCAACTGCATTCCTTCGTAATCAAGCACCAAAGCATGCGGGTCAATCTCGTAACCGGCAAGGTCGCCTTTATAGCTCGTAAAGCTCAGCACCCCATCCTCGGTCAGAGGTCTGAAATAATAGCGCTCGTTCATTAGTTCCAACTTCTTAATTTTCAGCGGGTCAATACCAATTATCTTATCCACATCATAAAGCGGAATACCATCCAGCAGTACAATCGGGTCGTTCTGCAATAATACTTCAGCATTCAATAATTTAAAATGGAATTTCTTTTGTGACCGGCCCACAATAACCTCATGTACATATTCACGCAAAACCTCTTCCATGGTGGTAAAACGGGTGTAATCGTCAAGTATGTAAGTTTTATAAGGTTTGCCGTAAAACGCCGAACTATCAATAACCGGGTTGTAAAAAGGCCTTATCCTATCGCCCTGGTAAATGTTTTGTGCCTGGGTGTTGATGCTGTAATTCCGTAATAAGTCGCGATAGTTTTTGGTCAGATGTAAATCGGGCAATTGCCCTTCCGGGAAACGATCTGTAAAAGGGTTCACAATGTCAATTTTACACATACTGTCCCGCGCCGAAACACTTTGCACTACCAACTCATTAGCACCATAAAAATCTTTGGTATTAAAGGCCACATTCCCTGCCGAATCACTCACAGCTGTATAAAGCTGTACTCTTTTACCCGGCACGCTCAAACTGGTAATAACTCCCTTAACAGGTTGCTTGCCTAACGGATCACTAACTTTGGCCCAAATGATGTGTCCATGGTATTCGGGCACGTATTTAAATAACGGTGTGTTAGTGCTTAAGATATCGTTCCATTTAAAAGCGCTCCAGCCCTGGGTGAGCATCAGGTTATCCAGAGCTTCGTCGGTTTCGGCATTGGGGTGCTCAAAGTAATAATCAGGGTCTTCAACATGACCCTTTAAATCGCCCGCGAGCCATAAATAACTCTGTATGCCTGCACTTTTACTACTTTGCAAACTGTCGGCCCGGTATATCGCCATAGATAGGTCGGCCGCTAAAGGTTTTCCATCTTTATCTTTTGCCCAAACCTCAATGTTAACCTTTTTGCGTGTCTGGTAAGTCAGCTTATCATTTATAGTGCTTATCGCGATAGCTTGTCTGGGCCGTTTAAAAATTAAACGTTCACAAACCGGTTGTTTCGCGTTGTTAAAAACGGTAAGGTGCGATATTCCTTCACCAAGCTTACTTTCATCAATAACAAAATCAGCAATGCCATTAGCAAAGCTCGCGTTCGCTGCCGATGCAATTTGCTGACGGGTATGCGCCAACAAATAAACGCTTTCTGCCCCTTGCCCTCCGCGCACGCTCACATGTACCTGTCCGCCCGTGCGGGAAACTTCCATGTTATAACCTTGCGCCATAGCTGTTGGTAAATCCTTCCTGATAGTTCTGTTATTAATGTGGATAACCGCCTGGTAGCTATGCCCCCTAGCCGGTTTAAAAACAAAGCTACCCATACCAAACTTAAGCGGTTTCAGGGTAGCTAAAGTATCGTTACGCTCGTTTACAATTGCACCGTTAAAGTTAACACCCCTGCCGCTCACATCGGCAACTCTAAAAGCTACCTTGCTGCTCACATCATTCAGTAAATAACCTCCTTCGGCAAAAAACTGGATATCATAACTCTCCTGGGTTGCTTTGCCCGTTACCTCTGGAGATTTTAGCGGATTAACAATACTTATCGTTTTTTGGAAATAACCGTCCGGACTAAAATTCTTCATCCAGTTAGTATAAACACACAGTTTATAATTACCCGTATTGGCCGATACCGGCAAATAGAACGATCCATTCCCCTTACCATTATCTAAAGCGATCTTAGTTTGCAAAATGGCATTGTTATCTTTATCCAATACCTCAGCATAAGCCACTTTGCTTAAGTTTAATGGTTTATTATTATCGCTATCAACATTGTATATCTTAAACCATAAAATCTCTCCGGTTACGTAAAAATTCTTGTCAGTATGTACATATACTTTTTCAAGTTGTATGTTTTGCGCATAGCGGTTAAAGCTAGTCTGCAAATCGTTTAATACCTGGCCGGTACTGTTAGTTATAAAAACAAACAGCAACAGGCAAAGCAATACCCATCTTTTCAATCTATAATTATTTCTTTTCATGGTTTAGCTTCCATTATCAAAAGTTATTGCCAAAAACCGGGTTTTTTAAGTGTACCATTATTCTTCAATCTGCAATCAATACAGCTTGGTGTTGTGGCAATAAAAAATACATTACCCTTATCATCAGTTTCGGTTGTTATAGGTGCCCATTGCGCTGCACCGCCAAAAAAGATCCCAATATCCGTCGATGGGAACCGCTGCAGCTGACAAGTGTTGGCTGTTATCCACAGCGGTGGCAAATCGGTTTTATTAATATATATCCGGCTGGTACTTATTGTACCGGCACTTACATAGCCAATAACAGGCTCAGCCGGGTTGCTCACACAATATAAATTACCTAACCCTTCCGATGGTTGCGCGTCAAATATAGTTCCTAGGCTTTCAGTATTCTTTTTCAGATTGAGCCAATAAGTGTAAGCTTCGTTGCTTAAGGCGTATTGTTTAACCAATATGCTGTATCTGATCGAGATTCTATCATTAGCCGAATAGATCACCTTCAAAGGTGCCTGATAAACCTCATCGCGCGAAAGCCGCGCGGTAGAAGCCAAAAGTACATCGCCAGAACCTGCCCTGCCCCAGCAATTGAAGGTATCTGTATCACGGGCCACTAATGCCCTGCCCTTAACCGCAAACATGGAGTGATAACCTGCAATAAACTGCCAGGTTTCATCATACTCCCACCGGTAATAATGCGTGGCGTTCTTAGCATCATGTGTATTCACATATAACGATACCGAATCACTGCCAATAGTATAACCAACTTTATCAATCTGCGGCGAAACTTTTACTTCTGTATAATCCGATAGGTATTCTCTGCCATCGCTGGTTTTAATGTGCAGCCTGTATTTTTGAGCATCGCTTAAACTTACCGGAGGCAAAGCATAATTGCCAGTACTAAGTTCTGTTAAGCTATAAACCACATTATTATTACTTTCCACTTTAATACTGGCGTGTAGCTCTGCTTTGCTGCTTGTGGCGCTGTTAATATTTACAGTTCTGCTTAATCTTATAAATGTGCTGTCAATTCCGCTGCTGTTAATAATTCCTTCAACAACCAAATAACTAAGGTTGCCATTAGTGGCGATAGGATTAAAAGCTTTTTTACACGATAGCATAAGCGTTATCATTAGCATTATCAAACCATATTTCCATATTGAGCTCATACACTATGGCCAAAATGCCGGCTTTTTATTTACTCCACCTCTTAATCGGCAATCAACACATATTTTTGATGCGCCAGTGTGCCCCAGCAATTTACCATTCCCATCTGTGATCTCTTCAATAGGGATCAATATCGGGTTGAAGCCATTATAAAATTTATCATCATCGTTTTGATGCGTTTTGGGATTATCAAAATATAAACTATCCGCCCTGCAACTACTTTGCGGTATTCTCCATGCCGATGGTAGCTGGTCCTTATTAATAAATATCCTTTTTGATTGAACAGTACCAGCGCTTATAAAGCCAATTACTATTTCTGTAGAGTTGCTTACACAATGAATATTACCCTGTATATCAGATGGCTGCGAATCAAATATACTGCCCAGGCTTTCATTGTTCTTTTTAATATTTTGCCAGTAATCAAATCCCGCGCTGTTTAAAGCATATTGCTTTACCAACATGCTATACTTAACAAATATTTTTTCAGATGTTGACTCAATTTTGGTTAAAGGTAAGTGGCTAACCACATCCTGCCCAAGCTTTACCGTCGATCCTAAAATTATAGTAGTAGAAATGCCTGTATTCCAGCAATGGTATATTTGGTTATTGATCATATCGCGGGTAACAACCGCATTTCCGTTTGATACAACTAAAGATTGAAAGGCTGAATAATACTCCCAGGTTTCGGTATATTCCCAACGGTAATACCGTGTATTGTTTTGAGCGTTATGAGTGTTCACCTCAAGTTGTAGTCCATCGGGTAAAACGTTAAAATCAATACTATCTATAGGTGGTGGTATTTTAATTTCGGTATAGTCGGATAAATATTCTTTATGATCGCTTGTAATAATATGGATCCGGTATTTTGTGGCTATGTTTAAACTTTGCGGAATACGGTAATAAATGCCGCCGCCTTTTTCTGTTAAAACATACGTAGTATTGTCATCGCCTTCAATTTTAACGCTAGATGCTATTTCTGCTTTAAAATTAACTCCGCTGCTAATATTAGTGGTTCTGCTCAGTTTAATTATAGTGCTATCAACCCCGCCGCTGTTAATTAAACCCTCTACTACCAGATAATTTAGGTTGCCGTTTACCGCGGTAGGATTATACGCCTTTTTACATGCGATATATACCATAACGATAAGCACCGGGAACAAATATTTATATATTGATCTCTTCATCATTAAAACCTGATATTGTAATTAACAAACGGAATAGCCGTAGCAAAAATAGATAGCTGGTACCCCTTGATCACCCCGCTTTGCGATGTAAAGTAATTTGAATACGCATTATCTCTGCCGGTTAGGTTGTACACTCCAAACGTCCACGAGTTGTGGGTAAGCTGATGCACTTTGTGGTTACCTTCAACATTAATGGATAGATCCGTTCTAAAATAATCCGGAATCCGGTACAAATTCCTGTCCGAGTAATATACCCTTTCCGATCCCGCGTAAAAATACTTGGCAACAGGCAAAGTAATTGGCCTGCCCGTACTGTAAGTTACATTTAACGATGCGCTAAACCTGTGCGATACTCTGTAATTACCAATAAAGTTAAAAGCATGGGGCTTATCATAATTAGCCGGATAAAAATCTCCGTTATTAATTACGTTACCGCCTGCAAAATCATTAGCCTGCAAAAACGTACGCGAGTAAGTGTAACTTATCCAACCATTTGCCTTTCCGGTTGTTTTTTTAATCAAAAACTCAATACCATAGGCCTTTCCGTGGGTACTGATCACATCACTCTCTATATGGTGATTTAGCACCAGGTTAGCCCCGCTGCGGTAATCCAGGTAATCTTTAAGCCGCTTGTAATATACTTCTATTGATGTTTCAATTGTATTGGCATTAAAGTTCCTATAGATCCCGAAAGAGATCTGATCGCCATATTGCGGTTTAATGTTAGGATCACTCAGTTTCCAGATATCAGTAGGAGCAATGGCCGTAGTGTTTGATAACAAATGGATGTACTGCCTCAGGGTATTATAAGCCGCCTTAACCGATAGGTTTTCGGTTAAATTATACCTTGCCGCCAGCCGGTACTCTGGCCCCATATACGTTTTAATTACCGAGCCGCTATTGTAAACTGTACTATCTAACCGGTTAACCGCTGTTTTGGCTAAGCCTGCACCATAGTTTGATACCGTTTGCGGCCCCAGGTTATTGTATATCGAAAAACGGATCCCCGCGTTGATAGAAAGCTTTGGTGTGATATCAAACTTATCACCCAAATAAAGTGCGCTTTCTAAAGCCTGCTCGGCCGGCACAATGTCTGTAGCCACCAGCGATTTAGCATCATTCGGTTGGTACGAACCTGGGTTCAGCTTATAATATACCGAGCTTAAGCCAAACGTAAAGGTATGCTTTGCTGATGCGTAATAACTAAAATCGGCCTTAAAGTTGGTTTGATTGATATTAAAATCAAGCTTATAAGCATTGATAGGATTGGCGCTGCTGGCAATACCAAATTGGTAACGATCATACCCGCCCGATACCAGTCCGAAAAGCTTATTGTTAAAAATATGCTTCCACTTGAGTGCGATATTTTTATTGCTATAATTATAACTGGTATCGCTGTTTAGCCTAAAGCTATCATTACTGATGTATGATGTAACGTACAAACTATTTTTCTCATTGATCTGGTGACTGATATCTAAATTCAGATCATAAAAATTTGCCGAACTGTGTTTGTATTCCTGCGGCAGCAAATTAAGTAGCCAATTGGAATAAGTAGTACGTCCGCCAAAAATGAACGAAGTTTTATTACTGTCAATCGGGCCTTCAACATTAAGCCTGCTCGTGATCAAACCTATCCCGGCCGATCCTGTAAACTTTCTCTTGTTACCCTCGCGGTTAGTCACTTCCAGTACCGACGATAAGCGCCCGCCAAATTTCTCAGGGATGCTACTTTTATAGAGTTCCACATCCTTCACAATATCCGGGTTAAACGCCGAGAAAAATCCAAAAAAGTGCGAAGGGTTATAAATGGTCAGATCATTCAACAAGATCAGATTCTGATCTGCCGATCCACCCCGTACGTTAAAACCCGTACTGGCTTCACCAACAGATTGTACACCCGGCAGGGTAAGTACTACCCGCAAAATATCGGCTTCACCAAAAGCAGTAGGTACTTGCTTAATGCTTTTAATGTCTATCTTATCAACCCCCATTCGCACACTTTTAACGTTAACCGCGTTTTGGTCCGATATATTTACCTGGCGCAAGGCCAGCACCTTTTCCTGCATATCTACATTCAGTTTCCCATCGCTGTATAACATCACCTGCAGGCGGGTATCGCGCATACCTATACCTCTCAATACCAATGTGTGCTTGCCTCTTGGTAAGGTAATGGCGTAATATCCAAACTGATCGGTAGTAACCCCGCGTTTCAGCACTTCATCATAAACCGAGGCCGCCATAACCGATTCCCCGGTTTTTTTATCATATACATAGCCAGTTAGTATGGCATTGCCATCTTTAATATCATTAGTTCTGATACCAATTTCATATAGCTTGTTCTCAATAGTAGCAACAGTTGGCTTTTTCGATTTATCATCAGCATATTCAACCAATTGTGTATTGGCTTTGGCTGTGTTTGTTTTAATAAGTTCATCATCAAAAATACCCGGTGTCAATGTGCTAACAATGGTCCTGTCTTTACTGATAAAAACCTGCTTTTGTAAAATGGAATATTGAAAACTGGTATTTCTAAAAGCCCGGCTCAAAATGGTATCAAGCGGCTGGCTGCTCAACTGCAAAGTTATCTTCAAACTATCGGCCCTGGTAAACTGGTAATAAAAGTGATAGCCTGATTGGCTTTCCAAATCTTTTACAACATCCGTGAGCGACGCTGACTTAAAATCTACACTTAATTTAGGCAGATTATTTTGCTGACCGGAAACTTTAACCATCAGCAGTAACATAAAAATGATAAGGTATCTGTGCTTCATATCATTTAGTTGTTTCGTCGTAATACGAAGCCAGTAAAACAATTGCCTCTCCCTTCCGGTCCCCAAAACTAATGTCCGTTTTTTTTGAACGTTGTTGTAATTCGGCTTTTTTATCTTTCAGTACACTCAATACCGAGCCTTTGCTGCTAACCCTATAATAGCTTTTATCGTGTTTAATGTAGTAGTAAAAATGCTCCTTAAAAAACTTTTCAGGTGGTGTTCCCGATTGTATATCCGTGGCCCGTTTCAATAATACTTCCGTTTTGCCGGCATACAGTATTTCATAAAAGCCGGTTTCTAGAGTGCTATTTGTGGTATCGGCAATAATCCGTTTAAAATTATGGTTGCTGATGCTAAACGCGGCCACCTTGTCGCTTATCAAACTAAACATAAACTGATCGTTAAACGTAAGCGGAACAATAAGGCCACGCACCACATCATACATCAGGTGTATGTTGTAGTAATTAACATGGTTATATAACAATTCACCATCTTTACCATCCTGGGCAATGTAGTAAGGGTTCCCTTTAATGGCATGCGGAAAAAATTGGTATTCCTGTCCGTTATAAAAGCTCCCGGTTTCGCCGGTGGCTTTATCATAAAGGCCAACTGCTTTTTTTAGCTTTATATTTTGCGATGTGCTATCAATACTTGTTGTTTGCGCATAGCCCTGTAATGGGCTACTTAGGTATAGCAAGCATACAGTAAAGGCAAAAAGAACATATTTGCGCATTGGTACAATAAGGTATAGGTAAATAATGTGCTTTAAATATATTAATAAAAATTTAAAGTGGTGATACCAAATTAGGTAGCTAATATTATAATTATTCAACGCCATGTACATAAGCTGGTATAATATATACCGACTCCGACGCCGTAATAAACAACACCGATCTATCCTTGCCACCAAAACAAATATTGGCCGTCCACTTGGCCGGAACCGGGATATGCAATATCTTTTGGCCTTTAGGGTTATAAACCGTTACGCCATTGCCCGCCAAATACAAATTGCCCCGGTCATCCAACGTGATCCCGTCTGCACCTTGGTTCGCAAACAGTTGCTTATCGCTTAAAGTGCCGTCTGTATTAATCTGATACTTATATAATTTGTTGCCCTTAATATCAGCAATATATAAATACTTACCATCCGGCGTACCTACAATGCCATTGGGCTTCTGTAAGTCATCAGCAACAGTTACTAAATCTTTTTTCCCTTTCGGCAGATAATAGACTTTCTCACCATTCAATTCCGATGCTTTTCTCGTCCAGTAAGGGCGTTGGTAATAGGGGTCAGTAATATAGATCCCACCTTTGCTATCAACCCATAAATCATTGGGCCCGTTCAAGTGCTTGCCTTCGTAAAGGTTCACCAGCACAGTAACTTTCCCTTTCGGGGATATTGACCAGAGCTGATCGTTCTCATCCGCGCAAGCGATCAAATTGCCTTTTTGATCAAAATAAGTCCCGTTACTGCGCCCCGCCGAATCCAGAAATAGGGACAGCTTGCCATCAACACTATATTTCCAGATCTTATTATTCGGCTGATCGGTAAAAAACACGTTCCCTGCCTTATCAACCGCCGGCCCTTCGGTAAAACTAAACTGGTTCGATACCAGTTGCGGTACCGCGCCCTTAGCTATAATAGCAGTATCGGCAGCAGCCTGACTAAAGCCCTCCCGGCCAGCCATGCACAAAAGTAAAAGCGCGGCGTATTTAAAGTATCTGATCATTGTGATAGGTTATAGTTATAATTGCAGCGCAAAATAGTATATTAATAGTTCCAAAAAAATATAGTGTCATGTCTACACCCGAAATACAAAAATGGAAAGTACTCGAAGAACAGGATGTTTCACCAAGTCCCTGGTTTCCATTGCTGCGCCATACCGTACAATTGCAAAACGGTAACATTATCGACGATTACTATTTTTCACCTTTAGGCGATGTAGTCATCATTGTAGCCCTAACTAAAAACCACGAAGTGGTATTGGTAAAACAATACAAACATGGCCTGAGCGATATCCTGATCGAACTCCCCGGCGGCATGCAACAAAAAAACAAAAGCCTCACAGAATCTGCCCTGAACGAGCTGGAAGAAGAAACCGGCATCCGCACCACCGCCGATCAATTGATCCCGCTTGGCAAGTTAGCCAATAACCCCACCAAAACCCGCCAGGTAACCTACGGCTTTTTAGTTTTCGATACCGAATTTAACGCTATACAAAAATTAGACAGCACCGAGCACATCGAAGTACTCACCATCCCCGCAAAACAAGCCTTTCAAATGGTAAAGGATGGTGAGATCTGGACAATAGACAGCGTAGGATTCATCACCAAAGCCGCGTTGATGTACCCGGAGATATTTGGACTATAACACATCAAAACAAAAAATGTCATTTCGAACCGAAGGGAGAAATCTTTTTCGAGCGACAAATCTGCACAATACAAACTGCGCGCCGGGTGTCACGCCGAGGCACTCGAAGCGCAGAAACGATGGCCTCACCATGCAGCCCAATGACCATTTAAGCGCGTAGGGTGTCATGCTGAGGGGCTCGAAGCATGGAGCGCAAGGCCATATCCATCATGCATCTAAGCCA
>Ga0116227_10007126_pt1 | contig 22084 bp, 21 predicted proteins | sample S1TSphgellanicum_FD_89693 | JGI IMG/M metagenome (GOLD analysis project Ga0116227, IMG submission 89693) | Host-associated microbial communities from peat moss isolated from Minnesota, USA - S1T2_Fb - Sphagnum magellanicum MG | ecosystem: Host-associated > Plants > Peat moss > Unclassified...
AACCCCTCCACAAAAACAGTTGCCCCTGAGCGCTTGTTACGGAAAGTGCACGCGCGCGCAGAGCGCGCCACCCCAAAAAAAAACAAAAAAAAAAAAAAACAAGAAGCCGTTCTACCTCGACAGCAACAATGTTACAAAGTTCCCGTAACATCCACAAACGAAACCAACCGGCTCCTCGTTCTTCTCTTCCTCCTGCTGCTGGCATTCACAACTTTTGCAATTATCTCCAACAACTCTGAACGCGGAGCTTTCTTCAAATCCTTAAAAGACTGCAGAAAACTCCCAAAAAATAACCAAAAGGTTCCAAAGAATTAACAGAATTTTTTTCAGTAAAATTATCAGAGCTAGACAGGAATGAAACCTCTCTATTACTCGTCTCTTCTCTTCTCTCGCGCGCTCTCTCTTCCTGCCTCCCTGCCTCTTGTCGCGGGGAGCGCGCGCGCGCGCGATCACCCGCTCGCTCGGAAACCGAAGAACAAGCGAAGAAAGCCAAACCCTTGGTTCGTCTCGGGCAGTGATTCTGTTTTTGGCGAATTTTCGCATTTCGACGACGAAAAAAATGGCGACTTACTTTGGGCCATTTTTTTTCTTCTCTGGAGTCTGATCCTGTAGGTCAATTTTGGCTAAATCCTCTTGTAGCTATCGCCAACCCACCTACCTCACAAATTTCAAAAAACAGAATTTAAAAAAAAAATAAAATAAAATCCAAGTACTGGTTGCAACGGACTAGAAAATATTTGTTTGATCCACCGGTCTTTCATCCCCCAAAACATAAGTCAACATAAGTCTCTGGGTAATTGGACTTAGCAATTTCATATAAATTTCAAATTGTAGCCAAAAAAATTTCCAAAAAAATACATTTTCTCATTTTTTAAAAGAATTTTTTTCTCACTCTTTTTTTTTGCTCATTTTTAAAATTTGCAGTCTTTTTGGCTCAGTTCTGTTTTATTTTCTTTTTCAGATTTCCATTTGCACTTAAAAACATATATTGCATTTCGACCTGTTTCACTTGCAATTGAAACTCATTTATTCATTTTGTAACAATTTCGTTATTTTGTGTACATACAAATAATTTGCAATCGAAACTCATTTTTCCATTTTGTAACGATTTCATTATTTTGTGTACATATGAATAATTTGCAATTGAAACTCTTTTTGTTTTCATTTTGTAACGATTTCGTTGTTTTGTTTATGTATGAATAATTTGCAATTGAAACTCATTTTTTTCATTTTGTAACAATTTTCTTGTTTTGTTTTACATATGAATATTGCACACTTTGTTTTGCTCAATTTCATTGATTGGTTTTCTTGCCCTTTTAATAAGTGTATGAATGTGTTTTGCATTGTTCAATGATGTTGTGTATGTATCATTTGTATATGCAATCACTTCACATTCTCAATTCCATGAGTATTCATTCTTTTTTTTCTTTTTTCTACGAATTCTACAAAATAGAGATGGTGATCAACCAACTCCAAATACATGTTTCCAATATTCTTCCAAAGTTACCAACAACAAATAATTTCCCAAAATAATAAGCCACACTAATCAAATGGTCTTCCCATTGAAGTCTCCAATGTACCAAACCTAATATGGGCTTTGTTGGCCTTGCCTACCAAGTCAAGAAGGATATTGTGTTCAGATTCATTATAGAGTATAGTAGCTTAAGGGATTTTGGCCCCTAGATACCTAATAGGTCTATTTTTTATATGAAGATTTTTGGAAGATGATATTTTGGCTTGTGTTGAAACTTGAGATTAGTTATAGAGTTATAATATATCTTGAAAGATTTTGGTTTCTTTTAGAGGATTTTTTGAAGATTATATTTTTGCATGGTGAAATATTTGAGTTTCCATAATTCTTCTTTTGCCTAAAGATCCATTTTAATGTAAATGGCAAGCCCACAATGTGACACACCCCTTGCTGAACTAATTATTGTCCATGGATGCTTTCTTCACACAAAAGATGATTTTTTAACCATCTTTTGTCAATTTATTCTTTTTATTTTAATTTAATTTATTTTTTATTTTTTTTCAGTTTTGTTGTTGGGTTAGGGTTGGCCAGAACAACAAAACTCCAAACAAACTCAAGCAATTTTAATCATTCCTCCCTTTGATGTCATTTATGTTGAACAAAACAAAAATCACTTTAGAACACAATTGGAAATTCCTTTTGTGTTCAATGCCGCATACCTATGTGATGACAATTAATTAATTTCCTGTTTCTTGTTGTTGTTCCTATCGCCCAAGAGCTTTGTCAGCCAGAAGAGAATGTACAGTTTGGAGGAATTTGCTTTGTGTGGCAGACCTTCGAAGTCCTATAGTTTCTGCAAAGTTTTGACCCCGGACAAAGGGAGGGAGGGAGGTCCGATAGGGGTGCAAAGTCAGATACTCCTCTGCCATGGATTTTTTGGGCAAGGTAAATAAAGGAAGATTGGGTGGATTGATTTTGCAATGGAGTTCCGCAAGGTAAAAGAAAAAGAATGGAAGAGAGGAGGGAATTTCTGACCTAATAATAATAATTTGCCCGATTGCAATCAGTCTTATGGTGCATTCACACTTGATATTAAATCCATTTAAAATGAAAAAATCTAGGTGGCATCCTAGGTGGCACTCAATGTTTAAATGGGTGTGATAGCTTAATATTAAAAGTGAATGTTAGTTTAACATAAAATCTTCACCATAAGTAAATTTAAGTCTTAAAATGACTAGTATGGTGTTAAATGAACTCAACTCAACATAGAGTCCCTAACACCCAAGTGTGAACGGACCATGGATGATGGATGGATGGATGGATGAATGAATGGATGTTTTTTGTGATTTTTTTCTTATGAATAAAAAATTCATCCATTCACATTTTTCTCGATGGATGCATAGATGGATGTGTTCCGTGACCTTTTTTCTTATGTTGTCTTCACTCGCCACAGGCACGTGGACATTATTTTTGCACGCCAATATATAAATTTTTTTAATCTTGATTGGTGTTCTTCCAAGTGATCGGAAAGGTTTACATCTGTTTTACGTCATTTTGTCATGATTTGAAAGCTTCTTGGGGAAGCCATTTTTTTCATTTCCTAGGTCGGTTTTGGGCCCCCTAGTTCTTCTTCTAGTAGTGTGAAAGTCGCCCCTCGGGCGTCCTTTGTCTTCTTCATTCAAAAGATACTTCCAAAGAGTTGCCAAAGACGCTTCCTCGAGCCCACCATAGTAGAAACCAAAAGGAGTTGAGTTGTTGATGATGTTGTTGTTGTACCTTACCGATGACTTCGGTCCGATCATAAGTCAAACCCGAAGTGTCTCCAATTATTTTTTTTCTGGGGGGGGGGTCTCCATTTGAAGACCAAGCAAGGTACCACGCATTTTGTAAATGGGTGTTCTATTTGTGCACGATTCAAAGTTGGCGTCCCACCCCTGCAACTCAAACAAATTATGTGACCCAGCAGTGCACAACCGTAGTGTACCATCTATTGAAAAAAAATCAAAGAATCAAAAGAAAGGGAAGGAGGGGTGGGGGTGCTTAAAGGGAAGTATCACAAAGCATGGTTCTATTTTGGGTAGTGCTGAAAACATTGGTGATGGGCCAATCAAATGGCTCCTTCTATGGGAAAAAAAAAAAAGGCAAACTAATTGGGAGCACACCCCCCTCACTAAATTAATAAAAGCATGAATGAATAAGTACCCGCTCACTATCAAGTTTCTTGGAAACTCTTTGATTATGAAATTTTTCCAAAAAATTCCGAATAGAGGTTCTTTGATTCATCAAATCTTAAATTATTTTTTTTAAAAGCCAGGAACCGGAGGTTATCAACAAAATAATAGAACCGCACAAGACTTGTAGTTACTACCTACCAAAAATAGTGGATAGGTAAGTATCATAGGCAAGTAGGTAAGGAACACAAGTGGTAACTATGTAGGTAGGTGAAGTAGGTAAGCTACTTGGTGGCTTCAAGGTAGGTGAATGGTTGGTAACTGACCACCATGGTTAACGAAGGGATGGATGAAAACACAATTCCTGTCCAAACACCATCCATCCTACAAAGTGAGCAGATTCACTTCGGAGTGGATTCAGAGAGAGAGAAGGGTACAAAATTCAGCTCCTACAGATTTCCATGGACTCCCTTTGAAATTCTTCAGATGCTTTTTTAGGTACTCATCAAAATTTTCCAAGGTGAGAATAATACATCAAATTCTGTTGTACAGAGTAATAAGAACATCTACAATTTCAACACCTTGAATTTGCCCACAACTTGAATTGGTGACTTGTTTGCACACATTCAGGTCATCTGCAAGTCTTGTATAGTTTCTGACTCTGTCATCAACTCATGAGATGATTGAATTGATGAAGCACTTAATCTCGCAGAGGTCCTGATTTCAGGAAAGACCTGGATTGATGGATATGGCAAGATCATTAAATGGATGGCTTGGAGCTTCTGCAACAGCAGCAGGCGCTTCCTCTGTAAAGGATATAGCTAAAGGGATTGAGCTCAAAATCCAACAGCTGAGCAGCAGCTTAGGGAAAAAAAATTGGAAACGAAAAGAAAAACTCAATACATGAGATTGCAAGCTCGATAAAGGCTTCAGCATGAGAGAATTTTCACTACAGTCGAACTAAACTAAAAAATTGAGATTAATATGTACTAGCCTGTGCATATAGATCTTCATCTGTATTCTGATCCCTTTTAGTGGTACCTACTTGACAATGGTCTTTAGGCAACATTGAAGATCAAACTTGAAGCCTGAACTATTTGATTTATGTACAACAACATGAAAGGTCCTGTGAGTATATCATGTTAGATTTCTAAGCAAATGAAACCCATATTGCTGGCAAAATCTGATTTGGTACAATTTTGCAGAATTTTTGCCTGCCTGCCTGCATCCAAGGGAAAATACTTCCATGCAAAACTGAAATAGCCCAACAGCATGGAACAATCAAACCCATGAAAGCTCTTGGGACTTTTGCGTACCTTGCTCAACTCACACATGATCATCAGCTGCAGTTTCTTCACCTATATAGGTGAAGCCACCTCAGGAATGGATATTGAGCAGCAGACATTTGGTCTGTATCCTTCGTATCGCCCATGTCCAAACAGATACTGGGTCTTTCTTTGTTGCTTCATTTTTGTAGAGGGAAGGCGTCCCCCATTGAGCATCTTTGTCAATTCACAGAAAAGCTGTCTATTAGAAGACTTGTGATATAAGTCAGGGAGGTCGGACCTTCTCTTGCCAATTCCAGGACCTTAGGTCTAGTAACAAGGGTATTTAGCCTGGCGTCTAGGCAATCACTCTGCTGCACATAGGTGCAAATTTCATGCACCATGAGGCCAGTTCTGGGGGATCTTACAACAAGAAGCTCCTATGACAATTGACTGATGACACACATGGGCCATCACAGGAATTTCCTTGGTGCATCTTGGGTTGCACCAAATCGAGCAGTGAGACCCTCAGTGAATTTTTTGGGATCAAGGTTGACTGACTGCCGACCGGCTGTGAGATCCTTCTCTCGATCCCATGGTTTCCAAGGATGACTACCAGCCCACCCTTCTTCAGTCTTGCTCAATGCTGGTCGGTTTGCCCCCTTCCCTGCTTGCTTTTCATCCCCTTGCTGCTGCTTCTTCTTCTTCTTCTTGCTCCCTTCCAAGCGTTCAAGTTTGTGCTTCTCAACCAGTGATTGCAAACGCCGATTAGAGTTGTACGAGTCCATGAGCTGGGCTTCCTTTTCCGATCTCTCTTTCTCCCTCCTCTCAATCTCTTCTTCAGCACTGCCTGGCCCATTTGTGAGAGTCGCTTGCTTATAAGCTTCCAGGTACCTGAGTCACCATAATACTCTCCCATTGGCTTTCACACAAGATCTCAAACCTTAACTCTCTCTCAATCAAGAATGCCAATTTTGTGACTTGCCAAGCTAAGCTAGTACCTTCGGTTTTTTACTCTAATCAGAAGCAAGTTTGTTAGTATAATTGCATGAAGAGAGGTGAATTAGTGTTGCAGGGCACCAAATGAAGAGTAGAATGTTTTGGTTGTGTCATCCCTCAGTGATTTGTGACAAAACTAGCAAAAAGAACTTACTGCATTTTGGCTTTTTGGGCTTTGTCAGCTGGAGTATCCGTCCAGATACTGGTATCCCCCCTCCCACTCTTTTCTGCCTTGCTGAAGAATGTGTTCTGTTGTGATACTGGTCCCCCTGCCTGCACCCACAAACAAACACACAAAGATCTTGTGTTTTGTCAATTTCAGCCCCAAACAGGAAAGATGACATTCAAAGGATCTGGAACCATGGGAAGTTCTCTACAATTCACACTTCACACAAGATATTATGTCAATAGACCAGCCAGACTAATAAGCCTAGCACCTGTCTCTCTGGAGGCAGTGCAGTCATCCACTCATCTCGTGAGGGCTCTTGGGGCCCCCCTCTTAGTATTTCATCATCACCAGGCTGCGCCTCTCCTGTGCATGGAAACCAACACTGTCCTTTTCAGTCTCAGAATAATCACAACTACAGAACCATGGCAGATGATTAGCAGCTAAACAAGAAGATAAGACATGAATGACACAACCAAATCAGAACTCTCCAGAACATGCGGCGTGTAGCCCTGTTGCAAATATAAGCAGCAAGAATGCTGAGTTGTTGTAGACATATGATTCAGTGATTTGATACAAACCCTGCTAGTAATCGTGTGCTTGTAATCACAAAGTATAGCCTACAAGCCTAGGGTTCTAGAGTGAAAAAATGTACCTCGAACACGCCTCCACTGTGCAGCCTCGCGCTGAGCTCTTATTTCTGCCTGGAAATCAAGAGAAACCAATAGTATTAAGTCACTCCTTGTGGTCCATCATCCTCAACAAAATCACAATTTTGACTCAGGCAAACTGCTGAGAACATCAGAACAAGGTTCTGAAGTTCTATTACCTCCATCTCCTCTTTCTCCTGTTTCTCAGCAACCTTGCGATCAATTATAGCTTTCTGCCATTTGTACCAAAAACCCACTCAACTCTGTCAGCTTTATCTGTCACCAAATTACAACAAAGGTTCAAACCCCAGTGAATAACGAAAGAAAGATATAAGGACATCGAGCAATCACTAGATTCAACACTGCTGTAGAAGAACACTGGATATGTTGAGATTTCTTCTCATATGGTTAGGAGAGAAAGAGAGCTACACAGTATATTACCACAGTTTCAGACCCTATTGTAGATCTGCTTAAACAAGCAAAAGACATTTTTGGCCTAATGCTGATGGCAAGAAACACACCTTTGAAGGGTCCTGGAGATCTTTAAATGCTTGATTAAGGGCCATAAAAGCCTCATGAGCTTGGGGATGTGAACACTTGTCCGGATGCACCAGCAATGACAGTTTCCAATACCTGGCAATGGAAGAGTTTCATTACATGTACAAAACAAACCCTTATCCCTCAATTTCTTCAAAGTGCTACTACAAAGAGCTACAGCTCATCTCCATAGGCACAAAAAAAAATTGTATCTGACACTCCATGCCATGATACTTTGTTAGATCAAAGCTGAATCTACTATAATTGTACGGACCCAAGTGCATTCATTCTACAGGAGGAAAGCAGGAAACTACTAACCTTTTCTTCAGAACAGAGGGATTTACATCTGGCTTTACACCCAGTAAATCATATGCATTCCCAATGTCACGGGCAACCATTCTCGTCACCTGTACAATCACAGATATCATCAAATGTTCACATGGGTGGTGGCATGTCATTTATACAAGAACATCACCAAATGGTCAACAAAGTCCAGGGTCTGAAGAAAATGTGAGAATTGGGTACTTCTTCAAAACGTTCAGCATCATTGGCAGATTCAGCTTCAGCAACAACAGATGGTGGTGGAGGTCCGACTAATGGGTCATTTTCCAGCTCCTTTTCTGCCTCCCTGCCAGTGCAACAGATCTCAATAGTCAGCATACAGATATAGGCACATGACTTACACCTGCAAAAATCTTTGTGGGACTTGAGAAAATCTATGTGCATGTAGTCTTCTGTCAAGAGGGCTATATTAAGATTCAGTACAGATCAACAAAGTTTGTCCCCCCACAGACAAGAGCTTCCAGAAAGTCTTCAACAGATTAATTATCAATGAAGTACAACCAAAGTGCACTTCTAGTATTGCACAATCAGGATTGAAGTGAGGTTGGCCATGACTTCTCACTATTGGGACCTTACAAAACCTTTGCCTCTGGTAAACTCCAACTTCTTGCAACAATACATAACACAATACAAAATGCATATTCAAATCTACTGAACAACAGAAAACTTCCCATGTCTGTAGCAACAATAAGCAGAAAATTGTTGACATAGTGACATTGATGAAACAGAGACAACACAAGATGGCATTCTGAACCTGAGAAGAGATTCAGCTTCAGTGAGCCTTGCTGCAGCAGCCAACATGTCTGCTGATGGCATCGCAGGACCCATAACCCTGCAAACCACCCAAAAAAGAGGGGAAAAAAACATCAATCCATTACTGAACCTTCTTCTCCAGTCTTTTCAAAGGGATAACTACTTGTACATAGATGTTCCTTCAAAACCCTAACTAGATATCAAACCAAAATGTGAGGATGACCCCTCCTCACCTGGATTTTTTAGTCTCCACAGGTTTCACTGAAGGACCAGGCACAACATCATTCAGTGCTGAAGTTGGTGGTAGCTGGATATTGCTTTCTGTTGGAAACAATCCAGCATTTTGCTCAAAGAAAGATGACATGATCTCAACAGTTGCTTGTGCTCCCTCCGGCAATAAAAAAATGTCTCTTTGAGTAGACATAAGATTCAAGGAGTGGAACAAACTGCGGAGAAGAGACACCAAAGACTTGTTCGGTAAGCCACTGATGTCTACTGCTTGACCACTATCCAACATCTCCAACAGCTGCACAAAATTCAGGTCACAACATTCATTCACAGACTGAAGTTTCCTTTCGTAGGTAATACAAGGGGTAGGTCAGAAACAGTGCTTTCCATCTTCTGGCGCAGCTCTCTAAGTCTGAAATCAAACCACAGAAAAAAACAGCAAGCACTCTCTGCAAAAAGAGTTTTCTTTCTGGACACCGAAATCTCAGAAACAAACCTACTTCACAACCACAGATTCTCTTGCTTCTCTTGGCAGTGGTGGTACAAAACTCCAGGATCCAATTGCTGTCTTGCACAGACACTGCAAGACAGTAGATTTCCAACTGAGCTTTTGGGTTTAGGGTTGCATTCCAGAGCTTCTTGTCATCATGACCATGGAAGGAGGAGGTACTCCAAAGGCTTTTTTTTCTCTTACCAGCTTGAGATCCTTGGCATCTTCTGGAAATCTTTCAGCAATCTCAGAAGCAATTGCATTAGGATTGGACATGGTTGTTTCAGAAGACTCTTCTTCAGAATGTGTGGTAGAAGCAGTCCTTTGTTTGCTTTCATTTTTTCTTCTTCCCTTTTTCATCTTCCCTCGTCTCTCCTCCTCCTCCTGTCGCTCCTGCTTTCGATGATGATGCTTCCTGGAGGAATGCCGCCGCTCTCTCCTCTTATCATCATCTTCTTCTTCTTCACTCGACAAGCCTTCAGAAAATTCTTCCGAGTCGTCTTCTGTAGAAGCAGCTGCTCTAGAGTGTTTGCCTCCCCTTCTCTTCTTCCGTCGCCTCTTCTTCTGGTCCTCCTTCTTTCGATGCTTCCTGGAAGAATGTCGCTGTCTCCGATCATCTCCACTCGATTCGTCGTCGTCGCTGGACTCCCCGGAAGAAACCTCCTTGTCCTCTTTCCGAGTCCGTGACTTCCCATCAGATCTTCTTCTTCTTGCATGACGCGATTTCGCCTCTTCTCCTTTCTGTCTCATCCGCTTCCTTTCCCCTCTATCCTCTTCCTCTTCAACTTCCTCCTCCGGGTTGTATGTGGAATGTGCACTCTTGTGTCTATGACCTCTTCTCTCCTCAGGTCTGGAAGCTCGACTAAACTCCGAGACGTTCCTAAGAGCATCTACCATAGTCCCTGTCCGAGACATGATGATCGCAAGAAGAAGAAGCTCCAGAACAAAAAGCCAAAACCTACCTTACAATCTCATCACTATTGTTGCTGTTTTGCTCATCTAAAGTCGGATCTCTTCCCCCCTGCCACCTCCTTCCTTCCTCATGAACCTTCTCCTGGAATCCAGAATGTGACAGATAACTGTCATCAGGATTCTGTAGATAGAACCTCAACCCACTGAGGACACACAAGGACAAAGATGCACAACAATTGATGTACTTGAGTGTGGTACTTACGCTTCCTCCAAGTCGATTACTTTGAAAGCTACTTCCTTATTCAACTCCTTATCAAAGCTGCAGCAACAAAAAAAGAACCAGAAATCCCCCCTCTTAGACTCAATGCATGATTGCAGAAATTTGTTATTTGCCGATATCCTCTCCTCCCAAGGTTTCACACAGCAGCTGCTTCTTCTTCTTTTTCTTCACAGAACCCTATCTAGGATATACTCCATCTCCTCCTCAACAACAGTTGCGACGATTCCAGCTAAATGAACGCAACGCAACAGCATCCACCTCGTCTTCTGCAATTGCAACAATCACTACTCCTGGTCTCACACAATTCCGTTCCCCTCCCGCTTCCTCAATCCCGCACCTGATCAAAAATTTCTGTCTCTCTCGGGCACGAACACACGCTCGCATTCTCTTCTCTAGATTCTCTGTCTGAAGGACGGGGGAATTTCTTGAGCAGTTAATGGTGGCTTCTCCAGTTTCTCCATGTGCTGCAGAGAAAGTCTTTCCACCTTTGGTATGTTGACCGTGGACCATGTATGTGTTAGCTTGTTGTTTTAAGCTTTTCTTTGTGAAAACTGAAATCCTCTTGGCCCATGGCAGCACCAGGACTATTGTCTATGCTTTGAACTTATGCTTTCTTTGTTTGTGCTTGTTGTTTCTCTTGATCATTGTTGCTGCTGTGAAACCAGTTTTAAAACTTTCATTGACTACAGACAGTTTTCTTTTTTTGTTTGTGTCCACCTCTGGCTAACCCTAAGATCCAAGCATTTCCGGTGTCAGCGAAGAGGTTAAGATCCATCGTGTCTCTGTCTTCATGTAGCTCCATCGTTGGTTCAGAAACAAAGAAGAACAGTACCATCAACATAGTTTCTCCAAACATGAATTTGAATAGGTATTGAAACTTGAAACCCTAGCCTGATTAGGGTTGGGAGCTCCAAACCCTAATTTGAATATTGAAACCCTAATTCAAAAGAATTTCAAAGCCCCAAACAGTAGATTAGGGTTTTGATTTGAGATTCCATCCAAACCCCAACCACCACTGTTGAGACAATTCGAAGCTCCAAACATTCATTAGGGTTTCATGGATTGGCAGCTTGAAATCCCTAAATTCGTAATTTCCAGAGATTCATCATATTAAGACATTTTGAAGTTCAAAAAAATGAATTAGGGTTTAAGTGAAGCTTTGCAAAAACTTGTAACAGCACTGAGGAAGACATTTTGAAACTCCAAATACTAATTAAGCTTTCACTAATTGGAAACTTCAAAACCCTAATTCTGATAATTACTTGAGCAATTCATATTAAGACATTGTAAGTTCCAAACCCTAATTAGGGTTTAATCGGGGCTTTACAAACTTTGCAACATTACTTGGGAAGACATTTTGAAGCTCCAAAACACTCAATTAGGGTTTCAGTATGGAAGCTTCAAACACCTAATTTCATAATTACGAGGATTTGGATTAAACATTATTAAATTCCAAACTTTAATTGGGGTTTAATTGGGGCATGCAAAAATTGAAACCATGATTAAGGAGAGACATTTTGAAGCTTCAAACTATAAATTAAAGGTTTTACTTCAACTTCAAAACTTATTCATATGCACTTCTATTGTTTTAGGTTTTGCATAAGAATTTCAAAATCGAATCACATACATTTAAGACATTTTGAAGATCAAAATAATCTTGAAAGAATTTATTGGAGCTTGAAGCTCGAAAACTATACATTTAAAACCATTTTGAAATTCTCAACCATAATGGACAATATCATTAATCGATAACTTCATACCCCAAAGATTTGATAAGGATCAATAATTATTTTGTGCCCATCCAACATGCATAATGTGCATGTCATGGTCCAAATTACATTTACAATTGTACTTAAATTATATTTTAGGTCTCCTATCAAATTGGTATATTGTAATACCTTATCTAGTTCAACATTAAGATGATGAATCATTATTTTATTTTTTCAAATTAAGTTTAACAATAAAATGTGGTAATTTTTGGAATTTTTGGCTTGGTATTATGTCAAAATAAAAAATATTTGATAATGACAATCGATCATTTCACTTAATGTCCATGAAAAGCTCTCGTTAAAATGGCAAGGCCACACTTGGTGATAACAAATTTGTTATCACAATGATTATTTTTATTTAAAAACCAATTGTCCACATGTAAGTTTTTCAATACCATTAATGATTCCATGGCATGTGATGGCATTACAATTTAATGTAACATTATAATCAAGCGCTATAATACATTGTTGTTGTTATTACCACAAGTGATTTACTCCATGGTTACTATAATCAACCTACTCCAATGCCTATAAAAATAAATGGTAACATATAATTTCATTTCACAACAATCATGTTTAATTTAATTTTAATTAATTTTAACAATTATAATTTCATTTTACAATGCAATGCAATTTACAAATAGATAATATCAATAGAAGTAAGCCTGCAAAAAAACTAAAGAAATAAACTTGCAAACATATTTAGACGTGTAGATAGAAAACATGTAATCCTCATATTGTAAACCTATAAAAACCTAGTAAACTTGTAGATAGCTTTTTATGTTATTTGATTGGATTGTCACTAATTTTGTTTCATAGTGCAACAAATGTAACATCCAACAACCTTCCACAATTCAACAATAGCATCATGCTCACATGTATACATGTAAGGTCCCAAAATTACACAATGAATGAACTAGAGCCAAAAACACACATGAACAACAATGAAACACAACTAACAATATATGCAAGCAAATGCAAAGTGAGAAAGAAATGGGAAAAAAGTTAGGAAGTGCATAAGGAGGTAGGTGATGAGGCTTGAATGTCATGAAGCCAATGTGATGAAAGAGGTAACAATGGCACTTGAATGTTGTTGTTAATCAAGAAGTTATAGATGTGAATGTCATTTGAATTTCAATGATGTTATGATAAGGTTGACAATTGTCAAGTGTAGATAAATGTAAGTTGTTAATGTTAGGGTCAATAATGTTAGGTTGTTTACATCAAGGTCAATAATTGTTAGGTTATTGTTATTGGTCATATATTAAAGTTTATTTTTATAGTAACCAGGTGTGGTTACACCTAAAAGAAGTACTACATGATTTCCTTTCTTCATTGCAATTCTTGGTTGTAAACAATAAGGTCTCCATTTTATCCAACAATATTGTAATAAATATTGGAATTGTTGATAAGCATAAACAAATGTGATTGTGAAATCACCTTACCTTTTAAATAGTGAGTATGAAATAAAGAAAATGGCTTAAATACAACATACACAATTGTATAAAATTTTCAATGTTTTGGCATTGATAGGAAATAGATAATTTCCTTGACTTTTGACATGTGAAGCAAGCAATTTCTTTTTAAAATGACATTTAAAAATAACATAATTATTGTTGAACTTGAAAAGGTGTTATGGTCCATTTGTCAATTATATGTTGCATCTTAATCATAAAGCCCATTTCACTTTGCTGTCTGTTGATAACTAAGGTTATGCAAATCTTTGCCACTCAAGAGCCAACAATCGTAGCTATGCAATGACTAAAACCAAACACATGTGACAAAATCTCTTCCATAAGTCAAAGAAAATATTTAAGTTCATGAAAGTGGGTATACAATGGATCATGATCTAAGGAAATTTTTTTAAGGCATTTAACAAATCAACTTTGAAAGAACATTATCAATAAATGGAAATTAGTTGGCCTATTGGCCAATGATTTAGATTCCTTCCATCTTTCCAAAATCATGATTAAAGGCAAACATTAATGAAATTTTTAATATGTTAACAAATTAGATTCTCTTCTCACATGTTCTTCTATAGGATTACTAAAGAATCGATTGGAATATCCTTTCAAATCAAGTTCAATTATCACACATCAATTTTTTATATTATATTTGACTATTAGATTTTTTTTTGAAGTTGGTAATTAAAGGAAAAAGACAATTGTGGAAGACGGTAGACCTTCACTAGTGTCTAATTCATAAGTGGATATAAACAAATTTTCTTATACTAGGTCAAGGAGAATGGTTGGGCTTCATGCATATTTAAGGGAAAAAATACAATTTAAAGCTTGGTGTTCAATGTTTGTTGCTTGTGTAAAATTAATAAAATTATTCCATTTGGTAATTCCCAAGATTGTCTTGAAAAAAATTATAAATAGTTGGTATTAGGCTTTCATTTAAAGTTACATGTCATATCATGCATGTTTATTTTCACCTCCTTTAACATCCACACTATTTTATGTTGATCACTTTGAAATCCATATAGTAGTTATTCGACTACTAGAGTTGGAGTTGTTGGTATGTGATTTGAAAATCAAAATATGATGAAGACAATGTTGATTTCAAGCCCATGTTTGCTTAGAGGTAATCAACCTTTATTGCAACTAGTATGAAAACTAAAGATACCATGCACAACTCACTATGGCAAAATTAATAATATTCCTTTTGTTTTGCCCATGTTCAAAATGTCATTGTCTTTCCCACTTTCAATAATTTGGGCATACATCATAGCGGCTAACAAAATAGTACATTTAAATCACACTAATCACCATGAGGTGTTTATATATGCAATTAGAAGGGATTTATAGGTCTACTTGGATGTAAAAAGATGGAAAACCATCCATGTGATTGTCCATATATACCATTATTTGCATATTGTTGCATGCACAATCATATAAGACTGAAAATAAGAATGAACAATTTTTTTAATTACAATATATAGTTAGAAACAACATATAGTTACATGTAATCACAAAGAAAATGGTTGCAAAATGACAAAACATTTTAGTGTTTATTTTCATAACATTTTTTCTTCCTAATTTAAAGATGAATGGTTTCCCATTTGAAATTTTTCCCATTTGAAATTTTGAGATGAATAATGAAAGGAAAGTGTGAGGTTAAAAATCTGAAACATTAGCAGAGATTTTTTAAAACCTTGAATTATAGAATTTGATTTAATTGGCTATAATTTTATATAAATATTTGGCATTTTTTGGCCAAATATTTATTTATTAAAAAATGAAATTATGCAATTTCAAATATAATTTTCCAAGATTTCAACAGTTGGGAAATAAACATGCAAAATACATTTTTTGTTGTTTATTTGTAATAATAATCCACTGGTGGGACAATAAATAATTTTGCCCAAGTTGGGAGTTCGATGCTTAACAATTTCAACAATTGTCAACAAAATTTTCCATTTTTTTCAACTAGACCTTTTGCAAATTATTTTGTGCCAAAAATTAGTCGTAAGTATGATATTTCCCATCCCACCTTGTGAAGGTCATAAGCATCCCACCAAATTCATTAAATTATTTTAAGTTATGAACCTTGATAAGGACTTTAACCAAACTTTAAACCTTAACAATATATTTTAAGACATTTTAAACCTCCAAGATATTCATTTCCACTCCATTTGATAGAAGTTTCTAAACTTCATCAAAACTCTATTCCAAATGGTTTCTATAAACATCATTTGGTGGCAAATTGTATCCAAAGGTTGGAGGTTTGATATGTATAAATGAATTTCTATAATCACAATAATGAGATCTATTTCTACAATTTTTGCATTTGCCACTTGAAGATCTTAAGACACATTTAATGAATGTGAACACAAATATTTAATGAATTTTTTTGAAGAAACTTTATATGCATCTCCTAAAAATGGGTTATGGTTATGGGGGGAATGAAAAGATGATGTTTCAATTATTTTGATAATGTTTAAGGTAGAATCATTGTTTGAAATAACAAGCCATGCATATTCCTTACTCAACATATGAAAACATCTCTTATTGATTGCATTCTTATTTCAAATGAGTTCATGGAAACTTTTTGTGATCACAAAATTATATGTTGATGACTTTTTAAAAAATTAAAGCATTTTGACCCTATTATAATAAACTAAAAAAATCATCAAAGAAGTTTGAGATGAAGATGTGTATTCAAATCTTGTAATAAACACATTAGCTTATTGTTATTGTCTTTCACAATAGCATTTTCTCACATAATGCATGAGCATATGTACAAGAGTGGATATCAACATCCCTACCCAAATTTGAGCCACAAAACCTTAAATTTATTTGCATTTAACTTCAAGATGACTTATATTGAAACATAGGCTTTGTAGATGTACTTATCAAAATATCACCTTGCCCATATTAACATTATAAATACTGTGGTTTAAACTAATGTGGTGAGGATATTTGATTTACAATGTTAAATCCAAAGGTTCAAGGTTAAGTTGTGAACCAAAGTCGAACTAACATCTTTTTGTTAGAATTGGCACAAGAAATGGGACCTTTGTAGTGCCTCACAAGTTCTCACCCCTTTCATTACCACATGGGCTTAAACTTGTGAAACCCTTCATGGGTGTGCTTTATGATACATCTATACACACTCTCTATCATTGGGGACTGTATAATATGTAAATGAAATTGAGTCCAAAGGTTTTTGAATTTGAAAAATTGTGCTAAAAATTGAAATCAAAGGGTTTTTAAATGAGAAAAACTGAGCTTAAATTCAATCCGCATTTGAAGAACTTCCAAAAAAGAAATATAAAGTTTCAAAACCAAGATGAAAAATTCTTTTAAAAATGAAGAATCACCCAACACTAGGTTAAACATAAGCAATAACTTACAAAACTTCGGTTTGGAACCATGTGAAAAATTTCATAAGAGAAAAGTGATTAATTTGAACTAGAATCAAAGGTTCCTTTCATGATCAAAAACTAGGAAAAACCAAAACCAAAAGGTTGTTTCCAAAGCCAAAAAAACAACACTAGTACAAACACAAAACAATAAAAACCTCGTTTACACATACATATAGGTTCTAGGTTGTAGATATAAACACCATTCACATTATATCGCTTTCTAAAGACCAAATCAATTTTACATTCATAATACAAAGTACTTATGATATGTTATGTAAAAATCATAAATCTTTCAATCTTTTCCAACACAAAATATATGAGCCCTTCAAAGTAATATCAGATTCTTATCAATGGGCATCAATCCTCCCATCAACAACCATACTAGCTAGGTCCCTTCTTTGTAGATACTCAACCTAAGACCTAGTCAGGCCCCAATACTAAGGTTTAGAGCCACTTTGAGGACACAAACTCCACTTCCGAGTGATCCTAAAATGGTACATAGGTTTAGGTTTTTAGGGCCCACCCAAATTCACCAAAACAACCTTTTGGCCTTTTGAGGGACATCCCTAAGTTGATCAGGACCTGGATTGAGATCCCAAAACTTGGATTGAGATCTTAAAAATATATTCCACTTCCAAGTGAACATAAAATGGTACATTAGGTTTTAGGGACCCACCCAAAATCCCCAAAACAACCTTTTGGCCCTTGCAGAGAACATCTCTAAGCTGATAAGGACTTGAATTGAGATCTTGAAACCTCAATTGGGATCCTGAGACCTAGATTGAGATCCTGAAAACTCCACCTCCAAGTGAACATGAAATGATACACTAGGTTTATAAGTTTGAAGGAACCACCCAAAATATCCCCAAAACAACGTTTTTGGCCCTTGATGGACATCCCTAAGCTGATTAGGACCTGGATTGAGATCTTGAAACCTGAATTGGGATCCTGAGACCTGGATTGAGATCCTGAAAATATATTCCACTTCCAAGTGAACATGAAATGGTGCACTAGGTTTAGGTTTTTTAGGGACCCACTCTGAAACAACCTTTTGGCCCTTGAGGGACATCCCTAAGGTGATCAGGACCTGGATTGAGATCCTGAAATATATTCCGCTTCCAAGTGACCATGAAATGGTACACTACGTTTAGGTTTTTTTAGGGACCCCCTCCCAAACAACCTTTTGGTCCTTGAGGGACATCCCTAATGTGATCAGGATCTGGATTGAGATCTTAAAACCTTAATTAGGATCCTGATGCCAGGATTGAGATCTTGGGATCCTGAGACCTGGATTGAGATCCTGGGATCTGAATTGGCACCTGCGCCCGTGCTTCGTTCATCGAGGAGACGACGGACAGTTCTCCGTTGTCGACTGTTGCCGTCCGTCGTTGCTGCTCTTTCTCGCTGGCTGCAAAATCCTGTTGTTTCTTTCGCACATGGGTGATGAGAATTTGCTCTAACTAAGCCCACAGAGAAATTCTCTGCTGTTTTCCCCCACACCCATATCCTGTTTTTGGTTCATCTCTTTTGTTTTTTCTCTTCACCAAAAATGTGGGGCGTAAGAGCTGCAGCAGCACTCCGACTTGCACAGCAGCGATCTACAAGCGCCCTCCAGCAGCCGACCTTCCTCAGTCTCTTTTCCACGGACTTGCATGGAGAGCCTACTACTGAAGCTGCACCTCAAGTTGCACCGGAGGTGGTTGTTGCAGCGACCCAGGTCCCAGTTCCTGAAGCAGCGGCAGATGGAGACTCTGGTGCCAACTTAGGGTTTCCGGAGCCTGCTGATCTCCAAGCTCCTGCTGCAGCAACACCTCGAGTTCCGCTGGGCCCAAGTAGTACTTTCAACCTCTAGGCCGATTTCATTCTCGTCCTATTTCAGCGCAATCATCTTGTGTGTGTGTGTGTGTGTGTTTTCCCTTTCCGTCTACTGCCCTGAAATTAGGGTTCAGGGTTTAGGGTTTTGCAAAAACCATATTACAGCTTCTTATTTGGGATCCCCCCCCCCCCCTCCTCCCTTTGGAAAAAGAACAAATGGAAAGTTCGGAACTGACAAAGGGTTGGGGAATATATATTTGATGGCAGAGAAGATCTATGCACGGTTGTCAAATGCACCCAAATATGCATTCAAATCAGATATTCTCTGGTTCTTTGAAGGCTGCAACTTGACTCCTGATCAGCTTGTTACCATCTATGATGAGAAGTATCGGCAAAGGTTCTTGTAAGCATCTCTTGCATTAGTCGTGAAAAAAACTGACACTGCAATTTCACTCTGTAATTACAATCTGTTGTTTTAAAGAGCCATGGAAAAAATGCTTGTGAGTTGTGTGGTGCACAGAGGTTTCCTTTTGTGGATGGTGGAAGTGAGCTTTGTGCATGTAGTGCTCACATGACACTCATAAGTCATGCCACTGATTATAGTGTTGCACGATGTCTATTGTTATGGAGACTTCTCTGTGATTTTCATGGATGTGTAGTTGCTCATTTATGGCACTGAACTGAATTCAACAGGCAAGTAGAGTTTGATTCCATGGAGAGTTTTCGGCTTGCACAGCGAGTGTTGGTGCGGAAGGGTCGCCTGGGAGGCCGCTACATGAAGCTTGATGTGGTAAGAGATTGGATGAAATAGTCAAGTATCTTGCCAGTGCTTATATTGTGTGAATGATTAGAAATGGCACTTTGTGACGGTGGTTGTTATGGGCGCATTTTTCACTTGTCCTTGCCACCACGAAGTTTATGCATTGCACTCCTGGTGAATGTGAAGTTTACAGCTTTTTTTTTGTTTAAAGAAGGTGCTATTTTGTCCCTCCATGGTGTGGTGATGATTATGATGATGATGATGATGATTGTAGGACATGAGGCTGGATGTTGATGACATTCATACGAGTGTTAAGGGTTTCCGGGGACAATCGGTAACATGACAATCTTTATTCTACTTGGATGGAAATTATTTTTTTGCCATGATGATTTTTCTAGAGTTGATTTCTTGATACCAAAGAGTCAAGGGTGTAATGAAATTGTGGATGGGGTGCACTTGATGATGCAGCTACTCATGATGCAGCTACCAACAGATGCAACAAGTGAAGATGTGGAGCGCTTCTTTCAAGGCTACAACCTTGCTGGTTACTCAACCAAGTTTTTGAGAGTGTAAGTCTTGCTATCAAACAGGTTTTACAGGGGCTAAGCTCTCAAAAGGGCATTCATAAGCTTAAGAGCATTCTGTTGCACATTTCTTGACTCTTCTGTTTGCTGATAAAAAATTTCTCTTATTCTGCAGTCCAAAGGAGACCTTCCCCAAAAAACCGAGCAAAATGTCAGTTCCACCTGTTGTAGAACGGCGAGCATTGGTCAAGTTTGCAACCCCATTGGAGTCCCTCCGTGCTCTGCGAGAGAAGCAAGGCCAGTTCTGCTTAGATCGGGCTATTGAGCTTCGTTTCATCCAGTGATGAACTCATAACTCCTGTAAGGTTGTTCTTCCCAAACTGACATTTCTCACCTGGGTATTGTCCAGTCCCAGATGAAATATCCCGATTCCAGAGATGGGTAACCTTATTATTATGAGGTCATCTTTCAATTCCATTGAGTTGTAAGTACAGAGAGGTTCTCAGTACTTATGAAGATATTTCTTCTGTAGAGTCGCCATGCATTAGTTGATGATCAACATGCTCCAAGGATTGCTTTGTTTTGGTTTTGTCAACATGCTGTAGTGCAACAGAAAATTTTGTCTCATTTGTTGAATCTTGGTTACTTTGAATGATAGAATCTCCCTTAGATGAAGGTGCCAAAGTGCTACCAGAAATTGTTATGGGCTCCATATCAGAGGCTCACAAAAGAAGAAATTGCACCTTGTGGTACATACCTATGATGTCATCATTGTCTGTATGCATGTTCAAGTCTCTATCATATTTCATTGTTCTTCTAAGGACTGTAATGATGCAAGCCTAACAATTCTCCTTGGTTCTTAGAAGTCCCCCTTATGCCTCCTAGAATGCATCAATGTGGTGTGTTTGTGGACATTGGAAATCATTGATACTTGCAAATGTCTATTGTTTGTTCCAAATAAACTCAGGAAATTTCTCTTAGTGCTTCATATTTGGGAAATGCCATGTCTTGTTTGGGATTACCTTGCTCTAAGGTATTGGAACTAGCACTCTCATTCTCATGTCCTTGAATGATGTAAACCCCCTTAGGTCCTTGCCTCTTCCCTCCAGGATACTACTAAAAGGTGCTGTGCACTAATCAATGGTAAACATGTAAATCATCCAAACTCCAAGCAGCCAGTTCTTGACTCCAAAATACAACAAGCAGCTCAACCATCACATGTTGGCTCAAATGGGTGTGTGCGCTTTTGTCATTTTGCAATTTCTGGACGTGACAAATTCATCACATAATGGAGCAAATGTTAATCAAAATTAGAGTGTTTTTTTCTTTTGGTCAGTCCTATTGACAATTTGCAAGTAAAAATTTATATCTTCCAAAAACAAAAAAGAGAAAAGAAAGAAAATCAAGCAAAACAGAGACAGAAGAAGAATTGAAATTGATGGCCCTTTAGGACTTCACGATCTTCATTTCAAAACTTCAGAAGCAAACGAAAATTGATTCAATCAATTATTTATAAAAGAAATCAAGTATGTTGGCACTTGAAGTATTCTTAAAAGTAAACATCTAAGAAAAATTTCCAAAAATAGAATCATTTTGTTAAGAAAAATTCCAATCATTTTGTGTTCTTGAATTACATTCTTGAAACTTTTCTTTATGCATTCATTTTCCACATCAAAACACATTTTTTGTAAATTTAATTAAAGTTTTGGATATTGCGTGACTTGGGTAACCTTTTGATAAATAATTTGAAATGAAAAGTTTTCTTTATCATGTGGAACCCGCAAAAAGCTAATTTTTTTTGTGTGAGTAACAACACTAACCTTGAAACCTTCTTTGGGAGCACAACCACTCTATCCCGATTAATTGGCCTTTGGATCCAAATGCATGATAAAAAACTTGCAATGGAAAAACTATCCAACAACCTACAACATTCAAACTTTGTAGCCAACAAAAAAACATGTGGGAGGTAAGTTAGACTTTAAATGTTATTATTTCACCACCTTGCACAAAAATTGTTGCACCCCAATGTGAACAAATTTACATTGTCAACTCTCGTGGATTCCCACCCATAAAACAATATGA
>Ga0116227_10007127_pt1 | contig 22082 bp, 19 predicted proteins | sample S1TSphgellanicum_FD_89693 | JGI IMG/M metagenome (GOLD analysis project Ga0116227, IMG submission 89693) | Host-associated microbial communities from peat moss isolated from Minnesota, USA - S1T2_Fb - Sphagnum magellanicum MG | ecosystem: Host-associated > Plants > Peat moss > Unclassified...
GCCGCCATAGCTATGGCCGAAGACGCCCAGGCGCTTGTCATCCACGGGCGCCAGGGTCTCGACCTTGTCCACGCCCGCGAGGATGTCGCGCAGGTCGCCGCCGCCAAAATCACGCACATTGGCGCGCGTAAAGGCCTCGCCCTGGCCGTAACTGCCGCGCGGATTGGCGTAGAAAACGTAGTAGCCCCGGCGCAGCCACTCTGCGATGGGAAAGAGGCCGTCATCATAGGCGGCGACATAGTGGGGCGTGGCCGCCGCGCTGGGTCCGCCATGGATTTCCACAACCAGGGGATGGCGCCCGGGGGTCGGGGCGAGAGGCGCAAGCAGCCATCCCTGCACGTCAAAGCCCTCATTCTTCCAGGCGATGCTCATGGCGCGGGTCTGAGGCGCCAGGGCGGCATTGACCTGGGTGACCGGGCGAAACGCCGGCCCCGGCGCGCCCGCGAGGAGCTCGGGGGCGTGGGTGAAATCCTGGGACTCGGCGGCGGCCAGGGCGCCATCGGCGCTGAAGCTCACCCGACCATCCGCCGCGCGGGTGCTGACCGGCGCGGCCCAGCGGGTCTCCACCGCGCCTTTGCCGGGATCGACAGATACGATCTCTTCCCGCTCGCCCCGCAGCAAGGTCGCCAGGAGGCGCCCGCCCCGCCAACCTGTCAGAGAGGTGAAGGTGGCCTTCAGCCCTGGCGTGACGTCCTTCAGAGCCCCGCCGGTGAAAGGCACAAGGTAGATATCCCCACCGACGGAGCCGAAATCACTCATGAGACCGCCGATGACGACCACGGAGCGCCCGTCGGGAGACACGCGCGGGGCGTTCATCTGGACATCGGGCGCGGCGATCACCCGGGCTGGCGATCCGTCCAGATCGACCGCGATCAATTTCGCGATCCACCAATTGTCGTCGCCATTACCCTTGGCGGCGGTGGCCACGAACCCCCGGCCATTGGGGCGCCAGTCATACTCGTAGATGAAGGTGTCGGCGGGCGAGACATAGCGCAGGGCGCCCCCGGTCGCGGGCAGCACGGCGATGCGTTTTTCGTCGGCGACGGTGAGGGCGTCGATATCGCCGACCAGTTGCGCGCCTGCTTCCACCGCGCCCGTCTCCTTGTGGGCGCCCGGCGTCGCCATCAGCGCGATCAGGGTTCCATCCGGCGAGAAACGCGGCGTCTGGGCCACGCCTTCAAGGCTCGCCAGAACCTTCGTCTGGCCGTCCCGCACCACGTCCAGGGCGGCCTGGCCCGTCCCCGCGTCCGTGGCGATGAAGGCCAGGGCGGCGCCATCCGGCGACCAGGTGAGGCCGCCATAGCGGCAGGCCGGGCAGGGGTCATGGGTCGCGACAATGGCGCCGGTCAGACGATCGCGGACAACCACCGGCCCACGGGGCCGTTTGGTCGTGGGGGCCAGGGGCTGATCGGTCTCCACGCTGGCGATCAGGGCCCCGGAGGGCGAGAGACTGACCTCGCCAAAGGCGTGCAAGGAGGGCGGGGAGGGGGGCTGGGCCGAAGCGGCGTGACAGAACAAGATCGCCAGCGAAAGGCCGGCGCCAAGGCCGAGGCAGTTGAAGCTCGCCAAGGTCAAAACCCCTCCGACATGGACATACCACGCGTTCTTTAGGAGAGCCCGGCCATGGGCGATAGGCTGACGATCAACTCCTGAGTGATTGATTTCCCGGTCGGCTCGTGAATCTCTCCTCTCCCATGGCCTTGCCGACCCTTGTCCCCATCTCCCTGGCCCTCCAGGATCGCGATCCCGCCGCCTTCGCCGCCCAGATGGGGCAAAGCTTCGCGCGCCATGGTTTCGCGGTGGTGACCGACCCCGGTCTGGCGGCGGAGCGTATCGCCGGCGTCCTCGGCGCCGCCAAGGCGTTCTTCGCGCTCCCCGAAGAGGTGAAGGCGCGCTACGCCATTGCCGGAGGACTGGGCCAGCGGGGCTACACGCCGTTCGGGGTGGAAACCGCCAAGGGCGCGACCGCCAGCGACCTCAAGGAGTTCTGGCACGTGGGCCGCGAACTGCCGCCCGGCCACCGCCTCAAAGCCTTCATGCCGGATAATATCTGGCCCGATGCGCCGGCGGACTTTCGGGCCGCCACGATGTGGTTGTTCGAGGCCCTGGATGAGCTGGGATCTCGGGTCCTGAGCGCCATCGCCCTCTATCTCGGCCTAAGCCCGGACGCCTTCATGGACGCCGTCGCCAAGGGAAATAGCGTCCTTCGCCTGCTGCACTATCCGCCCACTCGAGGGGGCGGCGCCGCGATCCGGGCCGGCGCTCACGAGGATATCAACGCCATCACCCTCCTGCTGGGCGCGGAGGAGGCGGGGCTTGAGATTCTCGACAGGGACGGGGCCTGGCGCGCGATCGATCCGCCCGCCGGCGCGGTGGTGGTCAATATTGGTGATATGCTCTCGCGCCTGACCAACGATGTCTTGCCGTCGACCACCCACCGGGTCGTCAATCCCATGCCGGATCGGGCGGGTTCAGCGCGCTATTCCACCCCATTCTTCCTGCATTTTCGGCCGGATTTTCTCATCGAGACGCTGAGCTGTTGCATCTCCCCGGAGAGGCCCAACCGGTATCCCCAGGCCATCACGGCCGATGCCTTCCTTCGCCAGAGGCTGAAGGAGATCAAGCTCGCTTGAGGTTGAATAACCGCCAACGCGTTGGCGGCGGTCAGGCTCAGGCCGTGGGGGCGCTGGCGATCTTGGCCTTGACCTGGCGCTTGATCTTCAGGGCGCGGGCCGAAAGGGCCTCATCGCGGGCCTTGAGCAAAAACACGTCGAGGCCGCCGCGGAAATCCAGGGTGCGGCGGGCCGCATTGGAGATATTCAGGCGGAAGTTGCGGCCCAGGCTCTCGGACTGCAGGCTCGCCGTCGCCAGCGCCGGCAGAAAGCGGCGCTTGGTCTTGATATTGGAGTGGCTCACATTGTGGCCGACCATCGGGCCGACCCCGGTGAGTTCGCAACGGCGGGACATGGCGCTCTAAATCTGATCCAAAAAATGACGCGCCCGCGCGCCTTCCTTTAAGAAGGGGAGGGAACGGGAGGCGGGGATATAGTCGGAACGCCCCTCACGCGTCAAGGCGGGGCGAGCGCCGCCCCCAGCCCACGTCACCGCTCCGCGAGAATGAACAGCCGGGGAAAAGCCAGAAGCACCGCGCCATCGACCATGGCCGGATAGGCGGCCTCCAGCCTTTCGCGATAGGCCTCAAGGAAGCCGGCGCGCTCATCCGGGCCGAGGGGATCCAGAAAGGGGCGCAGGCCGGTCCCCTTTACCCATTCGACGATCGCCTCGGCCCCCGCCAGGGGGTGATGATAGGTCGTCCGCCAGATATCCACCTTGGAGAACAGCGGGCGCAGAAGGCCATAGTACCAATCCGCCCCCGGGATCGTGGTGCGGGCCGCCGCGGCCTGCAGCAGACGCTCTCGCCAGGGCCCATCGGCGGCGGTCTCGCGCATCGCCACATGGCTCGGCTGATCGAGATTGTCTGGCATCTGGATGGCGAGGGCCCCGCGCCCGGCGAGGCGCCATGCCAGGGCCGGCAAAATGGTCTCGTGGTTGGCAACCCACTGTAGCACGGCGTTGGCGAGGATGATCTGGGGGCGCGGCGGCGCCGAGGGGGCGGCCGCCCAATCCTCGACCGAGGCCAGTTTGAAATCCCCGCGCAGAAGGCGGCGCCTGGCCTCGGCGATCATGTCAGGCGAACTGTCGATCCCCTGGATCATCGCGCTCGGAAACCGCGCCGCCAGAACCTCGGTGGAATTGCCGGGCCCGCAGCCCAGATCCACGACCAGACCCGCATCCCTGACGCCGATCGCCCCGACCAGATCCCGCACCGGGCGGGTGCGTTCGTCCTCGAAGGCCAGATATTGTTTCGGCGACCAGGTCATTCTTAGCTCGTGGGGCTCTCGCGGCTCTTGCCTCTTGTGGCTCGCGGGCCCCCTAGCCACAAGACCTCGTAGGGAACGAAGGCTGAATGGGGTGAGGGTCACTGATTCGGACGCGTTTCGTTTCTCTCCTGTTCATGGCGCCGTTCAGACGGCGTTAACTTGGCGAAATCAGCGTCCGTCGCCGCTCTCTTTCGATTGCATTGGCCGCCGGGTTCGCCATGTTGGCAGCCATGAGTCACCGCCCCACCGGACAGGCCCCTTCCCGGCTCGTGGCGGTGCTTGGGCCTACCAATACCGGCAAGACGCATCTGGCCGTGGAGCGGATGCTGGGTCACGCCTCGGGCATGATCGGCCTGCCGCTGCGGCTCCTGGCGCGGGAAATCTATGACCGGGTGGTGAAGGCGCGCGGGGCCAGGGCCGTGGCCCTGATCACCGGCGAAGAAAAGATCATCCCGCCCCGCGCTCACTATTTCATTTGCACCGTGGAAGCGATGCCCCTGGGTCGCCAGGTGGAATTTCTGGCCGTGGATGAAGTGCAGCTTGTGGCCGATCCTGAACGCGGCCACGTTTTCACCGACCGCCTGCTTCATGCCCGTGGCACGTTCGAGACGATGTTCCTGGGCGCGTCGACCTTGGCCCCCCTCATCCGGCGTCTTCTGCCTGGCGTGGAGATCCTGGAGCGCGAGCGGTTCTCCACCTTGAGCTGGTCGGGGGCGCGCAAAATCACCCGTCTGCCCCGACGTAGCGCGGTCGTCGCCTTTTCAGCCGACCAAGTCTACGCCATCGCCGAACTGATCCGGCGCCAGAGGGGCGGGGCCGCCGTGGTCATGGGATCGCTAAGTCCCCGCACCCGCAACGCCCAGGTGGCTCTCTACCAGTCAGGCGAGGTGGACTTCCTCGTCGCCACCGACGCCATCGGCATGGGCCTCAATATGGATGTGGACCATGTGGCCTTCGCCGGACTCTCCAAGTTCGACGGCCGCCGCCACCGGCGGCTCTATCCTCAGGAGGTGGGTCAGATCGCGGGACGCGCGGGGCGTTTCCGGACGGACGGAACCTTCGGGGTCACGGGCGGCTGCGAGATGATGGACGAGGACCTGGTCGGGGCGGTGGAAAACCATCGCTTCGATCCGGTCCAGACCGCCTTCTGGCGCAACAGCGCCCTGGATTTCCAATCCCTCGCCGCGCTCCTGCGGTCGCTCTCGGCCCCGGCCCCACGCGAGGGGCTGCGCGCCTCCGACGAAGCACTGGACGAGCGGTCCTTGAGGGCCCTGGCCGCCCTGCCGGCCGTGGCGAACCGCTGCGCCGACCGCTCCGCGCTCTTTCGCCTCTGGGACGCCTGCCAGACGCCCGACTTTCGCAAGATCACCCCCGACGAGCATATGGGTCTGGTGCGGGTCCTTTTTGATCATCTGAGCACAGGGGATCGGCGCGTTCCCGAGGATTGGATCGCCGATCAATATCGCCGTCTGGACCGGCTGGAGGGCGAGATCGACGCGCTCTCCACCCGCCTGGCGGGGGTGCGGACCCTCGCCTATGTGGCCCATCGGCCCGACTGGCTCGTCGATCCCGACCATTGGCGGCAGAGGTCGGCCAATCTCGAGGCGCGGCTTTCCGACGCCCTGCATGAAAAGCTGATGGCCCGGTTCATCGACCGGCGCACCAGCGTTCTTCTGCGCGGCCTCGGCGCGGAAACCGAACTCCTGGCGGGGGTCGGCGAAAACGGCGTGGTGACCGTGGAGGGCCACTATATCGGCCGTCTCAAGGGCGTGCGGTTCGATGCGGCGCAAGGCGCGGGGGCCTTGGCGGCCAAGGCGCTGCGCGGCGCGGCTGACCGGGCGGTGGCGCCAGAAATCGCCCGGCGCCTGGGGAAGCTGGCCAGTGACGAGGATGAGGCCTTCGGTCTGGACATGCGCGGCGATGTCCACTGGCGCGGTGAGGCCGTGGGGTGCCTGATCAATGACGACCCCTTCCGCCCACGGGTGCGGCTGTTTGGCGACCTCGGGCCCACGGCGGCCCGTGAGCGCGCCGCCCGGCGGCTGGAGGCCTTTATCGCCACGCAGGCCAGTTTGGGTCTGCGCGGGCTGAAGTCCCTGGGGGACGCCCTCGCTTCGGGCCGACTGCGCGGCCTTGCCCGGGGCCTCGCCTATCGCATGGTGGAGGGGGGCGGCGTTCTGAACCGTCGCGGTGTGGAGCGGGAGCTTCGCGAACTCAGCCAGGGCGAGCGCCGTGCGCTTCGCGCTCTGGGGGTCAGGTTTGGAGGCTTTTGCCTTTTCCTGCCCGAGATGGCGGGGATGCACCCCCTGGCCCTGGCTTGCGCGGACCGGGCCGCGCCCGGCTGGCGATGGACCGGCGAGGCGCCCCAGCGGCTTCCCTCGGAGGTCCCGCCTGACCGCGCTCTGGGTCTACGGGGACTCATGCGCACCGGCGCCTTGGCCATTCCGGTGGCGACCCTGGAGCGGCTCTCAGGCCTGTTGCGACCGGCGAAAGAGACCGGGGGGATCGCGCTCGCTCAGGGCGCCTTGGAAAGCCTTGGGTGGGAGCCAGCGCGCTTCGCCGACGTCATGAGGGCCCTTGAATTTGTCCCCGCTGGGAAGGCCGCCCCGGACGGCGCGGTCAGCTGGCGGCGCCGCCGCGAGACCCCAGCCCGCTCAGGCGGCGCGGCTTCGCCACACTCGCCCTTCGCGGCGCTCGCCGCCATCAGCGCCCCGGCGGCCCCGCCGCGCCGACGTCGCGCGCGCCGCCGCGCGCGGAAGGCGACGCGGGCTTGAGCGACTCGCTGTCGCCGGGCGGCTGCCGGATCGACGTCTGGTTATGGCGCGCGCGCTTCTTCAAGACCCGGGCCGCGGCGGCGCGGATGGCGCAGTCGGGCCGCATCCGCGTAAACCGTCAAGGCGGCGGCAGCCGCGTCGATAAGCCCTCTCGCCTGGTGCGGATCGGGGATGAAATCGTTTTTGCCATGGCGGGCCGTCTGACCGCCGTGAAGGTCCTGGATCTGGGCTGCCGCCGGGGTCCGCCCACCGAGGCCCGGGGGCTCTATGCCACGCTCACAATGAGCGAGGACACGCCCTCCGCTGCGGGCGATGCGGCGCATTCCGACGATCTTTGGGCGCCATAGGCGGCGACGCCATTGACAATTTCGGTCCCGGCCTCAGAAAGGCCCGCGCCTCCCTGAGGGCGACGTTTTCGATCAGAGTTTTAGAGCTGCTGATGACCTACATCGTCACCGACCCCTGCATCAAATGTAAGTTCATGGATTGCGTGGAGGTCTGCCCCGTCGACTGTTTCTATGAGGGCGAGAACTTTCTGGCGATCAATCCCGACGAGTGCATCGATTGCGGTGTCTGCGAGCCCGAATGCCCCGTGGATGCGATCAAGCCCGACACGGAAGATGATCCCGATGGCAAGTGGCTGAAGCTCAACACCGAATATGCCAAGATCTGGCCGAACATTACCCTCAAGGGCGAACCCCCGGCCGACGCCGCTCAGTTCGAGCGCGAGACGGACAAGCTCAGCAAGTATTTCAGCGAGAAACCTGGCCGGGGCTCTTAAACCCCGCGAGCGTCGCTCGCGGCGAGGCCGTTCCAGCGCACCAAGTCTTTAAATGACAAGGCGTTTGTGGTAGAAAGTCTTCATTGGCCTTCGCGACGCGTTTTGCGGGCGGCGACTGAATGGGCCGATGCTCATAGGATATCAGCTCTGGGGATAGCCTGAGGGCCTAACAGCGAGGATCGGGGCCCATTCGCCCCCGCGAAGCCGTTGGCGGTTGATGGCCACAACCGGCTCGCAAACTTAAGGAGAAGACCGATTATGGATGCGAAGACCGAACACGAGTTCACGGTCGGCGACAACGTTGTCTATCCCGCCCACGGTGTGGGTGTGGTCGTGGGTGTCGAAACCCAGGAGGTCGTGGGCACGACCCTGGAGGTCTATGTCATCACCTTCGATCATGAGAAAATGACCTTGCGCGTGCCGACGCGCAAAGCGCGGACGGCCGGTCTGCGCGGACTCGCCGAAGGCAATGTGGTGTTCCAGGCCCTGACCACGCTCAAGGGCCGGGCGCGCGTCAAGCGCACCATGTGGAGCCGTCGCGCCCAAGAGTACGAAGCCAAGATCAACTCGGGCGACCTCGTCTCCATCGCCGAGGTTGTGCGCGACCTTCACCGGTCCGAGAGCCAGCCCGAGCAATCCTATTCCGAGCGTCAGCTCTATGAGTCGGCCCTTGATCGCATGGCCCGGGAAGTCGCGGCCATCGAACGCATCGACCGCGAGGCGGCCATCGACCTGCTGCACAAGTCCCTGCGCAAAGCGGCCTGATCCGCCGCGCGCGTCCCCAAAGACCTTGAGGGGGCGCCCCGCATGACCTTCGCCAACTGTGTGCTGATCATGATCGGGGGCGCCCTTGGCACCCTCGCGCGCTACGCCGTCGGCCTGGCCGCGGCGCCGATCAGCGGCCAGTTGCCCTGGGGGACGATCCTGATCAACATCAGTGGGTCCTTCGTTATCGGGTTTTTCGGGACCCTGACCCTGGCGCATGGCCGGTATCCCGCGCCCGAGAGCCTGCGCCTGTTCGTTATGATAGGCCTCTGCGGGGGCTATACGACCTTTTCGTCCTTCAGTTTGCAGACGCTTGACCTCCTTCGGTCAGGGTCAATGACCAGGGCCGCGGTGAATGTCGCGGCCTCTGTCGTCTTCTGTGTCATCGCCGTGGCCGCCGGTCATTTGATCGCCTCTCACCTCAATGGCGGCGCGCGCGAAGTCGCCCAGATCGCCATCGAAGAGGACGGCTGAGCCTATCACGTCGGCGCCCAGCGACGCCGCCCGGCAAAAAATCATCTCGCTCTCTTGGGAACCGAAGCGCCGCCATGGGGCTCTTCTGACAAGGTTTCTTTCGGAGTTATCGATGAAAATTGCCCAGGTTTCCCCGCTTTATGAGTCCGTCCCCCCCAAGTTTTACGGCGGGACGGAGCGCGTGGTGGCTCACCTTTGCGACGCCCTGGTGGAGCTTGGTCATGACGTGACCCTGTTCTCCAGCGGGGACGCCCAGACCAAAGCCCGACTCGTTCCCGTGCGCGACCAGGCCATTCGGCTTGATCCCGCGCCTCTGAAGTCGGACCTGGCGGCTCATCTGTCGATGCTGGACGAGGTCAGGCGCCGCCAAGGCGGCTTTGATGTCATCCACTTCCACACCGATATGATCCATTTCCCAATGTTCGAGACCGTAGCCTCGCGCACCCTCACGACCCTGCATGGTCGTCTGGATATGAAGGATTTGCCCGAGGTCTATGCGCGCTGGCGCCAGTTTCCCTTGGTGTCGATTTCCGACTCCCAGCGCATCTGTCTGCCCAGGGCCAATTGGATGGGCACCGTCTATCACGGCATGCCCGCGAGCCTGTGCCAGTTCACACCCACGCCGCGCGGTTATCTGGCCTTCTTGGGACGCATGTCCCCGGAAAAGGGTCCGGAGCGGGCCATCGCCATCGCCAAGGCGGTGGGCATGCCCTTGAAGATGGCGGCCAAGGTCGACCCGGCCGACAAGGTCTATTTCGAGACCGAGATTCGTCCCCTGCTCGACCACCCCTTGATCGAGTTCATTGGCGAGATCGGCGACGCCGACAAGTCGGCCTTTCTGGGCGGCGCGGAGGCGCTTCTCTTCCCCATCGAGTGGCCCGAGCCCTTTGGATTGGTCATGATCGAGGCCATGTCCTGCGGCACGCCGGTCATCGCATACCCATACGGATCCGCCCCTGAAGTGGTGGAGGATGGCGTGACGGGATATCTCGTCGATGACGTGGCCGGGGCCGTGGCGGCGGTGAGCAGACTGGGCGCCCTTGATCGGGCCGCCATAAGACGCCGCTTCGAGAAGCGCTTCTCGGCTCACGCCATGGCCAAGGCCTATGTGTCGCTCTACGCCCAGCTCGCGGCGCCGCGGCAGACCTCGAAACTCTCGTCGCGGGCGGTGTCGGCGCATGGCGTCGAAGCGCTTCGACCCAGCGCGTGACGCGCCGCGCTCATGGCTGATAGCCAACCGGCGATCGTTCGCGAGGATGAGCCCATCGACGCCATCAGCGAGACCGGCCAGCTCATCTCGCTGAAGGACGCCGACACCTTCATGGTGGCCAATGCCTTTGGCGACATTCTGGGGGGAGTGGACGGGCTCTTCAGCGGCGACACCCGGATCCTCTCGCGTTATGGCCTGCTGATCGGCGGTAAGCGCCCTTCGAAGCTCAGCTTTGGCCTCTCGCGCGACAATGCCGTCTTCACGTTCAATGGCGCCAACCATGACCTGCCGCCCGTGGGCGGCCGCGCTGTCCCCCGGGGCGTGATCCATCTTGAACGCCGCCGCTGCCTGTCCGGTGGGCGAATGTTCGAGCGCCTGAGATTCACCAATTTCGGGCTGGACGAGGTGATGGCGCCCATCGCCTTTGTCTATGACGCCGATTTCCGCGACATTTTCGAGGTCAGGGGCATTCAAAGGCTGCGACGCGGCGACCTGGCCGAACCGCGCGTCACCGGCCGGAGCGTGGTCTTTGGCTATACCGGGCTGGATGGCGTCGCCCGGTTCGGCGTGCTGGAGTTTTCCGAGCCCCCCTGGCGGATGGACGCCGGGCGGGCGGAATTCATGTTCGCTCTGGCGCCCGGCCAATCGCTGGACCTCCACGTCGAGGCCGGCCCCGCCGAAGACCACCAGCCCTCGGAGGCGCGCTTTCGGGAGGTCGAAGCCAAGGCGCACAACGCCGTCCGCGACACACGCGAGAGCGGGGCGACCGTGACGGCGTCGGACGGCGCCTTCCAGGCCTGGATCGCGCAATCACGCGGGGATGTCGCCGCCCTCACCACGTCGCTCGAAACGGGGCCCTATCCCTATGCCGGGATTCCCTGGTTCTCGACGCCCTTCGGGCGCGACGGGATCATCTGCGCCTGGCAACTTCTCTGGCTCGATCCGGGGCTGGCCCGGGGCGTACTCACCTATCTGGCGGCGCGACAGGCGCACCAGACCTCGGCCTTCGCTGACGCCGAGCCCGGCAAGATCATGCATGAAACCCGGCGCGGCGAGATGGCCGCGCTCGGCGAGGTGCCCTTTGGGCTTTATTACGGCGGCGTCGACACCACCCCGCTCTTCGTCGCCCTGGCCGGGGCCTATCTGCGTCGCACCGATGATAAGGCGCTGATCCGTGAACTGTGGCCCGCTCTCAAGCGCGCCGTGGGGTGGCTCGAAAAGCGGTCGGCCGCGCGGCCTGATGGCTTCATCGACTATCAGCGCGCCGCCGGCGGGGGACTCTCCAACCAGGGCTGGAAGGACAGCGTGGACTCCGTGTTCCACGCCGACGCGCGCCTGGCCAAGGCGCCCATCGCCCTGGTGGAGGTTCAGGGCTACGCCTTCGCCGCCTGGTGGGAGATGGCCCACATGGCCCTACAGCTCGGGAAACCCGGCGCCGAGGCCTGGAGGGCGCGGGCGGAGGCTCTGCGCGAGGCGGTGGAATCCCGCTTCTGGATGGAGGATGAGGGCTTCTACGCCTTGGCCATCGACGGCGAGGGTGAAGTCTGCCGCCCCCTTTCGTCCAACCCGGGACACCTGCTGTTTGTTGGTCTGCCCAGGGCTGATCGCGCCGCCCAGGTGACACAGCGTCTGCTCTCGGAGGCCTTCGACAGTGGATGGGGCCTGCGGACCGTGGCGGCGGACCAGGCCCGCTACAACCCCATGTCCTATCACAATGGGTCGATCTGGCCGCACGACTGCGCGCTCGCCCTCTCCGGCATGGCCCGTTACGGCGAACGGCAAGGCGTGGCCAAGGTCTTGGCGGACCTCTTCGAGGCGTCCCGCAATTTTGACATGCGCATGCCGGAATTGCTCTGCGGCTTCGCGCGGGTCTCCCACGAGCCCCCCATCGCCTATCCCGTGGCCTGCATGCCCCAGGCCTGGGCGGCCGGGTCGACCTTCATGATGCTTCAGGCGAGCCTTGGTCTTTCCATCGACGCCCAGAAGAAAGAGGTTCGCCTGGTGCGCCCGAACTTGCCGCAGGGTGTTGATCATCTGGCGGTTGAGTCCCTCGCCATTGGCCAGGGCCAGGTGGATCTGCATTTCCACAGACTGGATGGCCGGGTCGCGGTTATTCCCGGCCCCAGTTCCGACCCCTCCGTCACCATCATCGTGGAAGGCTAGAGCCTCGCCATGGGACAGAAACTTGCCCGGCACGTTCCAGAGGGCGATCTGCCGACGCCTCCCATCCTGGATCCGGCGCGGATGGCCATTTTCCTGGATTTGGACGGCGTTCTGGCGCCGATCTCCCCGCGACCGGGCGATGTCGGGCCGGATGCTGTGCGCCGCGAGGTCTTAAGTCGCTTGATGGCGGAAACCGGAGGACGCGTGGCGGTGGTCAGTGGCCGCGCCCTCGCGGACATTGATCGAATCCTCGAAGGCGTGATCGAAGCCGTCGGCGCCGTACACGGCCTTGTGCGCCGATGTGGCGACGGCACGATCCAGTCCCCTCCGCCGCCGCCTGGCATGGAGGAGGCCATAGGCGCGATCTCCCTCTTCGCTGAGCAAGAGCCTGGCCTGCTTATCGAGCCCAAGGGCGTGGCTGTCGCCCTCCACTTCCGGGGCGCGCCCGCGCTCGGAGGCCCCTGCCGGGAGCTGGCGGACCGTCTGGCGGCCCGTCTGGACCTGCAAATCCAACTGGGCGACCACGTCGTGGAGCTTCGCGGGCCAGGTCCAGACAAGGGCGCGGCCGTCCGGGCGTTTATGAGCGAAACCCCGTTCCATGGCTTCGCCCCGGTCTTCCTGGGTGATGACCTGACCGACGAGGCCGGTTTTCGCGCCGCCCAGGATCTGGGGGGGATGGCCGTGATCGTGGGCGCCCGCCGGCCGACCGTGGCGACCCATGCCCTGCCAGACGTCGCCGCCGTGCTCGCCTGGCTTGGCGGCCCGGCGACCCAGAGCGACGGCGCAAGCCGCCTCTAGGGAACAATCTCCAAGCCTATCCGCTTTAAGGCTTGGCCGTTCCGCGGCCGCTGCCGAGGCTGTGGAGGCCCCCGCCATGAGCCGTCTTATCGTGGTCTCGAACCGGGTAAACGCCCCGGAGAGGCCCGGTGACGCGCCCGCGGGCGGCTTGGCGGTCGCCCTCTCGGCGGCCTTGCGGGAATATTCCGGCTTCTGGTTTGGCTGGAGCGGCGAGACCACCGACCAGCCCTCCGGCAAGATTCAGATCAAGCGGGTGAATGACGTCACCGTCATGACGGTGGATCTCGAGGACGCCGACTATCAGGAATATTATAACGGTTACGCCAATGCGACGCTGTGGCCCCTCTTCCACTACCGCATCGACCTCACCGCCTATGACCGGTCGTTCAGCGAGGGCTATGAGCGCGTCAACAGGCGCTTCGCGGAGATCCTGGCCCCGCTCCTGCAGCCCGATGACCTGATCTGGGTGCATGACTATCATCTGATCCCCCTGGGGCGGGAGTTACGCCGCCTTGGCGTCGCCAACCCCATCGGATTCTTTCTGCACATTCCCTGGCCGGCGCCGCAGATCCTCACCACCCTGCCAGGGCACAGGCAGTTGGTGGAGAGCCTCTTTGCCTATGATCTGGTGGGATTTCAGACCGACGAATGGCTCTGGGCCTTCGAGTCCTATGTGCTGGGCGAAGCGGCGGGCGGTTGGGAGTCGGATGGGCGCCTGAGGGCTTTTGGGCGATCGCTCACCGCGCGGGTCTTTCCCATCGGCCTGGACCTTGAAGAGTTCAAAACTCTCGCGGCGTCACCCATGGCCAGGCGCGCCCATGATCGGATGGCGGCCCATACTGTCTTCAGAACACTCATCGTCGGGGTTGATCGCCTGGACTATTCCAAGGGGCTGGAAGAGCGCCTCCTGGGCTTTGAACGGTTCCTGCGCGACAATCCCGATCTGCGCCGTGAGGTGCTGTACCTGCAGGTGGCGCCCACGTCTCGCGGCGAGGTGGAGGCCTATCAGGATCTCCGCATGCGCATCGACGCCCTCTGCGGACGCATCAACGGGGTCTATGCCGAGGTCGATTCGGCCCCCATCCGGTATGTGAACCGTGGCTATCGCCGGGACGAGCTCGCGGGCATCTATCGCGCGGCCCGCGTGGGACTGGTGACACCTCTTCGCGACGGCATGAACCTGGTCGCCAAGGAATATGTGGCGGCGCAGGATCCTGAAAATCCCGGCGTTCTGGTGCTGTCACGATTTGCGGGGGCGGCGCGGCAGATGCCCGACGCCGTGATCATCAATCCCTACAGCCGCGAAGAAGTGTCCGAGGGGCTGAAAATCGCCCTCTCCATGCCGCTCGACGAACGCATCCAGCGTTGGCGGCGCCTGATGGACGGTGTGGAGACTTCCAACGTGAAGGTCTGGCGCGACTCCTTCGTGGATGCGTTGCGCGCCAGCCGAGAGCCCGATCTCCCGTTTGGGGACCGGCTTCGGGAGCGCGGCCCCGGCGCCGCGAAGGCCGCCTTCGCCGATGGGCCGGACGGAGAGGCGCGGCAGGCTCAGCTGAGATCGGAGTGGCCTATAGGCCCGGCAGCTTGATCTTGCTGTTGCCCTGACGCGCGATGATGATCGTCTTGTCGCCGGTCAGATTGCTGATGCGCTTGGTTTCAACGGCCGGGTCGACGGGCGTATCGGTATCGGCGGCCTTGGCCATGGTGGTCTGAACCGGCGGCTGGCCCTTCTTCCAGAACAGGACCCAATCGGCGAAGCTCTTATCCTTGTGCGCGATGGCGCCAAACTGATCGTCGACCACATAGCGCACCAGGGGATCGGCCTTGTCGCCGCCGGCCTTGGCCACCAGCAGCTTCTCGCCGTCGGAGCGCACCTCGGCGTCTCTCTGGCCGAGCATCGCCTCGCGGGCGGCGCTCTCGGGCTCCAATTCCTGGGGACGAGGCTCGCCAGGGGCCGGCGGGCGAAGAGAATAGTCGGGCGGAAGAACCAGCGGCGCCTTGCTCACCACCCGGAATTCATCGGGCGTGACCTTGCTCAGACCCAGGGCGTTGGACGCCGCCTGGCAGCCAGCCAAGGCCGTGAGGCCCATCAGAGCCGCGGCGCCGAGAATGCGGGAAAAAGTCATCGAACGCATCTTTCCAAAACGCGCGCCCCCGCACGGTGCGTGGCGCATAACCCATTTGTCGGCCGCGCGCCACTGACGGGCGCGCGTGCGGCGATTACGTGACCGAGCGCCGCGGCGCGATCACGCTGTCGGCGATCAGAAGCATGATGCCCACCGTAATGGCCGTGTCGGCCAGATTGAATATCCACGGAAACCCGAGCGTCCTGGCGTCGATGAAGTCCACCACGGCGCCCCGGAACACCCGGTCCGCCACATTGCCAAGCGCCCCGCCCATGATGAGGCCCAGGCCCAAGGCGGCTGGGAGCCGCTCGGCCCGCCGCGCCCAGAGGCCCAAGGACACTGTCACCGCCAGGGCGAACCCTGTGAACAGCCAGCGCGTCCAGTCGGCGCCGCTCTGAAACAGGCCATAGCTGATCCCCGGATTCTCCACGAGCGTGATGCGCAGAGGCCCCGGCACGTCGGGCCCGCCGCCCACGCCAAGATCGAGACCCACGATCCAGGCCTTGGCCCCCTGGTCGGCGGCGACCACGAGCAGGGCCACGGGAAAGGCCCAACGTCCCGCCACGCTTACCGCGCTCATGCGTGGGTCGCGTCCCAGAGGGCGACGGCGTCGGCATCCCGCACGGAGAGGTCAGGATAGCGAGGGTCCTGGCCCACCTCCGGCAGGATCCTCCAGGAGCGGGCACATTTGCGCCCCACGGCCCTCACCGGCTCGACGGCCACGCCAGGGGTGCCCTCCAACCGGAAGGCCTCGGCGGGCCCCTCGCCGGCGACAAGATCGGCCTGACTGGTGCGGAACACCTCCGCCGCGTCCAGCCCTTCGAAGGCGGCCAGCAGATCCGGATCGCTGACACAGACCCTGGGCGCGGCCTCCAGAGCCGATCCCAGGCGCTTCTCGCGGCGCTCGATCTCCAGAGCCCCGGTCACCACGCGCGTGACAGCCTGAACCTTGTCCCACCGGTCAGCTTCAGCCTCATTGCGCCAGGCCTCGGGCGTTGGCGGAAAGGTCCGCAAGGTGTTGGGGCCGGCCTCGGGGAATCTGGCGCGCCAGGCTTCTTCCATGGTGAAGGCCAGAACAGGGGACATCCAAATGGTCAGCCGCTCGAAAATCAAAGCCATCACCGTTCGGCACGCGCGCCGACGCGGCGAATCCGGGCGATCACAGTAGAGGGCGTCGCGACGAATGTCGAAGAAGAGGGCCGAGAGATCATTGGAGCAGAAATCCGCCAGCGGACGCATGGCGTCGGCAAAGGCGTAGCGCTCATAGGCGGACCGCACCTCTCCATCGAGCTCCCAGAGGCGATGCAGGATGAAGCTCTCGAGCGGGGGCATGTCCGCGAGGGCCATGCGTTCGGCCTCGGAAAATCCCGCCAGGGCGCCCAGAAGGTATCTTACCGTATTGCGCAGCTTGCGGTAGGCGTCGACCGTGGTCTGCAGGATTGTCGGACCGATCCTCTGATCTTCCGAATAGTCCGTCAGGGCGGCCCACAGACGCAGGATGTCGGCGCCCTGGGCGCGGGTGATGGACTGCGGATCCACTGTATTGCCCAGCGACTTGGACATCTTCTCCCCCTTTTCATCGAGGGTGAAGCCGTGGGTCAGGATCGCCTCATAGGGCGCGCGGCCCCGCGTGGCGCAGGCCTCCAGAAGAGAACTTTGGAACCAGCCACGGTGCTGGTCGGAGCCTTCGAGGTAGAGGTCGGCCGGCCAATGGGTCCCCTCGCGACCTTCCAGGGTGAAGGCGTGGGTCGAGCCGGAGTCGAACCAGACATCAACGATATCCTCGACCTTTTCATAGGCGGCGGGATCGCGGTTCCCCAGGAAATCACCGGCGGGCCTCGTAAACCAGGCGTCGGCGCCCTCGCGCGAAATGATCTCGACGATCCGACTATTGACCGCGGGGTCGCGAAGGGGCTCTCCGCTCGCCTTGTCGACGAACATGGCCAGGGGCGAGCCCCAGGCGCGCTGGCGACTGATCAGCCAGTCGGGCCGGCTTTCCACCATGCCCCGAATGCGGTTGCGACCGCCCTCGGGATAAAAGGCGGTGGCGTCGATGGCCGCCAGGGCGGTCTCGCGCAGGGTCTTGCCCCCGTGAATGGGATCTTCCAGCGGCGTGTCCAGCCGGATGAACCATTGGGGGGTATTGCGAAAGATGACCGGCGCCTTGGAGCGCCAGGAATGGGGATAGCTGTGTTCCAGCCGCCCCCGGGCCAGCAGGGTTCCGGCCTCGATCAGGGCCTTGGTGACGGCCTCATTGGCGGCCCCGAACTTCCCCGCCTTCTTGCCCTCGGTCTCCAGGACCTTCAGGCCGCCAAACACGGGAACATGCGCGAAATAGGCGCCGTTTTCGTCCACCGTCTCGGGGATCTCGCGATGGCCGTTCGCCAGCCACACCATATAATCCTCGGCCCCATGGCCAGGCGCGGTATGGACAAAGCCCGAGCCTGCATCCTCGGTGACGTGGTCGCCGGACAGGAGCGGGACGGGGAAACCATAACCCGGGTCCACCGTGGCCAGAGGATGCGCGCAGACCATGCCCGTCGGGTCGACCGGCCCCAGCCGCGCCCACTCCGCGATCTTCGCGGCCGACAGCACGCCCTCGGCCAGGCTTTCGGCGAGAATCAGGCGATCCCCCGGCCGCGCCCAAGGCTCGAAGGCAAGGCCCGTCTCAAGCGCCCGGACCTCGAAGACGCCGTAGGTGATCTTGGGATTATAGGCGATGGCCCGGTTGGCGGGGATGGTCCAGGGCGTCGTGGTCCAGATCACCACGCTGGCGCCCAGCGCCGCATCCGGCCCTTGGACCACGGGAAACTTCACCCAGACCGTGGGCGAGACGTGATCGTGATATTCCACCTCGGCGTCGGCGAGGGCGGTGCGCTCCACCGGACTCCACATCACCGGCTTGGAGCCGCGATAGACCTGGCCGCTTTCGATGAACTTGTGGAACTCCGCGACGATGGCCGCCTCGCTGGAATAATCCATGGTGGCGTAGCGGTGGGCCCAGTCGCCTAAGACCCCCAGGCGCTGAAACTCACCGGACTGCTCGGCGATCCAGCCCGCCGCATAGGTTCGGCAACGTTCGCGGAACTCGGCCTTGGACACCTGATCCTTCGGGCGACCCTCGGCGCGGAAGGCTTCCTCGATCTTCCATTCGATGGGAAGGCCATGGCAGTCCCAGCCGGGCACATAGTCGACGTCGAAACCCAGGGCGAAGCGCGAGCGGACGACGAAGTCCTTCAGGAGCTTGTCGAGGGCATGGCCGATATGGATCGCCCCGTTGGCGTAAGGTGGGCCGTCGTGCAGCACGAAGAGCGGTGCGCCCTCGGCCTGGCGAGCGGCGCGCACCTGACTGTAGAGATCTCCCAAACTCTCCAACAGACGTGGCTCCAGAGCGGGAAGGCCCGCGCGCATGGGGAAGTCTGTCTGGGGAAGAAAGACGGTCTCGCGGTAGTCGCGGGCGGGGGCTTGGGAATCGTCGGCCATCGGAAGGATTTTAAGCTCTGTTAGCGGAAGGGACGGGCGGGAAGGCTCCGGCGCGCGCGGAGAGCCTCGCTCAAGGCCTCACGTCACGCCGGGGGGCTAATTCGCCGATTTAAACCTGCCGTGGTCATGATCATTGCTTAACAGAGGCGGCCCCTCGCCGCCACCCACGCCATCCCTAATCCGCCGCGAGAATATCGCGCGCCTGGGCGGCGTCGTGATGGATCACCTCGACCATGGCGTCGATGGAGGAAAATTTCTCCTCCGGCCTCAGAAACGCGACGAGATCGGTTTCGATGGTCTCGCCATAGATGTCCTCGTCAAAGTCGAACAGCCACACCTCCAGGCGCGGCTCGACCAAGCCGGTGGTGGGATTGACCCCAATATTGGCGACGCCTCCCAGCTCCCGTCCGTCGGTAAGGCGGGTGCGCGTGGCATAGACGCCAAACCTTGGCGCCACATAATCCACCAGGGGCACATTGGCGGTGGGAAAGCCCAATTGCCGTCCGAGCTGGCGCCCCTTTTCGACGACCCCCTCGATCGCGAAGGGACGACCCATCATCTGGCGGGCGAGTTCCGGGCGCCCCTCTCGGAGCGCGTCGCGAATCGATGAGGACGAGATTTTTCCCCCGCCGTCACCCACGGGGGCGGCCACCGACACCGAAAACCCCATTTCCTCTCCATAGCGCAGCATGGCCTCCGGATCGCCGGTCCGGCCCGCGCCGAAGGTGATGTCGAAACCCACCGCCACATGGCGCACGCCCAGGCCCGCCACCAGAACCTCCTCGACGAACTGGCGGTCTGTGAAGTTGGCCATCTCAACCCCGAAGGGCAGGAGATAGAGCTGATCCGCGCCCAAGGCGCCGACCGTGCGCGCCAGCTGGCGGGCGTTCATCAGCCGGAAGGGCGGGTCCTCGGGGTGAAAATGCATGCGGGCATGGGGCTCGAAGCTGATGACGCCGAGCGGCGCGCCGAGGCGCCGCGCCGCCGCCCGGGCGTCGTCGATGACCTGCTGGTGGCCCAGATGAACGCCGTCGAAATTGCCCAGGGCCACGGCCGCCCCGCGCTCGTGGGCAGCCAATCGTTTCCATCCGTGGATCAGCTTCATGGGCCGCTCAATCATCCTGGAGGGTGGCGCCCTTGCGGGGGGCGAGGACCACCGCCTCGCCATCGGCCACCACGTCGCCGGCCACCCTGCACACAGTCTTCAGCGTAACCCGCGCCCTGGCCTGATCGATCTCGGCGATGGTGGCGCTGGCGGTCACAGTGTCGCCGATCCGGACGGGCCGGCGGAAACGCAGGGTTTGGGAGAGATAGATGGCGCCGGGCCCCGGCATCCGCGTTCCCAGCACCGTGGAGATGTAACCCGCGCTCAACATGCCGTGGGCGATCCTTCCGCCAAATTGCGTCCTGGCCGCATAGGCCTCGTCCAAATGCACGGGATTATTGTCGCCCGTCACCTCCGCGAAGGCGTCGATATCGTCGCCCGTAACCTCGCGGCTATACTCGGCGCTCTGACCGAGACTGAGGTCTTCCAGAAAAAATCCACGCACGGCTGTGGCGCTCCCCCGCCCAAAGGTCATGGGCGCAGGGTTCTATAGGCAAGCCACCGGATTTGGCGAGGCCCTACCAATAGCGTCACCCCGGACGGCCCGCGGGGACGATCCGAGGCCCAGGGGACTGGATGCGGCGCCGCGGTTCGCGAACCCAAGCCTTGCAACTGATCCCCTGGGTCCCGGGTTCGCGTCGCGCCCCGGGATCTGGAAACCACGGCTATTCGAGGCCTTACCAGGAGAGGCTCGCAAGAGCGAAGTCGGCGCGGAAGCCTTTGTCAGCGAGAAGCCGCGTGACGGCTGGCGCGTTCAGGCCGTCAGCGTCAAAAAGTCCAGGGCCGCCGTGAACCCCTTTGGCAATGAAAAGGACATCCAGACCGGCCCTGTTGGCGCCCGCGATATCGGTGACCAACCCATCGCCGATGGCGAGAACGCGGTCCATGGCGAGGGAGCGGGTCAGGGCGCGAGCGCGGCCGAGCGCCAGCTCGTAGATCGGAGCGTGCGGCTTACCGGCCATGATCGCCTCACCCCCCAGGGTCTCATAGAGCTGAGCGAGGGCCCCGCCGCAATAGATCAGCCGGTTCCCCCGCTGCACGACGATGTCGGGATTGGCGCAGATCATCTGGAGGCCGCGGTTGGCCGCGCGGGTCAGGACGTCCCGATAGTCCTCCGGCGTTTCGACCTCATCGTCGTTGGGCCCGGTGCAGGCGATGAAGGCGGCGTCTTCGAGGGACGAAAATGTGAGGCCAAGCCCGGCATAGAGGGGTCCGTCGCGATCCGGACCGATGCGGAAGGCGGGGCCCGGCGACCGGGCGGCGAGGAGGGCGCGGGTGGCGTCACCTGATGTGATGATATCCGACCAGGCGGCGCGCGGAACGCCAAGATCGTCCAGCTGCGCCACAACCTCGGGCGATGGCCTGGGCGAATTGGAGATCAATACCACGGGGCCGCGCGTCGCGGCCCATGTCGCCAGGGCGGCGCAGGCGGTCTGGTCCGCCGTCACGCCATCATGGATGACGCCCCAGATGTCGCAAAGCAGCACGTCATAGTCGGCGGCGACGTCGCCGAGGCCATGCAACAGTTGGACTGAAGACAAGACTTCGGGGCCGGTCAGCGGGTGGGGACCGGACGGTCTCCGCGATAGTCATAGAAGCCCCGGCCCGCCTTGCGGCCCAGCCAACCGGCTTCGACATATTTCACCAGCAGAGGGCAGGGCCGGTATTTGGAGTCGGCCAGGCCCTCGTGAAGGACGTTCATGATCGACAGGACGGTGTCGAGACCGATGAAGTCGCCAAGCTCCAGGGGCCCCATGGGGTGATTGGCGCCCAGCTTGAGGGCCGTATCGATGGCGTCCACCGTGCCCACGCCCTCATAGAGGGTATAGATCGCCTCATTGATCATCGGCACCAGAACCCGGTTGACGATGAAGGCCGGAAAATCCTCGGCATTGGCGGTGGTCTTGCCCAGGGATTTGGCGAATCCGACCGCGATCTCATAGGTCGCCGCGTCCGTGGCGATGCCGCGGATGATCTCCACCAGCTTCATGAGGGGGACGGGGTTCATGAAGTGCAGGCCGATGAACCGCTCGGGGCGGTCCGTCGCCGAGGCCAGACGAGTGATGGAAATGGAGGAGGTGTTGGAGGCCAGAAGCGTGGCGTCGCTGAGGTGCGGCTGGAGGGCCTTGAAGATCAGCTTCTTGGTGTCTTCGTTCTCGGTGGCCGCCTCGATGGCGATATCCGCCTGGCCCACCTGGGCGAGATCCGGCGCTGATTTGATGCGCGAGAGCGCGGCGTCCGCATCCGCCTCGGCGATGATCCCGCGTGACACCTGGCGGGCCAGATTGCGGCCGATCAGGTCAAGACTTTCGGCGATCCGGGCGGGCGCCACGTCATTGAGAAGGACATCATATCCGGCTGCGGCGCAGACATGGGCGATACCGCTGCCCATCTGCCCCGCGCCGATAATTCCTATGGTTCTTATCTCGGCCATCAGTCGCCTCGGGGCCCGGAAGAGGGCCGACTGCTCATGAAACGCTCAACTCACTTATGAGTCCTTACACAAACGCGGCGCCGTTAAGCAA
>Ga0116227_10007128_pt1 | contig 22082 bp, 20 predicted proteins | sample S1TSphgellanicum_FD_89693 | JGI IMG/M metagenome (GOLD analysis project Ga0116227, IMG submission 89693) | Host-associated microbial communities from peat moss isolated from Minnesota, USA - S1T2_Fb - Sphagnum magellanicum MG | ecosystem: Host-associated > Plants > Peat moss > Unclassified...
GTGCGCAACCTGCGCCGCGATGCCAACGAGGCCGTGAAGAAGCTGGTCAAGGACAAGCAGGCTTCGGAAGACGACCAGAAGCGTTCCGAAGCCGACGTGCAGAAAGTGACCGACCGGCACATCGCCGAGATCGACAAGCTCGTCGCGGCCAAGGAACAAGAAATCATGGCGGTCTGAGCGGCTGCTCCCATGACTGACAAGGCTGCGGTGCCGCACCACGTTGCCATCGTCATGGACGGCAACGGCCGCTGGGCGTCCCGCCGTTTCCTGCCCCGCATCGCCGGACACCGGCAGGGGGTGGAGTCGCTGCGGCGCTGCGTGCGCCTGTGCGTCGAGCGCGGGATCGCGGTGCTGACCGTCTTCGCCTTCTCGTCCGAAAACTGGAACCGTCCCGCCGAAGAAGTGTCGGGCCTGATGGAGCTGCTGGCCAAGGCGCTGGCACGCGAGGTGCCGCAGCTGCATGCCGATGGCGTGCGCCTGCATTTCGCCGGCGAGCGGCGCGGCCTGTCCGACAAGGTGCGCCTGGGGCTGGACGAGGCCGAGCGCGCCACCGCCGGCAACCAGCGGCTGGTGCTCAACGTCTGCTTCAACTATGGGGGCCGCTGGGACATTGCCCAGGCCGCGCAGGCGCTGGCCGCACGCGGCGAGCCCATCACCGAAGAGGCCCTGGACCGCGCGATGGCGCTGGCCCATGTGCCGGACCCGGACCTGCTGATCCGCACCGGCGGCGAGCAGCGCATCAGCAACTTCCTGCTGTGGCAGGCGGCCTATTCCGAGCTCTACTTCAGCGACCGGCTCTGGCCGGATTTCGACGCCGCCGCGCTGGACGAGGCGCTGGCGTGCTTCGCGCGCCGCGAACGGCGCTTCGGCCAGACCTCCGCCCAGGTCGCTGGCACCCTTGCATCGCCGCCTGCCCAGGCCGCCACGCCTGCCTCCCAGGTCTCCCAGGTCTGAAAGGCCGTCCATGCTCAAGCAGCGCGTCCTCACCGCCATCGTCCTGTTGGCCATCCTGCTGCCGGCGCTGTTCTATCCCTCGCCGCTGCCGTTCTGCGCCATCGCCCTGGTGATGATGGCGGCGGCCGCATGGGAATGGGGGCGGCTCAATGGCTGCGGCGGCGCAGGCGCCGTCGGTCTGGCGCTGGCCTGCGTGGCGCTGTGCGCCGGCTCCTGGGCACTGGGCCTGCTCGGCCGTCCGTTGCCGCTGGTCTGGACCGTGGGCGGGGCGCTCTGGGTGCTGGGCGGCGCCGCGCTGTTGCGTGGCGGCGTGGCCGGCTGGCCGCGGCTGCCGCGGTCCCTGCGGCTGGTCGCCGGCGTGCTGGCGCTGTGGCTGGCCTGGCTGGCCGTGGCGCAGGCGCGCGTGATCGGACCCAACTTCCTGCTGTCGGTGCTGGTGCTGGTCTGGGTGGCCGACATCGGCGCCTACTTTGCCGGCCGCGCCTTCGGCCTGCGCTTCACCCGCGGCAAGCTGGCGCCGTCCATCAGCCCGGGCAAGAGCTGGGAAGGCGTCTGGGGCGGCATGCTCGGCGTGCTGCTGCTGGCCCTCGCCTGGGTGGCGGCGGATGCAGCCCTGCAGGCGCCCGTGCCCAGCTTCTACAGCCGGCTGGCCTCGCATGGCTGGTGGCTGCTGGTGCTGGGGGTGCTTTTTCTGGCCGCGATGAGCGTGGCTGGCGACCTGATCGAGTCGCTGGTCAAGCGCAGTGCCGGCGCCAAGGACAGCAGCCAACTGCTGCCGGGCCACGGCGGCGTGCTGGACCGGGTGGATGCCCTGCTACCCACGCTGCCGCTGGCGATGATGCTGTCCAGCCTGCTGGCGCCGTAAACCACTGAATCCATGAACGAATCCCGCCGCCGGGTCACGGTACTCGGCTCCACCGGCTCCATTGGTGTCAGCACGCTCGACGTGCTGGCACGGCATCCGGAACGCTTCGAGGTCTTCGCCCTGAGCGCCGCGACCCAGGTGGACGCCATGCTGCAGCAGTGCGCGCGCTTCCGGCCGCGGTTCGCGGTGATGGCCGATGATGCCGCCGCTGCCGAACTGCAGCAGAAAATCGAATCAAACGGGCTTGGAGTCAACGTCCTGCGCGGGCCTGATGCTCTTGAATCCATAGCGTCTGATCCCGAGGTGGATCTGGTGATGGCGGCCATCGTCGGTGCCGCCGGCCTGGCGCCCTGCCTGGCGGCTGCGCGCGCCGGCAAGCGCCTGCTGCTCGCCAACAAGGAGGCGCTTGTGGTTGGCGGCGGCTGGTTCATGGACGCCGTCCGCACTGGCGGCGCACAGCTGCTGCCGATCGACAGCGAGCATTCGGCCATCTTCCAGTGCCTGCCGGAAGATCCGTCGACCTGGAGCCGCCGCGTCGACCACATCCTGTTGACGGCCTCCGGTGGACCTTTCCGCACCCGCGATCCGCACACGCTGCGCGATGTCACGCCGGAGCAGGCCTGCGCCCATCCCAACTTCTCGATGGGACGCAAGATCTCGGTCGATTCGGCCACCATGATGAACAAGGCGCTGGAGGTGATCGAGGCGCGCTGGCTGTTCGACCTGGCGCCCGAGCAGATCCGGGTGGTGATCCACCCGCAGCAGATCATCCATTCGATGGTGCAGTTCACCGACGCCTCCGTGCTGGCGCAGCTCGGCACTCCCGACATGCGGGTGCCCATCGCCTGCGGCCTGTCCTGGCCGGAGCGCATCGAGAGCGGCACGCCGCGGCTCGACTTCAAGGCGTTGTCGGCGCTGACCTTCGAAGAGGCGGATGCCACCCGCTTTCCGGGCCTGCACCTGTCCTGGCAGGCCTTGAGTGCCGCACCGGGCACGACCGCCGTCCTCAACGCTGCCAACGAGGTGGCCGTGGCGGCGTTCCTCGCGCGGCGCATCCGTTTCGACCAGATTCACCAGCTCAACCTGGCGACGCTTGAGGCCGTGGCGCCGCCGCCGCTCGACTCGCTGGAAGCCCTGCTCGCGCTGGACGCGGTAGCGCGCGAGGCGGCCGAACGCTGCGCTGCGCGCTTCGCGGCCTGATCCACCCAGAAGGGGACCCCCATGCTGATGACCATCGTGGCTTTCATCGTGGCGCTGGCACTGCTCATCGCCGTCCATGAATATGGGCACTACCGCATGGCCGTGGCCTGCGGCGTGAAGGTGCTGCGCTTCTCGATCGGCTTCGGCCGGCCCCTCCTGCGCTGGCGGCCCAAGGGCTCGCCGACCGAGTTCGTGATCGGACTGCTGCCGCTGGGCGGCTATGTCCGCATGCTGGACGAGCGCGAGGCGCCGGTCGCGCCCGAGGAGCGCCACAGCGCCTTCAACAACCGCCCGCTGGCCCAGCGCGCGGCCGTGGTGGCAGCGGGTCCGGCGGCCAACCTGCTGCTGGCCGTGTTGCTGTACGCCGCAGTCAACTGGGGCGGCGTGCAGGAGCCGCAGCCGGTCCTGCCGGCCCCGGTCGCAGGATCGATCGCCGCCGCCGCCGGCTTGCAGGGCGGCGAGCGGGTGCTGCGGGCAGGCTTCGCCGGTGACACGCCGCGCGACGTCGCCTCTTTCGACGACCTGCGCTGGATGCTGACCCGCGGTGCGCTCGACGGACATGACCTGCAGATCGTCTACACGCTGGCCGACGGCCCGGGCGCCGAGCGCAGCGCCGTCCTGGGGCTCAGCCGCCTGGATGCGCGCGACGCGGACCTGCAAATGTTCCGCGACATCGGCATCGTCGGTCCCTGGACACCGCCCGTGCTGGGCGAGGTCAAGCCCGGCGGCGCCGCTGCGGCCGCCGGCCTGCTACAGGGTGACCTGGTGCGGCGCATCGGCAGCACCTCGATCGGCGACGGCCTGCAGTTGCGCGAGGCCATCCGGTCCTCGGTGCAGGGCGGCGAACCGCGCACGCAGACCTGGCAGATCGAGCGCGGCGGCGAGGCACTGTCGCTGCCGGTGACTCCGGTGGTGATTTCCGACAATGGAGCGCACTTCGGCCGCATCAACGCCTACGTGGGTGGGCCGCCGGCGATGCTGACCGTGCGCTACGGCCCGCTGGACGGCCTGGTGCAGGGGGTGAAGAAAACCTGGGAGGTGTCCACGCTCACCCTGCGCATGATGGGGCGCATGCTCATCGGGCAGGCCTCCATCAAGAACCTGAGCGGCCCCCTGACCATCGCCGACTATGCCGGCAAGTCGGCCAGCCTGGGCCTGACCCACTACCTGACCTTCCTGGCGCTGATCAGCGTGAGCCTGGGCGTGCTGAACCTGCTGCCGCTGCCGGTGCTCGACGGTGGTCACCTGATGTATTACCTGTGGGAAGCCGTCACCGGGCGGGGCGTCTCCGAGCTCTGGCTGGAGCGCCTGCAGCGCGGCGGCGTCGCAGTGCTGCTGCTGATGACGTCCATTGCCCTGTTCAACGACGTCGCCCGTCTTTTCGGTTGACCTGCGTCCGTCATAATGCGGCGGGTTCCGGCGCCTCCCTGGTGCCGGGCCGGTGTCCGCCAGAGATCTGATCCATGAAGCAACACATCACCCGTTTCCGCCTGCGTTCCGTCTCGGCCGTGGCCGCGCTGCTCTTTGCGGCCCATACCGCCTGGGCGGTCGACCCGTTCACGGTGCGCGACATCCGTGTCGAGGGGCTGCAGCGCGTGGAGCCGGGCACCATCTTCGCGTCGCTGCCGTTCCGCATCGGCGACACCTACAACGACGAGAAGGGCTCGGGCGCCATCCGCTCGCTGTTCGCGCTGGGCCTGTTCAAGGACGTGCGCCTGGAGGTCACCGGGGACGTGCTCACCGTCATCGTGGAAGAGCGCCCGACCGTGGCCGACGTCGACTTCGCCGGCACCAAGGAGTTCGACAAGGACACGCTCAAGAAGGCCATGCGCGACGTCGGCCTGACCGAAGGCCGGCCGTTCGACAAGGCGCTGGCCGACCGTGCCGAGCAGGAGTTGAAGCGCCAGTACATCAACCGCAGCCTCTACGGCGCGGAGGTCGTGACCACGGTCACGCCGATCGAGCGCAACCGCGTCAATCTCACCTTCACCGTGACCGAAGGCGAGCCGGCCAAGATCAAGGACATCCGCATCGTCGGCAACAGCGCCTTCAGCGAATCCACGCTCAAGGGCCTGTTCGACCTGGATACCGGCGGCTGGCTGAGCTGGTACACCAAGTCCGACCGCTATGCGCGCGCCAAGCTCAATGCCGACCTGGAAACCCTGCGCTCCTACTACCTGGCGCGCGGCTATCTCGAGTTCCGCGTCGATTCCACCCAGGTGGCGATCTCCCCGAACAAGGAAGACATCACCATCACCATCAACGTCACCGAAGGCCAGCGCTACGTGGTCTCGGGCGTGAAGCTCGAAGGCAATTACCTCGGCCGCGATGACGAATTCAAGTCGCTGGTGAAGATCCAGCCCGGCGAGCCCTACAACGCCGACCAGGTCGCCGAGACCACCAAGGCCTTCACCGACTACTTCAGCAACTTCGGTTTTGCCTTTGCCCGTGTCGAGGCCGTGCCCGAGGTCGACCGCGCCAACAACCGCGTGGCCTTCGTGCTGCAGGCCGACCCGGCGCGCCGTGCCTACGTGCGCCGCATCCTGGTCAGCGGCAACAACCGCACGCGCGATGAAGTCATCCGCCGCGAATTCCGCCAGTTCGAGTCGTCCTGGTACGACGGCGACAAGATCAAGCTCTCGCGCGACCGGGTGGACCGGCTGGGCTACTTCAGCGAGGTCAATATCGACACGCAGGACGTGCCGGGCTCGCCCGACCAGGTCGACCTGGTCATCAACGTCACCGAAAAACCCACCGGCAGCCTGCAGGTGGGGGCGGGCTTCTCCAGTGCGGAGCGGGTGGCGCTGACCTTCGGCATCAAGCAGGAAAACGTCTTCGGCTCTGGCAACTACCTGGGCCTGGACATCAATACCAGCAAGTACAACCGCGCCATCGTCCTGAGCACGACGAACCCTTATTTCACGCAGGATGGCATCTCGCGCACCATCGACGTGTACCACCGCTCCACCCGTCCGTACCAGGACCAGGGCGGTGACTACCGGCTGCTGACCTCCGGCGCCAGCATGCGCTTCGGTGTGCCGTTCAGCGAAACCGACACCGTGTTCTTTGGTGCCGGCGCAGAGCGCACCGAGATCAAGCCCGGTACCAACATTCCCGGCTCCTACCTGAAGTACGCGGAAGAGGTCGGCTACACCACCTACTCGATCCCGCTGACCATCGGCTGGTCGCGCGACAGCCGCGACAGCGCGCTGGTGCCCAACCGCGGTCGCTACCAGCGCTTCAACTCGGAGGTCGGCGTGGCAGGCGACGCCCGCTACGTGCGCGGCAACTACCAGTTCCAGCAGTACGTACCGCTGAGCAAGAAGTTCACGCTCTCCTTCAACACCGAGCTGGGCGCGGGCAAGGGGCTGGGCGGCCGGCCCTTCCCGATCTTCAAGAACTTCTATTCGGGCGGCCTGGGCTCGGTCCGCGGCTTCGACCAGGGCACCCTGGGGCCGCGCGACGTGACCGGTGCCTCCATCGGGGGCGCCAAGAAGTTCACGCTCAACACCGAGCTGACCGCGCCGTTCCCTGGTGCCGGCAACGACCGCACGCTGCGGCTGTTCGCCTTCGTGGACGTCGGCAACGTGTTCGGCGAGGACCAGCCGATGCGCGCCAGCGAGCTGCGGGCCTCCACCGGTGTCGGCCTGAGCTGGATATCTCCGGTCGGCCCGCTGCGTCTTGCCTTTGCACAGCCGGTACGAAAGTTTGCCGGCGATAGAATCCAGAAATTGCAATTCCAGATCGGAACGTCTTTCTAATGAACTCTTTCATCCGTCATTGCGCCATTGGCCTGTTGCTGGGCTCGCTGGCGGCGACTGCATCCGCGCAATCCGAGGGATTCCGCGCAGGTTTCGTCAACACGGACCGCATCTTCCGCGAGGCCACCACGGCCAAGGCCGCGCAGGCCAAGCTCGAGCAGGAATTCTCCAAGCGGGAGAAGGACCTGATCGACCAGGGCGATGCCCTGAAGGCGGCCTCCGACAAGTTCGAGCGCGAGGCGCCCACCATGGCCGAGAGCCAGCGCACGGCGCGCCAGCGCCAGCTGGTCGACCAGGACCGTGACTTCCAGCGCAAGCGCCGAGAGTTCCAGGAAGACCTCAACTCGCGCAAGAACGAAGAGCTGCAGCAGGTGCTCGAGCGTGCCAACCGGGTGGTCAAGCAGGTTGCCGAAACCGAGAAGTACGACGTGATCCTCCAGGAAGCCGTCTACATCAATCCCAAGTACGACATCACCGACAAGGTGATCAAGGCCCTCAACGCCGCTGCCAGCACCGGCAAGTAAGCGCCGGCCGGCCGTAGTCCGCCCGTGGCGCTCTCCCTCCATGCCATCGTCGCCGCGCTCGGCGGCGAACTACACGGCGATGGGGGGCTGGTCGTGGAAGGCCTGGCGCCGCTCGAGGCGGCCCGGCCTGACCAGATTGCATTCCTGAGCCACCCCCGCTATGTGCAACAGCTTGCAAGATCGCAGGCTGCTTGTGTCATCGTCGCGCCGGCCCTGCGCGAGGCCGCGCTGGAGCGAGGCCCTTGCATCGTGGCTGATGCCCCTTACCACTACTTCGCGCGCCTTACCCAGCTCTGGAAGCGCCACCTTGGCCGGGCGCCGCGGGTCGGCATCCATCCATCGGCCGTGGTCGATCCCGAGGCGTTCGTGGACCCGAGCGCATCCGTCGGTCCCTTGTGCGTGGTGGAGCGCGGCGCGCGCATCGGCGCGCACACCGTGCTGGCGTCGCGCGTCACGGTGGGGGAGGACTGCCATGTCGGCGCACGCTGCATCCTGCACCCGGGCGCAGTGATCGGGGCCGACGGCTTCGGCTTTGCGCCGCACGAAGGGCGCTGGGAAAAAATCGAGCAATTGGGCGCGGTGCGCATCGGCGACGACGTGGAGATCGGCGCCAACACCTGCATTGACCGCGGCGCCTTGGGCGACACCGTGATCGAGGACGGCGTGAAGCTCGACAACCTGGTGCAGATCGGCCACAACGTGCGCGTGGGCCGGCACACGGCCATGGCCGGTTGCGCCGGCGTGGCCGGCAGCGCGGTCATTGGCGCGCACTGCACCATAGGGGGCGGCGCGGTGGTGCTGGGGCATCTGACCCTGGCGGACCACGTGCACGTGTCGGCGGCCTCGGTGGTGATGCGCTCGATCCACAAGCCGGGCCAGTACACTGGCCTGTTTCCCATCGACGACAATGCGAAGTGGGAGAAGAACGCTGCCTCCCTCAAGCAACTGCATGGGTTGCGCGAGCGCCTCAAGGCGCTCGAGAACAAAGAACTACCGGACACCCGCTGACCACCATGTTGGACATTCACCAGATCCTCAAGCAACTGCCGCACCGCTATCCGATCCTGCTGGTCGATCGCGTGCTGGAGCTTGAAAAGGGCAAGAGCATCCGTGCGTTGAAGAACGTCACGATCAACGAACCTTTCTTCACCGGCCACTTTCCGCACCGCCCGGTCATGCCGGGCGTGCTGATGCTGGAGGCCATGGCCCAGGCTGCTGCGCTGCTGGCCTTCGACACGCTGGGCGTGACGCCCGACGACAAGACGGTGTACTACTTCGCCGGCATCGACGGCGCCCGCTTCAAGCGGCCGGTCGAGCCCGGTGACCAGCTCATCATGGACGTGACGCTGGATCGCATGAAGGCCGGCATCTTCAAGTTCAAGGGCGTGACACGCGTAGGCACCGAAGTCGCCTGCGAGGCCGAACTGATGTGCACCATGCGCAGCATCGCCTGATCGCCGCGGCCTGGGATTCTCGAGACCGTGACCGGCATCCATTCCACCGCCCTCATCGATCCGGCGGCCGAGCTCGACAGCTCGGTCAGCGTCGGCCCCTACACCGTCATCGGCCCGCACGTGAAGATCGGCGCGGGCACTACGGTGGGCGCCCACTGCGTGATCGAGGGCCACACCAGCATCGGGCGCGACAACCGCATCTTCCAGTTCAATTCGCTGGGCGCGATCCCGCAGGACAAGAAGTACGCGGGCGAGCCCTGTGAACTGGTGATTGGCGACCGCAACACCATCCGCGAGTTCTGCACCTTCAACATCGGCTCGCCCGGTGGTGGTGGCGTGACCCGCGTGGGGGACGACAACTGGATCATGGCCTACGTGCATCTGGCGCATGACGTGATCGTGGGCAACCACACCATCTTCGCCAACAACTCGCAGCTCGCGGGGCACGTCGAGGTGGGCGACTGGGTGATCCTGGGCGGCTTCACGGTGGTGCACCAGTTCGTGCGCATCGGCGCGCATGGCATGACGGCCATGTGCGCCTTGCTGTTTGCCGACCAGCCGCCCTTTGTGATGAGCCAGGGCCAGCCGGCCGGTGCACGCTCGATGAACTTCGAGGGGCTGCGCCGCCGTGGCTTCTCGGCCGAGCGCGTTGCGGCGGTGAAGGCCATGCACAAGGCGCTGTACCGGGATGGGCTCACGCTCGAGCAGGCGCAGGCGCAGATCGGCACCTTGGTCGAGCGCTTCCCGGAGGCGCGGCCCGATGTGGACATGATGCTCGGCTTTCTTGCCGGGGTGACGCCGCAGCGCGGCATTCTGCGGTAATCGGCGCCATGACGGATGTGCCGACCGCGCTGTCAGTCGGTACTTCGGTGGCCGGCGCGGCGACTCTTTCCTCTTCCGCCGTGCCGGTGGCGATGGTCGCCGGGGAGGCCTCGGGCGACCTGCTGGCGGGCCTGCTGCTCGACGGCCTGCAGGCGCGTTGGCCAGGCTTGCAGGCCCACGGCATTGGCGGGCCGCAGATGGCGCGGCGCGGCTTCGACGCCTGGTGGCCCAGCGACAAGCTGGCGGTGCACGGCTACAGCCTGGAGGTGCTGCGCCGCTACCGCGAGATCGTCGGCATCCGGGCCCGCCTGCGCGAGCGCCTGCTGGCGCAGCCGCCCCGCGTGTTCATCGGCGTCGATGCGCCGGACTTCAACCTCGACCTCGAAGCCTCCCTGCGCGGTGCCGGCGTGAAGACGGTGCACTTCGTCTGCCCCTCGGTCTGGGCCTGGCGCGCGCACCGGCTGGAGAAGATCCGGCGCAGCACCGACCACGTGCTGTGCATCTTCCCGTTCGAGCCCGCCCTGCTGGCGCAGCATGGCATCGCCGCGAGCTATGTCGGGCACCCGCTGGCCAACGTGATACCGCTGGAGCCGGACCGGGCGGCGGCGCGCGCGGCGCTGGGCCTGGCGCCGGAGGATGCGGTGCTGGCCATTCTGCCGGGCAGCCGCAGCTCCGAGATCACTTACCTGGCTGCACGCTTCTTTGAGGCTGCAGCCCTTATCCGAAAACGGCATGGCGCTATGAAATTCATAGTTCCAGCCCTGCCCGCGCTGCGCAGCCGTATCGAGGCGGCGGTGGCCGCGGCCGGCATGGCCGGCCAGGTGCAGGTGGTGGCCGGGCAGTCGCACACGGTGCTGGCCGCCTGCGATGCCACCTTGATCGCCAGCGGTACGGCCACACTGGAGGCGGCGCTGTTCAAGCGGCCGATGGTGATCGCCTACAACATGCAGTGGCTGTCCTGGCGCCTGATGGCGCCCAAGCGGCTTCAGCCCTGGGTCGGCCTGCCGAACATTCTTTGCCGCGACTTCGTCGTGCCCGAACTGCTGCAGGATGCCGCGACACCCCAGGCGCTTGCCGACGCGGTCCTGGGGTGGTTCGAGGCTCCGGGGAAAATCGCGGCCCTGCAATCCCGTTTCACTGCGCTGCACCACGAGTTGCGGCGCGACACTCCCTCTCTTGCCGCCGATGCGATCCAGAATCTCCTCTCTGCCTGAACAGGCCACCCTGGCCTGGGACGTGCCCGGCCTGGTCGCCGGTGTGGACGAGGCCGGACGCGGCCCGCTGGCCGGCCCGGTGGTGGCCGCGGCCGTGATCCTGGACGACAGCCGTCCCATTCCGGGGCTGGCCGATTCCAAGAAGCTCACGGCATTGCAGCGCGAGCGCCTGTACGACCAGATCCGCGACAAGGCGCTCTGCTGCTCGGTGGCCGAGGCCTCGGTCGAGGAGATCGACACGCTCAACATCCTGCAGGCCACGATGCTGGCCATGCGCCGTGCCGTGGAGGGCCTGCGGCTGAAGCCGGTCAAGGTCCTGGTCGATGGCAACCGCCTGCCGCCGCTGGATGTGCTGGCCGAGGCCATCGTCAAGGGCGATGCGCTGGTGAAGGCGATCTCTGCCGCCTCGATCCTGGCCAAGGTCCACCGCGACCGCCTGTGCGAGCGCCTGCACCTCGAGTTCCCGCAGTACGGCTTTGCCCAGCACAAGGGCTATGGCACGGCCGAGCACCTGACCGCGCTGCAGACGCATGGCGCCAGTCTGCACCACCGCCGTTCCTTCGCGCCGGTGGCCAGGGTGCACATCGCCTCGGCCGCGCCGCTGCCAGTGCCTGAATCCGCCCTGGTCCGGGTCGAGCCGGTCCCCGCCCTGCAACCGGTGGTGCCGCCAGTAGTGCGTCGGCGCGGGCGCCCGCGCAGCGTGGGGCAGGCCGCATGAGCGCCGCGCCTGCTCCGCTCCACCTGACGTCGCGGGAAAACCCCTTGCTGAAGGACCTGCGCCGGCTGGCCCAGGACAACGGCGCCTACCGCAAGCAGGGGCGCGTCTGGCTGGAGGGCGATCACCTGTGCCGCGCGGCGCTGGCGCGTGGCCGCACGCCAGCAATGGCCATTTTTTCTGAATCTTTTTGGCCGCTAGCCCAGGATTGGTCAAGGCTCGCAGCTATAAAAAATGTAGTGGTGGCCGACGCACTGTGGCCCGAGCTGAGCGGGCTCGAGTCGCCCGCGCCCATGGGCTTCGTGCTCGACCTGCCGCCGGCTGGTGGCGTGCAGCCCGGTGCGGCGACGGTGCTGCTGGACCGGGTGCAGGACGCCGGCAATGTCGGCTCCATCCTGCGCAGCGCTGCAGCCTTCGGCTTTGCGCAGGTCGTGGCCTTGAAGGGGACCGCGGCGCTATGGGCGCCCAAGGTGCTGCGCGCCGGCATGGGCGCGCACTTCGGGCTGCACCTGGTGGAAGGGCTGGAGCTGCCGGCGCTGGACGTGCTGGGTGTGCCGCTGCTGGCCACCAGTTCGCACCAGGGCGAACTGCTGCATCGCGCCGCCTTGCCCTGGCCCTGCGCCTGGGTCATGGGCCACGAAGGGCAGGGCGTCTCGCCGGCGCTGGAGGCGCTGGCCGCGCAACGTATCCGCATCGCCCAGCCGGGCGGCGAGGAGTCGCTGAACGTCGCTGCCGCCGCGGCCATCTGCCTGCACGCCAGTGCGGCGGCCCGTGCCTGAGCAGCGCTGGCTCGGCCCCTTCGGGCTGCGGGAAAATACCTAGCTGCAGCCGGGGCCCCTGGCGCGGCTGGGTATAATCGGGGGCTTTCTCGCAATAGCGTCGCCCGACCGCAGCCAAAGCAACTCCCTCACAATAAGCAGCCTTCCGGCCCCTGCGTCCGGACGGCATCGGGCGACCGTAACCATCCGGAGAACCCAGTGCTCTTGTCTCTACAGGGAAACTTCCCTCCCGCCATCCTGGCGCTCGCAGACGGCACGGTCTTTCTCGGCCATTCGATCGGAGCCGCCGGCTCCACCGTCGGTGAAGTGGTGTTCAACACCGCCATGACCGGCTACCAGGAAATCCTCACCGACCCGAGCTACTGCCAGCAGATCGTCACCCTGACGTATCCGCACATCGGCAACTACGGCGTCAACGAGGAAGACATCGAAGCTGACAAGGTCCATGCCGCAGGCCTCATCATCAAGGACCTGCCGCTCGTCGCATCCAACTTCCGCAAGACTGTCACCTTGTCGGAATACCTGGTGCGCGAGAAGACGGTTGCCATCTCCAACATCGACACCCGCAAGCTCACCCGCCACCTGCGCTCCAAGGGCGCGCAGAACGGCTGCATCCTGGGCCTGGCGGCCGGCGAGGTGGTGTCGCAGGCGTTGATCGACCGTGCCATCGCCCAGGCCAAGGGCGCGCCCAGCATGGCCGGGCTGGACCTGGCCAAGGTCGTGTCGGTCAAGGCGCCCTATGAATGGACGCAGACCGAGTGGAAGCTCGGCGAGGGCTACGGCCTGCAGATCGCACCCAGGTTCCACGTCGTGGCCTTCGACTTCGGCGTGAAGAAGAACATCCTGCGCATGATGGCCGAGCGCGGCGCGCAGATCACGGTGGTGCCGGCGCAGACCTCTGCCGCCGAGGTGCTCAAGCTCGCACCCGATGGCATCTTCCTGGCCAACGGCCCGGGCGACCCGGAGCCTTGCGACTACGCCATTGCGGCCGCGCGCGAACTGATCGACACCGGCATCCCGACCTTCGGCATCTGCCTGGGCCATCAGATCATGGCCCTGGCCAGCGGTGCCAAGACCTTCAAGATGAAGTTCGGCCACCATGGTGCCAACCACCCGGTGAAAGACCTGGACAACGGCCGCGTGAGCATCACCAGCCAGAACCACGGCTTCGCGGTGGACGAGAAGAGCCTGCCGGCCAACCTGCGCCCGACGCACATCAGCCTGTTCGACGGCACGCTGCAAGGCCTGGCGCGCACCGACAAGCCGGCGTTCTGCTTCCAGGGTCACCCGGAAGCCTCGCCCGGCCCGCACGACATCTCTTACCTGTTCGATCGCTTCACGGCACTGATGGAGAAACACAAAAATGCCTAAGCGCACAGATCTCAAGAGCATCCTCATCATCGGCGCCGGCCCGATCATCATCGGCCAGGCCTGCGAGTTCGACTACTCCGGCGTGCAGGCCTGCAAGGCGCTGCGCGAAGAGGGCTACAAGGTCATCCTGATCAACAGCAACCCCGCGACGATCATGACCGACCCGGCCACGGCCGACGTCACCTACATCGAGCCCATCACCTGGCAGACGGTCGAGAAGATCATCGCCAAGGAGCGCCCCGACGCCATCCTGCCGACCATGGGCGGCCAGACCGCGCTCAACTGCGCACTGGACCTGTGGCACCACGGCGTGCTCGACAAGTACAAGGTCGAGCTGATCGGCGCCACGCCCGAGGCCATCGACAAGGCCGAGGACCGCCTGAAGTTCAAGGACGCGATGACCAAGATCGGCCTGGGTTCGGCCCGCTCCGGCATCGCGCACAGCATGGACGAGGCCTGGGCCGTGCAGAAGGGCCTGGGTTTCCCGACCGTGATCCGGCCCAGCTTCACGCTCGGTGGCACCGGCGGCGGCATTGCCTACAACCCCGAAGAGTTCGAGACCATCTGCAAGCGTGGCCTGGAAGCCTCGCCGACCAACGAGCTGCTGATCGAAGAGTCGCTGCTCGGCTGGAAGGAGTACGAGATGGAAGTGGTCCGCGACAAGGCGGACAACTGCATCATCGTCTGCTCCATCGAGAACCTGGACCCGATGGGCGTGCACACGGGCGACTCCATCACCGTGGCACCGGCGCAGACCCTCACCGACAAGGAATACCAGATCCTGCGCAATGCCTCGCTGGCCGTGCTGCGCGAGATCGGCGTGGACACCGGCGGCTCCAACGTGCAGTTCTCGATCAACCCGAAGGACGGCCGCATGGTCGTGATCGAGATGAATCCGCGCGTGTCGCGTTCGTCGGCGCTGGCCTCCAAGGCCACGGGCTTCCCGATCGCCAAGGTCGCGGCCAAGCTGGCCGTGGGCTACACGCTGGATGAGCTGCGCAACGAGATCACCGGCGGCGCCACGCCTGCGTCGTTCGAACCCTCGATCGACTACGTCGTCACCAAGATCCCGCGCTTCGCGTTCGAGAAGTTCCCGACCGCCGACAGCCGCCTGACCACGCAGATGAAGTCCGTGGGCGAGGTCATGGCCATGGGCCGCACCTTCCAGGAATCCTTCCAGAAGGCGCTGCGCGGCCTCGAAGTGGGCGTCGATGGCCTGAACGAGAAGACGCAGGACCGCGAAGTGCTCGAGAAGGAACTGGGCGAGCCCGGCCCCGAGCGCATCTGGTACGTGGGCGATGCCTTCGCCATGGGCCTGAGCGTGGACGAGGTCTACGACCTGACCAAGATCGACAAGTGGTTCCTGGTGCAGATCGAGGAGATCGTGAAGATCGAGCTCGAACTCGAAACCAAGTCGCTCGACGACATCGACCGCGACACGCTGCTGGCGCTGAAGAAGAAGGGTTTCTCCGACCGCCGCCTGGCGCGCCAGCTGAAGACCACGGACACCGCCGTCCGCGAGAAGCGCCGCGCCCTGGGCGTGCGCCCGGTCTACAAGCGCGTTGACACCTGCGCGGCCGAGTTCGCGACCAACACCGCCTACATGTACTCGACCTACGAGGACGAGTGCGAGGCCGAGCCCACCAACAAGAAGAAGATCATGGTGCTGGGCGGTGGCCCGAACCGCATTGGCCAGGGCATCGAGTTCGACTACTGCTGCGTGCATGCCGCGCTCGCCATGCGCGAGGACGGCTACGAGACCATCATGGTCAACTGCAACCCCGAGACCGTCTCGACCGACTACGACACGTCAGATCGCCTGTACTTCGAGCCGCTCACGCTCGAAGACGTGCTCGAGATCGTCGACAAGGAAAAGCCGACGGGCGTGATCGTGCAGTACGGCGGCCAGACGCCGCTCAAGCTCGCGCTTGACCTTGAGGCCAACGGCGTGCCGATCATCGGCACCAGCCCCGACATGATCGATGCGGCCGAAGACCGCGAGCGCTTCCAGAAGCTGCTGCACGAGCTGGGCCTGCGCCAGCCGCCCAACGCCACCGCACGCACCGAGGCCGAGGCGCTGGAGAAGGCCTCGGCCCTGGGCTACCCGCTGGTGGTGCGCCCAAGCTACGTGCTGGGCGGCCGCGCCATGGAAATCGTGCACGAGCAGCGCGACCTCGAGCGCTACATGCGCGAGGCGGTCAAGGTCAGCAACGACTCGCCGGTGCTGCTGGACCGCTTCCTGAACGATGCCATCGAATGCGATGTGGACTGCCTGCGCGACCCGGAAGGCAAGACCTTCATCGGCGGCGTGATGGAGCACATCGAGCAGGCGGGCGTGCACTCGGGCGACTCGGCCTGCTCGCTGCCGCCGTACTACCTGAGCAAGGCGACCGTGGACGAGCTCAAGCGCCAGTCCGCTGCGATGGCCGGCGCGCTCAACGTGGTGGGCCTGATGAACGTGCAGTTCGCCATCCAGGAAGTCGATGGCCAGGATGTCATCTACGTGCTGGAAGTGAACCCGCGTGCCTCGCGCACCGTGCCTTTCGTCAGCAAGGCCACCGGTATCCAGCTGGCCAAGGTGGCCGCACGCTGCATGGCCGGCCAGACGCTGGCCAGCCAGGGCATCACGAAGGAGGTCACGCCGCCGTACTTCAGCGTGAAGGAGGCCGTGTTCCCGTTCGTCAAGTTCCCGGGCGTGGACACCATCCTCGGCCCCGAGATGAAGTCCACCGGCGAGGTGATGGGCGTTGGCAAGACCTTCGGCGAAGCCTTCGTCAAGTCGCAGCTCGGCGCCGGCACCAAGCTGCCGAGCAGCGGCAAGGCCTTCCTGACGGTGAAGAACAGCGACAAGCCGCGCGCAGTGGAGGTGGCCCGCCAACTGGTGGCGCAGGGCTTCAGCATCGTGGCGACCAAGGGCACGGCCGCGGCCATCACCGCCGCCGGCATTGCCTGCGAGGTGGTCAACAAGGTCACCGAAGGCCGGCCGCACGTGGTCGACATGATCAAGAACAACGAGATCGTGATGGTGGTCAACACCGTGGAAGAGCGCCGCAACGCGATCACCGATTCGCGCGCGATCCGTACTTCCTCGCTGCTGGCCCGGGTGACGACCTTCACCACCATTGCCGGTGCGGAGGCAGCCGTCGAGGGCATGAAGTACATGAACGACCTTGACGTGTACTCGGTGCAGGAACTGCACGCGCAACTGGCCGCAGCCTGATGCGCGATGCCGGTGGTCGCCTCGCGGCGGCCACTGGCTTGCACTGCGGGCACAATTTCCCCATGCAAGACCAAATCGTTCCCCTGGCGCTGTCCGACTGGGCAGCCGCTGCATCGGATGCGTCCGCCATCGAGGCGGTCGAGGCCGGCAAGGTGCTGTACTTCCCGCAGCTCGCCTTCGCCCTGCAGCCCGATGAGCGCGACCTGCTGCGCCCGGAATTGCTGGACCCCAAGGTGCGCAACATCAGCCTCGACGGGGAAGGGCATGTGAAGGGGGTGGCCGGTGACGCCGCGCTGCAGGCGCGTGTGGCAGCCATGGTGGGGCGGTTCCGCCGGCAGGCGATCGGCCTGGTCCATGGCCTGCTGCCCGACTACACGCCGCATCTGCGGCTGGCGCCGACCAGTTTCCGTCCGACCCAGGTCGAGACGCGGGCGCAGTCGTGGCGCGCCGACGACCGGCGGCTGCATGTGGACGCATTCCCGTCCCGCCCCAACTATGGCGAGCGCATCCTGCGGGTGTTCGCCAACATCAATCCCGATGGTGCGCCGCGGACCTGGCGCGTCGGCGAGCCGTTCGAGGATGTCGCGCGGCGTTTCCTGCCCCGGGCCAAGCGGTATTCGCCACTGCAGGCACGCCTGCTGCAGGGCCTGGGCGTGACCAAGGCCCTGCGCAGCGAGTACGACCACCTGATGCTGCAGCTGCATGACGGCATGAAGTCGGACCTGGCCTACCAGCAGAATGCGCCCCAGGTCACCATGCCGTTCGCAGCGGGCTCGGCCTGGGTCTGCTTCTCGGACCAGACGCCGCACGCGGTGATGGCCGGCCAGTTCATGCTGGAGCAGACCCTGCATTTGCCGGCGGACAGGCAATACAATCCGCAGGCAAGTCCGCTGGCCATACTCACCCGGCTGGCTGGACACCCGCTCGTCTGAACGACTGACGCGGCGTTCCTCAGAAGCACCGCCGGACGGTTCCGTCCGGCTTTTTCTTTTTGGAGATAGAAGAACATGGCGACCATTCCGATTACCAAGCGTGGAGCAGAAAAGCTGAAGGAAGAGCTGCACCACCTGAAAACCGTGGATCGTCCCTGGGTCATCAACGCGATCGCCGAGGCCCGAGCGCAGGGCGATCTGAGCGAAAACGCCGAATACGAGGCGGCCAAGGACCGCCAGGGCTTCATCGAAGGCCGCATCCAGGAGGTCGAGGGCAAGCTGTCTGCGGCCCAGGTGATCGATCCGGCCGCGCTCGACGCCGGTGGCAGGGTTGTATTTGGTGCCACGGTCGAACTGGAGGAAGAGGATTCGGGCGACGCCGTCACCTACCAGATCGTGGGCGAGGACGAGGCCGACCTGAAGCACGGCCGGGTGAATGTTTCCAGCCCGATCGCACGCGCGCTGATCGGCAAGGAGGAGGGCGATACCGCCGAAGTGCAGGCGCCGGGCGGCGTCAAGCGCTACGAGATCGTCGCGGTCAAGTACATCTGAGGGCGCGTCCCGCCATGCCACGCCGTTTTCCCGCCCTGGTGGCCGCGTTGTGGTGGGGCAGCCTGACCACCATCGGCTTTCTGGTCGTGCCGCTGCTGTTCATGCACCTGCCCACGCCGGCCATGGCGGGTGCCATGGCGGCGCGGCTGTTCACAGCGCAGGCCTGGGTGTCGGTGGCCTGCGGCGTGCTGCTGCTGGTGGCCTCCCGGCAGCGGGGAAGCACCGCCATGGCGGACTGGGCAGCGCCTTTGTTGGGCTTCATCCTGGCGGGGCTGTTGCTGGCCCTGCTGTCCGAATTTGCCGTGGCGCCGCGCATCGTCGCGCGCGAGAACCTGCGCCTCTGGCATAGCGTGGGCAGCGGCATGTACCTGCTGCAGTGGCTGTGTGCAGCCGTGGTGCTCTGGCGCACCACTGGACCGCGCTAGACGCGCGGCGCACCTCTTACCAAGAACACCGCGGAACGGGCTTTGCCAGGCCGCTGGTGTTGCCCCCGGAAGGGGTTGGCGAAGACACGAAGTGCGCAGCCTGGGGGCGGGTCATTCTCTCCAGTGCTCGGCCACCCAGCGGGCCGGGCGTATGTAGCGAAAGCGCCGGTTGCGCCGGCCTGCCAGCGCATCCGGCGGATTGCACTCGCCATGGAACACCATCACCCGGGCGTCCGATGGCACGGCCGGCTCCTGCCAGTAGTTGCAGGGCCAGTGCGGAATGCCGTGGTACTTGAAGCTCGGGCACCAGGCCTGCGGCCAGTAGCCCAGCTTGCCCTGGCGGTGCAGGAAATCCGACAGATAGGCCTGTTCGTTGCGGAACTGCTGCTGCACCTCGTCCATGTGGCTGCGGAAATACTCCAGCACATCCGCGTGCGCGCCCAGTTCGAAGCGGTAGACCGATGAGTTGCCGGTGATGCGCTCGCCGCGCCAGGGCCGGGAGTAGTCCCGGATGATCAGGAATTCGCCCGGGCGGTTGAAGAAGTCGTCCAGCGGCCCGACCACCACCACATCCAGGTCGAGGAACAGTGCAGTGCCCCGCAGGCCGTGCAGGTCGCCCGTGAAGGTGGTGAGCTTCTTCCAGGCGCCATCGCGCTGCCCCGGCGCCAGCTCCAGGGCCAGCGGCGGAATCGGCAGACATTGCACCTCGGGGCGGACGCCCTTGCTGTCGTCGGTCAGGCAGACGAAATTGAAATCGCCCGCCAGCCTGCGCCGTACCATGGCGTAGAGCCGGTTCACGTATTCAGGCCCGTACTTGCTGCCCCATTTCATGCACAGCACGTGGCGTGCGGTGGTCATGCTGCTTGCTCCACTCAGTCAGCCTGGCGCTTCTTGATCGACTTCTTCTTGGGCTTGGCGCGCTTGATCTGGCCGCCCGGCGTCAGGCGCTGGTTGCCCAGCACGCGCAGGACGCGCACCTCGGGTCGCTGGCCGCCGCGCTTGCTGTGCTTGAGGATCTTGATGTCGCGCGGGCCGGGCATGCGGTCCTCGTCAACGGGTTTGGCTTTCTCGGCCTGCGGGCGCCAGAGCACCAGCAGCTTGCCGATATGCTGCACCGGGGCTGCATCGAGCGCATCGGCCAGGGTTTGGTAGGTCTGCTCGCGCGCCACGCGGTCGTCGGACACCACACGGACCTTGATCAGGCCGTGGGCGGAGAGGGCACCGTCGATCTCCTTCTGCACCGCGGGCGTGAGGCCGTCGTTGCCGATGATGACCACGGGGTCGAGATGGTGGGCCTCGGCGCGGCGCTCGCGGCGCTGGGCGGGTGTGAGTTGGATTTGGGGCATACCCGTATTATCGAGGGTGCGCGCCCAGTACAGGCGCATGGCGGCTACGCAGCCGTACAGCGACAGGGTCGGCAGGCCCTGCAGCCCCCTTTTCACTCGCCTTCTCCACGGCGGCACATTCCCTACCGAGCATGAAGGTCAAGACAAAAAGCAAAAAGGTCAACAAGGCGTGGCTCAACGACCACGTCAATGATCCTTACGTGAAACAGGCGGCGAAGGACGGTTATCGTGCCCGCGCCGCTTACAAATTGAAGGAAATCGATGAGACACTGGGCCTGATCAAGCCCGGGCATACCGTGGTGGACCTCGGATCGACGCCGGGGGCCTGGAGCCAGTACGTACGCCGACGCCTGTCGCCCGATGGCGCAGCGGTGGGAGCGCTGGATGGCGTCATCGTGGCGCTGGACCTGCTGCCCATGGCGCCGATCGAGGGCGTGACCTTTTTCCAGGGCGACTTCCGGGAATCCGAAGTGCTCCAAAAACTGGAGCAGGAACTGAAGGGCAGGCTTGTGGATGTGGTGGTTTCGGACATGGCGCCGAATCTTTCCGGGGTGGAGTCTGTGGATGCTGCGCGGATTTCGCACCTGGTCGAACTGGCCGTGGAATTTGCGCTGGGCCACATGAAACCCGAGGGCGCCCTGGTGACCAAGGTGTTCCACGGCAGCGGCTACAGCGAGCTCGTGAAGCTTTTCAAGGCGACCTTTCGCGTCGTCAAGCCGCTCAAACCCAAGGCTTCGCGTGACAAATCGTCGGAGACCTTTCTGGTCGGTATCGGGCTGAAAAAGGCCGCTGAAACGGCCTGAAAATCCTGCAAAGCCCGTGCCGCGCCCATGGCCGCAGGGGGAATTCACGGGGGAGCCCGTACTTGAAACACCTAAAATGCGTCACATCTGGGTCTTGATGATCCCTTACGTCTTTCCCCACCGGAGCTTCGCTTGAACAATCAGTGGTTTTCCAAAGTCGCCGTATGGCTCGTGATCGCCATGGTGCTGTTCACGGTGTTCAAACAGTTCGATTCGCGTGGCGCAGCCGGTGCCGGCTATGTGGCCTATTCCGACTTCCTCGAGCAGGTGCGCGGCAACCGCATCAAGAGTGCAACCATCCAGGACGGCCAGGGCGGTGCGACCGAGATCCTTGCCACCACCACCGATGACCGCAAGATCCGCACGACCGCGACCTACCTCGACCGAGGGCTGGTGGGCGACCTGATCAACAGCAACGTCAAGTTCGACGTCAAGCCGCGCGAAGAAGGCTCGTTGCTGATGACCCTGCTCGTGAGCTGGGGTCCGATGCTGCTGCTGATCGGTGTCTGGGTCTACTTCATGCGCCAGATGCAGGGCGGCGGCAAGGGCGGCGCCTTCAGCTTCGGCAAGAGCAAGGCCCGCATGCTCGACGAGAACAACAATACCGTCACCTTCGCCGACGTCGCCGGCTGCGACGAGGCCAAGGAAGAGGTCAAGGAGGTCGTCGACTTCCTCAAGGATCCGCAGAAATTCCAGAAGCTCGGCGGCCGCATTCCGCGCGGCCTGCTGCTGGTCGGCCCTCCGGGTACCGGCAAGACGCTGCTGGCCAAGTCCATCGCGGGCGAAGCCAAGGTGCCGTTCTTCAGCATCTCGGGCTCCGACTTCGTGGAAATGTTCGTCGGCGTGGGAGCGGCCCGCGTGCGCGACATGTTCGAGAATGCCAAGAAGAACGCTCCCTGCATCATCTTCATCGATGAAATCGACGCGGTCGGCCGCCAGCGCGGTGCCGGCCTGGGCGGGGGCAACGACGAGCGCGAGCAGACCCTCAACCAGATGCTGGTCGAGATGGACGGCTTCGAGACCAACCTCGGCGTGATCGTGGTCGCGGCCACCAACCGTCCTGACATCCTGGACGCTGCACTGCTGCGCCCTGGCCGCTTCGACCGCCAGGTCTACGTCACGCTGCCCGACATCCGCGGCCGCGA
>Ga0116227_10007129_pt1 | contig 22079 bp, 14 predicted proteins | sample S1TSphgellanicum_FD_89693 | JGI IMG/M metagenome (GOLD analysis project Ga0116227, IMG submission 89693) | Host-associated microbial communities from peat moss isolated from Minnesota, USA - S1T2_Fb - Sphagnum magellanicum MG | ecosystem: Host-associated > Plants > Peat moss > Unclassified...
TATATAATTTTTTGACAACATTCATGGTCTTTCTTTTCATTTTTACTTGCATAATGTAAGAGATGAAAACATATTTCATTTTGAAGAATTCGAGAAATCTTTCTTTGTTTTTTTTGTTTATTGTAATTTTGTTATCATAATCACAATACCAAATATGTATAGAAGTTTATTGTCACTAGTAGTGCATAGCAACATGGAGCCCAAGCTTTTAACTTGTGAAAAAGATTTGTCACAAAAACTTAAATATGTTGATGTTTTTTGGGAGGACACAACTCTTGAATTTGATGTATGAAAATGTTTAAATTATGTGGATGTTTGTCAAGTTGTACACCAAATAACGGAGTATGCAAAAACCCCAACTATACCAACTCCAATATCTTGTCATTAGAAATAAGTATAGTTTCAAATAATGAATTATTTGCAAAATAACCATTATGTGTATTTTTGTGCCCACAAGAAAAATAATTTCCTTCAAACCTTGAGGTTAAATGAAGTGCATAATGGGTTAGAAAGTAACCCAAAATTACATTCTATTATTTAATGAGCCCATTTTAATGAACTAATCTAACCACAAAGAAATCGATTGCCATAACATGGGGTGAAAGGACCTTATGGGTGGAATCACAATATAATGACCCATGAAAAGTTTAACCATTGTTTAGTTTTTCACATCTTTAAGTGATAAATCAAACAAGTGTTGAAATTATTTGGTGTATTGATATAATGAAATATGTTTGTGTAATATTATGAAAACATTTGGATAAGTTTGAAACAAATTTAATGTTTGAATACCCAAAAATAATTGTAACCCATTATAACTAATGCATTCATTATTATTTTCATTTTTTAAATGACTTGAAATGCCTTGATAATGATATATAATCATAACAATATGAATAACTTATACACTTAAATATTAATATGACATAAAAAAAAAATTGGGTTATAAATGTTTTTTGATTGATTTATAAATCATGATATTAAAAATATTCTTTTTGAATAACTAATCCAATTCTACCACATCATTTTGACTAGCTCAAAACAAAGCACTAAAAAGGTGGGTGTGGTTCATTATTTTGTAATTTCAACCTACAAGGAAACACAAGTTTGCCCATGGACATGCCCATGGGCTTGTTAAGTGGTATTGTGATAAGTACATTGTTAATTTTAAAAATTACAATAGAATGTAACCCAACATGCAACTCTTAGCTTCACACTTAAAGAGTTAAAGGGGCATGTGAGAGCTTCAAAATAAAACTAAAATGAGGGTGATAGTGCAAGCTCATGAACAAATTAAACTTGCACAAACCACACAATAATTGGTTAACACAAGTTAGAGCCAAATGTTATTAAGATCTGATCATGAACAATCCAAATTGAATTGATTCACATGGCCTAGACTTTGAGAAGAGACATCATTCTCCACCCTAAAATATATATTATGATTGGTGGGGAGGGCTACATTAAATTGGGTAAGATTTTGTAACTTCATATGCAAGCTTAGAATTTCCAGATATGAACTCTAATTGAAGATCTTCATAAGGACATTTTTCCAATGTGGTATTGCATGTTTAATTTGAAAGTCATTTGACCCTTATTTCCTAAATCTTAGTGGTTAAGAATCAAATTGTTGATCACTTAACCATTTTTTTGCACATTTAATTTTTAAGTCACAATTCCAAATGGAGAATGCAAGCACATCACTTTCAATATATACACTTCAAGAATCGTGCAATGGTATAGTTGAGACCCAATGTTCAGACCACATTGACTATTTACATTTTCATTTCAAAGATTTAGAGCATTTCAAAATTCCAAACCTCAAAATGATTCACACTTAGGAGTGCTAGCGATTCACGTCCTTTACACTTTCACATACTTGTGGGATGTGCTTGAATCCAAAAACATTTTCCTAGCCCACATGTTCTCTAATGCCCCAACCTTGGTCATGAACCCAAGGCTGAGGTCAAAAATTACAAATTTTATGGAAAACTCATTAATGAATATAATATTGAGTTGCATGTATTGATTTAAACCAAAAACTTTCTTGCACAACCTATTAGATAGAAAAACCATGGAGGCCAAAAAAACACAAAATATGGTTCTTGACAATTTGTCCTTCTTTGTAATGGCTTCAAAATACAAAAGCTTAGTTTCACAATAGTAAACAAATTATAATTGATCACTTTGATTTACCAAAATGCTCAAATCATTTTATTAATAGTAATCTAGTTGAAGTCTTTTGCCATATATCAATCAAGTGCATACTTAAAATGTTGGTTGGCATAGAACAAAACATGTGACAACTATTAATTCCCAATAGCAAGGAGATCCAATTTTATATTGATTAATGTCATTACACAATTAAGATTGCATTTCTTGCACAATGAACTTGTGCAATTGCTCAATTTGTAATAACTTGAACTAACACATCTTTAGAACCATATTAAGGCCAAAACTATAAAATGGCACACAGGCTATCTAGTTATAACTTTTACCCATAGTAAAAACATAATAGCAAATGGTGTTTGGTAGGAGTAAAAAATTCCTACAATTTTTTCGAAGACACAAAATGAACTGCAAGGAGGGAAGAAGGGATTTACTTGGTGGGCTTGAAAACCCTAGACAAGTTGTGGATCCATAATTATTATGAACATTTCATTGACCTTGTTTATGGAAACCTCTATGATAATAATTGGTTGATCACAAATTGGGTAAAATCATGTATGACAAGTTAACTTTGGCTCTTTCTTAGTGCTAACTACATATTTGCATCATGAGGGCAACCCCGTGTGAATTATTAGTTCTTTAAAGGGGTCTTATGTAAGTATAAGATTTAGAAAATTGCGAAAAAAATTGCTCATCCAACACTCTTTTCTTGTGAGTTTGTTTCCTCACTTCTCATTTCCTATGAGTTTTACCTTGAAGATCATATCCCAACTCATTTTTTGGAATTCAGTAATTTAGAGGAGAATGAGACTATAAAGGTGATGTTCTCTTGAAGAAAATATGATTTGAGAAAATTCTTTACCAAAAATTGCTTTTGCATTTCTCTCAATATCTTAAAAAAAATTTACCAAGTTTCATAACCTTCACAAAAAAGAATTGAAAACATTGGTCTCTAATAGCACTTGTTACTCCTTACATTTCATATTGATGATGTTATAGTTGTGATGGCTAGTTGACATGAGAATATATTTTTGTCTACAAATTGATATGTGATTTGCATGCAAACCACTAGCTAGAGACTTAAAACCCAGACAACACGAAACTTAAAACCAAAATCATCCAAAATAAAGGTCTAAAACTGGTCCCATCTTTAAACTGAAATAAAAAAGCCTCATATATCGTAGAATTGTGAATTTGAAGAACCAACAATCTAAAAAAATCGACCCAACCTTGGAATCAACAAGTTTTAGTTTTAAAAAATATTCCCTAAACCCAAAACCAACAAGTTGTCCATTTTAGAATAAACACTAAACCTAGACTTGTTGATTCCTCTTCAAAGATCCCAATTCAACCAACACTAGTAGATTCACCATTACTTTTGTCAAAAATGGTTTCAATCCTACCTGACCGTATGAGAAGAGGGTAAAGTTTTATTCATCATTGCAAACACAATGCACATCTTGCTAGTGAAGCTCTGAAAACCCTCTTTATCATCATGTAAGTGTCAATGCAGCTTTTGATATGCCCATCATAATTTGAGTGCTTATTCAAGGGAGGTCAATCATAATGAGGAGGACGATCATCATTGCAAAATGAACTGGAATCTAAATACTCATAAAACATTAGAATGAAAGCGTTTATAGAGGATTATAGGATAGTTATAAAGTTGAGAATAGCTTAGCCCATGATTAGCTGCTAACAGATTTATGGTCATATGTTGAAAGACAAGAAACTGGACAATTTCCAAAGCTAATGAAATTAAGAAAGAAAAGGCAAATGGTTAAAAAGGGTTATAGACAAACTAAAGGGTTATAGAAATATAACATATTGCATGTTGGAGCTGGGGCGTCTTATGCTAAAATAATGAAGAAATGTGTTTGAAAATATGTTTTGAGCTCTCATTGCTGCACCTTGCATCATATACTTTTTGGAAGTATCTGAAGCTAAATAGTACAACTTTGAACTGTGTGCGTTTCAAATAATATATGCATTTTTAAATTTACGTTTAGAAGTTCATCATGTGAGGCCGGCCATCATATGGAAATGGGTGGCACCTTGTCAAAAAAATAAATTGCAGAAGATGATTTGAAGCTCCAGAATCCAGATGTTGCAACTTCCTCTTTTCAGTTTGGAAATATCATGAAGTTAATATTACAACTTTCAAACATATGCATGTGAAGACAATTAGCAGCCTTTTAACTCGTGTTTAAAACTTCACAGCATATTTGAGGATGTACAATTGCAGAATTTCATCATGTTAGTTTCTTTATGGTGGACATGACACCCAAAATGTTGCTGCAGCCCAGCGCATAGAATGTACTTTGGATACAGAGAGGAATGAAAATGATCTTAAACTGCAATTGAAGGTTTTTTTTCTTTTTTTGGGAGCAAATGGGGATTAGGGTTTAGGATTGCAGAAGAAGCAAAAGAAAAAATAACAACCACCTGGCCAGATGTAAAGGACCTCTCCCAAGGGCGCCCAGGGCAGCACATATCATTCAGCCAGATCTGGGTCACTAGAACAGTTGAAGATTTTTCTTGTTTAATCTGCCTCATTGGAAAGCGGCTTGGATACTTTCCATGCATGCCTCCCATTACCCCTGGAACCTCCCTTTTTCTGTGGGCTGTAGGCCCCCATAAAATCCTTGGAGACCTCATTAGTCACTACAAGCCCACCTACTTCACCTGAGTTTATGCACCCATTTTCCACCACTTTAAAGTTCCACATGTTCCAATTTAGTACTTACCGTTCACTTAATTTTGCTTTTTGAAACGAGTATTTAATCTAACTGAGTAGAGACCCCTTTAGAGGTTTTTAGAGCATTGCCTTGAGATATACAGTCTCTCTCTTTCTAATGCAAAGTCTTTCTTTTGTGGAGCCCAAGAGCTTGTAGAGTGTTGTGCGTATTTGCAAGTGAAAGTGTTTCTTCTATTTGGCAATGTTTGTGTGAGAATCTTCATGGCAGAAAGGAGTTGTGTTGCATTTGTAATTCATGGTCTCAAGTACAGGAGTTCATTTGCCTGGGAGTGCACCTGCCTGGGCTGGAAGGTTAGGCTAAATCAAGCTAGGACCTACAAGCAGGTTGGTTGATGTATTGTCAAATCATATCATCTACATTTGCAGGTGGCTTGGGGGTGAGCAGCTCATGGGAAAAAGGAGGTTAATCTGGTTAGAGGGCCCCTAAATCCACACATGCACAGGATCCTAAGCCCTCGAAACCTAACTAGAAACCCCTAACCCCCTTCAATATGAGAACCTTGAAACCACAACAGCTTGATTATAGGTCAAGAGAATTAAAAAAATGATGTTAGAGATTTTTAAAGTTAACAAAACCAGGTGGTGACCAAGTCTTCAGGCAGAAATTTTGTGGGTCCTTCAATTACAGTTTGTTGGCAGTATGTGAAGCACAATGACCCATAAAAACATAGATGCACATTGCATGGAACTTGGGTCTGTGGTCTGTGGTCTGTCTTTTCCATGATCACAACAAAGAAATACTCCCACCTGTGAGCTTGAACTCCCAGTGGAAGTTTGATATCATCAAAGAGAAATTGTCAGCTGCGAAACAAAGTCTGGTAAATAGGATATCTGGATAATACAAAGGATGATTCAAAGCACCAGAGAAACCTGTCATGGCACAACTTCAAGAAACTCAGGAGACACGAATTTCAAAGTCGGATCCACTGGCCTCCCTTTCAGCTAGTTGGTGAACCATAACACATTTTTCTAATAAACATTTGACCTAGTGCTTTTTCTTAAGATCCAATCTATGTTGCCACCTCGATTATGGATTTGGTATAATTGATATCTTTGGAAAGCTCTCGGTGAGGAGGGGTGCATGGGCTTGGTTCCACGATGTTTGGACTTGCAGCGCAAAAGTTCTTGGATATTGAATGATTTCGTCACTGAAAATTAAATTAAATCATAGCTGAAAATTTCGAAGGAATTGGAATGTGCCTTTGTTGTTATTGGAAAGATCTTGATGAGCAGGATTGAATGGAATTTATTTGGTAAGATTTAGATTCAGAACATGGGGGATATTAAATTTTAATTGATTTTTGCCGCTGAAAATTCAAATAATTTCCAGAAAACCAGGTTTTGGAAGGAAAAATCAGTTGAGTTTGTGGTAACACTTGGGCCAACGGCACAGGCCACACTAGTGTACATTAAAACTACAAATGCCTACTCAGGCTACAGGGGGAATAGGGAGTAGTGCCTATTCAACTTCTCCAACTTTCAATACCATGGGCATTGGGATCATCCAGTGAGGGGTGCACTTGGCAAAATCTACCACTCCTGGCCCATTTTTCAGTACATGATGGAATCAGATCTTCTGCGTTCGTGGGAAGATTGTGGCAAGGATTTGTACATGATAATTAACTTAGTTTCGAATGCTTCTATTGTGTATGAAGTTTGATTCGTCCTTACATGGATACTTACTCCCATCGGTACTCTTGTCAAGTCACGGTAGGATTTCTTGCATTAACTTTCATGAGAGAGATTGCATGATGTGTAAGCCACTGAGCAACATGGGTTTGCAATTCACACACACATATATCAGTGTTGGCTGGCTATTAGAAATCGAAACAGAAACTCAGATGTTATCAGGGTGGTTCTTAGGATTCATATGTTCACAGATCTACAAAATCAAAGAACTCGTTCTTATACATGAGCACAGTTATAAATAATGAAAACTTCATCTAACTTCCTGTAAAATTGCCAGTTCTTTACCAACTTTTGAATATTACTGGTCACTTTGGTTCTTTGGTTCTGAATTTTTTTTAAGAACTGGTGGTTCTCTGATTTGAAAATAGGAGGTGATGAATCTTTATGAATCCAAATAACTGTGCAACATGGATATATATGTGTGGGCACACATACAAGAAGGTAGAACTCCTAAGAATTCATGACATAAGACTTTGTCTTCTTTGATCCACAATTGTGAGGCAGATGCTTGCTCTCTAATACCAAACATGTATGCTAACTCTCCATTCATGATGGAACTGACATGCATGACTTTCCTTCGAAACCCAATCAATATTACCATAAAAACCCAATCTAATTTTCCTTCACTAACTAGTGTAGCTTGTGCCATTGGCCCATGTGTGAAGACATTGAGGGCTCAACTGATTTTTCCTTCCAAACCCAATTTTTGCAATTTGTTTGAATTTTCAGCAACAAAATCCACTCAAAAAGCAATATCTTCCACACCTTAGTTTTGAAAATTGTGAAATAAACTCCATTAAATCTGACTTGCTGACAGCTTTCCAAGTGCACCAAGAATGCCCCAAATTCCAATACAGTTTTCAGTTTGCATTTTATTTAGTTTTCATTGAGAAAATGTTTCAATAATCAATAGCTTGCACAATGTAGCGCCAAATGGTCTCAAACCAAGTTGGTGCACCCCTACTCATCAAAAGCTTTCTGAAGATATCAAGAGCATGACATGAAGTGTCATAGTTTGGGAGATCTCACCATGACAAAACAAAACAAACTACCTTGCTTCATAGATAGATTTGGGATGATTCTTTTTGTGTGTTGTAAACTTTTGTATCACATAACTTTGAATGGTACCTTATCGATTTCATGAAGTTTTATGTGTAAGGTAAAGGAACTATGATCAGGGCATTATCAAAATAAGGGACTTGTGCAAGGTGGGAGCCATGGTAAGTCTCTTATTTTGGTAGTCTTAGGGCTTTACCTGATGTAAAGACCTGCTAAAAAATTTCTTCATGTCAAAATGGGCTGGAGGGAACAAGAGGGCCTAGAAGAATGGCAAATAATATGAGTGCAAAGTAGGGTAGCTTGTGGGATGGGGTGAGTAAAGAGAATGACTAGATGGTTTCATGTAAGAGAAAAAATGAAAAAAAGGAAACCTAGGAAATGAAATATTTTAGTCAAACCATAGTTGCCCAATCAAAATAACAATATCCGTCCAAGTCAAATTACATTCCATAAAGATGATTTGATTTGCACTGCAGTTCTCTAACCAAGGCTTTACATAAAATTTTCAACATTTTTTTTCCAAACAAAAAAATCTTTTATGCAACCTTTCAAAAATTTCAATAACTTTCATTTGTGTTAACCACAAGAGAAGTGCCCTTATAAGATCACACAAACAACTAAGTGGAATGTCCCTAGTGGTAAGCTATATATGGTGATGTCATTAATATAGTTGGCCAATAATGGCTATATTATAGACTATATTTTGACCAACTATAATGGCCAACTACAATGGATGTGGTTGCAATGGATTCTTTTGCGATCAACAATGTTGCCGAACCCATTAACTTCGTCCCTCCAAGTTTTTTTGGGTTGATTTCCCCTTTGATTCTGCAGTCCTTTTAACATGTGCATAAAATAATTTGTTAGCCACAATAAAAGCATCAAATGCATTTGTGCAATCACACTTGTAGGTGCACCCCCTATACCATTTGTGCATGTACCATGTGTGAGAGGTTGAGGTCATGATAGACCCCACAAACAAATTAGAGTCACAAATGATGTTGTTACATCACAGTCAGATTCAATATAAACTCTTGAATCCAAAAGGGTGAAACAACCAAATTGGGATTTAGCAAAAGCTCTTATGTTCATTAAAGCCAAGTGGAGAGAAATTTTTGTGAACATGGACAAGATAGATCCTTGTGACCAATTTGAAATAGTAGTGATTAAGTGGTGAAAGATTGTTAACAATGTCAATGTTGTTAAACATTCATTTTTTTGACACAACAATGCAACTTGTAAAGACATATATGGTGTTCCATATATGGGGGTTACAATCAAATCTTTGATTACATGTATGGGACTGGACATGCAACTGAATATTGGGACCTCATGGCACAAAAAAATATTACTTCAAATCTACTGAGGCATTTCAATCGCCAAGTATATGAAATGGTAGATATGTTTATGAAGACTTGTCCAACGCTAAACCCCCCTCATGTTAAAGACACTATGGCCCATGATGACCATGTATATGATCCTTCATTTGGGTTGATGGGTCTCGTGTGAGATGTAAATGGAAACCCTGCCAATCCTATCCCAACAATTAAAGAATTACAACATGTAATGGATATTGGTCCTCGACATCCATATGTATTACCAAGAGCCATTACAATTGAATGCATTAACCAAATTTCACTGGTGCAAACCACTATATCAATGCAACCAAGAAGTTGCACATTAAGTCCACTTGGTACTAGAATTAAAGAACGTTTTATAACACAGTGGGAAGTCTTCAAGTAGCTCGGAAGACATCTTTCCCAAAGACCTTCCAAATCAGGAGACTAGAGATTTAGATGCTTTTATGAGGATTATCTAACCACCGAGCCCATTTTTAATAAGGCAACCTTTGGTAACATTGGGGTGAAAAGGAGATCTTCATGTATTCAAAGGAACATGGTAGAGGCTACTGAAAGAAGTACCTCCAAGCTTGTGGCCTCAATTGACAAGATACATGAGACAAACCTTGTGATTGAAGAGTAAAGATCACAGATGCAGAAGGAATTGCTTCATAAACAATTGCAATATTTCAAGTAGACAGACCACGATATTCAATCTACACAAAACAACATGGTTCAAGCTATTGTTCACCTAACTCACATAATGGGGATGGATTCACACAAGGCAAAGCAACCAACTATGTAAACACAACTAATCATCCTGAAGGAACCTTGAATGACTTATTAAATTTCAATGAATCTGCATAAAACATGATCATGCACTTTTCAACACAAGTTTACCATCCAATACTATTACCATTTTTCAATTTTGGTCTATAATTATTCAAATTGCATGACAATTCTTCACAAAATAGTTGCGGCCATTTTCAATTCAGGTTCACAATTCAAATTACAAGCATTGAATGTAATTGCAAGACAATTCAATTCTAAAAACTCTAGGCAACCTCATAAATGTTCAAAAATTTCATTGATGATTTCCAAGATATTTTTGAAGTTAATTGCGAAGTATTTCATTTGAAGTCTTTTGGCTAGGGGATATGTTGTTATGACCATTGGGTTTTTAAATTGCATTTGATTTGTATATGTCCCTCCTAGTGTGTACAAATCTAGCAACCTCTTTCCCCTCCTATAATCTGACAAGCCTCTTTGTTCTTCCAAAGCTTCTTCCTCAAGAATGTGCAACATATGCTCTATGTCTATTTCATTTCTTGCAAGTAGCAAATTGTCAATGAAACAACAACAATTACCTACATATGCTTAGGTCATATCACCTATATGTACACCTAAGTCAACCTGCTAAGTAGGTTAGCCTACATAACCCAAAGTTAACATATGTGACCCTAGGTAAGCCCCTAAGTAAGCTTCAGTTGACTTAGGTTAACCTAGTTTAAGCCTAAATTAAGTTATGTCAGCTAACTTAGGTAGGGTACCTAAGTTAGGTTATTCAAAGAAATGTTTATAATAATATGGTGATAACTATTATTTATATAAAAATGATGTGGTGTAATGATAATGATCTGAAACTTCAATGTGGAGATGAAGGGTTTAAGTCTTCATGCTTGCAAACTATTTAACCATGCTAGATTACTAAGCTGCCTAGCTTTACGAGGTTACCTAGGTTCTTATTCAAAGGTTCATTTTTTTACTAGGTCATCTAGAGTATTTAGCCTAGGTTGCCTAGGCTTGGCCAAGCACATGGCACATAGCACACATCAAACCACCATACACATATGAACATCTATTAGTCTGGACTAAACCATTAAGAAACCATTGTATGAGAGTGGAAAGTGAGTGGAACTGTTGCCAAGCAATCCATGTCCGAGTGCATTCCATTATGCAAAGGTCTTCAATCACCCTAGTGGTTTTGTGGCAATCCACTCAAAACTGGGTGGAATGCACAGTGGTTTAGGACAAGTTTCTTGTAGTGTTTGAATGGATTACTGTATGTTGTGGAAACTAACTCAGAAACCAAAAGAATAGACAAATTAAGTACCGACAATATAATTCTACTCTTAGGAAAAGATTATGGGATTAGAATCACTACCCACTCTTGCAGAGCTTATGAGACACCTTCAAAGAATTCACCGTCCAGCTTCCTGGTCCATACCCAACTCTCCAGATGCAACCAACAGTAATAGGATTCCAACTAAATTCGTAACCTGCAAATTCCTCTTGCATGTACCATGAGCTGAGACAAATCAATCAATCAGCAAAGTAATGCCAATATAACCAGCAAATCTGATTGAGAAGGAGTGAAATACAGGAGCCCTCACCTGCAGTTAGTTCAGAGGGGTGATTCTATTGTCAGCTTTTTAATATTACCTGAACATTGTTCTCAAGAGCTGAAGCCACAGGTTCCATCCTGGAGGATGAAGACAGCTTCTGCAAGTCCTTGCTTTAGATCATCTGCCACCTGCCATGCCGCAAACTGCTGGCTACATGCCCTGCTACTGAAGCTCTGAACTTGGGGGTTGGTGCTTAAAAGTATGAAGACACAGAATTAAATGCAGGTTGCAGGATCATCTCTTGGTGAGCAGCTACCTGCAAAACCTTGCAGGTGATGCAAATTCCAAAATAAACAGCCCTTGCTTTTGTAAATAGAAGCAGAGATATCTCCAAGATAAAAAACCTAAACTTATGCGGGATTTCTTCCCTGCTCTATGTACAGCACAAGAAACTACCCAAATGCTTTCTTGCATATGGGAATGTTACAGATGAAATGGGTGTGGCAGTGCCCTTTATCTCCATTAGAGTAACACTCTGCAACCAGTATGGCACACTGTTAGATATATCCTGCAAGCAAAATCTGCCTGTCAGCTCTGTCAATTATGTCATTTCTTGACATTCAAGCCTACAATAAGCTTGTCAAGATGGTAACCAGGGACTGCTTTAAATTCAGGGAACTAGAAGCCAGGATCTCATTCCTCAATTTGAATGAGAGGAAATCACAAGAAGCTGAAAAGAGAGGTTTGCCACTTCCACCTACACTGAATGTATTTCAGGGCACCACCACGTCCATGAGCATTGAGAATCAGCCCTGCTTATGCTGCAGCCTAATGTCCAGAATGAATGGAAGAATCATACAACCACAGAAGAATTGAAAGTCACAGGGACAGAGCCCAAAAGAGAAATAGGAAGTGGCTTAGAAAAAGGAGAGAACTCAAAGTCTATGCCAAAAACTAACAGGAGAAAGCAAGCTGTCACTCTCAGCTCCATTTTTTTGTGCTGACAGCATTTGGAACCACTCCAAGGGCTGGTTCAAAAGAGTGCTGAATTCAACCACATATTAGTCGTTTGTAAAAGTAGAGGAAAATGCAGAGAAGAAAACTAGTACATTTTTACATTCTCCTTTTGTTTCAGTTCAATACTCTCTACATTTCATTTTCCAGTTCACTCCATACCTTGAAACCTACCATGGCACAATTGCTTTCTGCATAACCCTCTTTTTTCTTTTTCTTCTTTTTTGAGACAGAAAGAGCAAGAGACAGAAAGAGTCCAGCAAAGCTCACACCCCAAACAATCTAAGACTGCAGCAAAGCTCATTGTTAGAAAATTTATTGCCTTCAATGCTTTAGTAGTTTCAGGAATACGAACTTTGATGTGGTTCCTGGTTAATCTCTCAGCAGAACCCTTCAACAATTTCACAAATATCTAAAGATTGTTGTATGCAAGTGGAGCATTTTTTGGAACATTGTTGGGAATGGCACAAGTGTTACTTACTATCAGGAGGAAATGCAGTAAGACACAAATCCACACAAGAAAATTCATCAGATACCCATGAGTAGTTTTAGACCAAAACCAAAGTTCAAAGGCATTGCACAGTTAGTGGAAAAACCTCAAAATTTTCCAAGCAATGAGCAACCACTTCTGCTGTGTATAGAGTACAATGGTTGGAGTACTAGCATACATTATGCTTGAGTTTGCTTCAAACAAATTTAATATGAATACAAGATACAACAGATGTCACTGAATTTATTGAATTTGTCAACTGAATTGGTTCACACCACCAGCTGCCATCGGAACCTAAATCTAGCTCTTATTTACACTCTGCTTTTACATCACATTATCACATTACAAACAAGTGTGCATACTAGGCTCAAGATGAAAAGCATGTTGACCTGGCACTGCATCATCAGATTATCAAATTACCTTCAAGGTAATGACAAGGATCAGCAATACAACCACAATTATCACCAGTATGAGGCATGCCTGCATCAACCACAACATGTGACTCAATTTGATAGAGCTCCTTAACTGCAAGGAACACTGTGCATACTAAGCAATGAATCGAATGCAGGAGCATCAACCCGCTGAATGGCCCAGTAATTACAGAGTAAAGCAACATTGTGGAAATCACAGATTCAAATCTTGATATGTCGACAGTAGATGTAGACAAGCTGAATATAAAAGGAACAAGTGCCTATCAAACAAGTGGGACTCTGGGTTCTGGGGTGCATTGCTATTTCCGGTGCACAGTTTGGGGTTTGCCCTTGTGGGGGGTGTCAAGCTAAATGGTCAACACTATCAGAGTTATTTGAAACTGGCAAATTGAGAATGTGCCACACTTTGAAACACAAGGAGTAACTTGAGGCTTACAATATTTGATCCTGACTTTTGACTCTCTTGTGCCTTCGCAAGTTGATGGGTGGCCTGGTCTGTAGCTGCTTCTGCACCAACCACATTTTTGTCTATTTCATCTGCACCAACAAAAACAATTTGTTCAGGTTCTCAAAAACACCAGATTGACTACTAGAAAGGGACACTGTTGCCAACATTACACTGTAGAAGCTGCAGGAGCCTTTCAGTCTTTTTAGAAAATATTGCCAGCCAGAAAAGAGAATATCCTGAAAAACTGAAAACCATTTTGGCAACATTGCCAACATATCAAGTTTCCTTTCATCAACTGGAATGGAGTATGGGTGACAAAAAGAGGCACACAAACCTATCATATAGCCTTGTTCATGCACAAGAACAGCCAAATCTTTGAAAATCTCATTCACTTCACCAATTTGCTGGTGAATCTCACGAATTCCTTGTTCCCTCTCTTCAATAACTGCCTCATTGAACACTGTCTCATTCTCCAATTGTAAGAAATCCTGTCTGTACACATGTACATAACTCCCTCCATTCACATGAACATCAGCAGATCCTACATGATTTGACTAGAAAGTTGGTTAGGTCTGCAACTGGTGGATGTTGCAGGTCCAGCAATCCCATACCTTTGTCAATATTGTAGCAGGCACATTTAAGAGGCCCTCAAATGCTGATGAGCCCAGGAAGACTGGCCTGTGCTCATGTAGAAATCTGGACAAGATGTCCAAATCAAGAGCAGTATGTTCTTAGCAACAGATCAGTTTATATCTTCAGAGAATTTGGAGGAACTAAGATTGTAGCCCAGCTTTCAAGGGACTGCCAGGAGAACCAGAGTCTTGTTAAATCCACGGGGTTTTCCAGCTATTGACTCTAAGACAAGTAACCTTTGGAAATCACTTACCGCTTTTGCTCAGCAAATATCGCTTGCTGCTCTTGATTCTCCTGTGGCAGCAACTTTAGGTCACTTGAGACTTGACTGCACCAGTGCAACACAGATCTATGAGATGATTTGCAAAGTGAGTATCAAGATACAAGAGCACTGTCTTTACTGACTTTGAGGTATGTAAAGTCTGTCTCACCTATCAGGTAGAACTGCCTGAGGCACAAATGGAGCATAGTATTTCTCCCGTTCTTGCGCAGTTTTCTGAGCATTTTGGAACTCAACAAGAACTGCCTGGAAATCCTTTGCAAGCTTTGCACCAGTGACTTTCTGCTCGGGCTGAAACTCAGAAACCCAATGCCCATCTCAAATCAATACAACTTGGTGTGACCATGACATTCCTATTGCTGTAGTTGCAAAAAGAATTCATCCACGGTCATGGTGCTTCAGCCCAAAGCTGCTGGGTGTGGAAGAATGCACTTACACTGGAAGAATCATTTTGGGCATGGTTACTAGTTGTTTTTAGCTTTGCTGCTGTCTCCTTTGCCAACTTTCCTATGCGCTGACGGGTTTTGTGCCTGCAGGTGCAGACAACACTTGCAATTCAAAAGCAGAACAGAAACCGTATTCATGCAGAGCTCAATTCAGCTAGTTTCAACTTCTCCAAGTGTTATAGATACCTAGTATTGAGTCGCAAGGACTGCAGTGACCAAATAGTTGCATTATAAATGTATTTCACACAGACTTCTACAGAACGCCTCAAAATCCTTCTTCAATTTTTCCCTTGAGTGGATAAAGAAACCTCTGTGCAGGACACAACAGAGAGACATGGCTGTGCACAATTCTCAAAACTCCATGACAGATGCAGGGATGAAGACAGGATTTCCTGTCATTCCTGTCAAGGTGTTGATACCATCACACAGTATTGCATGAAAAGATGAACATACTGCTACAGAATTCCTGCCATTCAGCAGATCTTTGGTGTATCAGATCACCAAAGATCAGAACCTTATGCTTCAAAAATTCAGAACTTTCAAATACGGGTGATGTGGACAAGTCAAAATACTAGAAATGAGGACAGAATAAAAACCAGTCAGATATATAGTTTCCTCAGTATACTTTCTGAGATGGCTGAAGATGGTGGATGCGATCCTTTAAATCATCAGTGCAATGGGGAGGAGATAGGAGGAAGAAGAAGAAGACAACGCAAGAGTTGAAAGGCCTGATCACTTACAGCTTATCACGGAGAGCAGGGGTGTCTTTGGGAGTGCCCAAACTGTCGATCAAGCGCTTGAAAGATGCAACCGCTGTGTTGATCTGGAAGACTCCCGCTGCCAATGCTTGTGAGGGGTCCTGTTGCCGACGAACTGGGGGCAAGCCCCCGGATTCTATGTCGAGAAAACTCATTTCCTATCCTCGACTCTCCTTCGCTCTCCCTCCTTTTTTTCTCCTCGTATCTTCGTATGTGCGTCGTTTGGCGTTCAACCCTACTGTGTCAGTCTTGTTGCTTCAAATTCTCAGTCAAAAGGAGGGACATATATATCTTCCGAGTCTTCCTAACATGCTCATGTAAGAGAAATCCTAGGCGGAATGGGTGTGCAATTCACCATCCGTCTTCCTCAAATTGCATTCTCACATGGTATTTGTCTCTCGAATCCTTGCATGCTATTAACTTGGATCCTTTCAAAGCATTTCGGGGCCGCAGACAATGCTTCGAATTATTATCCTGGACCACTCTCCGAATCTTGAGATCGTCTCTATAATTCCTCGTCTAATTTTCCAAGGTCTCTTTAAACCTCTAAGACAATTTTGAATCTTGTCACGAACTAGAAACCTTCGCAGATCTAACTCCGTGACCACTCTCGATGCAGCATCTACTATTAAAAGCCCATTTGTGTGTGAGATTGCCGAAATTTTCTCTACAACCCAAAAACTCTCTCCCCAGCAACGCAAACCTGCTCTGGATTCATCAGCTACTGCATACTTTCTTCGAATTCCAATCCAAGAAACCGGAGTCCTCGATCTCACTCTCATCAGCCGTTCTCAAACTGTCTGAGCTGGGTAGAACTGTTCAATGGGATGAGGTTACAGAATGTGTGTGTATGTGTTGCACCACACTGTCCAGAAGCACTGCCTCTGCAACACAAGGGTTGTGTCACACTGTGGCCTTGCCATTTACATTAAAAAATTATCTTAAGGCAAAACAAGCATTATGGAAACTCAAATAATTTCACCATGCAAAAACATGATCTTGCAAAAAATCCCTCTAAAAGAAACCCAAAATCCTTCGAGATATTGTAACTCTATAACTAATCTCAAGTTTCAACACAAGCCAAAATATCATCTTTCAAAAATCCTTATATAAAAATAGACCCATTTACCTGGTAGGGGCCAAAATCTCTTAAGCTACTATATACTCTATAATGAAACTAAACACTTGGTACGCAAGGCCCAAAACGGAACAGCTTTATACGAATATACCATTGTGTTTCTTTAGGCGCCTGCTGCCCATCAAGGTAAGTTCATTCACCAAACTTCGAATGTTTAGCCATATTAAAATTGTTAAATGAAATTTATTTTGAAATTATAGACTTTAATATGTGCATAATGCAATTGATTGTCATGAAAAATACATAAAATTATAAGAGTTAAATGGACTTTTAAAATTAAAAATTTGGGTTTGTAACAACAACAATTTGTGAGTGGACAAGATTGGTTGCATCATAGACTTCAAAACTTGTTAAAGACTTATTAAGAAAACCTAATGATGAAAATAAGATTGAAATCTTTTTATTCAAATTCAATATAATTTATTATCAAAATGGACTTTTATCTTGATGAAAAGGTCCATCATGAAAAAAACATGAGTTGAGTTAAGATTTTACATATGTGTCTTAATCAATGAACTCTAAAAGATAAACATGTTAATGAAAATACATTGATTAGAATCAGTGCATTGTTACTATTTAACTAAAAAATATTTCTCAAGGCTCAAAAAATACAAAGAATTGGACTTTTAGATTAGGGAACTCTTACCACTTTTAGATCCATCTTATTATGCACTTACCCTTGGACCGCCCAAGGATAGGTTTGCTTAGTGGTCATGGTTGCTTCCAAGTGGTTTGTGAGTTTGAATATGTTTTGGGGTATGTTAGACGATACCAAAAAATCATCAACCCAACTACAGAAGAAGGCAGTAGTCCTCAAAAGTTTGTGCAAACTAAGGTGCACATGATTTCTTGGGAGATCACATTGGCAATCAATCATTTTAGTTATAATTAGAAAGTGTTTTTTATTAAATTCTAAATTAACATCTAGTTTTTGCATGTTAATAAAAAATCCAACATTGGGGTCTTCTTCATTTCTCTTCCATTTCACAAATCTTATCAACCAAAGGACTACCAAAATTGCACTTTCACAAGTTAAATCTAAACAAAGGGTTCTAAAAATGATGGAAAGATGCTACTTTGGCTTGTTATGAATATATATTTGTTTTCCACGCATGCCAATCTCATATCAAATTGTTAAAGACACAAGTATGACACAGTTGAGAAAATATGAAGACATGACACAGTTTAGACTAGGCAATGTGGTAAAGGTGACCAATAAATCTCCAAAAGACATGCGCATATATTTTTAATTTTGAGAATAAAACATGCATACAAAACTCAATGTATTCTCTTTGGATATGGGGGGAAAAAAATTAAAAGTACTTGGATCATTTTATGGTGAAAAGGGATGAGTTTATAATTATTTTTAAAAATGAGGAAAAACAATTTAAGTTTGATTTGTCAAATTTTCAACATATGAGGAACAACTATGGAAATTACACCTTTTGTGTAATAATAACCGAATGTTTGGGACAATAAATAGTTTTTCACAAGTTGGGAGTTCATCTCTCAACAATTTCAACAAGTATCAATAAAACTTTCCTTATTTTTTTCAACCAGACCTTTTGTGAATTATTTTGTGCCGAACATTAGTCATAAATACAATATGCATGTTGCCAATGAGACAATTCAACATACACCCAAGGGGGTTCATCTTTTTTCCTAGGGCAGGGGGGGTTCTTTCATGCTTGTGTTCTCATCATGTTGCCAACCCTGTTCCCAATGATGCTCCATAGGTTCCCAAAGGGTTCTCCATGATGTTCCCAAAGTTCTCAAAGTGTTCCCCACAGGTGTTCCTAATATAGCACCGCACTAATGAACATCTAATGAACATAAGATGAGAGGTGATCAGTAAAAGCTTGCCTAAAAACGGAAGCCTGAAGTTGACATTTTCATGAAAGTCTTTCGCCAAGATCTCAAGCGTCTCGTGCGTCAAGGGGATGCACAAAACTGAAGGATCTCCTTAAAAATGGTTACAAGTAAAAACCCAGTCTTGTAACTCCTCACCAGGCTAATGGCCATTTCGGATTCCATAGGAAAGAAGATGGAATTGCAATTGCTGACCTTTTTTTAGCCAGAAATTACAGTTCATCAATTCTAATTCTTCAACCTCCAGGAGTCGATTGTAGGAACGTTTACAACATATAAAAATGCACAAACAAAAAGGGAAGTATTGAGGTGCTGGAGAGTGGCAGCAGAAGAAGCAGCCATATGGCAGAGCATGTCAAGGTGGCAATGAATACAGCTGGGATTTACGTTTGTCTTTTGTGATTTGACTTGGCTTCTTTGTTGGCCTTGCCTACCAAGGCAAGGATATTGTGTTTTAGATTCATTATAGAGTATAGTAGCTTAATGGATTTTGGCCCCTAGGTAGTAGGTCTATTTTTATATGAGCATTTTTGAAACATTATATTTTGGCTTGTGTTGAAACTTGAGATTAGTTATAGAGTTACAGTATCTTGAAGCATTTTGGTTTTCTTTTAGAGGATTTTTGGGAAGGTTATATTTTTGCACGGTGAAATATTTGAATTTCCATGATTCTTCTTTTGCCTTAAGATACTTTTTAATGTAAATGGCAAGGCCACAGTGTGACACACCCCTTGTTACTCCTCTTGGCTTGTATCTGAACATTTGTCAAGTGTATCCGGTTTTGTCATGGAGATTTTGAAAAGCTTTTCTTTTGTAAATTTTTGTAAAGCTTAATCTGGCTATGTCATAGAGATTAGGTGAAACCCAATTTGTACTTTTGCCATGGAGATTAGGTGAACTTGATCTGTATTTTTGCCACAGAGAAGTTAGTTGGGATGGACTCATTCCTTATTCTACCCTCTCATGGAAATTTGTTCAACTTGAACTGCAGTTTGTTTTAAAACTATTTGAAGAGACAACCCCTACCTTTAGGATTTAGCACTCCAATTCCATGAATTGTTATTAATTGTCATGCAGTCAAAATTGCAGAAACTCAAGAAGTAGAAGCAGCTAGGTAAGCGCCATTACCAAACACGAGCCTACCACCAAACAGCCCCATGGCACAAGGCGTAGCTAGTAACCCCTATCTTTGAGTGTTCAAAACAATGCCTATAACTAAACAATCAGTTTGCAAAAAATATCTTTGGTTTAGAGAAAACTTTCAAACATAATTTTATATTTGTGTTTGTTAATGAGTGTGAAAGGGTATCATTCATTAAAAAATCAAAAAAGGTTTCAAATGCAATGGTGTTTGGTAATGGGGTATGAAGTATATGAATTCATTGAATAACAAGTGATCATAAAAGCAAGGCACATATTGAGTTACAACTTTGAATGTTTGGAGTTAAAACTTCGAGCGTTTGGGTATGGGTCTAATTTTAAGACATATTTAATTAATTTTGGACTTCACAAAACTTCAAAAATACCAACACATGATTTACACCGTGCAAACAATGAGACTTTCAATTACAAATATGACCTAGCACTACAAGAAATCATGGTTTATTTTATTAAAAAATAAAATAAAGAATCAATTATTTTGACATTTGGTCAATTTGACCACTTAATCATACTGCACAAATGAACTTGCACATATTCAACTTGACTTATGGTTTTTTTATTGACCATAAAATGGTTTTTTTGACTAATCAAATTGGACAAAAATTTGGGTAGCCAAAACAATTAATTATAAAATAGCTCAATTTGTAAATATAAAAATATAAATAATAAATAAATAGTAAGTACTTAATTACCCATTCACCCATGACCTACCTACCCACCATGGCTTCCCACCTAAATATTCACAACCAACTTAAGTACTATACATTTACACACATGTACAAGGTATATATATGAATATACATATTCCACATAATATATGTTGATAAAAAAGAATAAACCTTGGTCTCCTTGGTTCCACACCAATGTCTTGGCCATCAAACCACCTCATCACTTTATAAAACAATATGATAACAAATAGATTTAACATGTATCGATGATTTTTTTTGTTAATGTGTATAACAAAATTTGAACCTCAATTTTTTCATGAGTGAGTTAGTAGGTACCTAACTTAGTAAATAGGTAGGTACACATGCCTACCTACCTATGTTTTTAAATGTTCATACCTACTTATGTGAATTATAAGTAGGTATGTAAATAAATAGTAAATACATAAATAGATAAATAGAATATAGGTAAATAGGTAGATAAATAGGTAAATAATAGTAGGTAGGTAGGACATAGGTAAGTAGATGGTAAATAAGTAGGTAGGTAGGACATAGGTAGGTAACTGTAGGTAAGTAGGTAGGTAGGTAGGACATAGGTAGGTAACTATAGGTGGGTAGGTAAGTACCTTAATAGGCACAACAAGTAAGTTAACTAACCAAATTAATATGACCAATTTGACTAAACATGGTCACTTAGTATGGCCGATTTGACTGGGCCATGGGCATCTTGATGGATTATTTTTTAAAAATTCCTTCTTGATTATATGTATAATTTAACACTTGGTCAAAATGATCATTTTAGTCAAAAACACCAAGCAAAAAAACCATGTGTCTTTCATGACCCATGCCCTTTAATCAAAGTGAACATCCTTTTGATCATTGTGGACACTTTAGTCAAGTTGAACCTTTTGAAAACCATGATTTTTTGTAATGTAGTGGCCACCAGGTTGTTCACCACAATAAAAGATTTTAAGAACAACAAAAAATATATAGGTTGAACATCCAAGTCACACCTTATGACGCACTCCCAACTCCTCAAGGGACTCAAATGTGAGCCCAAGTAGAAAGCAGCGGAATAAGGAGGAGTCGGAGCACACTCCTTAGCTCACAACCCTTTGAGGGGTAGAGGGGCGGGTTGGAGCTCCGGGATGGGACTAGGAAGAGTGGACAAGCTTGACTCACTCACACGGACCCTCCATCAACCACTCCAAGTGGTTAGTCCAAAGTTGGAGCACCTTTGGTGCTAGGAAGAGCCACGGCCTGGACCTTGAGGAAACCATCACCTTCCCCTTTAGAACTCATCATGGAACCTTTTTGGTGTTGGGACAAGCCACGGGTGAACTCGGACTCACTTTGAACACACACACACTCCGGGCTCGGGAGTAA
>Ga0116227_10007131_pt1 | contig 22077 bp, 26 predicted proteins | sample S1TSphgellanicum_FD_89693 | JGI IMG/M metagenome (GOLD analysis project Ga0116227, IMG submission 89693) | Host-associated microbial communities from peat moss isolated from Minnesota, USA - S1T2_Fb - Sphagnum magellanicum MG | ecosystem: Host-associated > Plants > Peat moss > Unclassified...
ATGTGATATTGTTTCATTGTGATTAATTGTGAAATCACATGGGGAACCATGTGATATTGTTTCCTTGTGATTAATTGTGAAATCACATGGGGAACCATGTGATATTGTTTCCTTGTGATTAATTGTGAAATCACATGGGGAACCATGTGATATTGTTTCCTTGTGATTAATTATGAAATCACATGGGGAACCATGTGATTTTGTTTCCTTTTGATTAATTGTGGAATCACATGGGGAACCATGTGATGTTGTTTCCTTTTGATTAATTATGGAATCACATGGGGAACCATGTGATGTTGTTTCCTTTTGATTAATTGTGGAATCACATGGGGAACCATATGATGTTATTTCTTTGTGATTAATTGTGAAATCACATGGGGAACCATGTGATTTTGTTTCCTTTTGATTATTTCGGGAACCATGTGGTGGATAAGTTTTAGGAAGTTTCTTGATTAGTTTCCTTTTGGTTAGTATATAAAAAAGTGTTTGTGACCTTGAGAAACACCTTCATTTGTACAAAGTTATGGTACGAATACAAAGTTTGAGAGAATTGAAGTTTTGATTTTGAAAGGCTTTTGGTTTTGAATAATTTTGGTGTTGTTTGTGTGTAGTTCATGGTAGGATAATGGTGAGACTTACATAGCCAATAGAAGGGTGGGAAGATAATTTTACAACCAAGAACATAGATTTCATAACTACGTAGTAATCATACATAATTTCGATCCTAAACCCGTTCGTGTTGTACATGCGCATGTAATGAAAAAGGTCTACCATTAACGAATGGGAAGCCCTAGTTAGATTTGAAACATGGTGGAAAATATTGTCAATGATAAGTGAAATACAAGAATGATTGGTTAAGATATGAGCCCATGTTCTTATTCCTAATTGGGCGTAAACAAAAAAGGCTGGAAACTTGAAAAAACTAATATGCTTCTTTACAAGGAATGTTGGAAAGGCTATCTTGATGCATGAAATGGAATCCTATAAGTGCTAAAATTATTTGCCCACAATATGTTCAAAAGGGGGAATGCACACCCACATTGGGGTGGGTAGTCAGAGGTTGTGAGTTGCAATTAAATATCATTGAAAAGGGAGATCACCATTATGCACATGAGACAAGATAGAGACAAGATAGGGGCAACAAGGGCCCACTTGCCTATAAAGCAACTAAAGTAATGTGAAATGACAATATGAAATGAACACCCCTTAAAAAGATGGGAAAGAAAGATGGAATGAATTGCAAATGCCCCTTATGGATCATAAAAAGACCCTAGAGCTACAAGACATTTGAAAATTTAGTCCAAGGAAAGGTCAAATGATGCAAGTTGAACCACCAATCCAAGGTAGGTATGAAGGCCATTTTGCAAAACACCATGTTAGGATCCCACATATTACTCGAGCATCACCCATCCATAGGAAATGAATTTGCATGTCTAGTGTTTTCAAACATAGAATCTTGGGTGAAAGATGAAATGAATGGAGAAGATCCTATGGGAATACCCAAAACTTTGATTTTTTGAAAGAATGTTAAATGAAAATGGGGTTTTTGAAATCAACAAGGAAAACGGATGGGGACTAGGCTACACATTTGTGAACTAACACTAAAAGCCCTTTGGCTTGGAGTTGGAAGGCTAAGAAATCAAAAACTTGAATGACCCTGAATGAAGGGCTTAGAATATGGGTATCATTGGTTATGGTGGGGGATAGAAAAAAAAGAAAAAATGAAAGGTCATTATTCATAATGTTCCAAAATCAACAATGTTAAACAAAGGTCCCCCTAAAGGATTGCATTGACGAGTCCCCATGGTAGGTGGATGTGGTGAGATCATTTTTTTGGTTATGGTGGGTAAAATATAAAAGGGATTCAAAAGCATAAGGCCATAGTCACAATTAATGTACCCCATCAAGAACCAACATTCAGTCCTAAGAATACAAAAATAATAATTTAATTAATTTTGACCCTTTGACATGTGTAACTTAGTTTAATTGTACTTGAAAGCATTTCAATGTTTTTTGTAAAACAAACTACATCTAACATTAATTTACATCTAGACATGTTTAATATGTGCTTGAAAATATATTAAGTAATGTTCATTTATTAGTCCTTATGCTTGTAAGTTGAAAATATTTCAATATTTCAAACATTGTGTTAAAAATTTAGAAGATGAATATGGTATAATTTTCATGGCATTTGATATCTAACAACAATTTTTGTTTATGGTTCAAATTTGGTGCAATTTGACATAAGTTTATTAGTCCTATTGATTATATTATACTTGTCATGATTAAAATGAAGTTCTTTTTCAAGAATCTTAAGTGTTCAAAGTTTTTATTTTGACAAATTTTCACACTATGGAAAACTCCTATAGACTCATGCAACTTTATTACATGAAATTAAGGCTAAAAAATTTAATCTTATCACCATAAATCAATGACACCCAAAAGATCTGTAGCCATCCATGTGGTGGTTGGCCCTAGTCATCGGTCATTAGTAGCTAGGGACAATGCATCCTTGCCATTAGTTGCCACATCCCACCTTGGTGCTTATAATTCTTTGCACATCCACCTCCTACATGCAAGTTGCCATTGCTACTTGTTGTGCAAGCCTAAGGGAACACCATCATCACCTAGTGTGTAAACTCGAAGAAAATTTGTCACCTTTCGTTATGTGTGACAAAATCACAATCACCACCTATGATGAATGAGGAAAATTTTATGGGAAGGACTATTAGTAGGATGAATTTTGTAAATGAATTTAAGATCCAAGAATGCAAAGGGATTCTAAAGGATAGAATTGGAACTTAGTGTGGAGTTTTTGTGTGATGGGAGTGATAAATCTTACCATTTTACTTTGATTTGAAGTAATAAAACTCTTTTTATATTATTGAAATTGTTTTTTTCATTACAATTTTTTGTTTTTGTCACTTTCAAAATTGGTAGTTTGTTTGTACTATCATAGGCAAAAAAATTTGCCATTCATTATTTGTCATTTCAACATTGTAAGAAATGTATTTCACTCTTTATTCCTAATTTTTTTGGTTTCCAAACCTAGGACATGCCGAGTGGCCTTAATAGATTTATTATATTATTCAAGGTATTTTTATTTTATGTGTTGTATGTGTGTTGATAACAATGATTTTAAACATTGACATAGGAACACATAATAGTTGTCAAGAGTTCTCTATTTCTTACATGTCTACATCCTAGTTATTGTAGGTAAATTAGAGTAAGTTAATTTGGAATTAGCTTTAGTGTGAAAGCAATGTTAAGTATTTAATGTATGGGATGTAATCTTAAGTTATGTGATTTCAAATCATCAAAAGTGATTTGAGATTCTAGAACACACATGTTTTATTGTTGTAGGTTTTTTTTGTTTAATGTAAGCTTTTTTTTCAATATAGTTTATGTGATTTGCATTGTGTTTTATGACCTTGGATTGTTGTATTGTTGCAAGTGAGACTCATTTTGAATATGTTGTACCATTCAAGATATTTATATGTTATGTGTTGTATGTGTATTGATAATGATGATCGTAAGTGCTGACATAGCAACACGTGACATGGTAATGTTTGAATTATGAAATAAGCTCCATGACCGTTGAGTGCTAAACATGTGAAAAATGAGTCTAAAGTTGTAGATGCACAAACTTGGAAGACAAAAGGTGTTCAATTTTTGAATGAGCTTGAGATAGTTAGTAAGTCAAGTCAGGGTTGCAAGTTGGCGCTAAATGGAACGTGAAAGAGATTTAGGTTCATGAAGATTTATTGAAGGCTAAAATGTTGTTGTTGTTGGGAGGTGCGAAAAGGACAATCAATGTTGTTGCTACACAAAACGAATAGGTGATACTATTGAGAGGAGGTGCAATATCACCCTTGAAGAATTCTGGAGCGTGCATGCATAGGTTGTTCAGCAATTGATGGCCATTTATGAGTGATCACCCAAACTATGTTCTTGCCTTGGTGAGACTTGTGTATCCTGTGCAAATTTCAAAGCCTAAATTCACTTTCATTCTACTTGACAGCATAACTTCATCCAAAGTTTGGTGTACAAGTCATTTCATTTTTGTTGGTGGATGAGCTCTTAACATGGGTAAGGTGCCCTACAAAGATGCTTACAAAATTTGTCTATGTGCTGCCATATGCAGGATTATACATGGTTTAGAGCATTTCCGCCCCACACCTGCAAACACCCCTTTTGATTAAATCTTGTAGCATGATAGTGTGAATCCTGCTGTGCCCCGATATTTATGTCCATTTTGCAGTGGTCATCTCAACCCAGGCTTCGTAAAACCTGGCAAATGCCAACTTTGCCATAATTAAATTAATTCTGGCACATTTGTCACCTTAATACTGGCACATCTGGTATATGCTTTATTTTCCGTAACAGGCTTCCCCCTACTAGAAGATAAAATCAAAACGGACACTTCTACTACCATTCTCGCGGCCATCGCAAACGGAACACAACTAGGCAAAGAATATGTTGAATGGAATGGACATGGAGATAAATTCACACTATTATTCAAGCGAAAGATTGGCGCTTGATCATTTTGATTTGTTTAAATTGTTTCGCGTGCATAATGTTTACGAGGGATAGATTCGTTAGGCTGCTATGGGAGTCGTTTTTCTCCCATTTAACGATGGAAAAGTCACTCTCGACGGACATCGTATTCGGGAACACTATCGCCAATCCACCGCACAGCTGACGCAGCTGCATGAAGCGCCCCTTCAAGCAGTCCCACGCCTCGTTAAAGAATGTCTTCTCGTCGTGCTTGTCAAGGGCAACCTTCACATCCGGCTCGCGCATGTAGACAACGAACAGTTCACAATGTTCGTTCGCCGCCTTATTAATTAGGTCCACGTTCCAATGTTTGGCTAGGTGCCCGCGGTATTGATCCACTACTTCACTGATTAACACACCAGGACGCATCTTGACGAGATCTGCTGGTATCACGAGGGGCGCTTTCAATTCCCTGGCATTGTTGTTGGAATCATGCTCCGCTTGGATCTACAATTCGTCCGCCACAATGGAAAGCAAGAAGATGTTAATCTCCTGCAATGTTTGCTGTTTTTCAATGTCGGAAAGCTCGTTGTACAGATCGTGTGCCCACGAGCCTTGATCGCGGATGTGCATGACGACGACATCTTTGGTGACGATCCAACCATCTCGCTGAATGATCGTGGTGGGATCGATCTTGTTGATCAACGTAACATCCACAGTTGAGTGAATGTCTAAACCGGCTACAATGTCCGCCATCAGGTTCGACACCTCTTGGCGCTGCTAAGAGATTACCAAGTTCAAAGACTAGAGCGTGGCAAATGTGACAATGATCCGCTCGAACAAAGGTGCTAGCACTCCTGCGATAACCCACCATTGCGTGGATGGTGCTTGAACCGGTTGCTTGTCGGCCACGTGAATCATCAATCAACGACGGTGTTCCACGGTGTTCTAGAAGCCAACGTAGAATATTGCCAAATGCGACCCACCGCGTCATGTCCTTCAGGCACTTGGAACCCATTTCGGTGATGAGGATTTGCTGAGCACGAAGATGCACAGAAAACACCTTGTAGAACGCCTCGTCCAACACCCCATGTGTGGCATTCTTGACAACGATATCGAGCTGGTGAAGGACGCACCAAATGCGAAGCACAGGATTCGAGCATTCATTCTCCAGCAATGTGACAACACTAGTGTGTCGACCAATCATGGTGTTCTCTCCATTCGAGCTAATCAAAATGACTTTTTCGCGCCAAGTGGGGGACACGGTGTTTAGCAGAATCTTGATGAGCTTCACGTAATTCTGAGCGATATGTTGTTCGAAGAATAGAACGAGGACGAGGTGAAGGTTGTAAAGCATGCCTTTCATGCACATGCGAATCCGTTGATCGAGGAGAGCAACACCGAAATGAGTGCTTGCATCAACAACTAGTGAAAACGCCCAAACCGCTAGATCTGTGAGAACATCGAGATGATCTATAGGGAGACAGCAAGGAGAACGTGAACGAATTGACCGACCATGTTGTCGTTGAGGCCGCTGAGTTTGGCATTCTTGGTCGTCGAACGATGTTACTCAATCACCTTGGATGTTTGCCGAAACGACAACCCAACAGAAACGTGCCGAATTGTGAGGTCGAATCGCAGAGAGTTCTTGATCGTCACCAGGTATGATCCGTCCTCCTGCGGTTTGAACAGCTTCATGGCGTTAGCCTTCGTGATCGGTTCGGACGCATCGTCTTCTTCGTCTTCCTCCGGATGGAAAAATAAATCTCCCACCACATCATCGACGATCGTAGGCCTCAAAATGACGAACTACATGCTATCCTTGTCCTTGTCCAAGAAAACTGTGAATGCCAGAGATTTCGTTTTTCTTGAAGAATGCAGCCTTCTTTTGATGCGAGAGCAATTGATAACTGGTCTAGTCTTCGTGATGTTGAGATTCGTGATGATTTTTGTAGGCCTCGGGTCGGAACGGGAATTGGAATAGTGCGTGTTCTTGGTGCGTTGGTGTTTCACACCGAGACCTTCATGCTTCTTGCGCCCGATGTGGACACAGAAAAGGCAGTGCATAGTCGTAATCATGCCGCCTACCGATCATTGCACCGGTTGAAGACCGTATTCCATAGTGTGTTTGTCCTAAAACGGTGTCTGTCGACTCATGATGACATGCAAGGTGCGAACAAGGTGTGAACAAGATGTGTAATATCGAGAAGAGCAGGATCAACATGCCAATCGACGAACGCACGCGCACACACACACAACAAGATTGATAAAACTATAGTGAATGCGCACTTGACAACCCCCTTAAATATGATGATTTCAGTTTAGTGACTCCGCAGTGGGAAACCACAAAAATGACTGCACCCAAATCATTATTTTGGCCCTCAGAGGTTCAGACCGACTACCAAAAAATAGTGATAGTGACCGTTTTAGTGACTTGCGGTGGGGATGTTCTTAATAATTGTATTACTTAATTATGGCACTTCGGCGAAATTAATTCTGGCAAAGTTGGCATCTAAAAATAGAATGCCAGGTTTTATGAGGCCTGTAGTACGCGCATTAAAATCCCCTCCTAATAGTATTATGCCCCTTAGAGTTTGAACTTCAACAATATCTGTTGCCAAGTTTTGGAACAAGGATTTGTTTTCGTGTTTGGAGTCAATAGGGGGAGTGTACATGACGCAAATAAACAAGTTAAGGGCAGCACCCCTGCTAACCTATAGCCATAGATAAGAATCGTGGTTTCTTTCCTTCCATTATGACAGGTTTGGGCTAAGGTGGTTACGAAAGTAAGTAGCAACCCCCTCGCTATGTTTTATCGCTTTTGTTGTTCCCAGCTGCACAATGTGTGCTATCGCAAATGAGGCAAACCCTTTAACGTGTGGCAAATGTTGGCCCTGGAAGTGTCAGGTTTCGATTAATAAGATGAGGTTAACACCTTGAAATAGCTTTAGTATTTACACCCCTGTTTCCAGTTTATTTACACCACCCCCGTGCATGTTCCATAATACCACGCATAGGTCTCTTTGGTCCCTTCACCCTTAGATAAAGGAGGGTGGGCAAATCTGAGTGTCATGGATGAAGAGCTCAGTTGCGCGCTAGAAAGTGCGCTTGCCTGCCACTTTAGCCTGCTTGAATAGCGACCACAGCTTCGACTTGCGCTTTTGCTGTGTGGGCGTGAGGTCTTCGTCTAGGCCCAACTTGGTCTTCGCTAGGCCCTTGCGCCCTCATAGCACAACTTAATGGTCTTTGCTCATTGCAAACTTGAACAGCACTGCGACGGGGCACGCACCTGCCGTCGAGGTGGAGGCCCGCGCAATCACAGGCCATTGCCACATGGTGGCGATGACCTTGGCGCACAACCTCATTTGGCCTTGCAATAGCTCTGTGTTAAGCTGTTGCACCAGCTCCTTCTCGGTCTCGCCCTCCTTGGCTTTGAAGCCTATGAAGTGCAGGTTGAACTTGCGCTCTTCTTGTTTGGGCGCATTAGCCAGGGTCTCCACAGCCCGGTTGACCACTTGGTGCACATTTTTGGCCATCATTGTGATCCACTTGGGCTCTTCCGCAAATGCAACTTTGGTTGTGATAGCTGTAGCTGCTTCACGCTCCATCAGCTGGTTGACTGCAAAGTTGCCAACGACCGTGAGAGACGCAATGTTCTCAATGGCCGCCTCCATCTTGGACAACCGCGCATTAACAGGTGAGCTGTCGGTCTTGAGGCCCATGACTAGCCAATGCCCGGTCAGGGCTGCCTAGTAGACCGCTAGGGGTGCATTGTCTAGGACGTTGAGCCTGGCGTTGTTGTAGTGCGTTTTGGTAGTGTCCTTTTTCAGCATGAAAATGTCCAACATTATAATGAAAGAACATAGTAGCGGTGCGGCATCAAGCACCATCGCAGAGTTCTTCAAATCTTAAACCTTAAGATGTTTATTTTTTAAAAAGGACTTGACAAGTCAAAAAACACAAGATTGAGATGCCAGAGACAGAGGCAAAAGGACCAAAACCAAGGGCGAAGCACCCATAAAAAAAAAAAAAAAAAAACCCTAACTGCTCACAAATTCAAATCCAAGCACTACCCCAACCATTGGAGGTGAGACCAAGGGAGCTGAAATGAAAGAGAAACTAAAAAAGAGAAAGAAAAGGAATGCAAAAGAGAAAGAAGAAGGAAAGAAAGAAAGAAGAAAAAGATAAAGAAACGGGAATTTGGATTAAAAATGGTGGACTTAAACGGTAAGCCTAGTAAGCAAACATAGGTTATCTATAATGTAGCCCGACGAAAGAGAGGGCAAGGGAGGGTCAAGCCCCCCAACAAGGCACATTTCAAAATGTGAGGCAATATTCAGCTACTGCCTAATCCTGGGCCCCTTATTTGGAAATTGCCTCCACCCTAGGAATTACCCTATACTTATTGTCTACACGTGTCTACACTCTGCACGCACTCATTTGCAGATGAAACTTCAGGGAATGCCTCCTATAGACTAGGCTAGGCTACCACATGCTCATCCCAAAACAATCAAAGAACATGTTGTTGATAATTGTCAGACCCAGGGTTTCTTTTAAGGATTTTGTGATGTAGCCAAAGTGGCAATCATTCACAAAGCAATTTAACCAAATTTAGCTGCATACTAGATATGAAAGTGAAAAAAAAACGGGATCCTTCTATATTTTTGACTACTTGCTGGAACTTATCACAAATGTGTAGCGAATTCAAAAAAAATCTTCAAAATCTGGCGAAATTGGCTCATTTTATCCTTTGTATAGGTCGAAATCATATTTTTCAGGTCGAAATTTGGCGAAAATTCGCCAGTAATGAAACACTGGTCAGACCCTAAACCCTTAAGTACAAGGTGGGCTGAATCCACCAAATTCACAACTGTTCATTTTGCGGCTCCTCCTGTTTATTTCCACAACATTTTATTTGGCAGCAGACTGTAGCAATGCAGTGACCATTGAGTAATTTTCTGGAAAATTTTCTATTTCTAATTGTGTTGGTCACCATTTTTCACCTAGTCTAATGGTAGGGGCATGAATGATGGGGGACATAGGTAGTAATCAGGTTGAATCCTTTTTATTTTCTAGTTGAGGTGCAGGCAGAAGTGGGAAACAGAAAATCCATTTAGGGAAAAGCATGCGCACAAAGTTAAAATCATGATCATTTCCTAATTGATTTGCAACTTTGTTGGGCTGAATTTAGTTTACTGATGTGAGGAGCCAAGAAAGTCCATGTCTGATATTTTGAACATGGAGTATCTACTCTACTCACTGTGGAAATTTTTTTCACCCTCCATGCCAAAACATGGCGGAGTGGGTGTTGGTAGAAGAGAGGGGTCCAGCTCTCATGCTTATGTGTTGGCTCCCAAATTAAACCCACAATCCGTCTGTAAAGCCAAGGCAGTCATGGTCACATTCTTGCATCATGGAACATAACGTACACTATTGTAGCCCATGCCAACTTCTGTGGGGTTGGTAAGAAGTACTTGGACCAAGAAGACATCCATGCAAATTGATCCCACAAACTTACCATGTGAGCTAATGATGAAACCATGATTGCTCTCTTATATGTAGAGGATGGGCAGGTGGTGTGACATGCCCTTCCTCAATATGAAAAACTAACATAATTTAAAATTGGACATTTGTAAGATGTGCTCAAGGATAGGAGAAAGATTAAATGATTTGTAAGGTACCAACAAATACAAAGGAAAAATTTAGGTCTGTTTTTTATGTGGCCCAAGGAAACTAGGTGGACACAAATGTCAACACCGATGAACTCTCAAATGACCTGATCATTGCAGAACTGCTCTATCCCTTACAACAAGATTAAACATCAACAGTAAAAGGAATAAATATTCCATGAAGTTGCAAAAAATGATGTAATGCAAGCTTGGGCAATAATTAAATTTATCTTCATTTTTTCTGAAAATTTGAAAAATTATTGACCCAACTATGTCAAAATTTCAATTACTTCAAATCAATCACTTGATACTCATCAAAATATCAACCATTTTTTAAAAATTGATAACTGCAGGGCAATTTCAGATGCCGAAACTTTTAATGTACCCGAAATCCAATGGGTAGATAATCATCTAAATTCTCTGATGGTCCAGCCAGCCTAATATTTGATCACTGACCGTGAAAGGAACATAAGGCCCACTTAACGCTAAGATTCAGGGCTGAAAAAACTTGGGGCCAACTTTGAGCATTTTTGGCTTGTTGTTTGGCCCCAAGTTACTAATAAATACTAGAACATTGATGTCAGGATATTCATAAATGCTGAAACATCGGCCCCAAGGGTTGCAAATCGGCCTCCCAAATTGGATGGCATCCTTTTTCCAGCCTTGGGGCCAATACAAGGCCATAAAGTTCAGCATTTATTAGTAACTTTGGGCAGATTGAAAAGATTTTTTCTAGTTCAGCCTTGACTCCTAGTGTAAAAGCCTTTGGGGCTGATTTCAACTTTTGCACCAATAAGAATGCTTGATATGGGTTGGACATCGGCCCTGACTCCTAGTGTAAAGCGGGCCTAAGGTTATCCTTTCACTAGCCTGATCAAATGTCAGTCAATGAGTTTTTTTTAATTTCTTGATGGAGCAAGGGTGGCAAGCATCCATAGCCAGATTTCGACTTAACTGGTAACATTGTTTCAGGGATCTCTTGAAACTGTAGCCAGTACACACAAATATGGCGACAACCTCCAGACAAAATAAACAGTTTTCTGTCACTTTAGGCGATTTTTAAAAAAAGGAATTTGCCATAGAATATTTGGTTTTCAGAAAACTGTGTAGCCTTTTGGTGATTTTTCGAAAAGGAAAGAAAAGACTGATGTCAGTCCAATGGACAGAAGTGTTTTTGACTTCACACAACCCAAGTACAAAGCCCCCAGAACCAACACATGTTTGTCGAATAATTAGTTCATTTTCATGATTCCATGTCCAAATTGAATATTCTTAAAATTTTCCAAAAGGTTCTCTTGTTTTTTGCAGAATTTTATTATTTGAAAAAAGTATTTTTTAAGAATTCCATCTTTTCTATAAATAATATAATTGGTGTGGAAGCTGCCAAGGTACAGTATTTCAAACTAAAACGAGTCCAGGTCAGATTTAATTAGATTTTCCCTTTCCCCAGATCACTTTTGTAGTTCACACGGATGCTGGCACATTTTCCACAACAAGTTCGGATGGTTTTGTGCAAAATTCATTGATCCCCTCGGGCTGCTCAGGTCACATGTTTCCAGCACAATTTTCATTTCATCTTCCAGGGCAGCTTCCAGTGGTTTTGTGTTTTGTCCACCATAAAACATATACCAGTGAACGCCATGGAGGGAGGGGGAAACAGGCCCCTTTAACGGAGTGTAAAATCATCTCAATTCCAAAAGTGTAAACAAATAGAATAGTGTTTAATGATCACCGTCCTCAACCACAAATGTCATAAAAGCCCCTTTAAGCACTCAAAGACCATTTATGTCTTTACATCTGGACGAGTAATAGTCACTGTCCAAATCCATAGTAGAAAAAAGATTTTAAAGGTGTTAAGATAGGCCTCATAAAACCTGGCATTCTATTTTTAGATGCCAACTTTGCCAGAATTAATTTCGCCGAAGTGCCATAATTAAGTAATACAGTTATTAAGAGCATCCCCACCGCAAGTCACTAAAACGGTCGCTATCACTATTTTTTGGTAGTCGGTCTGAGCCTCTGAGGGCCAAAATAGTGATTTGGGTGCAGTCATTTTTGTGGTTTCCCACTGCGGAGTCACTAAACTGAAATCATCAGATTTAAGGGGGTCGTCGAGTGCGCATTCACTATAGTTTTATCAATCTTGTTGTGTGTGTGTGCGCATGCGTTCGCCGATCGGCATGTTGATCCTGCTCTTTTCGATACTGCACATCTTGTTCGCACCTTGTTCGCACCTTGCATGTCATCATGAGTCGACAGACACTGTTTTAGGACAAACACGCTGTGGAATACGGTCTTCAACCAGTGCAGCGATCGATAGGTGGCATGATTACAACTATGCAATGCCTTTTATGTGTCCACATCGGGCGCAAGAAGCATGAAGGTCCCGGTGTGAAACGCTAGCGCACCAAGAACACGCAGCTGTTCCAGTTCCCGTTTCGACCCGAGGCCTACAAAAATCATCACAAATCTCAACATCACAAAGACTGGACCAGTTATCAATTGCTGTCGCATCAAAAGAAGGTTGCATTCTTCAAGAAAAACGAGGTCTCTAGCATTCATAGTTTCTTAGACAAGGACAAAGATAGCCTGCAATTCGTCATTTTGAGGCCTACGATCGTCGATGATGTGGTGGGAGATTTATTTTTCCATCTGGAGGAAGACGAAGAAGACGATGCGTCCGAACCAATCACGAAGGCTAACACCATGAAGCTGTTCAAACCGCAAGAGGACGGATCATACTTGGTGACGATCAAGAACTCTCTGCGATTCGACCTCGCAATTCGGCATGTTTCTGTTGGGTTGTCGTTTCGGCAGACATCCAAGGTGATTGAGCAACATCGTTCGGCAACCAAGAATGCCAAACTCAGCGGCCTCAATGACCACATGGTCGGTCAATTCGTTCCCGTTTTCCTTGTCGTCTCCCTATAGATCATCTCCGATGTTCTCACAGATCCAGTGGTTTGGGCGTTTTCACTAGCTGCTGATGCAAACATTCATTTGGGTGTTCCTCTCCTTGATCAGCGGATTCGCGTGTGCGTGAAAGGCATGTTTTACAACCTTCACCTCGTCCTCGTTCTATTCTTCGAACGACATATCGTTCAGAATTACGTGAAGCTCATCAATATTCTGCTAAACACCGTGTCTCCCACCTGGCGCGAAAAAGTCATTTTGATCAGCTTGGATGGAGAGAACACCATGATTAGTCGACACGCTAGTGTTGTCACATTGCTGGAGAATGAATGCTCGAATCCTGTGCTTCGCATTTGGTGCGTCCCTCACCAGCTCGATATCGTTGTTAAGAATGCCACACATGGGGTGTTGGACAAGGCGTTCTACAAGGTTGCCCACGCGTTCTCTGTGCATCTTCGTGCTCAGCAAATCCTCATCACCGAAGTGGGTTCCAAGTGCCCGAAGGACACGACGCGGTGGGTCGCATTCGGTAGTATTCTACGTTGGCTTCTGGAACACCGTCGTTGATTGATGATTCACGTGGCCGACAAGCAACCGATTCAAGCGCCATCCACACAATGATGGGTTATCGCGGGAGCGCTAGCACCTTTGTTCGAGCGGATCGTTGTCACATTTGCCACACTTTAATCTTCGAACTTGGTAATCTCTTAGCAGCGCCAAGAGGTGTCAAACCTGATGGCGGACATTGCAGCCGGTTTGGACATTCGCTCTACTGTGGATGCTGCGTTAATCAACGAGATCGATCCCACCACGATCATTCAGCGAGATGGTTGGATCATCACCAAAGATGTCGTCGTCATGCACATCCACGATCAAGGCTCATGGGCACGCGATCTGTACAACGAGCTTTCCGACATTGAAAAACAGCAAACATTGCAGGAGATTAACATCTTCTTGCTTTCCATTGTGGTGGACGGATTATAGATCCAAGCGAAGCGTGATTCCAACAACAATGCTAGGGAATTAGAAGCGCCCCTCGTGATGCTAGCAGATCTTGTCAAGATGCGTCCAGGTGTGTTCATTAGCAAAGTAGTGGATCAATACCGCAGGCACCTAGCCAAACACTAAAGCGTGGACCTGATTGATAAGGCGAAGAGCGAACATTGTGAACTGCTCGTTGTTTATGCGCGCGAGCCGGATGTGAAGGCTGCCCTCGATAAGCATGACAAGAAGACATTCTTTAACGAGGTGTTGGACTGCTTGAAGGGGCACTTCATGCAACTGCGTCAGCTGTGCGGTGGATTGGCAATAGTGTTCTCGAATACGACGTCTGTCGAGAGTGATTTTTCCATCGTTAAATGGGAGAAAAACGATTCCCGTAGAAGCCTAACAAGTTTATCCCTCACGGGCATTATGCATGCGAAGTAGTTCAAGCAAATCAAAATGATCAAGCACCAATTTTTCGCTTGAATAACAGTGCAAGTTTGTCTCCATGTCCATTCCATTCAACATATTCTTTGCCTAGTTGTGTTCCGTTTGCGATGACCGCGAGAATGGTAGTAGAAGTGTCCGTTTTGATTTTATTTTCTAGTAGGGGGAAGCCTGTTACAAAAAATAAAGCATATGCCAGATGTGCCAGTATTAAGGTGACAAATGTGCTAGAATTAATTTTATTGTGGCAAAGTTAGCATTTGCCAGGTTTTATAAGGCCTAGCGTACTGCAATGCTACCAAATACCATTGACACTAGCAACCTTTGTGAATTGTTACAGGTGCCTGAGTTTGCTAAGACTAAGCAACTAAACGTTATGGCTAAGCGACAGAACTGCGACGCTAGTGTTGGCAACTAGGGCTGCAAATTCCTGGACCTATGTTGTGATGCTGGATTACTCCTCTTTAATGGCCGAACACCTTGTGAGGAATCAGGGGAGTTCATTTGCTTAGCAAATGGGGGGTGTAACACTATCGATTATATTATTGGCTCACCTACAGTTTGGCAAGTTGTTACACACCTCAAGGTGATAATAGATGACACATGCTACTGCGCAATGGGGGAGATTTGACCACATACCATTGTGCCTACGGTTAAACATCAATTGCAGCTTTGTTGAACCATAACATACGATTGTAACAAAAAAATTCTTGCCTAGGATCAAATATGATAAATCAAAAGTTTAAAAGTATCAACTTGCCCTAACAACGAGTCTTGGAAACTTATTAATTGTTGATTCAATTAGGCATCTCAAGGCAGACGGGTTAGTTGACCTACTATAGCAATGTGTGGGTGCTACATGTCACAACCCTACCTTGAGAGAGTGTGAGGATGAAACTCACACTCCTGAAATGGGGACTTGAGAGTCCTCCAGGATTCCCGAAACTTCAAACTTCGATTGCAGGGGTCAAAACACCTCACATTAGGGTGTTCTTTATATCATCAGAAAGGTATCAAAATGTAGATGTCGAAAATGAGCCATTTGGACATCTACAACACATGTTATGGCAAAAAGAAGGGTTGGGAGTCAAACTGCCAGTTTGACTCCCGATCACTAAAAGTCGGGAATTGACCCGACCCCGGTGCGTGCAAGTGGAGTGCAACACACCGTTGGAAAGCTCTCGAGGAGAGCTGTAAGTTTGCTTTAGACTTCATCCCAATTGGAGGTCTGAGCAAAGAGTTATGACCTCGCAAAATTTCGAGAGTCCAAACCAAGACAATTTCGGGACTCCTACTTAGGAGTTTTAGGACAAAAAGCCATTCGAATGTAGGTGCCGCAAAGAAATGCAGAGAATACTATATGGGGGAAGGTGGTAGCTTGCCCCGAGTCTAGGCCGTGGTGAGTCTTGTGAGTCTAGAGTTACCCGTGGCTTGTCCTAGCACTAAAGGTGCTCCAGATAATGAACTAACCAACTTGTTGGTTGGTTTAATGCAAGTTTGAGTAAATAACTAAAGCTTGTCACTCTTCTTAGTCCCATCCTAGAACTTTAGCATGCCCCTCTACCCCTTCTAGTGCTAAGAGCTAGAAGCGTGCCCCAACTTCCTCACAATTCCGCTATTTGAGTAACTTAAGCCCATCTTGGGTCTAATTAAGAACTTGGGAGCATGTCACATGGTATTAGAGCTTCAGTAGAACTCAATTCATTTCTTGGGAGTTTCAAATGGCACCCAAGAAGAACCGTAAACAAGCTTAAGAGACCATCTTGGAAAAACCTAACAAAAACCGAATAGTCCCGCCAGAGTTGATTGGGGAGGAGGAACCAAGAACCCGGGAGGACCAAGATGAGCTTGAAAGTGAAGAGGAGCATCGGAACTTGGTCCTATTCACTCAAGAACAACTGGAAGTCTTCTTCAAAATGAATAGGCCCGATTTCAGTGAATTGGTTGTGACCCTCAAAGGAGGAACATCCAAGGACGCGAGATTTCAACCGGTCAAACCCAGGAACTTCGATGGTGCCCATGACCGAAAGGTTGTGGATGCTTGGCTTGTCAAAATGGAGGATTATTTATATGCCACCAAGGTTGGACGACATTTGGCCGTGAAGCTTGCCCAATCCTACTTGAAAAGTTATGCCACCACATGGTGGAGGACAATGAGACAAGAGGAGGGGAAAAACCATGGTTACACTTGGGAATTATTTAAGGAATTTGTTGAATCCGAATTTGTTCCAAGGAATTCTAATTACATCTCGAGGTGCAAACTCCGCGACTTTGTAAATGCCACAAATGACAACTTGCGACAATATGTGAGGGCTTATTCCGAACTCATGCCTGAGATCCGGCACATGCATGAACTGGATCGCGTGTGCCAATTTGTGATGGGGATTCCAATTTGGGCCAAGTGTAAGCTTGAGGAAAATTGACCCTCCTCACTATCTGAAGCCATCATGAAAGTGGAAGGCTTCTCGGATGTGGGATAGGGTGAAAAATCCAGGTTCAAGAAGGACAACAAGTTCCTTCACAAGAAGCCACGTCATGAGGGAGAATGGAACTGAGGGTGAGAAAGCCCAAGAAAGGAAAAGCCTAAACAATTCCAAGGCTCGAGGTTCAAGCCCAAGGTAAATTTTGTGAAGAAAGGGGTTCCTTTCAAAGGGAACCAACCCAAGGGAGATGTTAGTGCGAAGCCTAAAGGAGCATGCTTCAACTGCAACGAAGTGGGGCATTACTCCAAAGATTATCCCAAGTCTAAAGCGAGGAATGGAAGCTCTTAGGTAATTGCTCTCAATGCCAACCTAGCCCAAGCTAAATGCAATCAACTTATCTTCTTAAAAGGGAAGATTGCTAGCAGGATGTGTTACGTCTTTTGGACACATGGGCTTTTCACAACTTCATAACCCGAGAAAGCGCCAAATGGATGGAGCTCCAATTGGAGGAACTCAAGGCACCCATCGAAGTGCACTTCGTGGATGGGGTTCCCCATCCCACTACGTCACAAGCAAAGGAAGTGCCTTTTCAACTAGGAGATTGGAAAAGAAAGGTGGACTTGCTGGTTTCCACCTTGGGTGGAAATGATTGCGTTTTGGGAATGGAGTTCATCACCTGAAACAATGTGTTCATAGAAAGGCATAATAGACTAGTTAGAATCTCGTCCAAAAGCGGGATCGTGCAGGTGAAGGCACATGAAAGCCTTGTGTGGGTGGATCAACCATTCACTTTATGTTAGGAAAAACCTGGGAAAAAAAATGTGTGGGAGGTTATAGCATGTTGTGTGTGATGTGGGTGTTGGATGAGTATGAGCCCAAGGAAGCCGCCAACTTGGTGACTTCCCCGAAGTGCATTAAGTGAGTCTTGGATGAGTTCGTGAATGTGATGCTTGAAGAGTTGCCTAAGGACTTGCCCCTGAGAAGACAAGTTAATCATGTAATTGAGGTGATGTCGAGAGTGGCACCTCCCGCCAAGGCCCCATATCGAATGAGCCATGAGAAGTTGAAAGAACTTAAAGTTCAACTCGAAGAACTCATCACAAAAGGATACATTAAAATTAGCAAATCGCCATATGGGGCACCCGTCTTTTTTGTTCACAAGAAGGATGGGAAGTTGAAGATGTGTGTGGATTATAGAGCCATCAACAAGGTAACGATGAAGAATTGATACCCATTACCTCGAATCGATGATCTCCTTGATCGACTCTCGGGAGCTAAAGTGTTAAGTAGGATTGACCTATGTTTGAGGTATTACCAAATTCGAATTGCGAAAGGGGATGAAGAAAAGACCGCTTGCCGCACAAGGTATGGCTCATACGAATTCTTGGTGATGCTTTTTGGGCTCACTAATGCACCCACCACATTTTGCACTCTCATGAATGACATTTTCCAGGAATGGTTTGATGACTTTGTCATCGTATACATAGACAATATTTTAATCTATAGCGGTTTTATGGATGAGCATGTGGAGCACCTTCAAAAGGTGTTCAAAAAGTTAAGGGAAAACAAATTATATGCCAAGCTTGAAAAATGTGATTTGGGGTGATGGAAGTGAACTTCCTTGGGCATAGGATCACGTAAGAAGGTTTGAACATGGATGATCACAAGGTGAAGGCAATCTTGGATTGGGAACCACCTAGGTCGATTCCGGCCTTAAGATCCTTTTTAGGATTGGCTTCCTACTATCGCAAGTTCATCAAGAATTTTGTGAAAATAATCACACATTTGACAAATCTTTTGAAGAAATCTTCCGGAACTTACGAATGGGATGAGGCATGCAATGGAACCTTTGAAACCTTAAAAGGCATTTTGTTGAAAGCGTGAATGTTAAAGTTACCCAACTTTGACAAAGATTTTGAGATCCACTCTGATGCCTCTGACTTTGTGATTAGAAGAGTCCTAGTGCAAGATGGAAGGCCGGTGGCATTCGAGAGTAAGAAGTTGAGTGAAACGGAACGAAAGTGGCCAACATAGGAGAAGGAAATGTGGGCGGTCATACATTGTCTCAAAAGTTGGGGCCATTACATAGGCTCCAAAGATGTGGTGGTGTGGACCAACAATGTAACCTTGAAGTACTTTGCCATTTAACCAAAGTTGTCATCAAAACAAGTGAGATGGCAAGACACATTGGCCTTGTTCAATGTGGACATTCGACATAAGCCCGGGAAGGAGAACGTGGTGCCTGATGCTCTTAGTCGAAAACACCAACTTAAAGTGGTGTATGTGGGGGAAACAAAATTTCAAAAGGAAGTTTGATTAGCAAGCCGTCATGACAAATTCGCCAAGGAAGTGAGGCAAAACATTCAAAAGGGAATCAAGTCACACTTCCACCTACGAAATGGATTATTGTGGTATAAGCAAAATTAACTCTATGTTCCAGAAGGGAGGATGAGGGATGTGCTCTTGAAGGAATGTCATGATGGGGTCGCTCGCGGGCCATGGTGGTGCAAAGCGCACCACAACATTCCTTAAGAAATCCTACTATTGGCCCAACTTGAAAGATGATGCAAAGGAGTATGTGAAGACTTGTTTGACATGCAAACAAAATTGGACACTTAACAAAAAAACAAGCAGGATTGTTGCAACCATTATCGATTCCCAAAGGGCCGTGGGAAAATGTGTCCATGGATTTCACAGTTAGCTTGCCACCATCAAGGGGTTTTGATGCCATCATGGTGGTGGTGGATCAATTTAGCAAGATGGCACATTTCATTCCCACCAAAGATAGTGCCATGGCCTAAGAAACAGGAAGGTTGTTCTTCACACATGTGTTCAAGCATCATGGCCTCCCAAAGGACATAGTTTTAAATCAAGACCCAAAGTTCACGAGCAAGTTTTAGCGAGCCCTATGGAAGCGCATGGGGTTAGAACTCAAGATGAGCACATCCTTTCAACCCCAAATGGATGGACAAATCGAGAGGGTGAACTTGGTTATCCAACAATTCTTAAGAAATTATGTGGCAGCAGATCAACAAGATTGGGTGGACCATTTGGAGTTGGCTGAGTTTTGTTACAACAATTCAAAACATTCGGCAATGGGGGCCACCCCCTTTTAAATGGTGACGAGTAAGTCATCGATCGTGAGGGCAACCCCCAAGTGATGCAAGTGAGGAAGTGCCCATGGTCACACAACTTGATGACGAGAAATGGCGCTTGTGGGAGATGGCAAAGGCCAACTTGGAAAAGGCGCACAAGAGGTACAAAGATTTTGTGGACAATTCCCGATGAGAGGTGAAGTTTCAAGAAGGGGATGAAGTGTGGTTAAACATCAAGAATTTTCAATTGCCAGAAGGTTTGAGTCACAAGTTCTTGGGCCCATATGCGGGCCCATTCAAAGTGTTGAAAAAGAAACTTTTCGACATTTACAAGTTAGAATTACGAGAAAATCTTAGAGTTCACCCCACATTTCATGTTTCTCTTTTGAAGCCAGTCGCCCGTAATGCCTCAAGGCCTAATCGGGAACACAACTCAAGGCTCCCACCAGACTTGGTCCATAATGAACCAGAATTCGAAGTGAAGGCCATGCTCAAGTCAAGGCAATTAAGAGGACGAAAGTGGGAATACTTAGCTAAGTGGAGAGGATACCATCCAATAGAGGCATCTTGGGTGAAGGAATCTGATATGGAACATGCCTAAGAAGCCATAAAGGAATTCCACACTAGAACGGCAAAGAAGAGACGTAGAACGTGATGAGGACATCACCTTTCTTTTAGTGGGGTAGGGAGTCACATAAAATGTACCACATCAAGTTGCGAATGAAATAAAGGTTAAAAACTTCCAAAAGATTGTATCATGAAAATAATGTATAAGTACAAATAAGGTTGTCAAATTGGCATTGGACAAATGGAACTTTCTTACGTAGGCCCAAATTAAAATTGGACTCCTACCTTAGGGTTAAGAAAAACCTTGACCCCAAAAAAGGAAGCAAGCAAGGTGAGCTTGTGGGGACATGCACAAGCTTTAAGTGCATCCCAAATGTGGAAAGTCTTGACCCCGTTCGCATACTTTAATCGCGTAGTTTGGGATTTGGATTTTTGCAAAACCCAAATGTCGTTTCTCGTACCTTGATAAGCAAAACCTTTTAGTTAAGGCTTGATTGTTGTGATCAAGGCGCAAGGTTGGGAAAGGAGTCATGTCAAGTAACTTAGGTCAAGATTAGACTTGGCTTTGAGTTCCTCATGAAGGGAAGGTTGAAATAATGACCTCCCAAATGAAGGCTTCGTCAATTAGGCTAATTTAGGTCTTTTGACGAAACAAAGGTTAAGGGTTTTTTTTATGAGATACCCTTGGACTTGCCAAGAAAATGTTGGAAACTTGGGGACGCTTAAATTAGCCTAAAGCAAAGTCCTGTTGCAAAAGTCGGCACTTGATGGCCAAGGATCCAAAAGTAAGTAATTGCAATTCTTGAAAGAAATTCTAAATGTCAATGAGGACATTGACCTTTTCTTCTAGTGGGGGAGAGTGTCGCAACCATACTTTGAGAGAGTGTGAGGATGAAATTCACACTCCCGAAATGGGGACTTCGGAGTCCTCTAGGATTCCCGAAACTTCAGACTTCAATTGCAGCGGTCAAAACACCTCGCATTGGGGTGTTCTTTATATCATCGGAAAGTTATCAAAGTGTAGATGTCGAAAATGGGCCATTTGGACATCTGTAGCACACGTTATGGCAAAAAGAAGGGTTGGTAGTCAAACTGATAGTTTAATTCGGGAATTGACCCAACCCCGATGCGTGCAGGTGGAGTGCGACACACCGTTGGAGAGCTCTCAAGGAGAGCTATAAGTTTTCTTTAAGCCTCATCCCAATCGGAGGTCTGAGCAAAAAGTTATGACCTCGCAAAGTCTCGAGAGTCCAAACCAGGACAATTTCGGGACTCCTCCTTGGGAGTCTCGGGATAAAAAGCCATTCGGGTGTAGGTGTTGCAGAGAGACATAGAGAATACTATATGGGGGAAGGTGGTAGCTGTTAACAAATAGGAGATCTACTCAAGTGCAAACATAAATCTTTATTGAAAGGAAACTACAACATAATGCTCACAACACAAAACACAACATCAAGAACTCTCCAAGGTTCTTGTCACAAG
>Ga0116227_10007132_pt1 | contig 22077 bp, 24 predicted proteins | sample S1TSphgellanicum_FD_89693 | JGI IMG/M metagenome (GOLD analysis project Ga0116227, IMG submission 89693) | Host-associated microbial communities from peat moss isolated from Minnesota, USA - S1T2_Fb - Sphagnum magellanicum MG | ecosystem: Host-associated > Plants > Peat moss > Unclassified...
CCGAATAATTTTCGCGGCTCTCGCACCGGACGTACTTAGATAATCGTAGGGGGCGAGGACGGGACCTCGAACGGTGCCGGGGAAAAAAGATAGTTCCCTCTCCCCGAACACCTCCAAATCCGTGCCTTTTGCAAAATCGACAAAATTACCCCCGTAGTAGCCTCCCGCGCAAATGCCGAGAAAAGCCCCTCCTTTCTCTACGTAGGCTCTAATTTTTCGGTTTCCAACTCCGTTTAATGCTCTCGTATAGGGGATATCCGCACCGCCCGGAATAACAAATAAGGCAGCGTTTTTCTCCCAATCGCCCGCGATAATTTGCGGAGGGAAAATACGCTTGATGCAATAATTCGATTTAAGAAAAAATTTTAGAGTCTTTTCCGTTTGGATAAGGCTGTTTTCCGAGGCCCCCGGCCCTGCATAAATATAAACTGTTCGAGGAATAAAAAAAAACGGAAGAGCAAAAAATACTTTGTTAATCACTGTATTTTTCCGATTTGAACATAAAAAAACCGAATGAATCGTAAGAAACATTCGGTCCGGGATGCCCACGATAGGACTCGAACCTACACACCTTGCGGCACCGGAACCTAAATCCGGCGTGTCTACCAATTCCACCACACGGGCTTGAAAACGGATTCATTCTCGAGAATTACCCTGTTTTCCGTCAATCTGTTTATCACATGGGCCAAAAACCTCGTCCTTTAGGACTTACTATTACCCACAAAATTTTAATTTGATAATCTGTTTGCTGTCAAAATATTTGAGGGCAAAATGCAAACAAAACAAGATAGCCGGTGCTGTAAAGAACTTAGTTCTGTAGAATTATCCGATAAAAGATTGAACCGAAGGTTACTAAAGGTGGCTAGTGATTTATTAAATCACCCCGGTGCTCCTATCCGTGAAGCTTGTTCCAATCGGTCCGGGGCTAAGGCGGCTTATCGTTATTTGATCATGTCAGTTCTCGATCGCAGCAAGGAGTCAATGTGCCCCTTCTCAACCTACTTCTCCTTTGCCGAATTACGAAGAAAAAAACCGAGGATTTTTTTTAGGGGGGGATCTCTTTCGAGGGTATCTTCCGGTAAAGAGAAGTCACCACAAACAACTCGTACTCGATAACACAAAGAGCAACTCTACCCGGACGGAAGCTAGCACACCGTTGATCGCGAAAAAAAATCTAACTAAAGAAACTCAAGAAGAACCTTGAGTCTACCGACTCTTAAGATAGGTTTTTTGGGGTCTTTTGCAGAAAGAGGCTCTATACAAATATAGGAAGCATTTTTCGGACGATAGATCTGGAAAGAGGCTTCTTCACTCTCCGTTTGAAAGCGGATCTTAAGGATATATAGAGCATTCTCATATAAGACCTCGAAAAAACCGTCTTTTGCTTTCGGAATGAACCCGAAATCGGCTTCTTGCTTTGCATCAAAGAGAAGATTGCCCTCGCTATCTAAAAAAGAGGCGGGGATCGCCTTCCAAGAGTCTTGCACGCGATAGCTGTTTTCTACATGAGCTTTAACTGTACCCCCGCTTGCGGGTAATGCGTAGTAATAATGCAAACCTATCACGGAAGGTTTATCCGACCGTACGGAGTAGTCCAGGGCAATTCCGTTTGGTAAAACTTCTGCCGAAAAACACATCTCGAAATCAAACCCTTCCAACGAAGCTAAAGAGCTACCGTTCCAAAGGTCGCTCCCGCAAAGAGAGGCTTTGAGGGAGTTTTTCGAGACCTCGGCTTTCCAAGGGGCGTAACGTGCTATGCCGTGAGAGAAAGGCTCCTGCGTTCCTTTTGCTTTTACTTTTGCAATATGGGGAAACCTCTCTTCAAAAGGAACGGAAGGGATTTGAGCTCTATGATAGAAATGGGGACCGATCAAACTTCCGAGACCTGCAAACCTCTCTTCAAACAAAGGCTCCGTCTTCGGATCGATGATTGCAATGTTGTTTTTTGCAAATCCGGTCAGATTCATACCCTGTAGAGGCGAAAATACTGCCTCTACTTTCGAGTTTTTTAAAATGACTTTTTCCATAACCGCAAAACTACTCCTCATCCGTAAATATAAAAACACCTAAAACGGTCACGTTATCATCGGAATTTTTAACCGTAAGGGCATAATCGGCAAGATCGTGAACCAAACTCGGCCTTCCCTGATGATAGGTTACAATCTCCACTACTTCTTTTTCGGATACAAAATCTTTGAGGCCGTCGCAGGAAAGAAGTAATACGTCTCCGCCCAAAACGGTATTCACCGTAATTTTAGGAGAGTGAATGACTCCCTTAAAAAGGGCGTCCCCGAGAGCTCTACTGACGTTGAGTCCGTATCCCGAACGAACCGACTCTCCGGGAGGGGGATGTCTCATTTCTTTCGGATTTTTTTTCCCGGGCAATCTCTCTCCGAGAGCTTTGCGCGCACTTTTAAAGTCTCTTTTCGTGCTCCAGTTCCGAACGCAGGACAAAGGGATTGATCGATATCGTTTATGTACCTTCCTGTAAAGGGTAGCTTCGCTGTCTCCCAAAGTGGCGGTGTATACATAGTTTGTTGCTTTTTCCAAATAACAGACCACGGCAGTACTGCCGATCCCTCTCCATTCGGGTCTCTCTTTCTCAAGCTCTTGTTGAAGCTTTAGGAAAAGCTCTTTGAAGGCAAGATATACGCCGCCTTTTTTCTGATCGAGGACCCTGAAAAAAAGCTCCGGGATGCGACTTGCAACATGGAGGGAAACTTCGTTTCCGTTATGTCCGTCAAAAACCCCCGTCAAAATCCCCCCTTCCCGCTCCGCAAAGATATGAGCATCTTCCATTTTCGCTCTTTTACCCCGTAAAGCTTCCGCTTCATACGTAAAAAATAGGGGTATCGGTCTTTTCGATAAAAATACCTGATTTAAAGAAGCGTATACACCCTTATAAAAGGGATAAAGCAAAGGGGCTCGATCTTTCATGGCTTCTTTGCAATTTTTTCGCATTTTTTTCAGAAAATCTTTTTTACCAAAAAACATCGGGCCTCAAATATGTCGGGAAACCTCTTTTTACACCAAATGAAGTTATTTTTTCTTTAGTTTTTTTTCGGATTTTTCTAAAGTATTTGAAGAACCAAGGATAACTAACATGATTATAAAATTCAAAAAACCAAAGCCGTTTAAACTCTCGACTCTTTTTTTTGAAAGTCCGAAAATTGTCTACCCCGCTATCTTACTCCTTATTTTAGCCTCTTATTTCTTTCTGGATAAGCCCTTTGCTATTTTTTTCACCTCGTTGCCAAGTGAAGTAAGAGATATTTTGGGGCTTTTCAATACTTTGCTAACCCCGTTTTTTACGCTGCTCTTATTCCCTTTCTTGTTCTTTTTCGTTCGCTTTATCCAAAGAAAAGAACGAAAAAGCAGAAAACTCTGGTACATTACATACGCTACGGCTCTTTCCATTTTCCTCGGAAGCATTTTGCAGGTAATTGTGGGTAGATCTTGCCCCGGTTGGTTTTTCGCTCACGGCGAGATGACTTTCCGTCTTTTTCAATGGAATCCCGAATTCCACTCCTTTCCTTCAATCACCTCCTGTAACATAGGAGCCCTCACAACCGCTTTCGGGTGCTTGTATCCGAAGCACTCCACGAAGCTTTTCTTTGTCGGTATGGTTGCGGGAACGATCCCTGCCGTTTTGTCTTTTTGTTTTATCGGCGATGCCTTTGCAGGAATTTGCATAGGAATGATTGTTGCAGTAGCAGTCTTTAAGGCGATGAGAAGGGAAATGTCTTTTTCTTAATTTATGCTTTGCGTAAGTTTTTCAGTAAAAGAGCTTCCTTCGAAACAAATCCGAATAACCGCATATCTTTGAAAAAACGCTGCAGTTTGTACATCTTTAAATTTATCGTTAACTATTTTAATATTGAGATTAATCGGTGATCGGGAAACCGCGGGAGATGCGCAACCTCATTTCTCCCTTATTGTATCAGGGAAAATACATTTCGGTTTATGGAAATCCGGTTTCCCTAAAAGTCCGAGACGGCGTTAATTTTCCAACGATTCCGAAATAGCGTGGGCGGCGATCCAAGCCGTTGTCCACGCACTTTGAAAGTTAAATCCCCCCGTAACGCCGTCTATATTGAGCACTTCTCCCGCAAAGTACACACCCGGAGTTTTACGACTCTCCATAGTTTTCGGATAAATCTCGTCCAAAGACACCCCTCCTGCGGTCACGAACTCTTCTTTGTTGGTAGTTTTGCCAACTACCGTTAAAGGCATTTGAAAAAGCCCTTCACTCAAAAGGTCTATCTCGCTTCTTGAGAGATCTTTTCGATTTTTTCCGAGAGCGGAAGGAGCAATTACCGTAAGTAATGCATGCCAAAGATTCTTCGATAAAGAAAAAAGAGGGGTCAATATTACCTTTTTATTTTCTACTGCATTTTTCTCCGCGTAAAAAGCTTCTTTTATCGCTGTGACGGAATGAAGTCCCGTCCAATTGATTGTCACTTTTGTTTGATAATTCACGGATGCAAGCTTAAGAGCTCCGAACGCAGATAGTTTCAAAACGGCGGGGCCGCTGATACCGAAATGAGTCAGGAGCATCGGCCCCGAAGACGTAATACCGAATTCTTTGAGCGCTATTTTTGCATTCTTCACAACGGAACCGCTTAAATTTTTTATCCATTCTTCTTCCAGTTCGAGGCCAAACAAAGAGGGAATCGGCTTAACCGCTTCATGACCCAAAGCCTCAAAAATCGAGTAGGAACGAGTAAGTCCGCCGGTAGCAAAAAGAACCTTCCGAGTCAAGATCGACTCCCCGTCTTTGAGCACAACTTCAAATCCGCCGGTAACGGGCTTTACGACTACAACCTCTTTTTCTTTTAATAAAGAGACACCGTTCGCCTCAATACCTCGAAGGAAGCAATCTATAATGGTTTGCGAACGATTGGTATCGGGGAAACATCGGCCGTCGGCCTCCGCCTTTACGGGAACGTTTCGCTCTTCAAGCCACGCAATCATGTCCTTGGGCCGGAATTTATAAAAAGCACTTTGTAAAAAGTCCCTTCCTCTCGGATAATTTTCGATAAGTGATTTGACTTCGAAACAATTATGCGTAACGTTGCAGCGTCCCCCTCCCGAAATCTTCACTTTGGCTAAAGGTTGTCTTGTTTTCTCGAGCAGGGTGATTTTCTTGCCGGGGAGGATTTCCCCGAGGACAGCTGCTGCGAAACTACCCGCGGCACCTGCTCCCACAATTACGACGTCTTCCATAAATCCCTACCGAAAGTTTATTCTCTCGGTAAGTTTACACGAAAAGGGCTAAACGGACAAAAAAAATCGAGCAAGCCCTGAACTTGCTCGATAATGAGACCCAAAAAGTTTAAGTTCTTCGCTTAAACCTTTTAAAAAGCTACTACTTACGGCTAGCTTTTTTAGAAGATCTTCTAACTGTTTTTCTAACAGTTTTCTTAGCAGCTTTACGAGCTGTTTTTCTAACAGTTTTACGAACTGTTTTCTTAGCTACTTTTCTTGTAGCTTTCTTTCTAGATGTTGCTTTCTTTTTCATAACAATCTCCTTAATTTGGAAAGTAAAGGCAGTTAATTATTCATCCTCTACAATTTTCAATATATAATATTATTAATTTAATTTAAAATTATTTTTTTAATAAAAATAAAAAATAATTGAAATTAAAAACAAAAAAGCGTTCCACAGATAATTATGGGGGCATTTTTATTTTTAATAAAAAAAGAAAAAACCGTAAAAGTTAATTAATTACTTTTACGGTTTTGTTTTATATGGAATTTCTTTCTGAAAAATCTGTTAAACAACTGTTTTTAGATCGACAGTTGCGCAAAGTACACTCTTGCTTCTCTTTTATTTTCTGTGCCAGCGGATTTGTTTTCACCGACTTAATATGCAATCTTCTAAAACGTATAATCATTACTATATTCTCCAATACCCGGGTATCCATAAGGATTGATTGTGAAGGGTAATTTAGAACATACAAAAAATCAAATTATTTTCAAAATAAATTATTTAATTTCCAGTTCCATTCTATCTATTTTATCTCCCTCCACAATAGTTTTTATTACATCAAAACCTTCCGTAACTTGACCGAATACGGTATAATCTCCGTCAAGAAAGGAAAGTTTATCTAAAGTAATATAAAACTGTGAACCGCTGGAGCGCCTGTTCGGATTATATTCGTCGGGGACTCTTGCACAAGCAAGAGCTCCCGGATCATGTTTGAGTCCGGGTTCTGCAGGAAGAGTATATCCCGGCCCTCCGTCTCCTCTACCCCCCGGATCGCCCGCCAGTACAACGAAATTCGAGATAACTCGATGAAAGGTGAGTCCGTTATAAAATCCCCCTTCAATCAACTGCAAAAAGTTTGTAACGGTAATGGGAGCCTTATCGGGATACAGTTCACAAACAACTTTTCCCTTGGCAGTTTGCATAACGACGGAATACATCTTGTCTTTCTCAAAAGGATAAACAACAGTAGGCTCGCTAAATCTATCATCCGGTTCTTTTGCGGATAAGGATCGCGTAGCGCTCAAAAAACAAGCTGTACATAGGGCTATTTGTAAAATTCCGGTGATCGTCTTCATACGTTCCTTTGATCAAAAAAATAATATTCGATCTAATAAAGAACAATACCGGATACACGGAATAAAAACAAAAGAAAGATCCGGGTTTAAGCCCGGATCAAAAAACGAAAAAACGGTATTAGCAACCGCATCCACCTTTAGGATTTTTGTGATCGTGATCGTTATAACGATTTTTGTCGGAAGGTTGATAATGACCTTCTTTGGGAGGCATGATTGGTTGTTGAGGCACTTGTTGGGGTGCTTTATTGTGTGGTTTTTTTCTCTCTTCTCTCATAACATTCTCCTGGTTTTAGATTAGGCAACAAATACAATCACCTAATAGCTCTACTTTACAACAAAGCCTATTTTTATAATTAAAGATAAGCTTCATAAAAAAGATTAAATAATGCAAATAACTAATCGGAAATATCTTTTAATATAAAAATATTTTGTTATCATGAAAATTAAGGAAAAAATGAAATAATATGAGGTTTTATATGAAAGTCAAGGTCTTATTTATCTTAACGGCTTTTATTTTAAGCCCATCCTTCGTTAAGCTTGAAGCTTCTCCATGTAAAGAGCCTTTGATCGTTCATGAAAAACCCGACCTGCTACTCTACTACCTCCCTTGGTGTCCCTATTGCAGACAGGTGATCGATTATCTGGACAGAATAGGTAAAACGGTTCCCATGGAAAATTTACAAAGAAATGAAGAAGGACGGGAACATTTACAAAAAATAGGGGGAAAAATGCAAGTGCCCTGCCTTATCGTAAATGATTGCGCCCTTTACGATTCGGCCGCCATAATACGATGGTTTTCCGAAAACAGGCAATTACTCGATTCTAATTGACATTCTTCCTCTCGCTAAAGGACGAGGTTTTTGGCGCATGTGATAAAAAAACCGGTTTTTTTATTAAAGCAACCCGGGGTATATTTAAAAGCATATGAAACAACCCCTATCGGATCGGCTTAGGCCGACTACTTTGCAAAGTTTTTTCGGTCAAGAGCACGTCTTAAACGAGACCTCTTTGTTTCCCTCTTTGTTAAATGAAAAAGAACCTCTTTCGGTTTTGCTTTGGGGCCCTCCGGGATGCGGAAAAACCACCTTGGCAAAGATCTACATCCGCTCTTTTGTGGCACGATCTCTTTTTTTACACCCCGCTTCTCACGGCATTGCGGACTTGAAAAAATGGGTTGAAGAAATCCGGGACAACCCTCTTTTTCAATGCACGAACCTGCTATTCATAGACGAAATCCATAGACTAAACAAAGCGCAACAAGACGTGCTTCTCCCGTTTTTGGAAGACGGCACCTTCTCTCTTATAGCTGCAACGACGGAGAACCCGTCGTTTGCTCTTACGGGAGCTCTCCTTTCAAGACTTCGAGTCATCCCCTTAAAACCTTTGGAAGAAAACGCGCTCGAACGGATACTGGAAAACGCCTTAAAAAAAGTATCTATTTCCGATCTGCCGGAAGAGAGTAAACGCCTTCTTATTTCCGAAGCTAAGGGAGATGCAAGGCATTTACTCAACTGCGTTGAAAACTTACTCTCCTCCCGGGGGTCTCTGAATGTATCGCGAGTAGCTTCCTTAATATCCCGCAAGCAACCTTTATACGACAGGTCCGGGGAAGAGCATTTTAGATATATTTCCGCCTTGCATAAATCGATTCGGGGCTCCGATCCCGATGCAGCTTTATATTGGTTTGCCAGGATGCTCGATTCGGGAGAAGACCCGGGTTATATAGCCAGACGGCTTCTTCGAGTTTCGGTGGAAGACATAGGACTTGCAGACCCAAATGCGCAAACGGTTGCCTTAAACGGATGGCAAACACACGAAAGACTCGGCTCCCCCGAAGGAGACTTGGCTCTTGCGGAAGTGGTCGTTTTTCTGGCTTTGTCTCCAAAAAGCAATGCCGTATATAAAGCTTTCGGGAAAGCAAAAGAATCGGCGGAAAAATCCTCAACGCTCTCTCCCCCTTCTCATATTATCAACGCCCCGAACGCTTTTATGAAGTCTCAAGGCTACGGAGAAGGGTATGTATATGATCCGGACACGAAAGAGGGTTTTTCGGGGCAAAACTACTTTCCGGACGGATTTGATCGCGGCGTCTTTTACGAGCCTAAAGAGATCGGATCGGAAAGAGAGTTTAAAAAGAGAAAAGACTTCTTCGATGAAAGAAGAAGAAAAAATGCAAAATCTTCATAAAAAAGGGTGGCTTGTTTTTTCCCGGACAGTAGCGGACTTTTGATAAAAAAGTCCCGGCTCTTAGGGAGCCATGATAAAGCGGGAATCTTCTCGTCTTAAAAAAAGACGGAAGAACAAACCACCGGCAACCTTTAATATAGAACAAAAAATATATTTATATCAAATTAATTTAATAGGAATTATTATAAAGTAAGCAATTAAATGTATTTAGGTGAGTATATGGAGCAGAAAGTCGAACCTTCAATGTTTCTACCTTTGGCCGAGCTAATAGCAAACGTGCAAGCGGATGAACTTGAGATAAAAAAAGAACTACCCGGCCTCCGAAAGCAATACATAGAGAGAAAAATAGCTTCCATCTTACAAGTTCTGGAAGAGCAATACGCCGATCTTATCTCCAAGATGGAAAAATCCGATAAGATACTTAAAGAAGAACTAAAACATTCCCCTTCGAAAGCCGGAAAAAAACACGAAGAAAACTTTGCCCTAGCAATCGAAAAACTGAAGATCTCCAAGACAAATCCGAGTCATCTCGGAAACACTTCGAAATCCTTTAAATCGGATAGTTGGCAAGACCTCCTCGGCCTTTCGAATGCAACCCTCGTTTGGGTATACGAAATCGGATATGCTCATTATGAAAAAGGGCAGTTTAAAGACGCAGAAACCCTCTTCGGTACTCTTGTCATGCTAAACGGTCTTATTTCCGACTATTGGGTTGCTCTCGGTTTTGCACAAAGAAAAATGGGCAAAGAATCGGAGGCTATCAGCTCTTTTGCAATGGGAACTATTTTAAACCCCGAAAACCCGATCCCGAGATATCAAAGTGCCGAACTCTACCTAAAAGCCGGCCTTTTCGAAGACGTACTCGCGGAAGTGGAGACCGTTTCCAAGATAATTGCCGAAAAGGGCTCGCTCGATTTGCTAAAAGCGGATTTGGAAGTTTTGAAAGCCAAAGCGGAAAAAAAAGAATCGGTTTAAACCGGAACGGGATCAACCCACTTTCCTTCTTTTTGGATAAGCGCAATCAGTCTGTCGTCGGCTTCGGCAAAATCAATATTTTTCTCCACGCAATTTTTTCCGACGTACAGATCAACTTTTCCGGGTCTTGAACCTACGTATCCAAAGTCGGCATCCGCCATTTCTCCGGGACCGTTGACAATGCATCCCATGATCGCAATCCGAACTCCCGGCAAATGGGAAGTCTTTTCCCGAATTCTCTTTGAGACCTTTTGCAGATCGAATAACGTTCTTCCGCACCCCGGACAAGAAATAAATTCGGTCTTTACCGTTTTCCTTCTGGCAGCCTGTAAAAGAGCAAAACTTAGAGATATTTTCCTTTCGAGAGGCTCTTCGGTCTCGAGATAAACCCCGTCAAACATTCCGTCGACAAGCAAAGAACCTGCATACGCGGAAAAACGTATAACCGCATTCTCAAAAGACGAATACTCTTCCAAAAAAAGCACGGCAGGAACCGGACGACCCTTCACGGCGGCATAAAACTCTCTTCCTTGTCGAACGGGGCTTTTTTTAGGGGAGAAGATATAGAAACTCGGATACGCGGAAGGCAGATCTTTTGCATCCTCGATCCAAATCACCGAAGAAGAAACGTCTTCGCCGGAGGTTACATCTTGGGCTCTTCTTATTTTCATAACGGAAGGATCCGAGACCGTTTCGGAAATAAATCTGATACCGCAGCTTAAGAGTTTTGTAAAAACGGTCTTTTCAATCTCTTCTTCAATCCGGATAAAATCCGGAGTAAAAAGACCTCTTTTTCCGGATAAACAATCAATGGTTCGAAGAAAGTCGGGATGAAGTGCATCTTTTGGGCTTATCGAGAGCACCGCAAGCCCGCTTGAAGACGAACCCTTTTCCTTAAGAGGGGCAAGCGGGTAATCCTTAGACCACTCTTCCAAAGCTAAACGGCTAAGCCGTTTGCAAGGGTCTATTTCCGCCCAAGGATCTTCGGTAAGAGAAACTCTAATCGTATCTCCGATTCCGTCCATCAAGAGGGATCCGATTCCGACGGCGGATTTGATTCGACCGTCTTCCCCTTCCCCTGCCTCGGTCACGCCGAGGTGAAGCGGGTAATCCCACCCGAGTTTATCCATTTCCGAGCAAAGAAGCCTATAAGCGTCGATCATAACGGCGGGGTTGCTTGCTTTCATCGAAAAAATAAAATCATGAAAATCGTGCGCTACGCACACTTTGGCAAATTCAAGAGCCGACTCTACCATCCCCCGCGGAGTGTCACCATACCGATTCATAATTCTGTCTGACAAGGAACCGTGGTTGGTCCCTATCCGGATCGCTTTTTTTAAAGCTTTGCATTTAAGCACGAGAGGAGCAAAAACCTCCTCGATTTTCAGGATCTCTGCTGCATAAGAGGCGTCGTCGTATTCTTTCCTGATGAAAAGCGCTCTTTTATCGACAAAATTGCCCGGATTAATTCGGATTTTATCGACCGATTCAACAACTTTCATCGCAGCGGGTGGATAAAAATGAATATCGGCGACGACGGGAATGTCGCAACCTTCCTCGAGCAACCGAGCCTTAATTTCGGCGCAAGCTTCCGCTTCTTTCATCCCCTGCACGGTAACTCTGACGATTTCACAACCCGCATCCGCAAGCTTAAGAATTTGGATTACAGTTGCTTCGACATCTCTTGTCGATGAAGTCGTCATCGACTGAATTCGGACGGGGTTATTCCCCCCGACCGGCACTTTCCCGACAAAAACCTCTCGAGATTCTCGTCTTCCTTTCCTTAGCATACTCAGGATCCTTCTCTAACCGGGGTGAATTCTATCGCAAACATCTCGGGGGATCTTCGAACCGCAAGTAAAAGAGCTGCCATATGAGGCACCGCAATCAAAGCGAGGAGAATATCCACTGCTCCCCATACGGTCCCGGCTTCCCCTATTGCCCCGAGAAAAATGATCAAACTCATCGCGGAGAAGTAATACCTCGTTCTTCTATTACGTGTTAAATACTCGTAACATTGCGCCCCGTTAAATGCGTTGCCGAGTATGGTTCCGAGTCCGAAAAGAAGAGCGCTAAGAGCCACAATAACGGCACCTGCAAAAGAAAAATACTGTTCGTAAGAAGCGATAACCATCCCCATGCCGAGAGAATTGGCAGGGTCTTGCCAAGTGTTCGTAATGAGTGCCACGCACCCCGAGAGAAAAGCAAGCGACCCCGCACTGAACGTAGCCAGAATAGCAAGAACGCCTTGAGTCTTCGGGTCGGTGCTTTCCGTTAGAGAATGGGGAATGGTTTGCGTACCAACGCCCGCTTCGGTCGTTTGGACTCCTTTAAATATCCCCCATCTGAGAGCGCTTACAACGCCTCCGACGAGAGCGCCGCTTGCCATGCAGTAAGGAGAAAAGACGGAGTGCATAATGGTGTTAATTACGGTTCCCATTCGTCCAAGATTTAACAGAATGATCCAAAGACTGGAACCGACATACAAGATGAACATCAAAGGAACCAATTTGGCAGATAGGGAACCGATTCTTTTAACCCCCCCGAGAAGTATCAACATCACAAAGACGACAAGCCCTATTCCCGAGTATAAGGGAGGGATTTGAAAAGCTCCGAAAGCGGGACTGGAAAGAACGACAGCAAACTGGTTAGCTTGAGCTGCCGACCATCCCATCATCAAAATCATGCATCCGAGTGCATAAAACTTGGCGGATCTCGGAGAAAAAAGGTGTTTCAGGTATTGCATCGGTCCGCCCATAATCTTTCCGTTTTCAAGTTTCTCTCGGAATTTCACCCCGAGGCAAACTTCAACGTACGTAACAGCTCCCCCTAGAAAGGATGTTAAAACAAAACCGAAAAGAGCCCCGGGGCCCCCCAGCTGAATCGCTATAACGGGACCGACAAGGGTTGAAATTCCGAGAGTGGTGGACATTGCAGTGAAAAGAGCTCTTCCGGAAGAAAGCGTGTGTTTCCCTTCACCCTCTCCCTCGTTTCTCTTCAGAAACGCTTTTTTCAGACCTTGGGAGAGAAAAGGGATGGAACGAACCTGCACAAATTTTGTTTTTACACTAATGTAAATACTACCTGCCAAAATAAACAAACAGGCCGCAAATAAAGCCCTTTCCGTGAAAGTCTTGTAAAGTTCTTCTATCATACCCGGCATCTCCGCGAAAAATACCATTATTCTAAACCGGATTCCTTTAAAATTCTCGGCTAAAATATGAGCCGAACCAAAAAATATTTCAAGTAGCTATAAAAATATAAATATTCGTAATCAAACCCTCAAAGTAAAGTATTTTTTATACAACGGCATCTCCGATAAAAACTTGCCTATAATTATTTCAATATGCATAATCGCTGCTCCCGATCCCATTTTTTTTTCTCCTTTGAAAAAAACGAGATTGCCGGAAAAAAAATAATTAAGTACAAACTCGATCGACGGAAGCATTTTAAAATCGGTGCTATACGTTTCTTAAACGATTAACACGGGCTTTTTTTTATGAATATCAAGAGTGAACGACTCAAAAAACTCGAAAGCGAACTTCATGACTTGGATCAATGGCTCAAGCTAGGTCTCGTCCCTAAAAAGGATTTCGAAAAACACAAAGAAGAGATGAAGACCCTTCATGACAAAATCGACGAGGAAAAAGAGCGTTTGCGCTTCTTAAAAGAAAGCGGCGAGATGGAAGAGTTTGCGATACCGAAAAGACCTGCGCACGGCAGACAAGCATTCCAAGAACCCCACAGCCTCCCCGATATCGACATAGGCGAGGAAGGAATGACCGACCTTGATCTCGATATGGAGACGGATTCTTTTGACGTGGATTCCAGCACGGGAGAGGAATCCGGGGAGCAAGGAGAAGACTCGGAAGTGCAAGAAGAGGAAGAAGAAGAGGAAGAAGATCCGTTCAGCGACAGAAACAGATGGAAAAGAGGAATCCTGGAAGATCCCGAATCGAATGACTGGTAATGCTCCCGTAAGCCTTTATATACACGTTCCTTTCTGTTCGAAAAAATGTCCTTACTGCCATTTTTTTGTTCTCCCCGATTCCAAAAAAAACCAAGACTTTTTCATAAGAAATCTCCTCCTTGAGTGGACTCTTAAAGCCCCCCTTCTCGAAGGGCGGGAAATAGTGTCTATTTATTTCGGAGGAGGGACTCCCTCTTTACTCTCTCCGAAATCGACAGAACTCATTTTGGATCGAATCGGAAACGGAGCTTTCAAAATATCCGAAACCTGCGAAATCACTCTGGAAGCAAATCCCGAAAAAATCACGAAAGAGCTGATGAAAGAGTTCAAACAAGCAGGGATCAATCGGGTAAGCGTCGGCATCCAATCGCTCGACGACTCTCTTTTAGAGCTTCTCGGAAGAACTCACGATAACGCCGTCGCAAAAAAAGCAATTCATTCAGTCTTTGAATCAGGAATAGAAAATATCTCCGTCGATCTCATGTATGAACTGCCGAATCAAACCCTCTCCCGTTGGGAGCAAACCGTTCGGGAAGCAACCCTCTTACCCATTTCTCATCTTTCTTTATATAACCTCACCTTTGAGCCGGGAACCTCTTTTTATAAAAAACAAAAAAACCTCTCCAAGGATCTTCCCTCCGAGGAAGACTCGCTCGAGATGCTAAGATTTGCTACGGAATCGTTTGGAAAAGCAGGTCTTGAAAGATACGAGATATCGGCCTTCGCAAGAAATAATAAGATTTCTCTTCACAACACGGGTTATTGGACGGGAAGGCCGTTCTTAGGTCTCGGCCCTTCCGCTTTCAGTTATTTCAAAGGTCGTCGTTTTAGAAATCCCTTAAGCCTTACAAAATGGGGAGAGAAAATAGGTAATCGCCTCAGCCCCGAAGATTTTGAAGAAGCCTTGGATTTTGCCGCAAAGCAAAAAGAGCTCCTCGCCTTGGAACTTCGAATGCTCAAAGGCGTAGACTTATCCCTGTTTACTCAAAAAAACGGTCCTTTAAGGGAAGAACTTAAAGCATCGATACAAACTTGTACGAAAAAAGGCTACCTCGGAACGGATAAGAACACACTCTCTCTCACGGAAAAAGGGCTTCTCTTTTATGATACGGTAGCCGAGGAACTTATCTAAATCCAAAGTCCTCTCATTTGGGTTCTGCCTTCCGGAATAATAAGAATGATTTACCCGCTTTCTTATATATACATATCACTCTTATTATTAGCAATTTACATTCGCGTCAAATACGGGTACTTTTCCGGATTATTAAAAAAATAAAACAGGTCTGGCAATAATCCGGCATAATCCGGCATAATCCGGCAGTAGGAATTTAAGTCTTAAAGAGGATCTTATGCCGGATATCGTCCAATTACTTTCTATGCCCGAAGGGAAAACCTTAGAATTCAAAAGAGATCTGTCTTCAATACAACCCATTTTAAAAACTTTAGTTGCCTTCGCAAATACTGCAGGAGGGGTACTCATCGTAGGAAAGGATGACCAAGGAAACATTGTGGGTGTTCAAGACATTTTCAATGCCGAAGAAAAACTGGGCAACGCCATAGCGGACAGTATCTATCCTTCTTTAATGCCCGAAATAGAGATAATCTCAATAGAGGGGAAATCCTTGCTTATTGTTTGCGTATCGCACTGGTGGGGACCTTTTTATCTAAAAGCTAAAGGCCCTACGGATGGAGTGTTTGTAAGACTCGGTTCAACCAATCGAACTGCAGGACAAGAATTGCTTGAAGAGCTAAAGCGAGTTAGAACCAAGACACCTTTTGATCTGATGCCTTGCCTCGATGCGAGCCGTTCGGAAATCGACATGGACAAAATCAAACGAGCCTTCGCCGATGTCGACAAAGACATCGATGAAAACAAACTCATAAGTTTGGGGATTTTGGTGCCTTATGCAAAAAAAATGGTTTGTTCCAATGCCGGCGTTCTCTTGTTTGGAAAAAATTCGATACGTAAAAAATACTTCCCGAATGCAGAAGCACGGTGCGCACGATTTCTCGGAACGGAAAAGATCGAGTTCATAGACCAATATGAAGTGGAGGGCACGATTTTAGATGCAATGCATGAAATTCCCAAATTTATCAGACGAAATACAAGAGTTTCTGCAAAAATCGATACAATGCGACGAGAAGACATTCCGGAATATTCACCTATACTTGTTCGTGAAATTCTGACAAACGCCCTCGTGCATGCAGATTACTCCATTTCAGGAATGACTCTCCGCGTCTCCATCTTTTCCGATCGCATGGAAATAGAGAGTCCCGGCATGCTGCCGTTTGGCTACACGCTTGACGATTTTGTTTCCGGAATCAGCCACGTAAGAAACAAAGTGATTGCAAGAGTCTTTCGAGAGCTGCACATGATGGAAGAGTGGGGAACCGGCTACAGGCGTATCTCACAAGTTTGTGAAGAAGGGCGTTACCCACTTCCCCTCTGGGAGGAAATAGGTACGTCAATAAGAGTCACGTTGTATCCCTGCGGTTCTGAAAAAATACACCTTAAAAAGAGCGAAGACAGTATTTTGTCCGTCAGGCAAGAAGAAATATTAAGTCTCTTTCAAAAAAAACCGGACCTAACAGCTAAAGAAATTCATGATCAACTACATGAGAATATTTCGGAAAGGCAGCTTCGGGCTGATCTATTAAAATTAAAAAAAGTCAATCGAATCAAAACGGTTGGAAAAGGCCCCAATACCCGTTGGGTGCTAAAACAGGAGGGACTTTGATTTGGAAGGATCCCGTTCCAATTTAGAATGAGGATCCGGAGCAATAGTAAATAGGCCGTTCGGGAAGAAATCCTCCGGCCTGCATCTGCCGCATGTGGGCGTAATGCCCATTTTTATTTAAAAGATCGAGGTGGGAGGCCCTCTTCTACAACTTTCCCTCCTTCAAAGACCAAAATACGATCCATCTTGGCGAGAGTAGATAGTCTATGAGCTATCACTACGGTCGTTCGACGAATCATGATCTTTTCCAAGCTATCTTGAATATATTTTTCGGTAACGGAATCAAGAGCAGATATCGCTTCGTCAAGAATCAAAACGGGAGCTTTTAAAAGCATAGCTCTAGCTATGGCTATTCTTTGCTTTTCACCTCCCGAGAGTTTAGTTCCGCGTTCTCCTACTAAAGTCTTATATCCTTCGGCACATTTTTTTATAAACTCATCGCAGTGAGCCGGTTGTGCAGCCTAAAAAATCTTCCCTTCCTTGATAAGATGACAACATATCCGTGAGCTTTCCGAGAAAGAAAGGCCAAAATAGCGCTTCGAATCCCCATATAAGGGAAAGGAATGATACGATGGGGAGCATCAGGCGTTGTTTCTTTACAAATTTCCGGATGAAATTCGATAAATGCATATTGCTACCGTATGGTTTAAGAGAAAAGGAAAACCGTCGGTTTTTTGAGAATCGGCGGTGCGGGCCTCTTTTTCCAATGCCTAATGCTAAACGTCTCGCTGATCTGTTCCGGGCCCGTTAGATCGCTTGCAACGGAAAGTAGAGTGCCGTCTTCGAGCGTCTCCAAAAGAGCCGTAAAAAGACTGACGGACCTGTAAGGAGCTTCGATACACATCTGAGTGCATTTCTTTGCTTTTGCCTCTTTTTCAAGGGATTTTATCTCCAAACGAAGCTTTGCAGGGTCTCTTTCCAAATACCCTTGAAAGAAAAACTTCTGAGAGGGAATGCCCGAGAGCATCAAAGCAAGGAAAACGGAAGAGGGCCCGGAAATTGCCTCTACCTTCACGTTTTTTTCTTTAGCTAAATGAACGAGGAGAGCTCCCGGATCCGCAATACAAGGAAGGCCCGCGTCGGAAATGAGACCCCACCTTTCGCCTTCTAAAACCTTAGCTAGAAGAGCCCCGAGCTCTTCTTTGGAGGTGTGTTCGTTTAAAAGAGCGATCGGAATATCTCGAAAAGTCTTCCCCTCTTTAAAGGCAAATCGCTTCAAGTACCGCCTGGCCTCTTTTTCGCTTTCGGCGATAAGTCCGTGGAGGCTATCCACTTTTTCCGTAAGTACGGCGGGAAGGGTTTCCAGAAGGGCATCTTCCGCAAGCACGTTCGGGAGTAAGAGCAAGCACGATTCATCCGACATAATTCTTCCTAAGTTCGCTCAGCTTAATTCTCAGGTATCCAAGTAGAAATTCGGGGTCAAGGTTAGCATTTTTACCGAAAATCTCGACATCGTACAAGGCGTTCATTGCCGATTCGAAATATTCCGCTTTGCAGGTTTTGATCCGAAGCAAGATCTTTTGTAAAGCGGCGGGCCTTAAAGAAAGGTGCTTCATAATCTCTTCTTCGGACTTCCCCTCTCTCTGCATCCACCTCACTTGCCTTGCTTGAGTCAGCAAAAAACGCACCTGTCCTACAAGACCTAAAACGGCAGACAAATCGGATGTCTCGTATGCCGTCCCCTTTTCCCATAAAAGCTGTTCGGCCGCTTGCCACCCGATCGAAGAAGAGGAGGTTGTTACGGCATCAACGTCTTTTTCCGTAACGGAGGCTGCATCGCCTACATAACAAAGCACCTTCGCAAGTTCCGATTCGAGCATGACGGAATCTCTACTCAAAGACCGGAGCCGAGCCAAAGCTCCGGGAGTAATGTTTTTTCCCTCTTTCCGAACAATCTTTAAAAGCTCGAGCTGCTGCCTTTTTTCCTTCTCCCAAGGCTTTTCTTCACCGAGATCCAGAACGGCAAGCTCTTTTGCAGCTTTGGCATAAAGAGAGGAAAAAACCTTGAACGATTCGGCTCCGATGAGCAAGACGGCCCAAGGGGAAGGGTTCTGAATATATTTGAGAATCCGGTCGAAGTTTTTCTCGGAGATGTTTTTGCAGCCGTCCCAAACGACAACCTCTCCCGTACCGAAAAGAGAAGGAGCCGAAAGAGAGTGGTATACGAAGTCCCACTCTCTCTCTTCGGAAAAAGAGATCTCGGCTTTTGAAAAACCGGCTATCTTTTCAGCCGTTTTTTCCAGAAGCTTTCTTCTTTCGTCCCTTTCCGAATGGAGAATTAAGTATGACTTTACCCCGCCGCCCGTTTCTATGTATTGCTCTAAGGCTCCTACGTTTTGGAATTTCACGGCATACCCCATTGAAAGAAAAATACCTGCTCGAGATCGGGATGAAGCGAGTAGTGAACGGGGCAGGTTTTAGCAGCAATTTCAAGCTTTTCCCGTATTTCGCCCGAAAACTCACTCGTGCAGAAAAAATCAACTTGTATTTTGGAAACTCTTCGAGGGAGATCTCGGCTCATCTCTTTTTTTACGGAGACCTTCGAGCCGTCGATGTTAAGACCCATTTTTTCCGCAGCCTTGGCCATTATCGTTAAAAGACAAGAACTCAGAGAAGCTGCAAAAAGGTCGATAGGAGAAAAATCTTGTGCGAGATCGGTAACAATACGCGACTCCCCCCCCTTGGAGGTGCGAGTGCGGAACTTTCCCTCGTAGACGGTTTCTATTTCCGACATCGATTCCCCTTACTTATTCTCGCCCATGATAGCGAAAAATAAAACTCCTGTAAAACAAAAACAAAACACTCACTCTTTACGGGCTGCGCTATTTATACAGAACTAAATACAATAGATCTATTAAATAGAAATTAACTAATTTATTGACAAACCTGTTAATAATGAACAAAAATGACAATAGAGACCGAGGGAAATAAAAGAGAATTATATGTGGAAGAAAAAAACAAACACGGAAGTGAAACGGCAAAAAGGACTGAAGGTAAAAATTTTAACGGCCGAAGGATGGAAAAGAAGAAACGCTAAAGAGAAAAAAAAGAAATAGGCCCGGAAAAATTTCAGGGCCTATTTCTTCGGGATTAGCCCCCTTTTTTAGTGATGTAAGTAACTACATCTCCTACCGTCTTTAATTTTTCAGCTTCCTCTTCCGAAATTTCAAATCCGAATTTCTCTTCGAAAGTCATAATGAGTTCCGTGAGGTCCAAAGAATCTGCATTGAGGTCTTCGACAAAAGACTTCTCAACGGTTACTTCGGCGGGATTGACGCCGAGTTGCTCGACGACAATATCTATTACTTCTTTTTCTATCGACATATGTTTTTCCTTAAGGTTCAAAAAAATACGTTAAATCTTGTATTACATGACCATCCCACCGTCTACGGTGAGAACTTGCCCTGTAATGTAATTGGAAAGCGAGCTGCCGAGAAAGAGGGCCGCATTTGCTATATCTTCACAAACTCCGAGTCTTTCCATGGGAATCTTTTTAAGAATAGCTTCTTTTTGTGCTTCCGTCAACACATCCGTCATACGAGTTTGAATAAATCCGGGGGCTATTGAATTGACACAAATTCCTCTTGACGCCAATTCTAAAGCCAGAGACTTCGTAAAACCGATCATCCCCGCCTTCGAAGAAGCGTAATTCACCTGTCCCGCATTTCCCGTTAGAGCCACTACGGAAGATATGTTGATGATCTTTCCCGAACGCTGTTTAAGCATTCCTCTAACGACGGCCCTACAGGTGTTGTAGACGGATTTTAAGTTTGTATCCATAACGGAATCCCAATCTTCTTCGCTCATCTTCATAAGAAGCGTGTCTTTCGTAATTCCTGCATTATTGATTAAAATATCGCAGCATCCCATATACTCGACAACGCTTGAAATAGCTTCCGTTACGGATTTACAATCGGCTACGTCAACGAGTCTATAAGTGAATACTTGATTTTGGGTTAATTTCGCTGTCTCTAAAAGAGCTACCGTGTCCTTGGCTCTTTCTTCGTTTGTTCCGAATAAAGCCACATCGGATCCGTGTTTTGCAAAAGCAAGAGCAACCTCTCTTCCGATTCCTGCAGTTCCTCCGGTGAGAATTACCTTCTTTCCTTTAAGCGATAACATGAGCAAACCCCTTTTCTTTTGATATTTGTTGGAGTTCTTCCACTTTTTCTATACTGCAGGTAGGAACTTTTACTCCTATGCGCTTATTCATCCCTTGAAGGGTTTTACCGCATCCAATTTCAATAAATCCGCTAACGCCTTTTTCAAGCATTGCCTCGATTCCCTTCTGCCAATATACGGGGCGGGTAACCTGGGAAACCAAATTCTGCCTAATCTCTCCCGGATCTTCGACAAAGCCCCCCGTTGTATTCATCACGAAGTGAACTTTACTCTCTTTCAAACCGAGGTTCAATAAAAAGGGGGTTAGTCCTTCTTTGGCGGGCTTCATAAGAAAGCTGTGAAAGCCGCCCGAAACGTCCAAAGGAAGTACTCTTTTAGCTCCGGCATTTTTTAGGGCTTCGGCAGCGAGGTCAAGACCGGGCAACGTTCCCGCGATCACAACCTGACCCGGGCAATTGAGATTCGCAATCGAGACGAGTCCTTCGAGAGGTTTTAAGGCCTCTCCGATCGCAAATTCGTCAAGTCCGAGAACTACTCTCATCGAACCGGGAAGAAGCTCGCAAGCTTCTTGCATAAGAAGAGCTCTTTTTTGTACAAGCTTAAGACCTTCTTCGAAAGAAATCCTCCCGCTAACCGTAAGAGCCGTGTATTCTCCTAGACTGAGGCCTGCACATACGTACGGCACAACGTTCGGATACGTCTCGGCAAATGCTTTATAAATAGCAAAACTTAAGACGTAGATCGCAACTTGACTGTTTTTAGTAAGAGTCAGTTGATCCGCAGGGCCGTCTAAAATAAGATTCGTAAGGTTGAAACCCAATATTGTATCGGCCTCGGCAAAAACGGAGCGAACGACGTCGAATTTTTCATAAAAGTCCCGTCCCATTCCGACGTACTGAGCTCCTTGCCCCGGAAATAAAAAACCAATCTTAATGCGACTCATTTTCTCCCTCTACGGTTAAAATTGCCGAACCCCAAGTCAAACCGGCTCCGAATGCGGTTAAAAGCAAATTTTCTCCCTCCCTCGGTTTTTTCTCTTTAAGAAGTTCGTCGAGTGCAATCCCTATCGCGGAAGCGGAGGTGTTTCCATACTTATGAATCGTCGAATACACTCGATCCATTGACACTTCGAACCTCTTGGCGATAGCTTCGATGATCCGCATGTTCGCTTGGTGAGGAACAATCCGGCTGATGTCGCTTTCCTTAAGACCCAATAGATCTATCGATTCTCTGCTCGCAGCTTCCATTCGTCTTACGGCGTGCTTAAAAACCTCTTTTCCTTCCATTTTCAGATAGTGCATGTCCGAAGCAACGGTCTCGGCCGAAGCGGGAAATCTGGCGCCGCCCGCAGGTAAAATAAGAAGCTCCGCTAGGCTTCCGTCCGATCCCAATGACATGCTTCTGATCAGAAGGCTGTTCTTGCACTTTTTCGAGGAGACTACACAAGCAGCGGCTCCGTCTCCGAATAAAACGCAGGTATTCCTGTCTTTATAGTTTACGATGGAAGATAACTTTTCC
>Ga0116227_10007133_pt1 | contig 22075 bp, 11 predicted proteins | sample S1TSphgellanicum_FD_89693 | JGI IMG/M metagenome (GOLD analysis project Ga0116227, IMG submission 89693) | Host-associated microbial communities from peat moss isolated from Minnesota, USA - S1T2_Fb - Sphagnum magellanicum MG | ecosystem: Host-associated > Plants > Peat moss > Unclassified...
AATATTTGATGAAAAATTCCCTTTTTTTTTCAAAACAATCCCCTCCACCCTAAAAACCTTTTAAACAACCCCGAAATCTCCCCCAAAAAACACAAACGCCCCCCCCCCCCCACCACCATTCATCCCCAAAGTTTGTTATATTTATGCCCTTAAACTTTCACTTATACCCCAATTTTATACCTTAAACACCCTCATATACATTCATATTCCCCTTTCCTTCCATTAGTTTATATTGAAAATGGTGAAAAACAATGTGAAAATACAAATTCTATTTAGCTAATGAGGTGATAAAACATGGACCCAAGAAGCTCAAGGTTTATCTTTTGGGGAGGGTAGGGGCCATTTGATTTTCTATTTTTCTCAATTTTTTTCCCAAATTATTATAAATAACACCACATTTTTATCCCTTATGTTTGCCCAAAGTTTTTCTTTTGTCATAAAAGGTTAGCTAAAAGATAGGCACTCCATCTTTTATTAGAAGTTTCTATTTCGAGACTCTTCAAAAGTTTTTTTTTTAATGTTTTGTGATGGGCCAATCAAAATGGCTCATTACAAAAACAAAAAGTTTAATTTGGGAAGCACACCCTTAAAAAGTGCAAAGTCCAAAATCGTAAATAAAAATAAACAAGAGGAGGATGTGAAAAATATATATTTTTTCATCCCATGCCCCAAACCCTAACCCACTTGCAACTAAAATTGGATTTTTTTAATTTTTCATTTTGGTTTTGAGTTCAACCTCATTCAAGAATCAAACACATGGTTTTGTCAAGGATAGGAAAAACCATGAGAACAAAGGTTAAAGGAAAGGTCTAAGTCTAACTTTCAAACAAGGAACAAGACAAGATTATGTCATTCAAAAACAAGAACACAAAAAAATTAAGAATAAGAACACAAGATGTGCAAAACAAATGTGAAAATCAATATGTATTATGCTAACATATGCAAACATGAATATGAAAAGAACATGACAAGGTTATGATGTAAGATTGTGTTTAAGACTAATGTTGAATAGACTAAAAGAAATGAAGGGTCCTATTCCTATTTATACCCCTTTGGGGACCTAGTTCAAACAAGCTTCTAAGGAAGCTTTATGTGTGCATAAAATAAGAAAGCTTCTTGAGAACCTTCATAACCGAGGGTCAACTATGAATTGATTGAAACTTAACTGAAAGTTAATTCAAACTTAATTAGGAATCAATTAGGAATTAATTGGGAATTAACTAGGATTTAACTAAAATTAACTAGGACTTAATTAAGATTTAATTAAGACTTGACTAATACTTAGTTGGGACTTAACTATGACTTAATTGGGATTTAATTGAGAATTAATTAAGACTTAACTAAGAGTTATGGGTGAACATTATGGATGAATTTCATCTATTGGAAGATGGTGTCCAATGTTCACATCCATCATAGGTTTGGTTTCACCCATAATTTTATATCCAAGCCATAAACTTAATTTCAATTCATGTTTGATCTAAAAATCGAGCCTAGTTTTAAGTAGGTTCCAAATATCAATCGAAACCAAAACCACTTCCCTATTCAATAATATGAATACCTACCCAACATTTACATATATCCCTTCTTTATGAAGTTGCGATTGAAAAGGTGTACATTGTATTAAAATGTAACTTGGTGGTCCCCTCAATGGCACATTTGTTAATTTTTTTTGGGGTTTTAGTGGTAAACTTGAACATGCTTGCATGACACATTAATTAGATGTTTAATTCCCCAATTGAAATGTTGTTATCAACAATGGTGGTTGGTCACAAAACAAAAGGGGACGAAAGTTCCCATGTTATATCTTGAAATGGACTTGTGGGATTACATTTACATCTAAGTTTCCTACCAATAACCTCAACCCCCAAGGTAATGCACATGCTTTCAAATATAAGGAACATGATAACACAACAAGGAATTGAATTTAACACCCATTTTTTATTGCCATCCATGTTTATAAAAAACAATCTCCTCCCAAAAATCTAATACAAATCCCATAGGATACAACAATACCACTAATAACCAAGATATCATATGATGTAACATTTGTCATTAGTGCTTGAAATCAAATGGATAACTAGTTTTTTGGGTGGTTGGGATTCAATTATATTATACCATAATGTTTTAAACCCATGAACCTTTTTCTAATGCATCAATTGATGTTTGAATCTTATATGGACATGGTTCAAGATTATCATTAATCGTGCCAAGACCCATAAACATTTATTGGACCAACATCATTGGTTGGGCACCAAAATATAATAAAACCTTTTTAAAGTAAAATGTTTGTTAAATTCATTTTTCTTAAGTTGAAAAATACCTTCCTTGTTACACACCAAAACCATTCCTAGTGTCATCGATATTTCATCAATGGCATATCAAGTTGGAAGGTTGGATAATTTGGTAGTTGTAGCTCTCCATGAAAAATGAATGGGTGAAAGTACATTACAATGGAACAAAAACAACATTTCATAAAAGTCCATAGTTGAAAAAAAATACAATGAATTTTTGGCCAATTTTAGAAATGTTACGGAGAAATGGATGGTAAAATGAATTGGTGGACATTCATAATAAATTAGTTTGGGTAACTATAGTATTATTTTTCCTTTATTGATTTATCAACAAAAAAGATTCCAAACGTAATAATCACAAAAAATAAAGGACATTGTATGAAAATTCACCTTTTTTACTTGTGAAAAAATTGTTGAAATCAAAAGGAAAAACACATTTGATTCAATATTTTTCTAGATTCATCTATCCATTAACTACACACAAATTTTTAGTTATAAATACATCTTGTGGTGCATTTGATGAGTCCATTTTAAATGAATTTTGGAAACCATGTCAAACAAATTGTAATATTTATAAAAGGGTTTTCAAAACATTTGCCATGAATTATTTACATTGGGTTTTGATACTTAAAGTCATTGAATTAATACAAATCCCATTCCATTATTTGCACACATAAATTGGAATGAATTATAATTGAATTTTTCAAATTTGCTAAAACATATTTTAACATTTTTTTTGTTCCACCTTAATGTGCTTCCACCTGAATGTCCACCTTAGAATGTGATACATCATAAAATTGTTTATTCTTAATTCTTTGTAACAATTTTGATGTTGAATCCATAGTCAACCTTGACCTTCCCCATTCTCACATATAGTGATTGCAAATAGAAAAATGGTTGCTTGCCACACCCCAAGGGTTGCCATGTTTAGGGTTAAAAATCTATTGTGGATAATCTTTTTTTTTCAAGCATTTGTTTTTTATATCAAATTTGCACCATTTCTTTCCAAAATTGGACATGAGTTTAATATTAATGATTAAAATAACAACATGAGTGTAAATTGATGTAATTCATGTTTATAACACATCTAGGTGCATTTGGCCCTAAACTTCATGAATTTTGAAAATGTGTATTAAAAAAAATTGTTCATTTTGAAATGCTAAAGAACATGGATGCATAATATATATGATATAGGATCAAGATTTGCAAAATTTGGAACAATACACCAACACATGAATGTCACATGTCAATTGCATTTTATGGTATATGACTTCAACCTTGGCATCTTCTAATCATCATATCATGTTTTCACCATTAGGGAATATGCACTTGGCACCTAGCCTTCCTTATTTGAGGATAAGTCCTTTATTAATTCCATGTGGTTTTGGGGCATATAAACTCAAATGTGTAATTATACTTGATGAATTCATTTCAAATGGATTAGAAAAAGTAACATGGTGTTTTGCCCCAAAGCACTTGCATCATGGGTGATGTGAATGGTACCAACAAATACAACTTCACAAAATAATGTCAAAAAACAATTTGATGAACACATTTGAAGAACTTAATATTGCATTTTTCTCCTCCAATTTCTAGGTTATCATGCTTATGATCAATTCTTTTGTTCCAAATAAATTGATATTTAGTAATGGCCATGACAAGATTTTGGCTTTACTCAAGGCTTTGTTTGTTGTGGCTTTGCTTCTAGCTTAAAAACCACTTCCTCTCCACTTCCTTTTTTGTTTTTACCATTGGTGTTGGTAGATTTGTTGGAATGATGATTTGGATGTAATGAATATAATTATCATGGATGTTAACATTGGTTAACATCACCATCACCATCACCATCATCATCAACAACATCACAAGGGACGGATTTAATCCATTTTTTGTCCATAATGGATGGAGTTCATCCACCATCAACTTGTAGTTCATTTCTAATTTACTTTTAGTTCATTTTTAGTTCATTTATATTTTAGAAAGGTTTTTGATAAAATTCCTTGGACAATGGGCATATGGAAGTTTAGTTCCCAAAGGAATAAAAATAAAAATAAAACCTTCCATTATTTTTAATTTATTCAACACTAATTCAAGGTATGATATTGCATCATATTTTTGTTTGTTTCATTTTGTGTTTGTGATTTCATATGACATGATAATAAAATTTCATTTGCACTTTTGTCTAACATACTTCATGTTTTTGTTTTGATTTTCATGTTTTGTGTTAAGAATGAAATTAAAACCTATTTTTCCATATTTTTTATTGATTTTTGTGTACCTTGGAAATCCTTTCATCTTCATAGTTTTTGTGTTTGTGATAGTTTGAATAGATTCCCATTTGATTAGCCTACATATATTATTGTCATCAATAATAACCATTTAATTTTTAATCACTTCCTAAGTTCATTGCACATTTTCAAAGTACTCAAGCATTGGCATCATTGGGATGTATTCCTATAATAACACCCCAAACAATGGAGCCATGAATTAGTCTTTTTGATAAGTTTGATCAAACATCTTCAAAGTTTCAAAAAATTTGCAACCATGTGCATTTGGTGAATCAACTTCATCCCCGTCGTTACCCAAATGACCCAACTTAAATTGATTTCATCAACACATTGTTACTAAACACATTTCTAATGTGGTTTGCACCTCTATTGGAATGTTCATCTTCACTTTTAAATGATTTTGAAGCATTTCATGCTTCAAAATGATTTTGAAAAATTCAATGTTGTTTTTGGAAATTCAAATAAAAAACACATGTCAACAAACAAGTTGCAATCATTTTGTTAAAAATCATGTTCAATTGTTGTGTATTTATTTAAGTTTAGTCAATTAGTGTGAATCATTTCATTAAATGAAACAACATTCATAAATTAATTTTGATTATGCATCAATGTGAAGGACTTATTATTTATCATGCCAAATCTTACAATAGTGAGTCAAGTGATTACACAAATTGTTTAATGTGATGACAAACTTTTTGAATGTAAATGAGTGAAACATTAAAAAATATTTTTAATTTAGAGAAATGTCATGCCCTTCATGCCCAAACCCCAACCAATGATGTTTGCACCAAAATACTTTTATGCAAATTAACAATACATGATTCAAGCCACTCGCATGGAAAGAATATATATTAACATGCAAACAAGTTTTGTCTGTATTTGTGGAAAACCAAGTCACATAGTTGACAATTGTCTAAAAAAGTGAAGTCAACACACAATGTGTGCCACTTCCTTCACCACCTTACATTTTGAAAAATTGGGAAATGAAAACATATAATCTCAACTTAGGAACCTTAAGATTGGACCTTAATGCATCATGAAGTCAAAATGATCCCAATTTATCTTCAAACCAAACACCTTGTTTCCTATTATCGATCATAATCAAATGTAACAATTTCACAACAATGAAGACTCAAACATTATTTGATTTTGTAGGTTGTTTGATTATACATTGTTTGATTTTGGTGCATCTACATGTTTCATTAATGAGGAGTTGGTATGACAACATAAGTTGGTGGCCTTGGTGAAGAAGAGCACATTAATAGTAATTGAAATCATTAATAATCAAAGTTTCTCTTCAAGCCCTATGACACATGAAACAAAGGTGTTGAAAATTATCGTTGAATCGTACTTTAGGAAAGTTGTCTTCAATGTCATTTTAGCCTCAACAAACTTTATCATCATTGGGTTACTTTTGTTCACCTTACATGACTCATGAGTAGATTGAATATTAAGAATTTTCATTTTGAACCATCAAAGGAAGAAACATTGAAATGTAAGGCCCTTCCCATAAGCATGTTTGGTGAATACCATGATTATCACCTAGGTGCACTTGAAAATGATTTAAGGAGTGGTCAATGCATGCAAAACTTCAAACACAATAAAAACCTTCGTGGTACGCAATGATCTAAACATTCAAGGCTTTTGTTTGTAGGAACAAAAACTTTCATGCAAGTTGTGAAGAAAGGAGATCCATTCTTAATACATGTTCTTTCAGCACAAGATCCTATGACACAACATCATGAAATCTTTTTGTTAGTATCTAAAGGCTATGTTTTGGAAAAAAATAATGTTGACACTTTATTTAAACATTGGCCATATGATTGTGTGACCAACCTTGAACAAGTCATGCAACTCCCATTTGGACCCATTTATAACAAATTACAAAACGAACTTGTTGCACTTCAAGAATGCATCAAAGAAAATCTTGAAAAGAGTTCATTTGACATTCAAAATCTTTAACTTGTGCCCCAATTTTACTTGTTAAAAAGGATGGTTTTTATGGATGTGTGTTGATTATCATGGACTCGATTAGCTTACTATCAAGAACTAATGTTTTTCACCTATGATCTCAAGGTTGTTGGATTAGTTAAATCACACCAAGGTGTACACCAAGATTGATTTACATGGAATGTACAATTCAATGCATATCAAGGAAGGTCATGAATGGAAGATAACATTTTGAACATATTATTTTGAGTATGTTGTGATGCCTTTTAGCCTTTCCAATGCATTTGTTTTTTTTCAACACCTAATGGATGATGGGTGTAGTCACATTATCATGTACCATAACAAATGTAATTAGTATTTGATTTTTCATGTACGATACACCTAGGTAGGTCTACATAACCCTACTTAAATAAGTTTTGATAGCCTTTGGTAACCATTCAATAGGCCTATGTTGACACTAGGCAGGTCTTTAAATAAAACATAAATAGACCTATGTTGACCTTAGGTATACTTAAGTAGGCCCTAGGCTTATATAAATTAAGGTACGTTAATTAAGGTAGGTTGAATAGGCTATTTAAGTAGGATAAAAACAAAGTTGATAAAAATGTGATGACAAACTATTTCACATAAAAAAATAGATGCAATGGTAAACAATTTGTCCTTTAAAGTAGAGGTGAAAGGATCAAATTCTAACTTGTACAAATTGCCCATCCTTTTAGCCTAGGTGGCCTAGCCTAGGACCCCTAACACAAGTTGGTACGCTAGGTTGTCTAACTTAGGCTTTTAACCTACTTTTAAAATGGGAGGCTAACATAGTGAAGCAAAGTAGCCATTAATGAATTCATTATGTCCATAACAATTGGTTCATGTTCATTAAGGTGTTGGTAGCTAGCCACTTTCAACGTGGTAAATTTGTCCAAGTCCACTCAAATTTTAATGAAACATTGAGTGAACTTGGCCACATATTGTAGTTGTGATATTTTTTCAATGTATGTCATTCATCAAATGTGTGGTTTTCCTATCCATAAATACATCAGGACCCCACCTTGAAGTGAAAGATTTGAGTACATATATGAAAGGGGCATTGTGTTTTTTTATTTCATTTAACTTTTGTTTATGAAAATGACATGGAACCAGAAGTAAGAATGTTGTTTTGGCATCACAAAATAGCTTCAAAGTATATGTGATATGTGACATATACATTGTACATGTTATCAATTTAGATGGTATTGACCGTGATATCAAAATTAAATTGGTTGTAAGTAAATTTACATTTTAACCATTTGTTTACATTTTGATCATTCAAACAATTTACAATGTCTGACTACAACTATATCTCATTAAAAATACTATAATTATTTTAAACATTGTGACATTTTTTTTTCCTGAAGTGGATATGCTTTAAATATGTGTTTTTACTTAGTTATGGCTAGATGAATTGGCAATTCAATTTCTCATCACTAAAATGTTTAATGAAAGGGTCAAATAAGCTCCAATTGGAATGTGTGATATGCCATTAAAAAAAGTCTTTTGCTAAGTCATGACAAGGGAAATAGGCCCAAGAGAGTGTTAAATTTCAAATTCTTTAACCTTTTGGCCCACATTCATGTCTTGAAATGTAACTTCCATTTTTAGAACAAAACAATGCCCACTTGTTTTTTGAAAGTTGATCTTTAATGGACCTAGGGTCATCAATATCATCCTCCATCTCCCCAAAGGAAATCACAAGAATGTGAATTTTTTGAAAAATCTCTAATGACTTTGTGGTCTAAGTTGTTTTTTTCAAAACTTTGAACACATCTTTCTAAGGATGGTGAGTTGTACCATTTTCAAGTTCACATACATTATGCCCCATAAATTTAAACCATATCCTTAATTCAAGCAGCCAAATTTTATTCACTTGTAATGATTATAACATGTCCATAGTGGTCATATTGGTCATTGATCAATAGGCAAAAGGTTGCTTCTAGTGTGACAAAGGTCTACTTAATTCGCTACACAACCTAATAAATTATATGGTGAACTAGGCATCATCTCCTCCTAGTGCATGTTCATAATATAATTTCATTTTAACCTTTTTGTTGCACACCTTGTGTGTTTATCTTTGAATATCATATTTCATGGCTGAATTTAGATTTAGACATTTTTGTGTAATTTGGAAATTTCATTGTTGTGGTAGTTTTCATGCCCATGACAAGTAGGACCTACATGAGTGGTTTGAATTGGTTGTTAGCCTTGTCCCATGTTTGACTATGAATCACATCAAGGTCCAATTATAATTCTTCAAGTTCATTATGACAATTAACACAAATGGGAAGGTTTGTAACCTTTCACCTTGGGTTTCCCATCTTACACAGTAAGCACACACTACCAAGTTATCAACTCAATAACATGTTTTTATTCTAAGTTGTAGGTCAATGACACACAACTTAATAAATCCCTTTACTTCTTAAAAGAAACAATATCCCAACCAACATAATGATAGGAAGCACATGCATATAACCCAACAAACAATAGTGGGGGAATCACATTATAATTAAACAACTAACATGGATATTATTACCCTTCATTTTTTGACCTATTACAACAAGCTATCAAAGAAAAATAAAAAGTTAATGGAGTGAATTTCCATGTTTGTTGATGGAGTAACATTCCTTTTAACATGTGATGATAGTAAGTAATGTTTACCCACATGGATGTTTGATTGTTGAATTGACAAATTGTTGTGCACTTACTAATTCCACCCATTTTTTGTGCTTGTGAATAACCTCCAAAAAATTATAGTTTAGACATTACTCATTTTTTCCACATGCAGAGGTGTTTTTTTCAAGAATCCAATGGCACAAAAAATGTGCAAATCTAACCTTATATGAAGGACTATAATGAATTTCCAAAATTGAATTCAAATTTCAAAACTAAACTTGTTGTTGTTGTTGTTTTCTTATATTGGGGCTAAATTTTTTTCCTTTAGTGGTATTTACATGATATTTATTAAATATTTGGATACAATGAATGCAGATTATGATGTGCATAAAAAATGTCATATTGTATCATGGAATAAGAAAATGTCACAATATTAGAAATGTCCATGATACATTTAGTAATAAAACCAAATTTATATGCTCCAAACTATGTTTGCTTACCAACCTTCATTCACCATCTAGCTACTTGATATACACATAAGGTCAAATTTATTTGATTCATTTGTTTGAACAATTGCCAACAATCATCCAATTTATTGATGTCCGTGCCTACTATTAGTGGATGAAAAATCATAAGGAAAAAAATCAAGCTTGTGATAGAGTGTGACATTTAAACCTTGTGCACCCTTGGTGTTTTGAAGTTTGGAAAAACCTTGAAGGACTAAAGTGATAGTGATGGGCACCATCAATGCCCATTGTAAGTTTCTACACACATGACTTGACACCAATCCCACCACCATATTGCAACCATTTCCAACCCTTGAAAATTCCCCAATATTCATGAAATTCAGATCCCAAGTTGCAACTTAATTTGTGCTTAAACTCAAAGGTTTAGAGCAAAATTGCATTGCCTTACAAATTTCCACAACCATGGGCAAGTTGTAGCAAGGGTTATGTGTTCTTGTGCTATGCCAATGGTAATTCAAGCTTTTATTGCCATGACAATCATAAGTTGGATGTAATGTCCTTTCAACCTCAATCTGCAATAACTGGACCACCTTGCAGTTGAGTTCTACATCAATTGACGATGGTGATTGACGACGACATGTTCATTTGTTGTCAATCACCCCCAAGTTCCGTAATAAATAGTGATGGTGGGCATTTCATGGTATACTTGCTTCATAACCCTACTTTTCTATGGTACAAAATCCTTATGTGCTTAAAGACATTTGATCATGTGATATGCCTTTTGATATATATTAGGCCCTATTTGAAGTTCAATGTTTTAAAGGTCGATCCATGGAAAATCACCCCAAAATAAAAACTTTCACATGTGAAGTATCATTAATATATCAATAATTTGTCTTATATCAACTCCCACCCCTAATTGCAACACATTTGTTTCGAACACAAATACCAATGTTTGAACACAAATAAATCTAGTTCTAGCACTAAAAAATGAAATTCATCTTTTGCATTACAAAATGTAGACATGTGTAATTACAAGAATCCAAATTCAAAGCAAAACATAAAAAATCAACAAACCTTGAGATCAACCACACCTCATATTCTATGTATTTTGAAATTTTGAGACTACATAATTGCACATTTAAGATAAACCCTAAGCACATAAAATAACTTGAATCTCATTCACACTAAACTAAGTTATAACCATAAACCATATCCTACAAAATAAAATAAAGGAGGAATCGTGAAAATTTTAAAAAAAAATTTGACAAAACATATGGAATGAAATTATATGAAGAACAAACAATTTATTGAATAATGACTTTGCCCTTAATGAGTACATTCAAACTTCATATTAATTTTTTTTGTCATTAATTAAAAAATTCCTCATGTAAATGCATGCACTTTTATGAAACATGCCCATCCATTAGATCCACACATAATACTTCAGAGGTCATTCACACATTGTGTCAAGTTTGAGCCAAGAATTTATACCAATACCTGGTCTTTTCCAATGTTGTGCAATTTTTTAAAACACACTTAGTTCTTTGTCAATTTGTATACTAAGTGGGTATATAAGCTTCAGTTTTAAGTTCATGAAACCCCAACTCCACCTATGACCTGACAATTGTCGAAAAAAAAACTTGCCTCCACCTTCAACTTGGCATTTAAAATTTTTTAACTCACAACTTTGCTTTTGACCCGAGTCCAAAAAGTCAACAAGGTTTTTTGCCAAAAACCTAAAGCATTTATGATTCAAATACTCAAGGTTCTTTGTTTGTAACTTGACATTAATGGAACAAAATACCTTTAGTTTTGTAATTGAAACCCATAGTGGAATTCAAAAACCTAATGTTTTTGTTGTGAGGATTAGGGTTTGCAATTTGTAGTTGTTGAATTCAAACTTCCATCACAATGATGGAAAAAGCTTGCTGCAATTTTTTTCCTTGAATTTGACCTCAAAATGGCAAGAAGATGTTGCCACTTTTGTTTATATTTTGACACATTTACTCAAGATGGTTTGCATGGATATGGATGAAGGTGATGTACTTGTTTTTTTTCCCTCATTCAACCTCTACTATTTGTTATCTATGCTCAATGTCTTTTGTTCCATGTTTCATGTCTTTTGCTATAACTTGCAATTTATGTTTTTTGTTTTTCGGATTCCAAAAATGAGAATTAAAAAGGTTGTTGATTACTATAGATCATCATCTCATCTTCTCCCAGTGCTATTTCATTTGCTAAAGTTCTTTTGATGGCTCTTGGCAATTTACTAATCTCACCCTTCCTTTTGCAAAGTTTTTTGCCATGGGTTCTTCAACTCCTACTAGCATTAGTGTTTAGGTGCAAAGCTTAGATCCCTAGTGCAAGGATTTGTTTCAAACCACAAAACCTAGTGCAAAAGCTTTGACTACACTTGTGGCGCAAGAGTTTAATGCATTTGTTGCTACCATGTTGATGTGGACAATTGCAATGTGCATTGTTTTGGTGGCATGGGGAGGAGAACAAGTTTCTAGTAATGAGTTTGTTGGCTTGACTGCAAGTTCTTGGAATTCCAACAAGCCAAATCAAGATGGAGAGGATTTCTTTCATTGCTAAAGTTTTCATTGCACATCAAAGGTGTCGATTGTAAATTGATCACCTAGATTAGATTATTTTTGTGAACAAAAATTGGTCTGATGATCCAAGGATTTGTTTTAAGCATTTTGATGTTGTAGGTGATCTTGTAGTTGCATGCATGGCAGAATCAAATTTAATAAAAGAGCTTAATGAAAAGTTTGAAGATGAGATTGAGCAGAATTTTTTTCATACATTTGTGACTTCCCTCTTTGAAAATCTTTTTGTTTAGAGTTTAGATTTCCTCATTCCTCCCACGACCAAGTTTTTGGAGCTTACTCATTGCTTCATTGTATTTTCTAGGGTCTAGATTCTCAAATCCCCAGAACGTACCAGTTCTCACAAAAAAAAGGAAAAAGGAAAAAAAAAAGAAAAAAAGAAAAACTGAAACTGGCTGATTATCTGGAAACAAGATTTTTAAAGACCCAGAACCAACCGGTCTTATGAATTTTTTTTAAATCTACCCAAAACTGCCGGTCCTTTGAAAAATCAAAGAACCACCCAACACTGGTCTCTCGCCTGTGGGCAGAGCCAATAAACCAGGAACACCATGAGGAACATTAGTAGGAACATGTTGGAGAACAAAACAAGAAAACCATTAATCCAAAAAGTTTTGAAGTTCCCCCTTCCCTCTCTCTACACAAATTGGCTAATCTCGTTGACAGTTGAACATCTAGAAAATATTTTCCTAACTGTGTTGAGCACCCTTTTTGCCTTGGCTTTTTGTGTCGGGTAAACTTTTGGAAACAAGGCATTTACCCCTCATAACCAACAAGGCTCGCCTGTAAAAGTAGAGGGCGAGGCCCAGGCCCCCCTTCAAGGGAGGGCTTTTCACAAATGAAATCCTTGCTTCCCAAGGTTATTAGGATTGGGGTCAGTAAAACCCGAAGATCTGCAAGCCTTGCCCAGGCATTACCATGGGGTGGATAGGTAGGGTGTTCTTCGGAAGGGCTATTAGTCCAGGCCAAAAATAGTGGCAGCTGATTTCAGGAATACAATTTCCGTGCAACCAATGAGAAGTCATGGCATGGAGTGACAGGATCTCCCTTTTTTTTCTTCTTGGATTGTAGATAGATATTAGAGGAACACATACTTTTTCTGTTGTCAAGCATGATATGTGCTGTGTTGTGTTCCAGGTCTTGAAGAAATATTGGAAACTTTGGAGTCAAAAGTGGAGTTGTGAAATTGTTTGCAGGAGGGAGGGATTAAGAAAAACCAATGAAGAGATTCCAGACACAAAGGGGTTATGTTGCAGTTTGCTGTTGCACTACTTATTCTACTAGTTGTTGGCCAGCTTTCTGGTTGTCCTTTGTCTTCCTTCAGCACAACATTCTTCTGGAGTGAATCCTTATCATGAGACTAGAGTTTAGGGTTTAGGGTTTTTCTTGGAATCTTCCTCGACAAACAGCCAAAAAATATGGGTGTGGGTGGAAGGGTACTAAGTAGGAGTGGGTGGGTGGAGGTGTTACACCAGTATTTTATTTTCAAATATGTGAGTTGGTATCATCAGCAAGAGAACTTAGCCAAATCTGGCTACACGTTCTAGACCTCCTATTTCTATTAGATCTCATGATTTTCATGCCGACGACATTAGAGGGGCCGTGGGTGAGATAGCTTCCTACCACAAGGAGGACTAGGTCTCTCCTTCGTTGGTTCATGCAGGCCTACACATCATTTGGCCTTTCTTCGGCCTTCTGTGTGATGATTCTGGCCATCAATTTTTATTGGATTTTTGTTTCCCATGTCAGAGAGGACAGAAAAAAAGTTTAAGAATCCTGCTATATTTTGGTTACATGCCAGAACCTATTATCTAAATATGATGATTTTAGGTTGTTTCCCCTTGTGACCTGATGATTTTGTGGCTTCCCCCACCCCTGTCCCCCCCCCCCCAAAAGCCTTTGTAATCAGCCACATTGGCTTCTTTTTTGTCACCAAGATGGTGAAGATTTGTCAAAAACAGAATTATCTAGCACATTTTTAAAAGACCTTCTGTTCTACAACTTTTGCCACTGCATTGTATAGACCAGTGTTGGGTGGATAGTGGATACCAGGCCCCCATATAGCCTATATAAGTTTGGCTACTAATCCCACAACCTGAGGCAATATCAGCCTCATTTGAGTAGCCTAATGTAATACCATCTTCATATCCTGATTATAAGTCTCAATGTGATGTATATAGTATATACTTAGTGTTGTGCAGTTATTTGAAATTTCAAAGACCCATCAGTTTTCAGTTTTAAAAATATTTCAAAATCAGAGAAGCATCAGTTCCTGTTCTTTGGCAAATATCAGAATGAAACAACCAACAACAGTCCTGGTTACTTAAAAAACTTTGAAGAACCTGTGGGTTTCATGAAAGAACCGGTAAAGAACCAGGGGTTTTTCAGACTGGTTATTTGATTTTTCAACATTTTGAGAACTGTGGCTATATGAAAAAGTGGGTTTTTTGATTCGTTGAAAATCGTGATTCTGAATCCTAAGAACCGCCCTGATAACCATTGGGGTCTGTTCTTGTTTCCAACAACCACTCAAATGCTGATACATATGCCTAATACCACCAAAAATCAGCATTGGATCCTAATACTAGGATCAGGCATCTATCTATCTATAAAGAAAGGTAGTTTGTTTTGTTTTGTAGTTATGAGATCCACCGAACCGGGCTGATTCAGATTGTGTTCTTGGTGTCTTTGGAAAGCTCTCAACAAGGAGGGGTGCACGGGCTTGGTTCCATGGTATTTGGACTTGCGGTGCAAAAGTTCTTGAATATTGAATGATTTCTTCACTGAAAATTAAATTAGATCGTAGCTGAAAATTTTAGAGGAATTGGAATGTGCCTTTGGTGTCGTTGGAAGGATCTTGATGAGCAGGATTTAATGGAATTTATTTGGTAAGATTTGGATTCAGAATGTGGGAGATATTGATGTTTAAGTGATTTCTGCCACTGAAAATTCAAATAAATTCCAAAAAACCAGGTTTTGGAAGGAAAAATCAGTTGAGGACGTGGTAACACTTGGGCAAAAGGCACATGCCACATTAATATGAATTATCTTAAAAATCTAATACCAGTACCAGGCTGATATGAATTATTTGAAAAATAAATCCAATACCAGTACCAGCCTCCAGGCTTGTATTTGTTTTTTAGAAAAGATCCAACATGAGCACAAGGCTGGTATTATGATTTTGAAAAAAGAAGAAGATACAATACCAGGACCAGCTGGTATGTTTAAAAAGTAGATACCCGCCCAACACCAGTACCGAGCACAAATGTGACTACCCTTTTATCAGTTCTGCCTGGAAAGAGACTGGAGCACCATGTAAATTTGGGTCCCACATTTTCAGGAATGTTCAGCAAGTGTTTACTTACTTACTGCAAACTGTGAGTTCACTTTTTGGGATATTCATGATCATCTTCTTCTTTTGACCTCTTCTGGTTTGAACTTGCCACCAGGGGCAGAGTCATTCTTTGTAATGAGTCATTTCTTTTGCTTGCTTGGCATTGTCCTGCCACTGTGTTGAGATTGGTGTTGTGTTAATTTGTTGCTTTTGTTTAGTGTTTATCTCTTTCTTGCTTGGCATTGTCTTGCAACCATGTTAAGCCTGGTGTTGCATTTAATTGGTTGCTCTTGTTTAGTGTTTTATCTTTGTTATCTTTCCAGAAATGTTTTTTTAATTTTTTTAAAGAGTTTACATTCTGCAACGTGGAGGAAACTTTCAGCTGAATTTGCTTTGAATCTCCATTGTTTGGAGTTTGAACTCCCCCCATTGATCTCCATTCTGTGCTGAGCATTCTTGTTACACACACATCACGCATGGAAGAAATCTTGGCAATTGGAGGTGAGAGTGTTCAAACTTTGTAGATTTTGGGTACCCCTTGTGTTTGAAGGGTGTTATTTTGCTACCTAATTAAAAATGAAATATTATATACCCTTGTTTAATAGACATGGTTGTTTAGGCAGTTGATAAATATCTAAAATGATGTATAAATGAAATAGACATCTTTAATTACATTTGCAAATGGCTTAATTATTTCATAAATAATTTCAAGATTTTTTTTTTAAGGCCTGCCTAATTTATATTCTAATGTTCATGAACTTTTTACCTTGCAGGACTCAAAGCAATAATTTTTTTGAAAAAACACAATAGTGGCATTGCCTGCCAAGGCAAGGATATTGTGTTTAGATTCATTATAGAGTATTGCAGCTTAACGGATTTTGGCCCCTAGGTAGTAATAATAGGTCTATTTTTATACGAGGATTTTTTAAAGATGATATTTTGGCTTGTTTTGAAACTTGAGATTAGTTATAGAGTTATAATAATATCTTGAAGGATTTTGGTTTCTTTTAGAGGATGTTTTTGAAGATTATATTTTTGCATGGTGAAATATTTGAGTTTTCATTAATTATTCTTTTGCCTTAAGATACTTACTTTTTAATGTAAATGGCAAGGTCACAGTGTGACACACCCCTTGTTTTGAACTGACATCACTTTTGTAGAAGAATGGAAGTGACTCAAGCCATGGCTACCTAGAAAAGTATAAGTACGTGAAAATCAGTTGGGATCTCTTTGGAGATTCTCTCCAACAGGCTGATGAGAGGAGAATCGTGTTCATGGGCGGAGCATTTTTGTTGAGTGAATGAGTGAGTTAGTGAGAGAGTGAGTGAGTTGGTTGATTTGTTGCCGTAGAGGACTCACCAATATTGCAAGTTGCACCGCCTTCCAATGTGACGGCCCATCGTGCACATGGCACCATACTCATGATCATGAGGGCGGTGGTGGTTCTGCATGTGAGCTTGATACACATTTGTTGAACTTTTGATGATTCCTGGGTCCCATTTTTGGTGGTGGGGGGAGAGGGGTGGAATGGATCTTTGAAAAGTAGAGAACCTGACATCTCATCGCTCCAGCATTCAATAATTCTCAAGAGGCTGGCAGATCAGGAAAAATACACACAAATAAAAAACAACCCCGCACCTAAGTCAAAAGATTAGGGTTTAGGGTTTATGGAGAGGTTGCATGGGACTTATATTTGACTCTCCAACCCATTTGTGTGTGTGTGATCTTCCACAAGAAGATTTAGCCACATTTGGTTATAGACAAGCTATGAAATTAAAACTTTATTGAAATGTTGTTATGTCTTGGTTACTTGCTTGAACAATGTGTAGAAACATGACAATTTAAAGATTTTTTTGAAAGTGATTTGTCAAATGGTGAAAATTCACCCTAGATAAATCTGGGATTTCGCTCCAAATCAATGATTTTTTCTATGACACATTCTCTATTTGAAGAAACACAAAAAAGGGAATAAAGAATATTTAGAATCTAAAATCGCCAAAATTGCCACAATTGCTTACAATATGAACATGTGCTTAAGATTTTTTACTTTCACATTTTTGATATTGCCAAATTTGGCTAAATATATATATAGATGATCACCACTTGAACAACATCACAAAATAGAAAAAAAGAAAAAAAAACTTTTCCAAACCCTTAAATATTTTAATTAAGGTTACCAAACCCATTTTAAAAAAAAATTACCATAGTACTTGGCTGGTTAGGCACCAATTGATTTTTTTTTAAATTGTCAAAAATTCTGAAAAATACTTGTTTGCCATGCCAAACATTTGAAAGAAACTTTCAAGCACATTATATAATGTTGAGTTGTAAAACATTTTTATGTTTATCACTTATGTAAATGAAATTTAAAAAAAAAAAATTATCGGGCACCTTGTTCTTGAACTAGATTAGATAATATGGTAAATACTTCAACAAAATTTGCTAATTATTAGTTGTAGGCACAATCCTAGTGCATAAAGGTACATTCACAAATAAACAAGCCATATAACACATAACTAATGCTTGGTTTTTCATGTTTTAATGTAAAAAATAGTGCTAATATTTTGAATTTTTAAAATGTGTTTAAATGATAATGTTTTTAATATGTTATGCAAACATGTGAAATAATTTGAAATGAATTTAATGACAATAGAAATTTCAAAAACACTCATCAAGCACTATCACTAGTGTTTTTAATTATTTAATGGACTCATAAATGAACTTAAAAAGATTTAAAAATAACATAATTTTGGGGAAATTATTAAAACATATCTTTACACAATAATATAGTGCAAAACATTTTTAAATCATAAAAATTTGTGATATTTTTTTTGCAACTTACAAATGGAATATTTAAATATATTTTAAGAATATTAAAAAAAAAACAATCACCTAAGTCATTACTCAAGGTGTGCCCCTAGCTCTTTTATTTGTGAATGTACCCGTAATATGTAGTAGTGGTGGAGGTGGTGGAAATCTGGGTAGTAACCAATGTTTGCTGGTTATTTCATTTTAAAAATAATTATCACATAGGCTATTTTTTGAAATTTTTTTTGAGACCACACAAGTTATCAATATCAATATAAAAATGGGTGTTGGGTAGGTTATTAAAAACATTTGGGCTATAAACGTGGTTTTTGGAGCCTTCAAAATGATTGCCAGTGTGCCAATTTTGGTTACACCTAATCATACCAAACCTTTGCTTAATGTGAATAGAATGAAAATAATAAGATTGACAAAACAAAATTGCTTTAAAAAAAAAAAAAAAAGTTTTCTGTTTGATAACTGACCTAGACTTGTAACTTTCCTTCATTTGGGACCTTGATGATGATGCTCAACGAAATTTTAGGATGTAGCAATCAAAAAAACATTAACGGTTTTTTAATGTAGCCAAATCTGGCTATAAATCAGATATGAGTGTACCTTTAATTAACACTCTGTATTTATTGTTACACATTGAAAACCACATATAAAAATTTGGGGAGTTTTGCTATTTTTTTTCTCACTTTGGAATCTTCCAAGCTCACTTCAATTTTGAATTTTTGAATTTTAATTTCTCTTCTTGTTGCCAATAGAAAAAACGTTGAACTAGTAAGAAATAATTTACTTACCCATAATCAACATGTTGATCCTAGAATTTTGATTTTCAAACTTTTGAAATTATTACGTTCTCATAATCTACAAGAGAACTTCACTAACAAATATTGTCATATGAGTAAAGAAATGATTCATATCATAGCCTGTGATAATTTATGACCCTTTCCGAAACACATCGTTGTCACATTTTCTCAAAATTCATTTGAGTTATTTGATGAGGATACTGGGTGCAATGTGGGTATATAGTACTGGTATGAGTAGTGCTGTTGAAGTACATATCATTTGGGTCCAACATGAGGCAATGACAACCTCGTGCTAGTATTAGTGTGGTACGGGACCAAACACCTACACAGGTACCATGGTAAAAACTAAAAACCAATGTTTGACGAGTACCCAGTTTGGAGGTTAGAAGTTAAAACCACCAGTTCCAGTTTCAATTAGTAAAAAATCAAACTAGAATCAAGTCTGATTTTTGGAACGGTTGTAGAATCAGAATCAATTTTATTTTAATTTTTTTGAAGAACCAGACCCAAAGACAAATTCTCAATTCCATTTATGTGTGAATCCAGAACTGAAATTGGAATCAGAATTGGAACTTGAACCAATATTTTTGATTTTTTAAAATAAAAAAGACTGAAATCAAGAACTAACCAGAGGTTAATGGCTGATTCCATTCTTGGGTTTAATAGGGCCACTACTACAGAGGGAGAGGGTACATGCATGACTAGAAGATTTATATGTGGCGGCGAGAAAAGTTTAAAAAGCTCCCATGCAGGTTTTGAGGCTTTTGCTGCCAAGAGTGCACAGAGGGTACGTAAGTAGCAGTGGCTGTCCATGCGTTTGCGGCTGCTGCGATGTCATAGAAGCCCAAATTTGGAACCTGTTAAGTGGAAGTTTGAATTCTCAGCTGGGTGAGGGTGATTTGTTCCAGAAAGTAAGTAGTAGCCTAGTGGGAGATTGTTGGCAGCGAGATATTTGCTTTGACTTGAAGCTACAAAACAGGGAAAAAAGCTCCTTCTTCAGTCGATTCTTGTGCTGCCACCAAAGTTAGAAAGTCCATGCACGACTTGTTGACGATGGATGGAGGGAGGGGCAGAAGCTGCCGCTGTGTCTAATATTAGAAGATGAATGTCTGATTTTTGGAACCCATTAGGCAAGCAAACAGAACCCTGCTAGCTTGATTAATGTGCAGATATCAATGCAAGCTGTAAGAACAACAGCAGCTTTGCAGGGAAGAGGAAGAATCCTAAACCTAATCTTCAGCTCCATGGCAGGTTCTGTAAATTAGTGCACTTCATAAGGAAAAATCAGGGTGGATCAGTTTCGTCTGTGAAGTAATTTGTTGTAATCGTGGTTTGTGATTCATTTGTTCAAATAATTAATATCAGGTCTTACTGTTTACATACTGAAATTTTGGGTAGGGTAAGGCCCTCCCCAGTGGGAGCTGAGGGCATGTCTGAGTTCAGTGAAACCTGCCCTGCAGGGATTTATGTATAGGGGAATGCATTACTCCCAGGGCATTTGCCCCCACAAATTGAGGGTGGAGCCAAAGGTCCAACCTGCAATGCTGTGACAAGCAGCATCACCTTCCCTGACCTAACAACTGAGAAGGTTGTCAGGTCTACAGCTGAGATGACTTGCGATGCATTCAATTTAACAGTTGAGGTTCCATCCCCGGAAATCGCCCCCACTTAAGGAGAGGTTATGCAAAATTTCCCTGTGCTGGCCTTGGAATGACAAATTATGCTTGGGGAGGTTCCTGAAGATTACACTCCCATTTTCAACCTTTGCCAGGGTTGTTGTGGCCAGAGTGAACCAGCACCCACCAGGGCACCATGTAGGATGGTTGGTGTGTGTACTGAAACACATTTTGTTGGTTGTATTCTTGACACATAGTGAACCACCATTGTTAGGTATGTACTAACTATGCACATGCATCTACCTACCTAGTAGCCACAAAGTGCCTTACCTACTCACTTACCCACAGAATAACTATAACCTCTATGGTATAACCACTTACATTCTACCAAAGTATCTATGATACTTACTGATTTAGAGCATTTCCAACGGTGCTCAGTGTGTGACTCCAGACAGTAAAATTTATTGCGAAAAGGTCAAAATGTGCCGGTTTAGCTCAGGAAATTGGTTTTTTTGCACCAAATTCGTGCAGCTTGCTGTGGCTGGTAAAAGGCGCAACACAGTAGTTCACCTCCCAAAAAGAGTGTAATAAATTGCACCTGACTGAAGCTCAGTATTTTTGATTGGTCGATCACAATGATTGGTCCAGGTGGTTTGCTATTAGTAGTACCCCGTGTATATGCAGTTCCAGTTTTATTGGTGGGGTTGCCTGAAAAACACAGCTGAACTTAAACATTTAATTTTACTATCCAGAGTTATGTAAACTGAGCACCGTTGGAGATGCTCTTACATAGGTAGTGTGAAGGGGTAACATACATGTACATATTTGGAGGATGGGTTATCAAGATGGAACCTTGGTAACTCAGTCGTGGTTCATTGAGAGCTTTGTCATAACAGGTTTAGGTTTGTCATCATGGTGCATTGGTCGTCTGCCCTGGGCTGCATAGTCTACCATCTTATATATAAAAGCAAGCATGGTGTCTGTCTGTCTGTGGCGACAAACAGGGCAGGGGCAGGGCAGACACTCGCCCACAGCAGGTCATTTTCAGTTACACTTGGAAAAGCAACACTGGTGGTGTCTGTCTGTGTGGGTAGTGCCTGGAAGATTCTTTCAGTCACTGCCCGTTCTCTGTGGAGCTTCCTCAGATGTAACTGACTCCAAAGAAAAAAGAAATCAAGAGCAGTCTGATTTTTTGAGGCAAAAGATTTGGTAGACCAGAAAAAAAAATTTAGACCTTGAACAGTCTAGAAT